>ERZ1673752.586-NODE-586-length-61644-cov-13.982773_pt1 | contig 61644 bp, 38 predicted proteins | sample MGYA00580195_ERZ1673752 | MGnify/ENA primary metagenome ERZ1673752 (study PRJEB41218, sample SAMN15661744) | gut metagenome | host: Homo sapiens | place: Canada: London | collected 2015-08-20/2019-03-30 | study: EMG produced TPA metagenomics assembly of...
GTCGCGCAAAACGCGAGGGGGCCCTCCCCCTTTCGCCTCTCGCGAGCGCCCCCAGCGACGAAGCGCCCACCACAGCCCTGGCACCGCCGCGAGCCACGACTTTCCAACCCGACAAAACTAAAACCACAACCCCGGCACAGAGCGTTGTCAGGATAGCTTTTTGGCGAAAATAAGTACGTAAAATCGCCAATATTGGCGATTTTCAGGACCTAAACCGGTTTTGGGCTTCATGCGCGGGATCTTATGGGCACTTACGCGAACGACCGATTTCAGACCTAAATCTACGTCATTGCCCCACCGTGCTTGTGCAAACCCGCTGGTAAAACCGATTCCAGCCTAATCAGATTGCGGCAAACCGAACCGAAATCGGTCGTTCGTGCAGGGCATGACGTAAAACCCCGCCGCGGACCTGGCGGTAGGATAGAACCCATGCGCGCGAACCTCGACAAGAATCCTCACGACGTCCAATCCATGTTCAATGCCGTGGCCGGCCGTTACGACCTGATGAATTTCCTCGCCTCCCTGGGGCAGGAAAAAGCGTGGCGCACCCACGTCAAGCGCGCGGTGGTGACGCGGCCATTCTTGAAGGTTCTGGATGTGGCCGCCGGGACCGGCGCCAGCTCGATTGAGTTCGTGCGCGCTGGAGCCAAAGTCGTGGCGGTCGATTTTTCCGAAGGCATGATTGCCGAGGGGCGCCGGCGTCACCCAGAGATTGACTTTCAGCAGGGCGACGCGATGAACCTGGACTTTCCTGACAACACTTTTGACTGTGTCACCATCAGTTTTGGGCTGCGCAACGTGTCAGACCCCGACCGGGCTTTGCGGGAGTTTTACCGGGTCGTGCGCCCCGGCGGGCACGTGGTGGTGTGCGAGTTTTCCCGCCCGACCTTTGCCCCGTTTAGAGCCGTTTATCGGTTCTTTTTGCACCGGGTCATGCCGCCGATTGCCCGGCTGTTTTCGACCGATGCCGTGGCGTACGACTACCTAGCGGATTCCATCTTGGCTTGGCCCTCACAGTACGAGTTTGCCGCCCAACTGCGCGCGGCGGGTTTCGAGCGCTTGCAGCTCAAAAATCTCACCGGCGGTATCGTCGCTCTGCACCGAGGCTACAAGCTGAAGTAGCCACTTCCCGGCTTAAATGCCAGGCTTGCCGCCGCCCGAAGGCAGCGACCAAGCCAGCCAAACACGTCCTCGCGGCTATTGCGCCTGGAGCGTCACGGGAATCTTCTTTTCCGACCCGTTACGCACCACGGTCAGTTCCACCGTGTCGCCCACGGCATACTGGCGCACGAAGCCGACCAGGGACAACGAGCCTTTCACGGGCTTGCCGTCAATCTTGGTGATGATGTCTCCCTGTTTCAAACCGGCTTTATCCGCGGCCGAACCGGAGTTGATTTCCTGGATCCGCGCACCCAAACGGGACACTTTGTCCACGGTGGCGACCTCTTGGCCCACGACGACACCGAGAGCCGCGTGCACCGCTTCACCGTGATCAATGAGCTGGGTGGCAATCATCGAAGCCTGATTAATCGGGATGGCAAATCCCAACCCGATAGAGCCCGCCTGGCCCTCGCCGGTCGAGCCGCCGGAACCCGAAAGACTCGCAATGGACGAGGTCACGCCCACTATCCGCCCTCGTGAATCGAACAACGGACCGCCGGAGTTACCCGGGTTCACCGCCGCATCCACCTGAATCGCGTTCGTGGTGACTTCAGTAGGAGCGGTGCTTTTTTCAGGCTGGGAAGGTTGCAGCATCCCGCCACCAAAGTAACGTCGCAGGCCAAAGGGGTCTTGCTCATCCTCGCTGTCGGGACTGCCTCCCTGCACCGCTTGCACCCGCACTGGACGGTTCAGCGCCGAGACAATACCCGTGGTGACGGTAGACGACAGCCCCAAAGGGTTACCGATAGCCGCGACCGACTCCCCGACTTTCAGGTCGTCGGAGTTGCCCAACGGCGCCACGGTTAGATCTTTCGGCGGGTTCTCAATCTTTATTACTGCCAGGTCAGTCAGCACGTCACGGCCCACGATTTTCGCTTTGTACAAGCGTCCGTCGAACAGTTCCACGGTAATGACCCCGTTGCCGTCCGCGGCTCCCGCCACCACGTGATTGTTGGTCAGGATGTGGCCTTTCGAATCAATAATCGAGCCGGAGCCCTGGTCGGATTCGTCGTTCGTTTCCACCGAAATCGCCACCACGGCGGGGCGGACCGCTTTGGCGACCGCCTCCCAGTTCGGGTTCTGCGAGTTGGAGTTTGCCACCGGCTCGGGGGTAGCGACGTCCTTGTCCTCCGGGTTGAACAGGGTGGAACTGGTGGTTTCCCCGTCATGCCCGAGCAAGCCGCTCTGTTCGATGGCGTACAAACCACCGGTACTCAGCAGCGATGCGGCCACAGCCACGCCAATCAAGGCTCCCCAACCGGGACGGATTTTTTCCTTTTTATCACCCGGGGTCGCCGCCCAGGTCAAACTGTTTTGCAGCGGGTTCGTCGCCCCGCGGGTGCCGGCAAAGGGGTCAGAAGTCGCAAACGGATTGCCGCCGGGGTTACCACCGGGGTTGCCCGGCTGACCGGGGTTGGAGCCAACTGACTGACCTTGGTTCGGGCTGGCCGCGGCGGATAGCGGGTTTGCCGGGTTCGCGAGGGGGTCGGAAAAGCCCGGAGTGGTGCCCCAAAAAGCGTTGGCGCCGTACTGTGCCGAAGGGTTCGCGCTCGCCGGGTTGGCCGCGTTAGCCGGGTTCGCCGGGTTGGTCGTGTTCGCGGCGTTGGCAGAAGTGAGGTCGGTCACGTTGTCAGAAGCGGGGGCAGTCGCGTTGTCAGAAGCGGTGTCGGTCGGGTGGGCCGGGGCGGTGTAGGGCGAACCGGTGGAGCCGCCAACAGGCTGGCCAGCGGGGACGCTCCCGGACGGGCTTGTGAAACCGTCACCAGAACGACTTGTGAATCCGTCACCGGCCGAACTTGCGGACCCCGCGCCCGCGACTTCACTAGAAGCCTGCGCTACCGCACTAACACCGGGCTGATTGGCATGATAGCTGTCCTCGGCGGGTTCAGTGCTGGCCTGTCCGGCAGGGGTAGCCGAGATAATCCGGCCACTCAGGCTCGGGGCCTGCGTCTCGGTGGGCTGTGGGTTGGCGGGCGTCGCGGCCTCATTAGAGTTCTGGGGATTCACGGGAATCTGCGTTTCTTGGTGTTCCGGAGTGGGCCCGGTATTTTCTCGGTTTTCTGGCGCGGGCGTTTCGTCGGGGGAAGCCCAGGGGTTATTCGTATCGCTCACTGTTTCTCCTCATAAGTTCTGACCGGTTTTGACCCGGTGACTTCAAAATTACCTGGGATACTGGCGGCGGCCTGTGGTCAAAGCTCGTTCCCAGGTAGGATTTGCCGGGTTTGGGCTCGCAGACACCGGCGCGAGAGGTCCTAACTTTCATTTCGACACTTTTGCAATATATTCCCCCACCGCCGGATTGTTCAAGGTCGGGTCGGGGGCAGGAGGACCTCCAGCAGGTTCAACCCCCTCACCGGTTGAGCCAGGGCCGAGGCCAACCCCGCCAAGCTGTCGACCCGCTCGGCTTGCCAGCCCGCCGCCCTAGCTAGCCCGCAAACATCGCCGACCTGGGGAGTGAGGAACATCCGGGTGAAGGTATCCACCGGAGCCGCCCCGTGCTCCAGCCCGCCAAAAATCCGTCCACCCCCGTTGTTTATGACGATGACCTGCAAGTTCGGCACTTCTTCGGCGCGGCCGTGACACAGGGCACCCAGGTCGTGGAAAAACGACACGTCCCCAAAAACCAGCCGCATCGGCTGGCGCCGCGCCAGCGCCGTCCCCCATGCCGAGGCGATGGTGCCATCAATCCCCGCCAGACCCCGGTTGGTAAAGACCCGGTGCGCGTCTAACATGCTGACCTGGGGATTTATGGCCTGAGTGGGTGTGGAGGAGGCGGGGTGGGCGGGATTTTCTCTCGGTGCGCGCGGCATCAGCACGTCCGCCCGCGGGAGAGCCGGAATCGGGTTCGGCGCCGAATTGCGCGCCACCGCGTCGAAAACGCGGATAGTGAGCGAAGCCCCCAGGAACAGGTCCACCGGCTCGGGCGAATACATAGTGCTGTCCCAAATCGCTTGTGCGGCGCGGTGAAAACCCCAGTCCTGGGTCAGTGCCGCGGCTGCTGTTTCGCCTGCGGCACGCCACATTTCCAGCCAACTTTGTGGAGCCTCGGTGGCGGGTCGGTGGGGAGCCGAGCCTGGCGACGGTTGCGCCGCTTTAGCGAGTTCACAAGCCAGGGTGGACGTGTCCTCCCACCGGCGAGCGATGTTGTCGGCCAGGTTGACCGTTGTGCCCGGCGTCCCCACGGTTTCCACAGGGATGTCGCGGCGGGAAATGAGCCGCGTAATCGGCCTGGTCAAGGTAGGACGACCCACGACAATGACTCGCTCCAGGTTGTGCTCAACCACCGCCGCCAATGTCGTCCCGGCGGCTTTGGCATAGGCTCGCACCGCGTTGGGGTGACGCCGCCAGGCGGTTTGCGGTTCGGCCAGGACGGGAATCCTCGCGTTCTCGACCGCCTCCCGCAAGTCCGCGTAGGTAGCATCGCTGAGGTCCCCGGCAATCAGCAGGGTACCGCGCGGCGCCTGGTGTGGGTCAAAAGGTTCCTCGCTGGCGTTGGTGCTGGTGGTGCGGGCGGTGTGGGCGGCGAACGCCTCAATGGTTTCGGGAGGTGCCAAAGGTTCGATGAAACTGGCGTTAACGTGTACCGGCCCGGGGAGGGGAAAATGTTTTTCGTCGGTGGCTGGGTGGAGCGAGCGGCTTTCGCCCTGACAAGCTGCTACCGCGTCCGACACGGTATCTTGCAGCTCCGCGGGGGTGACGCCGGGCTGAATATCCGCGACAAAACGTACGAAATCCCCAAAAATCCCCGGCTGCCAGGTCGTTTGGTTCGCTCCGGTGCCACGCAGCGCCGCGGGACGATCCGCACTAAGAACCAACAACGGCAGACCCGCGTGGGCTGCCTCCATCACCGCGGGCAGGGCGTTGCCCACCGCGGTGCCGGACGTCATCACTAAAACTGCCGGATGCCCTGCGCGCGCCGCCCCGAGAGCCATAAAAGCCGCATCGCGCTCGTCAATGCGAACATGCAGGTCCAGGCAGCGGTTGGCTGCTAAGTGGTTCAAGGCATAGCCCAGGGGGGCATCACGGGAGCCGGGGCAGTAAAACCAGTCCGTGAATCCCTGCTTCACCAGTAAACGCACCAAATCCTCAGCGTATTGCTGGTTTGAAGCGTCTTGATTGTCCCGCTGACTGGTGTCGCCCACAACTCGCCCTTTCACTGTTCGCATCATGCTTTTCGCGTTCCCCGCAAAGCCGGTAAATCGTTGGAATACCGGGAAACGAAAGCTGTTTTAGAAAATGCAAAATTTTCGTCTCCGGGGTCAATGCTACCTTTCAAGTACTATCGCGCCTACCGAAGGGAGGTTTATAGACAGAACACAGTCATAAGGTTTCGATTTAGTTCAACACCGGTGCGGCACGGGTGTTTAGCCGTTTCGTGGCGGGTGTGTTCAGACATTTTCTTGGGGAAGCTGGATTTTCGTGGCCTGGCCGCGGTGAATCCAATAGCCGCGGGCGGGCGGGAATGCGGTTCCGTCTTGGGGGACGCTGACGCCGAAGATGGCGGTGGTGTCGGCGGCGCCCAAACCGAGAGAGAGTCCCGCGGCGGGGGCTTTCACGACCGCATTCAACTCGGAGTCAGTCATCCAAGACAGCCCATCACGGGAGGTCGCAGCGCCCGAGGCAAAAACCAAGTGTCCGCGGCTACGTGCCGCACGGATGACGTCTGCCATGGCTGTCGCGGAGTCCGTGTTTTGAGCAAATCCGGGCAGGTCGGCAATAAATATAGCTAAACCGGGGAATCCCGGCGGGGATTTTTGTTCCGCAACGGAAAGCAGCTGGTGATAAAAGTCGCGGAAGTCTGAGAAACCACAGGAGACCGCGTCCCAAATCTCCAGACCAGCCAGGGTTTCCAACGCGGGCGAACTGTCCTCACGGCTTTGGGCAGACAACAGCACCATTCCGGTGTCCGGGCTGGAAGTACGCAGCGACCGAGCCAGCCAGCGCATGACCGCCAAGCTCACCGCCCGGTCGACTTCCCCGTCCCCTCGCGCAATGAGGTAAACCCCACTGGTGATGGTATTGATTTGCCGTCCACCGGGGGCACTCAGTCCCAGCGCCATTTCTCCCTTAGGAGCAACGGTGAGGGCGGTGGCGAACACCGGCACCGCCAATCGGTCAATCCGGTGGGCCGGGGTTTTTGCCAGCGCGCCCAAACGTTCCAGAATCCGTGTCTGGGCGGGCTCGGAGGGGTCGTTACCGAGGACAGCGATTTGAATAGCTCGAGGGTCATCCGCGACGAGGCCGCGGCCGGGAACGGAACCGTTTAGCTCGATTCGCATTCCGAACGCGCCTCTCCACGCTGCCGGTAGGTTCTCGACACTTTCGGCGCTGATGACGAAATGGATTCCGACGACTCTGCCTCCGGTGATGAGTTCCAGGAAACTGGCGGAACTGGCTCCCGGCAGGGATTCCAACACGGCTTCCAAACCGTCAATCGCGACGATAATTCGCTCGCCACGGTCGGTTTCACTGCCCGCTACGCTATCAGCGCCAGGGGTTGTACTAAGGATGGCACCGGGGTTCGCGCTGCGGGTTGCGCCGAGGGTTTTACCTGCGTTAGCGCCGGCGTCCTGCCCAAGTGTCGCCGAGTTCGGGGACTTGGCACCGTTCCGTTCGCCGGGCTGCTCCCCGAGGTGTTCGCCGCGCAGCACTTCGCGCAGTTCAGGGAAACTGCGGGTGGCGTTGTGCAGCGCAATTTCGGTGCGCCAACGCCACCGGCTGACCAGGTACTCAATCGTGTCGGCAATTGTCTCCGGCTCGTTAGCATGGGCTACCACACCCACGTTTGCCCAGTTCGACAGGACATCGAGGGCGGGATCGGCACTGCAGACATAGAGAGTAACGGGATGGCCTCCGGTGTTCAAGCTATCGGCAGCGATAGCCCGCAGGACTCCGGTGCGCCCGCTACCGCGCGGACCCGCCACAAACAGATTGCCCTCGCGGTCAGGGTTAAAGCCAAAGGGGACGACATCTTGGCGTCCCAGGTCATCGCGCACCCCCAGGCGGAACTCCGTGTCGCTGGATTTCCCCAGGGCCGCCAGGTCATAGACGTTTTCCAGCCCGGAAGTCCAGCGCCTGATTGTGGAGTTTCCGCGGCAAAACGACCCTGCCAGCACAGACAGCGGCGTTGCCACCCGCAGCACCTCAGCCGCGGGCTGGTGCCCGCTCTTGTCGGCCCGGCTGGAATGCCCACCCATAAGGGCCGGCACTCGCTCCTGTCCGCCCGCCGATAAGGCTGGCGGAAACGCCGCTCCGCCCAGGGCGGTGAAGTTCACGGGAGCCAACTGGGGATCGGTGAAATCGGTATTCATCAGGGTATTTAGGGTCTGGAATCCGGTCGCTACCCCGCCGACCAGCAAGACCCCGCGGCCGGGATGTGCGAAAGCCGCGTGCGGATCAATTTCAAAACTGCCACAAACCACCTCTAGGGCTGCGTCCTCCAGGTGCAGCACCACACGTGTCGGCAGGTACTTCAGGGCTTCGCGCGGCAGTTTTTCGGTGTCCCCGCTGCTCACCAGCAGGTGCAACCCTAAAGCGCGGTACATATGCAGCCGCTCCGCCAGCTGCGAGATCTGCCGTGAGGTAAACGCCTCCCCGGCGGCTATGACGACAATTAAATCGGCCGGGACTCCCGCTATTTTGGCTCCGCGCGCTCGCGCCAGACTGCCCGCCCCAGATTCGCTCAGCCAAATTTCGCGCCGCTCGGTTTCCGCTTCCAGGTAACGCAACAGTCGGGCAAACACGGCGTCTGCCCGCCCCGACTCGACACCTAAACAGTGCGGGGCTTGCCCCAGTTCGCCCCATTTCGTGCCTCGGGAGTCAAAAATGACCCAGTTCACGTCCTCCGGGCGCTGGGTCAATGCCAATCCCGCCAGATAGGCAGCGATGACATTGGTCCGGGCAGCCTGGTTTTCTCCTGCCACGATGGCGTTCTTGCCGTCAGCCAAATCCAAGGTCACCGGGCCGGCAGTGCCGTAGCCAATCGCCGCCGCGCAGCGGGACTCATTCCCCGACTCGCCTAAAACCGCCGCGTTTTCGCCAGGCGTCAGGGGATAAACATCAGTCAGCTGGGCGACTACCGGCAAAGGCTCGGCGGTTTTACCGGGCAGCTTCAAGTTGGCCAGGAGTTCCGCGACTTTTCGCGCACTAGGGGTGGTCAACAGCAGGGGTTCCACGCTCAGCCGGGTCGGGCGGGCGGACTGCAGCGGAATCCCGTTAGACGCGGTGTGGTGCGCACTGGGCGGTACGGTTCCGGGAATGCGGGACACACCGTCTTGCCAAGACCCGGTAGCCAAGTCCAAGACTTGCCTAGCGGCGCTAAGCGCACTGCTGAGGTCGTCAACCGCGTTAACCAGCCAAACGCCAGGTTCCGCGGTAAAATCTTCCCACCACGAGCCGGCTGGGACTTCTCCGTCCACCACCAGCAACAGGCGTTGGCGTGAGCCGCGCAGACCCTTGCGGCTGGTCCAGGCTTGTGCCAGACGTTCGGCGCTGGTTTCGCTCAAGTCGCTGACCGGCTCTAACTCTAAATCTTCGCGCACCGCCTCGCCATGGGGCAGGTAGCTAACCCACGCCCATTGTGCGGGTTTCGCTCCGGCTACCACGATTTTCAGGTCGGCTGGGGAATAGCGCAGGGCGGCGCGAATCAGCAACTGATTCAGCGCGGGCCCGCGCAGGTTTCGCGGACCGGTCACCGCCAGCGGCCCGGAATCCGCCGGAACATAGGCGACCTCCAGACCGGTATGTCCCTCACCGATAGTGGCGGCACCAATCGCGCTGATTCTGCGATTAATGGCCGCAATTTGTCCCGAGGTCGTGTGACTCGTCTCCGCGCCAGAGGCCGGTTCAGGGGTTGCGGTTCGGGCTGGCCGGCGAACAACGGCGCCGGATTCATGTCCTGCCCCCGCCATCGGTCCCCAGCCACGAAACGGCGCTGCCTGGTCGGAGTTTTTCAACGTGATTTCGGGATAAACCTGGGTAAAACCGACCGGGATCCGCATTTGCGTAATCGCGTGTCCCCACAGTCCGGGCAGCAGGGCGCGGCGCGGGTCTGACAGGTCGGTGACGCTGGCACGTATCGCCGCGTCGCGACGGTCCAAAGCCGTCTGAATCTGCGGGGCGAGAGCAGCCAGGTCACGTTCATAACGCACCCAAGCCGCCCGGTTTTGGGTCAGAGCCCACCCCACTTCGGCGCCGCCCGCCACTACGGCGAGTCCCAGCAGGGCAAACGCCACCGTACTGGGGAAAATGACCGCTAACACCCCAAACAGGGCCACCGGCACCACGGGCACGGCAAGCGTCGCAGGATTCGCCAGCCACAGGCGGGGCCGAGCCGGCATTTCTACGTTGATTCCCAACGGTTCGGGGTCGGTCACCGGTTGTGGTGAATAAGCCAGCAGTGACTTCATGCCCGCCGGAGCTGGCGGCAGATCGTCACTCTCCCCCACCGGCGCCAAACCTGCCCCAGGCGGTATCGGCGCTTTTGCCACCGGCAAGGCCCACGGCAGCACGTAAGGTTTACCGACCTGAGCCGGACCTGACCCGCCAGCCTCACCCTTCGAGACTTGTGACCCCAAGGACTCTGCAACGACCGGCAGCGACCCGGTGCCGCCCGGATCCAACAGGGGCACCAACGGTGTGACACTGAGACGAGACGTCGGCCCTCCGCCCAAAGCTGTAGCTACATCAGCAATCCGAGCGCGCGCGTCCGCGTTTAGCAGCACTTCGGCGGGGCTACCATCCACCAGGATTCGGACCGGTCGGCGCATCAGGCTTCAAACCTCAACAGGTAGTTTGGCGCCAGTTCCAGCACGTCACCGGGTTGAATGTTGTACCGCGTGTGCGGCTGTAAGTCCACCATCTGGCCTGTCGTCCGGCACAAGCGGGTACCGTTGTCCGAACCCAAATCCTCCACGGTGACTTCCCATCCCTCGGTACGAATTCGGGCGTGAGTGCGGGAAATCTCGAGGATTTCGGGTGGGGTAGTCAGGGAAAACACCCCTTCGCGCCCGTGGGTTTCCGGGGCGCGACCCACCACCAAATCGCCTGTCAGCTCGACAGTTTGCTGGTCGGTGGAACGTACCCAGCCCAGTTTCGGGAAAGCCACCTGAATCGGGGCGTCCAGAACTCCGCCGCAAACCCGGCAGCGGGGAAAATCCGGCGGATTGTGGTGGCCCAGCGGACAAACCCGCACGGTAAACATTTTGCCCCCATCGGCGCTGTGTTTCATTTCTATCCCTCGCTGTCTGGGGGAGGCGGGGGTGGCAGAAGGGAGCTCGGCGGCTCCGGCGGCTCGGATTGCGCGGAATCGGTCGGTTCAGTGGGGGTGGGTGCGGATTCCGGGGCGGTCACGTCGACCACGATTGCGGTCACATTATCGGTCCCGCCCGCCTGCAAGGCCAGGTTCACCAGGGAGTTTACTGCCGCTTCGGGGGTGGGATTGTCGCCCAAAGCTCGCCCGATCGTGCCGTCATCAATCATGGAATGCAAACCATCGGAGCACACTAGGAAACGCCGGGGCGCCGCGACCGGATAGGTCCAGGTATCAATCTGAGGCAACCCAACTTGACCAGCACCGATAGCGCGGGTGATGACTGAACGGGTCGGCCAGACGCGGGCTTCTTCCACGGTCAGCATCCCCGCCTCGACCATCTCGGCGACTTGGGAATGGTCCCGCGTCAGCCGAGTCAGCAACCCCTCTCTCAACACGTAAGTTCGCGAATCGCCCACATTGAGAACCAAGAACTGAGCTGGTTCCGATCCGTCCGTAACGGTTGCTGACGCTGTCCCGTCAGCCGCGGACCCTCCTAGTGAACCCAGCAACACCAAACCTGTCAGCGTGGTTCCCGGCGGCGAAATCGTGTAATCGATGTTTTCCTCCACCAGCCCCATGACTTCCTCGCAGGCCGCCTCCAGGGATTCGCGCACCACCGGCAGGCTCACCTTCGTGCCGGTCAGAGGCTGAATATGCCCCAGCAGTGTGGCCGAGGCCTGTTTACCTCCGGCATGACCACCCATTCCGTCCGCAACTAAAAAGAACGGCAGAGTCGCCAGGAATGAATCCTGGTTTTCAGCTCGTTTCAAGCCGATATCGGTGGCGGCAGCCCAGCGCAGTGTTTCCCCGTGGGGAAGCGTCCAGGTGCCGGTTTCGATTTCCATCGGTTTCGTCCTTCGCTCCTTATTGGCAGTTTCGTTGCCGCTGCTAACTAAAGTCTAGCGAACACGGCGGCTACCTGTTCAACTCTTTCGCGCCACCGTTTACTGACCGCAGGACTCACGGGTGCCAGATTTCCTTTCAGTTCCAAGGTTTCCACTGGATACAGGCGCCCATTTTCGAGGCGAGGATCCGCGGTGAGGATACTGTCGGTGAACAAGCGCAGTGTCCCGAGCCCGCAGGCGGCTGTCGTTTGCAGCTGGGTCGCGAGTGCCAGTCCGGCGCTCAAGCCCACCCCGGTGTCTAAAGCTGAGGACACCACCAGAAGGGGCGCGCTGGTGCCACCTGGAGCAGCCGCCCGCAGCCCGTCCGCCACCAGGACGGCGGCACGCGCCGGGCCGCCCAGGGGCATCGCTTTGATGACGGCTGCAGCCAGCCCGCTGGCGATAACCTCGGTGAGCTGTCCGCCCAGGCGGATAGTTTCGTCAGCCGCCACCTCAATTCCCGTCGCGCGCTGCAGTTCGACCAGTTCATCGAGGGTTTTACAGGGCTGTTCGGCATACTGCAGTCCGTCCGGGCCGGCCGCCTCGGATAAACGTGGTAGTGCGGTTTTTGCCTCAGCCAGGCTCCACGCCGCGTTGGCGTCTACCCGGATCTGCCCCGCCGCCCCGAGGGCCGAACGCACCGCGCGAATCCGGGCAATGTCGTCCTCAAGGTCGCTGCGCGGGTCGGCGACCTTCACTTTTGCCGTACCACACCCGGACTCGCGAACCAGCCGCGCCGCGGTTTCGGGGTCTACGACCGGCACCGTGACGTTGAGAGGAACGGGGGAAGGCGAGGCCGGTAACCCCTGTGCTGCCACCGCAAACGCCCCGGAAAACCAGGTGGCGGCGACTTGTGGGGAATAGTTGTCGAACGGCGCCGCCTCAGCCAGGCCGGCTCGGCCTTGTAAAATCAGCCCTTCCCGCACGGTGATATTGCGAAACTTGACGCGCATCGGCACGGAAAACACCCATGCCCGCTTGATTCCCTGCGCCGTAAACAGCTGGGTGCCAGCCGGGCCTGGTTCAAAAGGGGATAGGCGGGCGGAACTGCTGCGACCCTCACCGTTACTGGTCACGGCGCCACCACAGAACCAGCTGTCCTCCCGGAATCCGGCAGGGTCAGCGAGGCGGCAACTTTCGCCCCCACGTCAGCAAGTGGCCCAAAATCGGGGCCAGCGACCTGAAAAGCCAACACCCACAAAGTATCCCCGATAGCCGCCGCCCAGCGCTGCTGCACTCCCCGACCGTCGGGCAGACACGAATCAGCCCAGATAGCAGGGTTTTCGGCCAACTGGGAAGTCGCGACTTCTCGTGGCTGCCAACCGGCGGGTACCGCCAGGCGGCGCAACCAATTGACGCTGTCCTCCGGGCTGGTCAAGGGCGCGTACATCAACAAAATTCGCGAATGCGGGGTAAAGTCGTGGGGCGTATCCAGCGCAAAACGGCTTTCCAGTTTCAGCCCGGGGACACGCGCGGGAGCGCTCGGCTCCAGGTTCAACACCCAAGTTTCGGGGTAAGCCAGCGAAACCCCATCAATCATCTGGGTGTCGAAATAGTCAAAGCCGCGCCGGTTCACCTCCCGTTCCCGGCGCTTTTGCGCAGAGCGAGTACGTTCCAGCGCCCCCAAAGCCCCATAGAGGCGTTCCTCTTTCATCCACCGCGGCTGCAGGAAACTCGGCACCGGTGCGGGAATCAACGCCCAAAACGCTACCCCGAGACCAATCAAAGCCAGCAAAGCCGCCAGCGGAATCCCCCACACTCGCCAAAAGGACAGGCCGGTGGCGTAAGTCACGCAGGCCTCGAAAATCGTCACCCCGAGGCACAGAATGGTCAGGCCGGGAATCATAATGGCCACAACCCGGTTACCCAGCTCAGTTTTCCCAAAACCATCGCGCAGGAATTTCGCGTAGGGCGTCACCCAGGTCACGATTATCAGCGCGATTCCCACCAGCGTGGCAACCAGGAACGTGAAATCCACTCTGACCTTCTTTCGGGTTTACATTTCGGGTTTGGGCCGTTTCCGAGCCCTCTTAGTAATAATACGGAAACTCGTCCCAGTTCGGGGCTCGCTTCTCAAGGAAAGCGTCGCGCCCCTCGCGTGCCTCCGCGGTCCCGTACGCCAGCCGGGTCGCTTCCCCGGCAAACATTTGCATCCCGACCAGGCCGTCGTCCACCGCGTTGAAAGCGTATTTCAGCATCCGAATCGCCTGCGGGGATTTCCCGGCGATGGCCAGCGCCCATTCCCAACCTACGCGTTCCAGGTCCTCGTGCGCCACCGCGCGGTTCACCACCCCCCAAGCCTCGGCCTGGGCGGCGGAATAGGTCTCGGCCAGGAAGAATATCTCGCGGGCGCGCTTGTCCCCGGCTTGCCGCGCCAGCAGCCCTGAACCGTATCCGGCGTCGAACGAGCCAACATTCGCGTCAACCTGTTTGAACTGGGCGTGTTCCCGGCTGGCCAGCGCCAGGTCGCAAACCATCACCAGCGAGTGTCCCCCGCCGGCCGCCCACCCGTTGACCAGCGCAATGACCGGTTTCGGGGTGGCGCGAATGAGGCGCTGCACTTCCAGGATATGCAGCCGCCCATAGCGTCCGGCCGCGTCTCTCGGGTCGGAGCTGTCAGTAGTTTCTGGGGTTTCCTGGTGTTTCAGCTCAGCAGTCCGGTCGGCCGGGTTTCGGGTTTCACAAGGGCGTTCGGGCGGGTTTGCCGCGCCCTCTAGCGGTTGTGGCGCGTCGTCGCGCGGAACGGTCACGTGATACTGGTAACCGTCAGCGCCGCGCACCCGCTGGTCCCCACCACTGCAAAACGCATAGCCGCCATCCTTCGCCGGCCCGTTGCCGGTCAGTAAAATCGTGGCCACACTAGCAGTCATGCGAGCGTGATCCAGGCAACGATACAGCTGGTCGACGGTTTGGGGACGAAAGGCATTGCGCACTTCGGGCCGATTGAACGCAATGCGCACCACCGGTGCCGGGCTGCCGTCCGCCAGCACGCCCCGGTGATAGGTCACATCGCTCAGCCCCTCCAGACCGACTTCCCGCCACCGTTTTGCCTCAAAAACATCTGAAACCGCGTTATTTTCCACGCTTAGATTCTAACTGTTCACCAGCGTGTTGCGGCCGGCTGGGGTTACTGGAAACTGAAGTTTGTGTTGGGCAGCAGCTCAATCCAGGTGGTGCCCCGGTTGAGCAGGACGGGCTTGCCGGCCGAGTCCGTCAACAGCAGCGGTGAGCCTTCTGAGTCTTTGGACCAGGTCACTTGGGCAACCGACCCCCCGCTCGCCACGTAGGCGGTTCCGCCGCCGGTCAGTACCGTTTCGGGGACAGCAGCCCCGGCCGCGTCTTTCGCCCCAGTGTCGACGATGGTGGTCAACACCACCACCACGTTATCGGTTTGCAGCGGCGCCCCCGAGCGGGCGCTCGCCGCCACGCCGCCATCAACCCGCTGCCAGCGAGAACCAGTCCAGTTGTAGCCCGCGACCAGGGAGGGGAAGTGCGCCGCCAGGGTGTTCGCCGGAGTTCCTGACGAAACCGCGGTGGGACGCTCCCCTTGGTCAGGGTTAGCGAAATCGAAAATTGGGGGCGCGTCGGGCTCCATAGTGCGGTCTTTGCCGACCTTTTCGTAAAGTTTAGGAATCGAGAGGTAGAGGTTGTGGGGCATGGCACGGAACTTCACCCTATACAGCGCCCCCAGCGCCTGATCTTCATTGAATCCACGCAACCCGGAGGCGGGAACCCGAGATTCAAACGCTGGGGTTCCCCCCGAATAGACCAGCATTCCGCCGAACGGAGCCGCGATACCCGGATCCATCGGCCGCACGGAACGCACCGGGCCGATTTCCTCGGGAGTATGCGTATGGAACACCGCGTTATACCTGGTCATGCCGCCCTCGACCTGTTCTTCGAACACGATGTCGGCGTCCTCCAACCCGGATTGCGGACGAGCCGCCACAGTGTTCTCCACTTTCACCGCCACCGCGGGGTGCGGGGTGAGGTCTTCACGAGGTAGGCCGGTCAAGGGCCAAGAGGCGGGTTCCTCGGGCTGGGTGGTAGGGGGAGGGGTCTTTTCCGGCTCAGGCGTCGAATTCGCACAGGCCGTCATCCCCAGCATCCCCAGCATTGTCCAGAAAGCCACGAAAACCGCTAGAATCTTATTGAAACCGGCTGTATGACGGGTTCCGGGCACGTTGCTGCGTCCGGCGCAAACGACTTTGTTTGCCACATTTTCTGCGGTGTTATCCCAGGTTACAGCCATAATTGAACTTTAGCGTTAAGGCAGGGTGAAGTTGGTGAGTGACACAGCGAAGCGGGGAGTTCCCGTCCGTTTCTGTTTCCTGACGGGTGGCACGAAACCCCAGGACGTAGTCAGTCTGGCCGAGTTTTTGGATAGCACGATTGAGCCTCTTCTGACCACCGAGGAAGAACTCGCCCGCAGCGGTCGACAAATCGCGGACGACTACGACTGGGAGGCGGCGTTAGCGGAAGTCCGCGCCGAGGAGGACTCGCCAACCCCGAACTTGCCCGCGGAATCGGACTTGCCCGCACAACCTGCTGAGACGGCCACCGACGCTACCGACACCGAAATACCCGTGGGCGGAGTTTTTGAGGGCGAACCCGAGGACCTGCCCCCCAGCAAGTTCGTCCGCGAAATCTTGGTTCCCATCGCCCCGGGAGTCGATCCGGAACAGGCCCGCCAAACCCTGCGGTCGCGCTTGAACGGACCCCTGCCAGCCAAAACCGACTTGATTATGCAGACCTCCGGCTCCCAGACCGGCAACGGGCATTTGGTGGCGATTTCCGCCAGCTCCCTGGTGTCCTCCGCCCGGTCGACCCTGGCTGCCCTAGGCGGGCCGGGCCGCTGGATTTTGGCACTGCCGACTCACCACGTGGCCGGGCTGCAAGTGTTGACCCGTTCGCTTATTTCCGGGACGAAACCCATCATCGTGGATACTACCAACGGGTTTAAGCCCGCCAGCCTGGTGCGCGCGGTTGAACGCGCCACCAAGGATTCAACCCTGCCGGTGTATCTGTCGCTGGTGCCCACCCAGGTGTCAAAGATTCTGGACGAGGGCGGGGACGCGGTCGCGGCCTTGGCAAAAGTGGACACCATCTTGGTCGGGGGTGCTGCGTTTACCCCGTTCCTGGCCGACCGGGCGAAAGCCGCGGGCTGGCACGTGGTAGAAACCTACGGAATGACCGAAACCTGCGGGGGCTGCGTCTATGACGGGATTCCCCTGCTCGGTACCCAAGTTTCGACCGTAGGCGATACCGTGTGGATTACCGGCACGTCTTTGATGGAGGGCTACGTGGAAAAGCCGCCGGCTGGAGTCGATCCCGCGGAGGCTTCGCCGTGGATTCAGATGGGGCCGCGCCGCTGGTTTAAGACTTCCGACACCGGCCGGATGGAGGGCCCGCGCTTGATTATCCAGGGCCGTACCGATGATGTCATCAACACCGGCGGGGTGAAAGTTCATGCTTCCGCGGTGGAACAGGCCTCGTTGAGCGTGACGGGGGTTGGTCAAGTGTGTGTGGTCGGGCTGCCCGATGCCCGCTGGGGTGAACTGGTCACCGCGGTAGTGGTGCCCGGAGACGACCTCGACGTGGATTTGTTAGCCCCGATGTTGGGTTCCCCGGCTTCCTTGGGGATTCGCGGGAAAGACGGAACTTCTGAGCCAGATTCTCTGGCGGCGCGGATTCGCACCGCCGTCACCGCGGAACTCGGCGCCGCCCACGCTCCCCGCGTGGTCGTGGTGGTGCAGCACCTGCCCACGTTAGGGCCGGGCAAGGTGGCTCGTCACGAGGTTACCGAGCTGGCGAAACGGGAACTTCGCGCCGGTCGCGCCTGGGTACGCTAACCGAGCCTCGACAGGGTCGGGCGGGCTTAGGACTTTGCCCGGGAGCGCTGGAGGTAGTTCCGGACCAGTCCCGCTATGAGGTTGGGGATAAACGCGAAACCGACATAGATGCCGGTGAACAGGAAAAATTCATCCCAGTAGACGCTGAGGTTAGAGGCGGCGCCCATCGCCAGAAAGAAGTGCGGGATAAACAGGATTACCGGAGCGATGAGCCACCACAGTGACCAGCCGTTGACAATCCCGTCCGCAACCCCGCATCCCAGTCCCAACAGCGGTAGCGCCAGATAGAAAATCATCAAAATCCACCCGAAACCGCCATCGCCTACCGACTTAAAAATCGGTTGGGTCACATAGGGCAGAGCCAGGAACAGCACGGCATAAGCCGCTAAGAGAATCCAACGTGATTTGGGGTTAGACATCTGCCACCCCTCCTTTGCGAATGAAAACCATTTAAAAACCATGATACCGGTCGCTCGTCCCCTCCGCCCTTTTTATGCCATTACTTCCGTAGCCAATCGGCTTGTCGTGTTCAGATATCGACAAAACAAGAAAGACCACGGGTTTTACGTTAAGATGAAGCCGTGGCCAGAGTTTTGTTGTTTATCTTGTGGTTGGCGCTGACCCTGTATGCGCTGATTGATTGCATTCGCACCCCGAAAGATAATATGCCCGGCAAGGTACCAAAGATTTTGTGGATTTTGCTGATTTTGCTGCTGAGCCCGATCGGGGCGATTGCGTGGATAATCGTGTCCCGAGTCGCCGCTGCCGAAGCCAAAGGCGGGGTTATCGAACCGAATATCTGGTCGAGTGAAGAATCCGTACCCCTCAGTTTCGGGCGAAAACCCACCCCGGAGCAACCTAGTGCTCCTGACGACGACCCGGAGTTCCTCGAGGAAGTCAGCCGGAAACTGCGCGAAAAACAGCGTGAAGAATATGAACGCAAGAAGCGGGAAAAAGAGGACGAAAAACTTCAGCCCCGCCCGAACGATAATTCCGACCCAGAGAATCCTACTGACCCGAAAAATCCACCGGACCCCGCGGACTGACCCGACACGAAATCCTAACCACCCGGGCTTGTGCCCCCGCTAGTGCAACCGCGCGCACCGAGCAACCCTGAGGACGCACAGCGGACAGCACCCACCGGCCTAGTCAACGAGAAAATCTCACCTGCTACCGGGCGAAATCAGCAGGCCGGACCGCTATTCCTCAGTTTTCTCGGAGGAATCGGCCTTATTGGCCTTATCTTTTTCAGCCTTTTGCGCGGCTTGCTCTAAAGCCTCCTGGTTCAGTTCTTCCAGGGTGGCTTGCGCCCGGGCACGTTCTTTCTCTGCCGCGTCCTGGATTTGTTCCTCACGCAACCGCGTGTCGATGCTCGGGGGTTTCCCGGTGGAATCGTCCAAACCATCGCCATCACGGTCACGCGATTTGCGGCTGGACACCAGGGAGGTGGGCTCGTCGGAAGGCCGGAAGAATACATCGATCCAGGCCGTGCTCGGGTCGGAGTCCACAAAGATAGCTTTGAAGAACAGCGTGAGAGGCACCGCCAGAATCGCTCCGAGCGGGCCCATCACCGTGGACCACACCATCAAAGACAGGAAGGACACGGTGGCGTTCAAGCCCACCGCGTTGCCGGCGATGCGAGGCTGCAAAATGTTCAAGAAAAGCATCGATGCGACCATGTAACCGATGAAAACCCCGACGGCCGGCCACACCCCGCCCAGCGCCAAAGCCAGCAGAATCGGGGGAATCATGGAGAGGATGAATCCCACCGCGGGAATGTAGTTCGCCACAAAAGCGAGGATGCCCCAGGTCCAGGGGGTCGGCACGCCAAACACATAGAGAATTCCGACGTCCACCAACGCCACAACAGCACCAAAGACGGTGGTCATCAGGAAGTAAGTCCGCACCCGCAGGGAGAAGTTGCGCAGCGCGATGGCAAAACCGGGCGCGTAGGACGCCAGCTCAGCAGCGCGGCGGCGCACCACCACGATGTCTCCGACCACAAAAATCGCCACCATGATGATAAAGAACAAGGTGGTTCCCGCGCCGCTAATCTGGTTAGCGAAACCGGACAGGTAGGAAAATATCCGGTTGATATCCACGTTCTTCCAGGAATCCAACACGGCGGAAGTGTCCAGGCCGCGCTGATCCAACTGACTGATGGCGTTCTCATAGAGTGCCTGGAACTTTGAGCCGTAGCGGGGTAACTCCGTGACCATCGCGGTGATGGCAATCGCAATCAACCCCAGCATGACAAAGAGAATGGCGAACAGCAGCACGATATTGACCAAAGCTGCCAATCCTACCGGCCAGCGGTGACGAATCAGCCACTCCGAAACCGGGCGCACCGCCAAAGCCAACGAAAACGCCAGGAAAGTCGGCATGAACACCCCGGCTATCTGAGCCAGAAGGAAAATAATCAGCGCGCTGGCAGCCAGTGCGAAAGCGAAGCGCATCCCGGTAGGCCAGGCCGCCAAACCGGAAGCTTTCGCCTCTGACGCCTTTACCTCTTCGGTGCTCCCCGCATCTGCAGTGTTACTCGACTCGTCACCGGGGGCACCAGACTTTACCGCCTGAACCATCCCTTTGGCCTTATCTATCATTCCCATAGGAATAACCTTATCAACCTAGCGGCAAAAAATTGAAGTTCCCGGCCCGCCAACCACAGTTAGCGAACCGGGAACCCCGAAGCTATTGAATTAAACCCGATTCAGCCCTGTAATCACAGGTCAACAGGCATTTTCAACCCTAACCCCAGGGGTGTTCTAGATCGAAGTGACCTTCGGTGTCGTCGAACAGTCCGAATCCGGTCGTGTCACTGTAAGGCAGCTGCGACATCAGCATCTCGTGACCGCTCGCGGAAGGCTTGATTTCCACCCGGCGGTAACGGCTCAGCCCGGTACCGGCCGGAATCAGCTTGCCCAGGATGACGTTTTCTTTCAGGCCCGACAGCGGGTCATCGATGCCTTCCATCGCCGCGTTGGTCAGAACCTTCGTGGTTTCCTGGAAAGAAGCCGCGGACAGCCAGGAATCGGTAGCCAAGGACGCCTTGGTGATACCCATCAGCTCGGAACGTGCCGAGGCAGGCTGCTTGCCCTGCGCTACGACTCGCTTGTTTTCTTCACGGAACTTCGCCTGATCGATGAGCTGACCGGGCAGCAACATAGTGTCGCCCGACTCCAGCACGGTCACGCGGCGCAGCATCTGGCGCACTATAACCTCGATGTGCTTGGCGTGAATATCTACGCCCTGGCTGTGGTAAACCTGCTGCACTTCGTTGACCAGGGAACGCTGGGTTTCGGCTTGGCCTTTCACGCGCAGCAGTTTCTTCGGGTCAATAGGACCTTGGGTCAGGCGGTCGCCCACCTCCAGGTGATCCCCGTCCGCAACCAGCAGTGCCTGGCGGCGAGACACCTCGATGACCAGGTCCTCCTTGCCGTCGTCACGAGTGATGATGACCTCGCGCGGGCCGGAGGGGTCGTCGTTTATCTTCACCCGGCCGGCAGCCTCGGTGATGGTCGCTTCGCCCTTGGGGGTACGCGCCTCAAACAGCTCCTGCACACGCGGCAGACCCTGGGTAATATCGGCCGCCGAAGCCGCACCACCGGTGTGGAAGGTACGCATCGTCAGCTGAGTACCGGGCTCGCCAATGGACTGCGCCGCGATAATACCGACCGCTTCGCCAATATCCACGCGCTTGCCGGTAGCCAAGGAACGCCCGTAGCAGGCAGCACAGGTACCAATCGCCGCATCACAGGTCAGCACGGAACGCACCTTAATCTGGGTGATACCGGCTTTCAAGAGCTTCTTAATCGCCACGTCACCGACATCTTGCCCGGCCTCAAGCACGACGTTTCCGGCCTCATCCACCGCGTCAACAGCCAAGGTCCGCGCAAAAGCGGTGGTCTCGACCAGTTCGTCAGGCTCGACTTGACCTTCTTCGTTGACCGAACCGATGGTAATGGTCAGGCCCTTGCGGGTGCCACAATCCTCCTCGCGGATAATGACATCCTGGGACACGTCCACCAGGCGGCGAGTCAAGTAACCGGATTCCGCGGTACGCAAGGCGGTATCCGCCAGACCCTTACGGGCGCCGTGGGTCGCGATGAAGTATTCCAGCACGGACAGACCCTCGCGGTAGTTCGACTTAATCGGGCGCTCAATCAAGCGCTGCTTCGGGTCGGACACCAAACCGCGCATACCGGCAATCTGTTGAATCTGGGACCAGTTACCGCGGGCCCCGGACTTCACCATACGGTACACATTGTTGCGTTCGGGGAAGTTCTCGCGCATTTCCTCGGCCACTTCATTCGTGCACGCCCGCCACAGGTCAATCAAGGCGCTGTAGCGTTCGTCCTCGGTGATGGCACCCAGGTCGTAGTCGGCTTGCACGTCAGAAGCGAGGTTTTCGTACTTCTCCAAAATGGCGGGCTTGGTCGAGGGCGGCACCACGTCCGTGAAGGAAATCGTGATCCCGGACCAGGTCGACCAGTGGAAACCGAAGGACTTGAGCGCATCCAGGGACACCTCAATATCGGCCTTCTGATACAGTTCCGCCAGGTCATTGACGATTTTGCCGAGCTTCTTTTTCTCTACCACGTAGTTCACGAACGGGTAGTCACGCGGCAGCGAGTCATTAAAGATAACCCGACCCAGGGAAGTTTCCAGCTCAAAGCGGTCTCCCGGCTGCCATCCCTCGGGCATTGTCATGTCCTCCGGCGGCAAGTCGCCCGGTTCCATCCGGATTACGCAGGTTTCCTGCAAAGCCAGGTCGTCGTTGTCATAAGCCAGGCGGGCTTCGGCGGGGCTGGAGTAGTGCTTCAACACCCGGTTCCCGTCAGGGTCAAACCGCGGGTTATGCACCATCTCCGGATCTTCGTCCGAGGTCAAGTGGTAAATCCCGATAATCATGTCCTGGGAAGGCATGGTCACCGGGCGGCCGTCTGAAGGCTTCAGGATGTTGTTAGACGACAGCATCAGCACGCGGGCCTCAGCCTGGGCTTCGGCAGACAGCGGGACGTGGACAGCCATTTGGTCGCCGTCAAAGTCCGCGTTGAACGCGCCACAGACCAGCGGGTGCAGCTGAATAGCTTTGCCTTCCACCAGCAGCGGCTCGAAAGCCTGGATACCCAAACGGTGCAGGGTTGGCGCGCGGTTCAGCAGAACCGGGTGGTTGGTGATAACCTCGTCCAAAACGTCCCAGACCTGGGGGTTTTGCCGCTCTACCATGCGCTTGGCAGCTTTGACGTTCTTCGCTTCCCCGTTTTCCACCAACACCTTCATCACGAAGGGCTTGAACAGCTCCAGAGCCATCGTCTTGGGCAAACCACACTGGTGCAGCTTCAGCTGCGGACCAACCACGATAACGGAACGACCCGAATAATCCACGCGCTTGCCCAGCAAGTTCTGGCGGAAACGCCCCTGCTTGCCCTTGAGCATGTCGGACAGGGACTTCAGGGGACGGTTGCCCGGACCCGTCACCGGCCGGCCACGCCGACCGTTGTCGAACAGCGCATCCACAGCCTCTTGCAACATACGTTTCTCGTTGTTGACGATGATGTCCGGGGCTTTCAATTCCTGCAAACGATTCAAACGATTGTTGCGGTTGATGACGCGGCGGTACAGGTCATTCAGGTCAGAAGTCGCGAAACGTCCGCCATCCAGCTGCACCATCGGGCGCAGATCCGGGGGAATGACCGGAATCGAATCCAGGACCATCGCGGAAGCCGGCTTGCCGGTCTGGAGGAAGGCGTTAATGACCTTCAAACGCTTCAGAGCGCGGGTCTTTTGTTGGCCAGACTTGCTCTCCACGACCTCTTTCAGCGCCTCAGCCTCAGCTACCAGGTCAAAAGACTCCAAGCGATCCTTCACTGCCTGGGCGCCCATGCCGCCCTTGAAGTAGGTTCCGTACAGGGCATACATTTCGCGGTACACCAGCTCGTTGCCTTCCAGGTCGCCGACCTTCAGGTTCTTAAACCGGTCCCAAACTTCGTCATGCAGCTTCAGGTCAGACTCAGCCTGGTGGCGAATGGCACGCATTTCCTTTTCGCCGTTGCGCTTGACCTTGTCGATTTCGGATTTCTCGGCGCCTTCCTTTTCCAGCGCCGCCATATCCTGTTCCATCTTTTGTGCGCGCTTTTCGACGTCCAAATCACGGTTCTTTTCGATTTGCTCCCGCGCCAGATCGGATTCCTTTTGCATATCGGACAGGTCCTTGTGGCGACGTTCCTCGTCGACCTCGGTAATCATGTAGGCCGCGAAATAAATAACCTTTTCCAGGTCCTTCGGAGCGATATTCAGCAGGTAACCGAGACGTGAAGGCACGCCCTTGAAGTACCAAATATGCGTCACCGGGGCAGCGAGTTTAATGTGACCCATCCGCTCGCGGCGCACCTTGGAACGGGTGACTTCCACCCCGCAGCGTTCGCAGACAATACCCTTGTAACGCACGCGCTTGTACTTGCCACAGGCACATTCCCAGTCGCGGGTCGGCCCGAAAATCCGTTCATCGAACAAGCCTTCTTTCTCAGGCTTCAACGTCCGGTAGTTGATGGTTTCCGGCTTCTTAACTTCGCCGTGGGACCAACCGTTAATGTCGTCCTCAGTCGCTAAACCGATGTGCAACTTGTCAAACTTGTTTGCATCCAACATGTGTTTTCTTTCCTCTTCTTCCGGTCCGTCTTAGGCGTTGATGAATTCGTCGGTCGTCAAAAGGCCGGGGGCGTTGGGCCGTTTGCCCAGGTCGAAGCCGAGGCTGTTGGGGCCGCGGCCGGCCTCGTCGTCATCGTCACGCAAGTCGATGGCGTTGCCGGCAGCGTCCAGCGCTTCTACGTTCAAGCACAGCGAACGCATTTCCTGCATCAACACGCGGAAAGATTCCGGAATGCCCGGCTGAGGCAGGTCCTCGCCGCGCACGATAGATTCGTAAACCCGCACACGTCCTTGCACGTCGTCGGATTTCACCGTCAACAGTTCCTGGAGGGCATAGGCGGCGCCGTAAGCCTCCATAGCCCACACCTCCATCTCACCGAAACGCTGGCCGCCGAACTGGGCCTTACCGCCCAGAGGCTGCTGGGTAATCATGGAGTACGGGCCGGTAGAACGGGCGTGGATCTTGTCATCGACCAAGTGGTGCAGTTTCAGCATGTACTTGTAGCCGATAGCAATCGGGTACGGGAAAGGTTCCCCGGAACGGCCGTCAAACAGCTTGGCTTTGCCCATTTCGTCGATAAGCGGGCGGTCGAAGTCGTCGCGGACGCGAGTGTTACGCAGTAGGCCGGTAATCTCGTCTGCCTCCGCACCGTCGAACACGGGGGTCGCCACGTGCTGTCCCGGTTCGCAAACCTCCAACGGAACCTCCTGAGCCCACTTTTCACCGGCCTTGCGAGCTTCGCTGATGTCCCAGCCCTCGTGAGCCAGCCAACCCAAGTGGAACTCGAGTACCTGACCCAGGTTCATACGACCGGGCACACCCATCGGGTTCAAGATAATGTCTACCGGGGTACCGTCCTCGAGGAACGGCATGTCCTCCACCGGCAGAATCTTGGAGACACAGCCCTTGTTGCCGTGGCGTCCAGCCATCTTATCCCCGACCGTCATCTTGCGGCGCTGGGCGATAAAGACGCGAACCATGTGGTTTACGCCAGGTCCCAGCGCGGCGTCTTCGCAGTCACCGGCCACGAATTCCTTGACGCCGATAACGATGCCGGATTCGCCATGCGGCACCCGCAGCGAAGTGTCGCGAGCCTCCCGCGCTTTTTCACCCAAGATGGCTCGCAGCAGGCGTTCCTCACTGGTCAGTTCGGTTTCACCCTTCGGGGTCACCTTGCCGACCAGGATGTCTCCCGCGCTGACTTCGGCGCCGACACGGATAATGCCGCGTTCGTCCAAATCTTTGCGGGCAGCTTCGGAAACGTTGGGAATATCCCGCGTGATTTCTTCCTCGCCGAGTTTCGTGTCGCGCGCATCGATTTCGTGCTCCTCGATGTGAATCGAAGTCAGCAAATCTTCGGAAACGACGCGTTGGCTCAAAATGATGGCGTCCTCGTAGTTCAGTCCTTCCCAGGACATGTACGCCACCAGCAGGTTCTTGCCCAAAGCCATTTCTCCACCGTCGGTAGCGGGACCGTCGGCCAGGACATCACCGGCTTCGACCCGGTCGCCCTCGTCAACGATAGCCTGCTGGTTATAGCAGTTGCCTTGGTTGGAACGCTTGAACTTTTCTAGCGCGTAAACGCGGGTTTCACCGTCGTCTTCCTGGACTCGCACCAAATCGGCGCTGACCTCGGTGACGACACCGCCCTTCTTGGCTACGACCACGTCGCCGGCGTCAATCGCGGCGCGTTTCTCGATGCCGGTGCCGACCAGCGGAGCCTCGGTTTTCAGCAGCGGCACTGCCTGACGCTGCATATTGGCCCCCATCAGAGCGCGGTTCGCATCGTCGTGTTCCAAGAACGGAATCATGGCGGTCGCGACCGACACCATCTGGCGAGCCGAAACGTCCATCAAGTCGACTTCTTCGGGGCTGACCAGCACCGGGTCGCCGCCGGTAGAACGGCACAGCACGGCAGATTCTACGAAGTGTCCGTCTTTCGTGAGCTGCGCGGAAGCCTGGGCGATGTTCTTGCCCTCTTCGTCGTCCGCGGTGATGTAGTGGATTTCGTTGGTGACGACACCTTTCTTAACCACGCGATAGGGCGTTTCCACAAACCCGTAAGGGTTAATCCGCGCGAAAGTCGCCAGCGAACCAATCAAACCAATGTTCGGGCCTTCGGGAGTTTCCACCGGGCACATGCGCCCGTAGTGCGAGGGGTGCACGTCACGGACTTCCATCCCCGCCCGGTCTCGGGACAGGCCGCCCGGACCCAAAGCAGACAGACGGCGCTTGTGCGTCAGACCCGCCAACGGGTTGTTTTGGTCCATGAACTGCGACAGCTGGGAGGTGCCAAAGAACTCTTTGATGGCTGCCACGACGGGACGAATGTTAATGAGCGAGTTCGGGGTGATGGCTTCGACGTCCTGAGTGGACATGCGTTCTTTCACCGTGCGCTCCATGCGGGACATACCCGTGCGCACCTGCATCTGAATGAGCTCGCCGACCGGACGAACCCGGCGGTTGCCGAAGTGGTCGATGTCGTCGGTCTTGATGTGCAGTTCGGTTTCTTTGCCGGCCGCGTCTTTGACTTTGACCGTGTCGTCCCCGGCACGCAGCGCCAACAGGTAGCGGAACGCGGCGACAATGTCGGTCAGGTCCAGGGTACGCTCGCCCATTTCCCGCTCGACACCGAGTTTCTTGTTGATTTTGTAGCGTCCCACCTCGGCTAGGTCGTAACGCTTGGGGTTGGTGTAAAAGTTATGCAGCAGGTTACGTCCGGCCTCCACGCTGGGCGGCTCGCCGGGACGAATCTTGCGGTAGATATCCTCTAGGGCCTGATCCTGGGTTTCAATCGCGCCGTCTTTTTCCAGGGTTTCCAGCATCAACGGGAAATCTTTGAAGGCCTCGCGGATCTCGCCGATGCTCATGCCCAGCGCCTTGAGGAAGATGGTGGCGGACTGCTTGCGCTTGCGGTCGATACGCACCCCGACCGTGTCCTTCTTATCAATCTCGAACTCGAGCCAAGCGCCGCGGGAAGGAATGACCTTGCCCAGGTAAATGTCCCGGTCCGAGGTCTTGTCAGCGGTCTTTTCAAAGTACACGCCGGGGGAACGCACCAGCTGGGACACGACCACCCGCTCGGTGCCGTTGACGATGAAAGTCCCGCGCGGGGTCATCAACGGGAATTCGCCCAGGAACACGGTTTGGGTCTTAATTTCGCCGGTTTCGTAGGTAATGAATTCGGCCGTCACGTACATCGGCGCGTTATAGGTCAGGTCCTTGTCCTTGCATTCGTCGATGGTGTAGTGCGGGCTTTCCAACGTGTAGTCCTTAAAGGACAGGCTCATGGTGCCGCCGTTGTCCTCAATCGGGCTCATTTCGTTCAGGATTTCCTGCAGGCCCGAAGTGCGAGGAACGTGCTTATCGCCAGTTTTGTCGGCTTGCTTAACACGCTCCTGCCAGGCTTCATTCCCCAGGAACCAGTCAAAAGATTCGGTCTGGAGCGCCAACAGATTCGGCGGCGCCATCGGTTCATCAATTTGGGCAAAAGACACCCGGAAAGGGTGAGTGGAGGATTCTTTGGATTTCGTAGCCAAGATTTCCGTTTCCTTTATGTCGTATGGATGGTCGGGATTTCAGGGCGGGCTCGACCGCGCACACTACCGCGGCAATCAGCCTTGAAAATCTCGATGCGCTCCGGCGTTTGAACATCTCGCCCCTCGCTGACCTGCCCTGATATTGCCGGCGCATACTTACGCAATATCAACGGTTTTAGGTCGCCTCGGACAAAGAACACGCAAACATCTACTCTATAACTTTTCCCACCCTCACGCAATTTTCCACTGTTAAAACCTGGCAAAGTGGTGGCTGCTCACGAACGCGCCGCATTGAGGGCTCGTAGCCCGAAAGTGAAGGAACGCGATTCTCCTGACGCAAGTACCAACAAATCCTGGTTGCGGTTCAGGGCGTTCGGCGGGCAGGTCATCGGCTCGACCGCCAGGGCGCGCCCGTCGCGAACGCCGGGGAAAGCCTGCTGGTGGGCGGGGTCGGCGCTATATATTTGCAGCCACCGACACCACGGTCCGGCACTGAGTTCAGTCCCTAGACCGTCGGCACGGCACAAGGCGGCCCGGACTCGCCCGTCCGTTTCGGGTTGCGCCCGAAACGCGTGGTCAAGCCACAGGCTGTGCAGCGCTACCGGCCGCGCTTGGCCCAAAACAGTGTCCGCAGGTTGCTCCAGACCGGTCGGCAGGTTACGTGTTGAATCGAGCACGAGATTGTTGCCTACCGAGATACTCAGGGTACATTCGTCCAGGCTCGCGCCCCCCGCACTTAGATAGGGATGCCACCCGAAACCAAACGGGCAGGGCGCAGCGCTGAGGTTGGACACCCGCAGTTCGCCGCGCAGCCCTTGGGTCGCGTCAAGGCTCCAGTTCATCACATATTTGAGTCCCCACGGCCAGCCCGGCTGCGGTTCCATTTCCAGCGTGAGGCGTACCGCCGCGGGGTTGTCGGACGTTTCGGGATCGAGTTGCCAAGGCCGTTCCCTGACGAAACCGTGAATGGCGTTGTGGCGAGCGGGTTCGTTGATTTCGAGCTGATACGTTTCGCCTTGAAACGTAAAATGTCCACCGTCCACCCGGTTGGGCCACGGCGCCAACAGACACCCCGCCGCAAACGGAACCGGGGAGACTTGTGACAACCCCTGGTGCGGCAAAGGAGGGGTCACCACCAGCGGCTTCCCCGCAAAAGTCAGCGACCACAAGCCCCCACCGAAAAGGGAAATCTGGGCGCGGTATTGACCGGCACAAAGTTCTAGAAAGTCATCGCTCGAGGTCATACGCCGATTTTAGCAAGGGTGGGGTCACCAGGGCGGGTCATCGTGTAGCGGTCGGCGCTCAGACTACGCGGTGGCTAATTTCTGTACCAGTTCACAGATTTGTTCCGCTTTATCTTTCGACACGTCGGTCGGTAGCCCCAGACTGCGCTTGGTCAAGGACACGGTGTGCAGGTAGGACTCCAGGGATCCGACCCCGTAAGGCTCGAGGCTGTCCACCCCGGGGAAGAGTATCGAGTTGTACCAGCGACGCGAATAAACGTGAGACTCCCGAAGTTTAGCGTGTACCTCGTTTACTGCTTGCGTATCCCGCAGCAGAATCGGGAAGATGAGCAGGGGTTGGGGTGCAGCGCAGGCTATCTGCGCTGGAATTTGCAGGTAGTCCCGCCCGCTCAGCCGGTCTTGATAGATAGCGACCGCCTGCCGGCGCTGTTCCTGATTCGACTCGAGACCATCCAAGGCTTCGCATGCTTTTTTAGCGATGTAGGGGCTCATTGAGTAGTTGGGGTACTCGAGCGCGCCTCGCCGCTCCGCGGGAGCAATAGCCGGCTCGAACAGGCGCATCCGGCGCAGCACCCGTTTCAGCGCGCTCGCCAGCGCCTGGGGAAGCCTGGAAAATACGCGAATCTGATTGAGATACAGCCGCGTCGACAGGTCCTGGAGCCACGGCAGCCTGCCTACGTTTTCAAGTGCGGACTTGATGGCTGCATAGAGCGGGGAATCGGTGGTTTCGAGGCGAGGGTTTACCCAGATGAGACCGCCGAATCTGGTGGCGGTCAAGATTTTTTCCACCCCAAAAGAATGCACGGAAACGTCCGCTAACGGCTCGCCCTGGGAGTCTCGCGCCATACGACCTACGCAGTGAGCGGAATCCTCGACATAGAGCAGCTTGCGGGCGGTGGCGAAGTCTCGCGCCGCGAGCGTGTCGGCGTCAGAAATAAACCCGAAAGTGTTTTGCATCACCAGCCCTACCAGCTGGCTTTGCTCCGTTTCACCGCCAGTCTGCACCTGCGCCGTGAGGGAATCGGGGTTGACATCGGCATATACGCCCCTCAGTCCCGCCGTCAGAATCGGATCCACCGCGGTGCAGCAGGTATAGAGCTGGGTGAGGACACCGGGTTGGCGCTGACCCTCAACGGTCGAAGCTAGGCTTGCTAGAGCGCTGAAAACCGCGTGCATACCGTAGCGGGCTTTATAAACCGGGAACCAATCCTCAGCGCAGGTTCCGGTCGCCTGCGCCATTTTCTGTCTCAGGTTCACAAGGGCGGTCGTGTTTTGCGGGTTAGCCAAGATTGAGTCCTCGTCGGGTGGCGTAATACACTGAAAGAGTATCAGTTTATTCGGTTCGTAAGCATCTTTCCTCAGCGCTCCTAACGCTGTTAACCACTGCGGAAAACGTTTCTGAGTCAAGGATATTGAACCGTCACGACCGCCTAGAAAGATTACCCAGTGCCTATCCTCACCAATCAATCCCCAGCCTCGGAGCTGGCAGAATACGAACACTTCGTTGCGACCAGCCCCCACGGACACATGATGCAGTCGGTGAACTGGTCCCACGTTAAGAGCAACTGGGGGGCGGATTTTGTCTATCTGCGCGCCGCGGACGGGTCTATCAAAGCAGCGCTCTCGATTCTCTCTATTGCTAACGACGGGCAGCACTCGTTTCTCTATGCTCCGCGCGGTCCCGTGTGCGACCTAGCGGACGTTGAACTCGTCAGCGCCCTTATCAAAGAAGCTCAGCCGGTCATCGAGAAACACCACGGATTTTTGCTGCGCATGGATCCGGAAGTGACTTACAGCCCGGATTTGGTCAAGATGTATGCCCAAGCCGGATTCGCCGTGCGGTCGCGCGAGATTGCAGATCCGCACGCGTTTTCCAATCCGCGCATCAATATGGTGGTCAATCTCTCGGGACGTACCGAGGAGAACCTTTTTGAAACCTATCCAAGCAAAACGAAGAACAAGATTCGCAAACCATACAAATCCGGGATTACGACCCGCTTGGTCTCTGTCGGGGACGACGACTTTTCAAAGTCCCTGGACGAGTTCTATCACCTCACCGAGATCATGGCTCAGCGCCAGGGCATCACTTACCGACCGAAGGAATATTTCATCAGATTGATGCACGCTTTTGACGACACTAAACTCTTCGTGACCTCTTGCGATGCCGACGGGGAGAGAGAAGTTCTCTCCAGCTGCATAGTGGTTTCCTACAATCGGAAATCCTTTTATATGTACGCCGCGTCATCGAACGAGAAACGCAACCTGCGGCCCAATGACCAAATGAATTTTGAAGCGATCAAGTACGCCATTTCGCGGGGTATGAGCGAATACGACATGGGTGGGGTCTACAGCACAGAAACTGATGACGGTCTATACAACTTTAAACACCAGTTTGCCGGCAATGAGGGGATTCGCGAAATGCTCGGAGAAATCGACTTCGTGATTGACGAGGCTCGCTACCGGGATTTCGTGGCGAATCACTGAAGCGCGCGTTTTAATAACTCAGCGAGAAAAGAAACTCGTGAATAGGGATTGTGGTTTTCGTTTGTCTTCTGGGCAGGTACACCACTGATCGGCCGGCACGCTGGCTTTGACCGCCTCAATGTGTTGGCCACACCCTGTCCAAGTGGTCTTTCCGCAGTTCGCGCACTTTACTGGAGAGCACATATTTTTCCCTTTCCTAAAATCCGGGTTCATAGTCGGCGGCGCTACATTTCCAGCACCGCACCGGGGTTATCGAAGTAGTAGGCGAAAACCGTATTGACCCCGCCGGATAATACTTTAGCATTAATCCCCGCGGGTTCCAGAATTCTCTGCGCCAGCCAAGCATTAGCCCCGCTGTCGTCGCTCAAGTACACGGTTTTCCCATCGGCCCAAGTCCGCACCTCATCGAGCCGCGAACGCAGTTCCGCCAAAGGAATACACCTGGCGCCTTGCAAATGTCCGGCATTGAACTCGGGGACGGGGCGCACATCAAGGATTGGGGTGGCGGGGTCGAGGTGAGCCGCTTCCTCGGCGTACCACAGTTTCAGCCGACCGCGCAACACATTTTCCGCCACGTAGCCCAGGAAATTGACCGGATCTTTCGCTGCGGAATACGGGGGGGCATACGCCAAATCCAAGTCAATCAAATCGGGAGCGGTCAGCCCCGCCTTGAGAGCTGTAGCGATAACATCGATACGCTTATCCACCCCGTTGCCCCCGATTCCTTGAGCGCCGAGGATCCTGCCGTCCGCAGACGCGAAATGCAGCATCAGCTGCATCGGTTGGGCTCCGGGCAGGAAAGTGCCGTGGTCGGTGGGGTGGGTGTGAATCGTGCGGTAGGCGATGCCCCTCGCATCCAGTTCGGCTCGGTTGGCTCCGGTCTGGGCCACAGTCATGTGTCCCACCCGGAAAATTGAGGTAGAGATGGGTTTAGGCAGGGGCCGAGCCGTTTCTGGGTCAGCGATGAAGTCGGCGATAAGCCGGGCCGCGCGGTTGGTCGGACCGGCCAGCGCAACCGGCCGCGCTTGTCCAGTCACCCCGGTCTGCTGCGTAACGGCGTCACCGCAGGCGAACACGTCAGGCAAACTGGTACGTCCGTGCTGATCAATTACCATAAAACCTCGCTCATCAGCCTTGACCCCGGCTGCCACGAAAGGCTTGGTAGCAGGGGTAACGCCCGCAGCCAGCACAATCAGCCCCACCTCCAGGCGCTGCCCGTCTGACAGTTCCGCCAGGTCGTGAGCGGGGAAATGTTGAATCCTGGTGACGCGAGTTTTCGCGATGACGTTAATATTGAGCGATTGCAAGGCTCCGGTCACCAGGTTAGCCATCTCCAGGTCCAGCGGGGGCATGACATGGTCAGTACCTTCCACGATTGTCGTGTCAATACCGCGGTGAGCCAGGGCTTCCGCCGCTTCGATACCGATGAATCCCCCGCCGATAACCAGCACTGATTTTGCGGATTCAGCTAGGTCCACAATCTGTTGGGCATCATAAACGGTGCGCAGCGTTTGCACCCGCGGGGAATCCAAGCCCTCAATCGGGGGACGCGCAGCCCTCGCTCCGGGAGAAAGAATCAGCTTGTCGTAGCGTTCCGTGAATTCTTGCCCGTCCGCGCCGCGCACCTGCACGGTTTTCGCGTCCGCATCCAGACCGATAACCTCGTGGTTCACCCGCACATCCAGATTCAGTTTCGCTTTCAGGCTCTGGGGCGTGTTCAGCAGCAGGCTTTCCCGCGTGGGAATCTCCTGGCCGACATAAAAAGGCAAGCCGCAGTTAGAGAACGAGGGGTACGGCCCTTTTTCAAACACCACGATTTCAGCCGTCTCGTCCAACCTGCGCATCCGCGCGGCAAAGGACAGACCGCCCGCAACTCCGCCGACCACTACCAGTTTCATGTTTAACCCTCTTTTGCCGTTGTAATCAGAAGGTTCTCCGGGGGCTTTCCCGGTGAGCCTCAGAATACTATTAACATAGCACGGGGTGGTGTGCTGAGGTAAACCGACCACCGACACCCGAGGCAAGTTGCCGCCCACCCGCGCTTGTGCGCGATTCTGAAAAACCGGCGAAAACGGCTAGAGCAGTGCAAACAGCAGACCGAGCAAGCCGCCATAGGCCAGGGTGAGGAAACCGGTGTTGCGCAAAGCCACAATCAGAGCCTTGCCGGTCAGGTGTGTGCGCACCGGACGCATCGTCAGCAAAGCCCCTAGCCACAGCAACAACTGCACCACAAAACCGCCGGTCCACTGAACAAAACCGCCGGGGAAGATTTCCGGCCACGGCACAAACAGCACCGCCAGCGACAACAGCAGAGCGACATAGATGAAAAGCTGATAAATGCGTCGTGACCAGGCATCTCCCAAACGTACCGCCAGGGTAAGTTTGCCGGATTTCTGGTCCGTGGGAATGTCGCGCAGGTTATTGACCATCAGCAGTGCGCAGGACAGCAACCCCAGGCCGCTGGCCAGCGCCCAGGACTGCCACGGCAGGGTTTGGGCCTGGACCCACAAGGTTCCCTGCACCGCCATCAGCCCGAAAAAGACAAAAACCAGCAGCTCAGACAGGCCTATCCCGGCATAACCATAAGGGTGCTTGCCCCCGGTATAGAACCAGGCAGCCGCGACTGCCGCCACTCCGGCGCCGATGAGCCACCACGACTGGGAGACGATGGCAACGCTCAAGCCCACGATGCTGGCCAAAGCGAAACAGCTCAGTGCCACCGCCAAGACTTTGCGCGGATTTTCCCCGCCTCCGACCAGGCGCGGCGGACCGACGCGGTATTCATCTGTGCCCCGAATCCCGTCGGAATAGTCATTAGAGAAATTCACCCCGATTTGCAGCAGCAGTGCTACCGCTAGGCAACCCAGCGCCAGCCAAGGATCCATCTTGCCCAGTCCGGCAGCGATGCCGGTGCCGAGCAAGACAGGTGATGCCGAAGCCGGGAGAGTACGCAGCCGCGCTCCTTCAATCCAGGCTTGAGCGGTGGCCATCGGGGTTCCTTTCTTTGGGTTGCAATCGTTGCGGCACCGGGTGTGAGGTTTCGCGCTCTCACGAGGTTCTTCGCCCAGCGGGTTCCAGCAGCAAATTGCCTTAAAAGTCTAACGCGGTTTTAACCTGAAATTAACCAGTTAATTTGTGACCCCGGGTGTGGGGTTTCGAAGTGTGCGTGGATTAAAGGTGAAAATAGGGTCGTAGCTGCCAATAATGGCAGCTACGACCTAAATCCCACCTTATAACCGCAACTCGGCGAGTAGCCTCCAATTCTCCCGGCCAGTTATCCCCCGTTTTTTGGCGTTTTCCAAGTATTGTTTGGTTGATTTGGCGCGGGTCGCTCGGGGGCGCTCGCGAGAGGCGGAAGGGGGAGTACCCCCTCGCGTTTTGCGCGACTATTGTCGCAAAACGCTCACCCCCCAGCCTCTCGCTGAGTCGCCCCCAACGCTCCTCGCCCCGGTATAAGGATTCATCGCGCAGTGCTCGGGTTTCAAAACTCGCGATTTTTCACATTCGGGGGTTGTGAGACGATGGAGTCATGGCGAAAGAAAAAACGGTTTACGTGTGCTCCAACTGCGGGGAAGAATGGCCCAAATGGGCTGGTCAATGCCGTGGCTGTGGCCAGTGGGGCACCCTGGAAGAAAACGTGGTCCTGGCAAAAAGTTCCGCTCGGGCGGCGGGGGGAACCGCGGTGCGCGGTTCCGGCGGATACGGGCGCCCGGCGTCCCCGGCCAAACCCATTGGCCAGTACTCCACCGAACGGGCGGTGCGCCTACCGACCGGAGTGGGCGAATTCGATCGAGTCCTCAGCGGCGGTATTGTCCCCGGAGCGGTCATCTTGCTGGCTGGTGAGCCGGGAATCGGGAAGTCAACGCTGCTGTTAGAGGTTGCCGCCCGGATTGCCCAAGGCGCGGCCCCGCACTCGCCCGACGCTGGTGGGAGCTCCCGGCTACGCTTGGTTTCCCCCGATTCGCCCACCCCCGCCGCTGCGGATACTGAGGGTAAAACTGTCCTGTACCTCACCGGCGAGGAAACCGCCGAAGCGGTGCTGTCCCGCGCAAAACGTATCGGTGGAGTGGCGGAAAACCTCTATCTGGCAGCGGAAACCCAAGTCTCGCAGGCCTTGGCCCAAATCGATACTATCGGCCCGGATTTAACCATCATTGACTCCATTCAGACCCTGACTGATCCCACTATGGACACCTCTATCGGCGGGCCGGCTCAGGTTCGCGAAGTCGCGGCCCGGCTCATTGACGCGGCAAAAAGTCGTCACATGGCACTGGTCTTGGTGGGGCATGTTACCAAGGACGGGGCGGTGGCCGGCCCGCGCACTCTGGAACACCTGGTGGACGTAGTATGCCAGTTCGAGGGCGAACGAACTGGGGAACTGCGACTGTTGCGCGCAGTGAAAAACCGCTATGGCCCTACGGACGCGGTCGGTTTCTTTCAAATGGTCGAATCCGGCATCGAAGGCATCGAGGATCCCAGCGGCCTGTTCCTCAGCAAAACGGCCGAGCCGGTGCCCGGAGCCTGCGTCACCATGTCGCTGGAAGGCCGGCGTGCCCTACCCATAGAGATAGAAGCCCTGGCCACTCCCATTGCGGGCGGTTCACCGCGGCGCACCGTTTCCGGCTTGGATTATTCCCGCACCGCCATGATGCTGGCCGTCCTGCAAGCTCGGCTGAAACTGCCTTTTGGCACCTTGGACGCTTACGTCTCTACAGTGGGCGGGGCCAGAGCGGTCGAGCCGGCAGTGGACTTGGCGGTTGCGCTCGCGGCGGCATCAGCCGTAACAGGTCAGGTCATCGACCCCGGTCTGGTGGCTTTTGGGGAAGTCTCGCTGACCGGAGAAATCCGTTCCTGTACCTCGGTGTCTCGCCGAGTAGCGGAAGCGGCTCGACTGGGATTCACCGGCGCTATCGTGCCTGCCGCCGCCGCGGGGGGCCTGAAGGCTCCGCGAGGATTCAAAATTCAGGCTGCCGCAAACCTGCGCGAAGCGATGAGCCTAGCCCTGCGCCGCGCCCCGGCCTCCCCCAAAGACCACGAAATCTGAGTTACCCCGAAACGGAACTTTTCGTATGCCCGGTATGTCACAATAAATACACCCCGACTACCGAAAAGGACCTGATATGAACCGAAAACATTTCATTGTCGCGGTTTGTGCTCTTGCTTTGACGGGCGCGTCTACCATCACCTGCGCCGCTGCTAACGCTGAGGGTTTCAACCAGCTCGCGGGCTCTAACCGCTACGAAACTTCCGTGGCGATTTCCCGCCATGTTTACCCCGCCTCGGCGGAAAATGTTTACTTGGCACGCGGCGACGTTTTAGCCGATGCTCTCTCAGCGGGGTCCCTGCCGGGAGGCCCGATTGTTTTGGTCAACCCAAACGGCAACAATGATGCTGCCGCCCGATACGTGTCCGCCTTGAAAGTCAGCGGTAAAGTCATCGCCCTAGGTGGACCGGGCGTGGTTTCCGACGCCACTTTAGCCCGAGTAGCTGGAGACAAGCCTACCGCCCGAATCTTCGGAGCCACCCGCTATGAAACCTCAGCAAAGATTGCCGCAACCGCCTTCCCCAGCGGCGCAACAGTGGCTTATATCGCCAATGGTGCTGGGGATGGTTCCCCCGATGCGGTAGCTGGTGGGGTTCTCACAGACGGTCCGGTCATTTTGGTCAATCCCAACGGAAATAATGCTTTCGCCGCCAATGCCATTAAGGAGCTTGGAGTCCACAAGGTCACCGCCTTGGGCGGGCCGGGGGCCGTGTCCGCCGCGGTGCTTGGCGAAGTTTCCCAAGGGATAGCCACCGACCGCCTGCAGGGAGAGAACCGCTACGCCACCTCCCTGGCTATTGCCAACCACGCTTTCCCCGGTCACAAGGGGACCTTCTATGTGGCCCGTGGTGACGTGCTGGCTGATTCTGTTTCTGGAGGAGCGCTCCACGACGGTCCTATCATTCTGTCCTCTATCTCGCCTAACTTCGGGATAAATATAGCCGCCGGTTACGTGCATAATAACGCGGCTTCCCCCATTTTCTTGGGTGGCAGCATCTGGAATCCGCAGGTCATGCAGATGATTGCCGGCGGTACCGAATTTACTCCGACGGCTCAGCCGGTCGAACCAGCTCAACCGAATAATCCCGGCAACACGGCAGCCTCGATGGAGCAAGCCGCCGCCCAAGAGGAAGCGGATATTTATGCCGGGATTAATGCTCGACGCGCCCAGGACGGTATCGCGCCTCTGAATCGCGACCCCGCTATGGATGCCATGGCTCGCGCCTGGTCGAAACATATGGCTGAAACCGGCGACTTTGAGCATTCCGACGGAGCCCCCAATGGCATCGACTCCATCCTTGGCAATCCGTGCCATATGGTAGGTGAAAACATTGACTGGCACATGGGGTACTTTCCCGCTGGCCAGGGCGGCGCCAAGCACGTCACCAACTGGATTCACTCGCCGGGGCACTTCGCGAACCTGATGGAATCCCGCTTCACCACCACCGGTATCGGGGTGTGGTTCGACGGGCCGAATTCTTCCTACGCTACCCAAATGTTTTGCCGGTAAAGGGTTCGTTAACAGGCAACACACCCGACTGAATAAACTTTCCCTAACTTAATAAACTTTTTGGGGCTGGCTCGCGCCAGCCCCAAAAAGCATTAATCCCAAAACAGCGCCGAAAATGGCGGTTTCTCAATCTGAGAACTCGATGGCCGTACCACCGCGAGACACGGCCTCGACACGACCCGTCTGAGAGTTGCGGCGGAACACGGCGTGAGAAACCCCCGCCAGCTCCTCGGCCAACATCGTCTTTGGCTCGATAAAGAACCCGGTGTCACCAGGCATAACACCGCCTGAAGGCATGTAGTAAACCTTGGTGTCACTGTTCAAATACAAGCCACCTTCAACAACGCAGTCGTCTCCCAGCGGAATCGCCAAACCGGAGTTTGCCCCCATGTGACAGTCCTTACCCAAGGACACGCGCTTGTGAATTCCCACCGCCAAAGTACCCGCGGTAGAAGCGCCGCCAGCCAAAGTCGTGCCTTCGTCCACAGTCACGCCCTGCGACAGCCGCCCCTCAATCCGGGCCGCTCCGAGGGTCCCTGCGTTGTAGTTCACGAATCCGGTATAGCCAATCTCGGTGCCTGGATGCAGGTAAGCCCCCAACCGCACGTTTTCAGTATTGGCAATCCGCACCCCGTCCGGAGTCACATAGGTGGTCATCCGGGGAATCCGATCCACACAACGGATATTGGCGCCGATGCCGTACTTGGTCATCAGGCGCAGACGGGTTTCCTCGAAGTTCTCGTAATCACAAGCTCCGCGGCTGGTCCACGCCACCAGGTTTAGTTTGTCGAACAGGCCTTCCAAACTCAACGTGTTGGGTTTCACTATGCGCCACGACAGGGCGTGCAAACGCAAGTACCCATCAGGAGCGCTCTGGACATCGTCCTCCAAATCGGCGGTCACGGTAATGACCTTGTTAACGATCAGGCGAGCATCGTCCTTGCCCTCCAGGTGCGCCAGCTTCGCGGTCAGCTCTTTCGCCTTCGCCTCGTCCACGTCGCCCTCGAAAATGTAAGGGTACCAGGTGTCCAGCGACTTTCCGCTCTCAGTTTCGGCCGTCAGGCCGACACCCCAAACTTTCTTAACCATGTTTTTCCTTCTCTCTAAAATAATGTCAACAATTTTGCCTCGCCTCACCGCCTGCGCCGGAGCGCATTACGCGCCGCCGGTAAACAGGCGGGGCAGGGAGACACAAAAAGCCGCTTACCTGGCAGAACGGGAACGCAGGTTCTCGTAGTGACGCTCGGTGTGTCCGATGTAAACCTGACGCGGGCGAGCAATCTTGGTGGCCGGATCGGCAACCATTTCGCGATACTGGGCAATCCAGCCCGGCAGACGGCCCACCGCAAACAACGGGGTAAACATCTTCATCGGGAAGCCCATCGCGCGGTAAATCAAGCCAGTGTAGAAGTCCACGTTCGGGTAGAGGTTACGGGAAACGAAGTAGTCGTCGCTCAGCGCGATGCCCTCCAGCTCCAGCGCCAAGTCCAGCAGCTTGTCGGCCTTGCCCAAACGGCTCAAGACTTCGTGGGCGGATTCCTTCACTAGGGCGGCGCGCGGGTCGTAAGCCTTGTACACACGGTGACCAAAGCCCATCAGCTTGATACCGTCTTCCTTGTTCTTAACCTTTTCGACGAAAGTCTTAACCGTCATATCCGTGTCCCGCAGCTGAATCAGCATTCGCAGCACTGCCTCGTTAGCCCCGCCGTGCAGCGGACCGGCCAACGCGCCCACCCCGGAAGCCACCGAAGTGTAAAGGTTCGCATGAGAGGAGCCCACGAAACGCACCGTCGAGGTCGAGCAGTTCTGTTCGTGGTCGGCGTGCAGAATGAACAGGCGGTCCAAAGCGCGAACCATCGCCGGATCGATATCGAAGGACTGGTAGGGCAGCCCGAAACACATCCGGATAAAGTCCTCGGTCAGGTCACGAGACGCATCCGGGTACAGCTGAGGCAGACCGGCGGCACGCTTCGCGATGGTCGCGACCATGACGGAGAGCTTGGCAATCAGCTGAATCGTGGCTTCTTCGAGCTGTTCGGGGTCGAGGGGGTTCAAAGTGTCCTCATAGTAGGTCGCCAGACCGGCAACGCCCGCCTGGAGCATTGACATGGGGTGACCGTTAGAGGGGAAGGCCGTAAAGAAGGCCTTGAAGTCTTCGGGCAACAGGCGGTTGCGCTTGATTTTATGGGTGAAAGTTTCCAGGGACTTCGCGTCGGGCAGGTCACCATAAATCAAGAGGTAAGCGACCTCCACGAAACTGGATTCACGAGCCAGTTCCTCAATCGGGTAACCGCGGTAACGCAGCACCCCTTTGGCGCCGTCAATGTAAGTCACCTTGGATTCACAGTTGGCAGTGTTGCCAAAACCGTAGTCCAAAGTGACGTTGCCAGTGGTACTCAGCAGTTTGTTGATTTCAAGACCGCTGTTGCCTTGCGTGGCTTGGTGGAAAGGGGTATCCAATCGCTTCTGGTCAGATTGAATAAAGTACTCTCCGTTTTTCTCACCCATGAGATTCCTCCTCGATTTTTTTGATTTTCATATAAGCGCTGGTCCGGCAGCATTGCCAGGCTTGGGAGCTTTGGGACTTAAGTCCTTAGAAATATAGTACTCCCCTACCCGTGTTTCGTCCAATAGTTTCGAGGTCAATATTTAAATGGAAATCACCAGACCGGTGCCGTATCACTCCGCTGCTTACCGCACGTCGAGGGTCGTTCGATAAGTCTGGCAAAAATTACGCGCCTACCGGTACAAAAATCAACCCTGGGGAGGTAGCGCGGCGACCATCGGGTCGTCCTTGTCGACCTTGCCCACTACCGAGGCCCCTCCGGGAGTCGGGTTTTCAAAGTCGGCGAAAAAGTCCCGGTTTGCCCGCAAGAAGTCCGTCCACGGCGCGGGCAAGTCGTCTTCATAATAGATTGCCTGCGGCGGGCACACCGGCTCGCAAGCTCCGCAATCCACACACTCCAGCGGATTGATGTACAGGGTGCGTTCACCTTCATAAATGCAGTCCACCGGGCACTCGTCAACGCAAGCCTTATCTTTCACATCTACACAAGGTTGAGCTATCACGTAAGTCATAGGTCTATCCTACCCCGTGTCGTCTCAGGTTCACCTGTCGGCTAGTTGTCTGTGTCTTGGGACGGGGCTGCGTCTTCACTAGCTTGTTGAGCGGCTAAATCCTTCGCGCACACTACCGCATTATCCGGCGCGTAGGTGTGAGTGTAAGTTTTGGAATCTACCTTTTTGCCGTTCAGGTAGCGGGTCCGCGTGTTGCTGATAGTAAAACCGGGCTGACCTGCTCCGGAGGGCACACACTTGGACCAATTGTTGACAGTAGTCTTGGGCTGTACATAGTTCGTCCGGGGACTTTGCGTTGACTCCACGGTGTAATACTTGGTGCCCCAGATACGCATATGCAACTGGCCTCCGCCAGTCCACCCTTGCAGCACAACAGGAGTCGGGTTCGGGTTTTTCCACTTCAAATCCAGGGAACCGGTCCACAAGGTACACTCCCGCCCGGCCGGGTACCTGGTGAAGTAAACTCCGTGAGGATTGAACTCAATCAAATCCATACCCGCGAACCAAGCCGCATTCAGGGTCGTGACGCACATCTGCGACAAGCCACCGCCGAGAGCTTGGGTGTGCACGCCGTTTTCAAAAACCCCGGAGTAATGCCATCCATTCTCGGCCGTAATCGGACCTAAGTCTCGCTCTAAGGAAAAGTCCTTATTCGGTAAGTAAACTTTCCCCGTCAAAATTTGGGCGGCTTTGGTCAAGTTGCCGGTTCTGATGCCATCAGGAGTCAGCGGGGTGGCGAACTCGCCAATAATCTCTGTCACCCCGGCTTTATTCGCATCATCGGTGCTAAACGCCGGAGGAATCGGGGTCAAATCCACGCTCACCTCACGGTTTTCCTCCGAAGTCGCTCCCAAGGTCACGCGGTCGGCCAATTTTTTCGGATCAAGTTTTGTCCCGTCCTGAGACGCCACCACCTGCGGAGATCCGGACGCAAAGCTGAAACTAGCGTTAACCGGCTCGGTTTCTAAGCCTTTGGTGTTTTCCAAGGTGAACTTCTTTAGTTTCTCTCCGTCTAAACTGGCCTTCAGTTCATCATCGCGCAGGGACCAAGTTACGTCCTGACACAGTTCCGCGGTGGGAATGTCCAGGCTTTGCCCGCCCACGTTGAGCTTCACCGGGGCGCTCATCAGGGTTTTCGCCTCGCCTTTAGTGGCCGCGTCCAGATGCGCCTGGGTCGACTTCGGGGCACTAGATTTGCCGGGAAGTTCCAGGGGGTCTCCTTGCTTCCACCACGAGGTTTGCAGCAGGGCGGTGGCTGCTTTCAGGTCCAGGTCCCGCCCCGGGCCGGGCTTGACCGGTTTTAGCTGACCCGCCTGGCAATTAAAACCAGCTTCCTGCGGCGGGGACTTTAGATCTGCGGCCGCCGCAGAAACGGCTTTGTCCAGCGCTTTCTCATCAATTTTCGATTTCAAGTCCAGCGCTCCGGCACCCCCGAGATGAGCGATAATCTTCACCGGATTCAAGGAGAAATCGGCGACCTCATGTACGGAAGAGGCAAAATCGGGCTGCAGCCCCGCCACGGTCGGATCAATGTTCGCCGTCTTGGCGCCCAGTTTCACCGGGAAAGGTTGCTTCAGCTTATTCCCCAACTCGGAATCCAGCTTCTTAATGGCGGCATCGGGGGTCATCCCACCAACAGAAACCCCCGCAAAAGACGACCCTCGCGGCATACTGCCCGACACGGCTAGCGCCAACCCGACGTAGGCCAAGGCCAAAACCCCAATAACCACGCCTATGGCCACCGGAACCTTGCCGCTACGTTTCTTGTCTTGTGCAAAACCAGGGAACATTTCGGCGGCGTTAGCAGCCCGCACCCCGCCCGGCGCTTTTCCAGCCGGCTTTGCAGGGCGGGAAACGGGTCGGGAAACAAATTTGGGCCGAGCGGGACGCGACCCCTTGGGGGAGGCACCCGGCCCCGCACCTTTATTCACGTCTGGTTTACCCATCGAATCCCCCCGCGGTATCCGCTCTTGGTTTTTTCCGCCGAGTTACTGCTCGCGGCGGCGACGCGCCGCATCTTTGTAGCGTGTTTCCGTATCTAAGATTACCTTACGAATCCGCACGGCTTCGGGAGTTACCTCGACGCATTCATCATTTCCGGCGAATTCCAGGCTTTCCTCTAAGGTAAAGTTCATCGGCGGAGTCAGGCCTTCAAAAGCGTCCTGGGTGGAGGAACGCATATTGGTCTGCTGTTTTTCCTTGGTAACGTTGACAATCATATCCTCGCCGCGCGGGTTCTCGCCCACGACCTGACCTTCATAGACCTGCGAGCCGGGCTGAATGATGAAGTTGCCGCGCTCCTGCAGTTTAATCATGGCGTAAGGACTGGCTTTCCCGGCGCGGTCCGCGATGAGCGAGCCGGTCGCGCGCCCCTCGATGTCGCCCTGCCACGGGGCCCACCCGGAGCTGACCGAGGAGGCAATCCCGGTGCCGCGCGTCTCGGTCAAAAACCGCGTCCGAAAACCAATCAAACCGCGGCTCGGCACGGTAAATTCCAGACGCACCCATCCGGTTCCGTGGTTGGTCATCGTTTTCATCTGGCCTTTGCGCGCCGCCAGCAGCTGTGTCACCGTTCCCAAGTGTTCCTCCGGGACGTCCACGGTCAGGGCCTCCATCGGCTCCATCAGCTTGCCGTTTTCTGTTTTCGTCACGACCTGCGGTTTTCCGGCGGTTACTTCGTAGCCTTCCCGGCGCATCTGTTCGACCAAGATTGCCAGAGCCAACTCGCCGCGGCCCTGCACCTCCCAGGCGTCCGGCCGCCCAATATCCACAATCCGCAAGGACACGTTACCCACCAGTTCTCGCTCCAAACGGTCCTTGACCTGGCGAGCGGTAACTTTTGCGTCTTTCACCCGCCCGGCAAACGGGGAAGTGTTGATACCAATCGTCATGGAAATTGCCGGTTCGTCCACCCGAATCAACGGGAGGGGACGCGGGTCGTCCACGTCAACCAGAGATTCCCCGATGGTGATGTCCTCGATGCCGGCCACCGCCACAATATCCCCGTATTTTGCTGACTCGGCGGGGACCCGTTCTAAACCGTGCGTGGCCAGCAGCTGGGTAATCTTAACGGTTTCCACCATGCCGTCCTGACGAGCCCAGCCGACTGTCTGACCTTGCCGGATGGTTCCGTTGTGAATCCGCAGCAGTGCTAGGCGGCCCAGGAATTGAGACGCGTCGAGGTTCGTGACATGCGCCTGCAAGGGCGCCTCCGGATCATAGGTGGGTCCCGGAATATGCTGCAAAATGGCCTCAAACAGGCACTCCAGGTCACCGTCAGGGACATTGCCGTTACCGGGGTTCGTCAAGGACGCTGCCCCAACCTTTGCCGAAGCGTAGATAATCGGCAGGTCCAGCAGCTGGTCCAGGTCCAAACCTTCCTCACCGAGTTCCCCGCTGGCTTCCAAGTCAGTGGCCAGCGTCAGCAACAGGTCGGTCGCTTCGGAAACGACTTCGTCGATACGCGCGTCGGGGCGGTCAACCTTATTGATGACCAACACGACCGGCAGACGTGCCGCCAATGCCTTGCGCAACACGAAACGAGTCTGGGGCAGGGGGCCTTCTGAAGCATCCACCAGCAGCACCACCCCGTCCACCATCGACAGACCGCGCTCTACCTCCCCGCCAAAATCGGCGTGACCGGGGGTATCCACCACGTTGATGGTGACGCCCTGGGGACATCCGCTATCCACGGCTGCCGGACCGGAATACTTGACCGCCGTGTTTTTAGCCAGGATGGTGATGCCTTTTTCGCGCTCCAAGTCGCCCGAATCCATGACCCGTTCCGGGCCGTCCGCCCGGAGTCCCTCGGCATGAGCCTGTTTCAACATGGCGTCGACCAGGGTCGTTTTCCCGTGATCGACGTGCGCGACGATGGCGACATTTCGGATATCTTGACGCTGTGCCATAAACCCTTTTCTGTAGTTACCGGTTTTCCAAAACAACGCCCTATTGTAACGCTGCTTACTCGCCGGTGAACAACGGAATCTTGGCGCCGGGAATCGCGTCAATCAAATCTCTGGTGTAATCCTCAGCCGGGTGATCAAAGATTTCGTCAGTCAAACCGGTCTCCATGACCCGACCCTCCTGCATCACCACCACGTCATCTGCCATCTGACGCACCACCGCTAAGTCGTGGGTGATGAACAGGTAACTGATGTGTTCCCGGTGCTGAATCTCAGCCAACAGCTGCAAAATCTGTTCCTGCACCAACACGTCCAAAGCGGAAACGGCCTCGTCCAAAACGATAATCTCGGGATGCAACGCCAACGCTCGGGCAATCGCGACGCGCTGACGCTGACCGCCGGACAGCTCTCCGGGGTAGCGGCGCATCGCCGAACGCGGCAGGGCTACCGCGTCCAACAGCTGGGCCACGCGCTCTTCACGAGCCTTCCGGTCGCCCTTTCGATGCACCAGCAGCGGTTCCTCGATACAGCGGTAAACGCTGAACATGGGATTGAGCGAACCGTAGGGGTTTTGGAAAACGACCTGCATTTTCGCCCGCATATCGAACAGCTCGCGTTTGTTCAAGGTCGACAGGTCGGTGCCTTCGTAATAAACCTTGCCCGAAGTCGGGTCCAGCAGGTTCAAGATGATGTTTGCCACCGTGGATTTCCCGGAACCGGATTCGCCCACCAGCGCCAATGTCGTGCCTTTGCGCAGGCCAAAGGACACATCGTCGACCGCCTTGAGCTTCTTGGCCGCGCCTTTTGCCCCGCGCACGTCGAAAATCTTGGTCAGGTTTTCAACCCGAATAATTTCTTCCTTGTATTCCTCTCGGCTGGCTCCGAACGTCAGCAGCTCGTCAGAGACTTCGCCGCGCTCTTTGGCCGCTTGGATACGGTGCGAAGCTAGGGACGGCGCGGCACTGACCAGGCGCTTCGTGTAGGGGTGTTGCGGCTGTTTCAAAATATCCAGGGCCGGGCCGGATTCCACCACGCGCCCCCGGTGCATGACGACCAGGTGCGAAGCCCGTTCCGCGGCCAGACCCAAGTCGTGCGTAATAAACAGCACCGAGGTACCGCGCTCGTGCGTCTGATTCTGCAGGTGGTCGAGGATACGCCGCTGCACCGTGACGTCCAGTGCGGAAGTCGGTTCATCGGCAATCAACAGCCGCGGATCGGCAGCCAAACCAATCGCGATGAGGGCGCGCTGGCGCATTCCACCGGAAAATTCGTGGGGGTATTGTTTCGCGCGCCGTTTCGCGTCCGGCAGTCCCGCTTCCTCCAGCAGTTCCACCACCCGGTCATTCTCACGACCTTTAGCTTTACCGTTGGCCCGCAGGGCTTCGCGCACCTGGAAACCGATTTTCCACACCGGGTTCAGGTTCGACATGGGGTCTTGGGGCACCATGCCGATATGCGAACCGCGCAGCTCAACGTATTGGCGCCGACCCAACTTGGTGATGTCGTGACCCTGGAACAGAATCTTGCCGCCCACGACCTTGCCCGTACCGGGGAGCAACCCGATGATGGCGGAGGCCGCTGTAGACTTGCCGGACCCGGACTCGCCCACAATAGCGATGGTCTGGCCGGGATAGACACAGAAGTTGGCTTTGCGTACGGCGGGAACCATGCCGGTGGAGGACTGGAAAGCGACTTCCAAATCGACGACTTCCAGCAGGGGCACGGTCGAGCCCGCTTTCACGGCGGCGTAAGATGCCGAACGCAGAATCAGCTCATCTTTGGTTGCTTCCATCTCGGCGGCGGTAGCCGGCTGATCAGCGCCTTCCAGCTCCTGAGTTAATACCGGCATCCCCGAGGCTTCGGCAGCGGCCTCGCTGAGGTTCTTTGCATTGTCACTCAACGTTACTTCCTCGCTTTCGGATCGAGGGCATCGCGGACCACGTCACCCATCATGATGAAGCTCAAAACGGTCATGGCCAGCGCGCCAGCCGGATAGAACAGAACTGACGGGTTTTGACGCAGCGCGGACTGAGCGCGGGAAATATCTCCGCCCCAGCTGACCACGTCAGAAGGTAAGCCGACACCCAGGAAGGACAGCGTCGCTTCTGACACAATGAACGTCCCCAGGGCCACGGTGGCGTAAACAATCATCGGAGCGGTCGCGTTAGGCACGATGTGGCGCAAGATGATACGAACCTTGCTTTCGCCCAAAGCCTTGGCGGCGTTGACGAATTCTTCGTTCTTGGTTTGCATCACGGCTCCGCGGGTAATACGCGCGATTTGCGGCCACCCGAACACGGCCAACACCAAAACTACCGTAAAGATGGTGCGGTTTTCCCTGAACATCTGCATCACCACGATGGCTGCCAGCAGGAATGGTACCGCGAAAATAATGTCGGTGATACGGGAGAGGACCGAGTCGAGCCAGCCGCCAAAGAAACCCGCCAAGGTTCCGAACGTGCCGCCAATGAGCACCACCACCACGGTGGTCAAGATGCCCACAATCACGGAGGCTCGCGCCCCGTAAACGGTACGCGCCATAATGTCGCAGCCCTGCCGGTCAAACCCGAACGGGTGTCCGGCACCGGGTTGACCGTAAGAGTTCTTTAGCTCGCAAAACTTCGGATCCACGCTGGTGAACAGGCTGGGAAAAGCCGCCAGCATCACAGCGAACAAGATAATGGCAGCCGCCACCCAAAACAGGGGACGTTTGCGCAGGTACTTCCACGCTTCTCCCCACATGGAGGAAGGAGCGCGGTCGTCGGCTACGGCATCTACCGCCCCCAGGCCGGTTTCGTCGATTTCCGAAACGTAGTGGGACTGTCCGGGCAAGTTTTTCGTTTCCACAGTGTTCTCGTTTTCGTTTGCCATGTTCCCCCTCCTTTACTCGTAACGAATCCGCGGGTCCAGGAGGGCGTACATCAGGTCGACGATGAGGTTCGCCAAGATGTAGACCATCACCAGTACGGTGGTAAAGGAGACGACTGTGGCAGGTTCGCCTTTGATAATGGCTTGGTAAATATTGCCGCCCACCCCGTTGATGGCAAAAATACCCTCGGTCACGATGGCTCCACCCATCAGCGCCCCTAGGTCAGCGCCCAGGAAAGTCGCGACCGGAATCAGCGAGTTACGCAGGATATGTACCCGGATAACTCGTCCAGGACGCAACCCCTTGGCATAAGCGGTACGCACATGGTCTGCCGACACGGTCTCGGACACGGACTGGCGAGTTAAACGCAGCACATACGCGAAAGACACCGCCCCCAACACGATGGCAGGCATCAGCAGCCTTTCGAAAGATGTGTTTGCCCCAACGGTAGTGGGCAGCCACCCTAGCTTCACCCCTATGAGGAACTGCATCACGAAACCAATGACGAAGGTCGGCACGGCAATCACGAACAGTGAAACTACCAAAACCGTGGCATCAAAAATACCCCCGCGCTTCAGACCCGCAATCGTCCCGAACACAATCCCAAAGATTGCCTCGAACGCCAAGGCCATCAGGGCCAGCTTAATCGTCACGGGGAAAGCCGAAGCCATAACTTCGGTGACTTCCCGACCTGAGAACGTCAGCCCGAAGTCTAGGGTAAAGATGCCTTTCAGATAGAGCAGATATTGAATGATGAATGGCTGATCCAGATGGTAACGCCGGCGCATAGCGGCAGCGGCGGCTTCACTCAAACCACGATCGCCGCCCAGGGCTTGAATCGGATCGCCTGGCATCAGGAACACCAGCGCGTAAATGAGCAGCGTCGCACCCAACATCACTGGAATAATCTGCAGGAGCCTGCGGCCGAGATATCGTCCCACGGCGCCTCCTTGTCAAAATCGAAATAACCCAATGATTCTACCCCGATAAGGTAGTGAAAACGTAACTGCGGCCTGGGAGTGATATTTCCCACCCAGGCCGCAGTCGTTCAATTTTCAGGCTTTTATGGCGGTCTTTCGACGCGTCAAGTCAAGCTCAAATTATCGCCAAATTACTTGGTGATGTCGAAGTACAGCGGCTTGGAGTGCCAGTCGAACTGGACGCCCTGCACGCCTTCTGCCCAACCGCCGTTGACGTTGGAGTACCACAGCGGAATCGTCGGCAATTCCTTCATCAGGATTTCCTGAGCCTGATCGTAAATCTTAAAGGCTTCCTTCTGATCAGAGGTGTTCAGAGCCTGTTTGAGCAGATTGTCGAAATCCGGGTTGGAGTAATCGCCGTCATTGGAAGAACCACCGGTGCCGTAGAGAGGTCCGAGGAAGTTGAAAGGCGAGGGGTAGTCCGCCTGCCAACCGGTACGGAACGCCGTCTTAATGGTGCGGTTGGTGACTTCGTTACGAATGGACTTAAAGTCGGGGTAAGGAGCACCCTTGGCTTCAATACCCAAAGTGTTCTTAATGGAGTTCATAACAGCATCAACCCAGGCCTGGTGTCCACCATCAGAGTTGTATGCCAGTTGCAAATCGCCAGTCCACGGTGCAATCGCGTCAGCCTGCTTCCACAGTTCCTTAGCCTTTTTCGGGTTGAACTTCAGAACCTCGTTGCCCTTCAACGAATCGTTGTGACCGGGGATAACCGGGGCAATGAAGTCGGTAGCGGGGGTACGAGTACCCTGGAAGATGGTCTTGCAAATCTCTGCACGGTTAATCGCCATCGAGATAGCCTGCAAGCGCAAGGCTCCGGCCTCGCCCTGGAAACGGGCGTCAGACTTCGGGAAGGTGAAGGACTGGAAGATAGCGGAAGGCTCGTTGACGGAGCGGTCGCCCAACTCATCCTGGTAGGTTCCGAACGCGGAGTCCGGAATAGCGTCCAACACGTCCAAAGCGCCCGACTGCAAATCGTTGTAAGCCGCATCCTGGGTGGAGTAGAACTTGAAAGTCACCCCGCCGTTCTTCGGCATGCGGTCACCCTTGTAATCCGGGTTCGGGATCAGCTCAATCTGTTCATTGTGCTTCCAGGAATCCTTTTTCACCAGGTAAGGACCGTTGGTAATGGGGTTTGCACCGTAGGCCTTGACCTTGGCTCGGTCGCCGATACCAGCCTCAGGCAGCGGGTAGAACGCCGAGTAGCCTAAACGCAGCGGGAAGTCAGATTCCGGCTGGTTCAAAGCCACGGTGAAGGTGGTGTCATCCACTACCTTCAGGCCGCTCATATCCATGTCGCCAACCCCATTCTCTTTGTCAGCTTCAATGGCGGCTTCCGCAACTTTCAGCGCTTCGTCATAGCCCTGAATGGACTCAAAGAAGCTGGCGTTGAGCATGCTTTGCTTCACAGACTGGTTCCAGGCGTCCACGAAAGACTTGGAAGTCACCGGAGTGCCATCCGAGAACTTGGTATCGCCCTTAATCTTAATGGTCCAGTTCTGGTTGTCTTCAGACTCAATAGATTCAGCAACTTCCATCTGAGGGTTGCCTTTGACATCGTAGTATTCCAGGCCAGCAAAAATGTGGTCCAGAATCAAGCCGCCACCGGTCTCATTAGTGTCAGCCGGAACCAGCGGGCGTTGGGGCTCGGAATTATTTCCAACGATTACCGCGTTGGGATCAGTTTTGCCACCAGCGCTGCCGCCGTCCGAGCCAGAGCTGCAAGCAGTCATCGTCAATGCCAGGGCTGCCGCAGCAGCGATGGCAGTTAGTTGCTTCTTCACGAGGTTAGCCTCCAAAGATTTCCTCAGCTTGGCGCCATCAGCACCATTGCTGAACTTTCTGGTTATACCACTTTTGTGGCACGAGGCTAGTTTACAGGCAAAACCTAAATATAACTAAAAACATACCCATCATTTACCTTTGATTCGGCTTTGGTGCGGCTTTGATTCAGCTCTGATCCGGCTCTGGTTCGCGCCGATAGTGCGTTAAACCTATTTAAATGGGTCGGTGTGCCATATATGGCATACCGGAACGTTTAAATAGGTTTTATTTGGGATTTTTTTGGAAATTGGGCTTTCGGAGCCGGGCCCCGGGGAATTGGTCGGCGGTTTCTTGGTGAGTTTCGGAGTGCGCGTAGTTATAAGGTGGGATATGGGCTGCAGCTGCCATTATTGGCAGCTACTGCCCAAATCCCACTAGTTATCCGCAAACAACCGAGTATCCCCTGATTTCCGCCAACGTTTGCAAGTTGCTGTTTGGCTAGGCGCGAGGCGAAGAACACAGGGAGGCGGCAGGTTCGCCACGAAAACCGCTGGCCGTCACGGGTCTCGCCCCACCGACCTTGCGCAAATGAAAATGATGCCCGGCACAAGCCGGACATCATTACTGGCGGAGGATGGGGGATTCGAACCCCCGAGGGCTTGCACCCAACACGCTTTCCAAGCGTGCGCCATAGGCCACTAGGCGAATCCTCCAGGTATTTGGTTATTGCGCAAAAAGCAGCGCCTACTATTCTACATATTTCCCCGCCGGGCGAAAAATTTAGCGGCCGGGATTTTGCTATAGGCGATACTCCGCAGACAGCCAGCGTATGCTCGGATAGAATCGAGCCGTCGGGTCAATCCGGATCTGACTGCAACAGTTAGGAACAAAACATGGCGGTTTACACGCTCCCCGAACTCCCCTACGATTACGCTGCTCTCGAGCCGCACATCTCCGGCAAAATCATGCAGCTGCACCACGACAAGCACCACGCCAACTATGTGAACGGCGCGAACACGGCTTTGGAAAAGCTCGAAGAAGCCCGCGCGACCGGCAACTTTGCCACGGTCAACCAGCTCGAAAAGGATCTCGCTTTCAACCTGGGCGGACACGCGAACCACTCCGCTTTTTGGAAGATGATGGGTCCAGCTAACGCCACCCCCGACCGGCCCAGCGGCGAGCTCGCTGCAGCGATTGATGAATACTTCGGTTCTTTTGAAGCCTTCCAAAAGCACTTCACCGCGGCCGCTACCGGACTGCAAGGCTCCGGCTGGGCGGTACTGGCTTGGGACAGCGTGGCGGGTCGCCCCGTCATCTTCCAGCTGTTCGACCAGCAGTCGAACATTCCGATTGCTCAGATTCCGCTGCTCATGCTGGATATGTGGGAGCACGCTTTTTACTTGGATTACTTGAATGTCAAGGCTGACTATGTCAAGGCCTGGTGGAACGTGGTGAACTGGACGGAGGTCGAAGGCCGCTTCGAGTCCGCCGCCAAACATCACGGCGTGCTCTGAGTCTCTAAGCTCCATATTTCTCGCGGTGGCGACGCAAGGCGTCGTCGCCGCCGCGTTTTTTACACCATCAGCTCCGGATTGGGCCCGCCTCTCCCAATTTCGGGACAGCCAGATACTGCCCCAGCCGCGGCTGTAATAAAAGTTAGAGCCAGTCCGCACCTTCCGCGCTCCGGTTTCCACTGTTGATGCAACTCAATCATTCGATTTGCTATTACATTTCCAGAACTATTGATGCTGATGCAGATACAATTTGTCCTGTAAGAATGCGGATTTTCATTGGTTGGATTAGACAGGTGATTTACTTTGTTTCGCGGCACACACTCACCGCGTGCTTTAGCTAGCACATTAACCTGCTTCGCCGTTGCTGCCAGTTTGATAGCTGCCACAGCGCCCGCTTACGCAGACGAAGACACTACTGACCCGTCCCCAGCCCCGCAGGAAACGCCCATCACTGAGGAGCCAGTCAGCCCCGACCCGCTAACCGACAGTTCACCAACCCCGCAGAGTAACACTCCCGATATTACGGGTGCTTCCAGCCCAGATTCCCCGGCCTCACCCGACAGCTCAGTTCCCGTCAATGGACTGAGTTTGGTTCCCACCCTTGCTGGCACGGCTCCCGCGGCCCGCCCAGATGTGTCCAGGTTGGCGGGGCCTAGCAGGTTCGAGACTGCCATCACCATCGCCCGGCAGGCTTTCCCCACTCCCCCAAAGACTGTCTATCTGGCAGAAGGGTGGAAACTCGCCGACGCGATGGCGGCCGGTTCGCTTCAGGATGGTCCCGTCGTTCTCACTGCCAGCCAAAACTTACACGAGGCCGTCAAAGCCTATTTAAATGAAATCAAGCCCGAGAAAGTTGTCGCGCTGGGAGGCACGGGGGCGATTCCGCAGGAGGTCCTGGAACAGGCCAAAGTCTCCGAGACGACCGAGCTGGGACGGATAGCGGGAGCTGACCGTTTTGAGACTGCTAACGAGATTGCCAAATACGCCTTCCCTTACGGTTCGGACATAGTCTACGTTACTGATGGCACTGGTGCACAAGGCGTTATTGGGCCAGATTCCCTTGCCGGTGCGTCTATGCGTAACGGCCCGATTCTGTTCGGTTCGCGCGAATATGGGCTCTCTGACGCCACCATGGATGTCATCTCGAGTTTGGGCGCCAAGGAAATCGTCCAACTCGGCTACAACCAGTTGGGAACCTACAAACCCACCAAGTATCTAGCGGGTCCGAATCGTTTCGCGACCGCGGTGGAAGTTTCCAAACAGGTTATGAACAACCGCCCTGATGTACATATTGCCTACCTGACCAATGGTTTCGTTTTGGCCGACAGCGTGGCCGCGGGAGGCCGTCTCGATGATGGCAGCTTGCTGTTTACCGAACGGGATTGGTTGCCTTACGCCGTGTGCGAACATATCCGCACCAGCGCCATCAACAAAGTCATTGCGCTGGGGGGCGACGGCGCTGTTAGCACCGACATTCTCAACGCAGCCAATGAATATGCGCAAAACCCTGCCAAGCCCTGCCCGCAGACACGACCCATCGTGCGGGGATGGGTCGCTCCTGGCTCCTTCCTGCAGGCCGTGGAGCGGATTACTCCCCCGCCAGGTACCGTGGTACCTCAAGCGGGATGGAACGGCACCAAGGTGCGTGAAGTTCGCGCTCGTCTAGGGGTTGGGGTTCCACTGACTGCCAGTATGACTTTTGATGGCAGAACCAGGAATGCCGTCATGCGCTTTCAACGTCGCATCGGGTTGCCCGCCTCGGGCGTGGTGGACTATGGAACCTGGGTCAGGCTGACCACACGCCCTTGGGATATGGATAATTTCCAGATGCAACCGCTGCCGCTAACAGCAAACCGTGACCAGCGAGTGAACGCCATGCTTTCCTTTGCCCGCAGTCAGGTTGGCAGCCCCTACACGTGGGGTGGAGCCGGCAGTTACGGAGATGGATACGATTGTTCAGGGTTGGCTTTGCAAGCCCTCTATGCTGCTGGCATTGACCCGCAGCCGATCAATGTCATCGCCCACGCGGCGCCCACCTATCGCAGTTCCAAACAACTTTACGCACACCCCGGTTTACAGAAACTTCCATTCGCCTACAGAAGTCCTGGTGACCTGGTATTTTGGCAGGGACGCGGCGGTATCTATCACGTCGCGATATATCTGGGATCAAACCAAATTATTGAGTCCAACTATGGCTACGCCAGACAACGAGCCCTCTATAACTGGCGCAGTATCGCTCCTTATGTGGTTCGCCCTCTGGCTACTTAGTCGGGCGCTCCGCAGGATAAACCTTAGGCAAGGCAGGTGGGTTCAGTGTCATTTCGGGTTAACCGCACGAGCGGTTTCGTGATTCTAATCGTTGCCATACTGGCTTTGGCACTAGTGGCAGGAGGGTGGCTGTGGCGGTCGCGTTCCGCCGGGGACGGCGAGCCGAGCCCGGCTGGTCCGACAGTGAAATCTTCGGCCGGGCCCAACACCAAGCTGCCACCGGTGAAGGCCGGCTCTCAAGGCTGCGCAGCCATGGATGCGGTGTTGAGCGACCTCCTGGAGCAGACCCCCCAAGGAAAAACGTTTACGCAACGAGTAGCTCAGATTCAATCCCAACAGACCGACCCGAATTCGGGAACTGTCAACGCAGCTCCCGAATGGGCGCAGTTCTTGCAGATTCTTCCCAAGCACTATGAAGAATTTGCCACAGCTGCCGGAACTGATAAAGCCGCGAAAGAGGCGTTGGATAATCTGCACCGGATTGTAAAGATAGAACCACAGTTGATATCCGGCGAAATCCCGGAGTACACGGACCTGGAGGCCGCGCAACGTCTCCTGGAAGAGGGCACACCCCCGGCACAGAACCCGAAGTACGTTGAAAGCCGCACCCAGCTCGATAAGGCCCTAGACCAAGTGACCTGGTGTATGCCGACCTGGCCGGTTATTTTCGGCTAGCGAACCCGCCTGCGGTCGTCGCAGCGCGGTGCGCCCCGGCAAGGTATCGCGCCTCGCCAAAAGTGCGGGCCTAAAAATAGTTTTGGCGGAGGAATGTGATTCCTCCGCCAAAACTAGGGTCAAAACCTCACAGGTTCTTGATGATTTCCTCCACGGAGGCCTTGGCGTCACCGAAGAGCATGTCCGAGTTCTCGTTAAAGAACAGCGGGTTTTGCACCCCGGCGTAGCCGGTCGCCATCGAACGCTTGAAGATAATCACGCGCCCCGCCTCCCAGACGTGGAGCACCGGCATCCCCGCAATTGGGGAGCCCGGCTCGTAGGCGTCGGGGTTCACGGTGTCGTTCGCGCCTATGACCAGGACCACGTCCGTGTCCGGGAAGTCGTCGTTAATCTCGTCCATCTCCAGCACGATGTCATAAGGCACTTTGGCCTCAGCCAACAGCACGTTCATGTGACCGGGCAGACGGCCCGCCACCGGGTGAATCCCGAAGCGAACCTCGACGCCCGCTTCACGCAGCTTCTTGGTCAAGTCCGCGACCGCAAACTGCGCGCCGGCGGTAGCCATGCCGTAGCCGGGAGTGATGATGACGGACTTGGCGCCCTTCAAAATCTCTGCGGCTTCGGGAGCCTTGATTTCGGTGTGTTCGCCGTAATCCTTGGCTTCCTGCTTCGGGCCCGCACCCTCGCCGAAACCGCCGAGGATAACGGAGATAAACGAGCGGCCCATGCCTTTACACATGATGTAGGACAGGAACGCACCGGAAGAACCGACCAGGGCGCCGACGATGATCAACAGCGGGTTGGACAGCATAAAGCCCGCCGCCGCCGCCGCCCAGCCGGAGTACGAGTTCAGCATGGACACGACCACCGGCATATCTCCGCCGCCAATAGCGGCCACCAGGTGCAAACCGAGCACCAGGGAAATCGCGGTCAGAACGCCCAAAGCAATCCACTGCTGCTGGAGCAGGGCGGCATCGGCACCGGCCGGATCAGTGCGCTTGGCCACAATCATCCACACAATCATGGCGATAACCGCCAAAATCATCAGGATATTGAGGAAGTTACGCGCCGGCAGCATCAACGGCTTACCTTTAATCTTTGCCGACAGCTTCAGGTAGGCAATGATGGATCCGGTGAAGGTCACCGCGCCGATAAAGATGCCAATCCCGACTTCGCCGAGGTGGAAACCCATGTCGCGCACGGTTTCCGCGTTGTCGGTGGCCGAAAGTTCCATGAAGGTGTTGAACCCGACCAGCACCGCCGCCAGACCCACAAACGAGTGCAGCAGGGCGATGAGTTCGGGCATTCCCGTCATCTTCACGTTCTTGGCTTTCCACAAGCCGATAATCGCCCCCAGCAGCATACATCCTGCCAGGATAGAGGCGGTTTGACCGACGTGGGTCACGGCGTTTGCCGGGGGGGTGGCCGTCAGGGCGACAAAGATAATCGACACGAGCGCGATGCTCATGCCGGCGATACCGAACTTGTTGCCGCGCAGGGCAGTGGTCTGGTTAGACAGACCCGCCAAGGCCATGATGAACAGCAGGGCAGCAATGAGGTAAGCGAAGTATTCGACGTGATCGCTCCAGTAGGCGAGGGTGGTCATGTCGGCGTGGTCAGTCGCGTTAGCGGCAAAATTCACAAGTGTGTGCAACATGGCTTAGTCCTCCTTCTGGAACATCTTGAGCATTCGGTGGGTCACAAAGAAACCGCCGAAAATGTTGATGGAAGCGATGAGGATGGCCAGGCCCGCCAGACCCGTCACAATCCACGAGGTCGATTGGGCCAGCGACAGAATCGCGCCGACCAAGATGATGCCCGAAATCGCGTTCGTTTCACTCATCAGCGGGGTGTGCAACGAGTGCGTCACGTTGGTAATGACGTAGAACCCGGCCACAATCGCCAACGCCAAAATGATGTAGTAGGGCAGCATCGAGAACGGTGTCACCGCGACCAAGGCAATGCCCAGCACGGCGGCCACGAAAATCCAGAAGTTCCGCATGGCGTGGGACTTTGGCTTTTCCGGCTCCGGCGCTGCGGGCGCCGACGCGCCGGGGGCGGGCTTGGCCGGGGCCGCCGAGACAGAAATGGGCGGCGGGGGCCACAGTACGTCCTTTTCGTGGGCAATCGTGATGGCCCGCACGACCTCGTCCTCCAGGTTAAAGACGATGGTGCCGTCCTTTTCCGGGGTCATGAGTTTCATAAGGTTCACAATGTTTTGCCCGTAGAGCTGGGAGGCCTGGCCGGGCAGGCGGTTGGCGAGGTCAGTGAAACCGATGATGGTCACGCCGTTGTCGGTGACGATGACTTCCCCGGCCTTGGTCAGTTCGCAGTTGCCGCCAGCCATGTCCACGATGACAGAACCGGGCTTCATGCCCCCCACCGCTTCTGCAGTGAGCAGCAACGGGGCGGGACGACCCGGAATCTGGGCGGTAGTAATGACGATGTCAGAAGCGGCCGCCTGCTCGGTATAAAGTTTCAGGGCCGCTTTGGCCTGATCCTCGTTCATTTCCTTGGCGTAGCCGTCGGAGGATTCCTGGGCTGGCGCCGGGATCTCCACGAACTCGGCTCCCATAGACTCCACCTGTTCGGCAGCGGCGGCACGCACGTCGGTGGCCTGGACGATAGCACCCATCGAGTTTGCGGTACCAATCGCCGCCAAACCGGCGACACCAGCGCCGATAACGTAAACCTTAGCCGGAGGCATCTTGCCGGCGGCGGTAACTTGACCGGTGAACAAGCGCCCGAAAGCGTTGGCAGCTTCGATAACCGCGCGGTAACCAGCGATGTTTGCCATTGAGGACAGCACGTCCATCGCCTGAGCGCGGGTAATCCTGGGTACGGCGTCCATCGAAATCGCGGTCACGTTGCGTTTAGCGAACACTTCGGCGATTTCGGGGTGGATGCGCACCCCGAGGCGTGAAATCAGCACGGTATCTTCACGCAGCTGGTCAATTTTGTCTTCCGGCGGGGTGTCCAAAGTCGTGACAATGTCTGCCTGCCAAACTTCCTGCGGTCCCACCACTTCGGCACCGGCATCGCGATAAAGCTGGTCAGGGTACGATGCATCGGAGCCTGCTCCGGCTTCGACGATTACCTCATAGCCCAACTTAATCAGTTTGCCTACGGTGTCAGGTGTGGCGGATACCAGTTTTTGCCCTTCAGTGGGCTCTTTCGGTATTCCTATACGCACGTATAACTCCTGAATGTCAACAGTTTCCGGCCCTCGAACGGGCCGGGGCGGGATGGTCCCCGTGACGGGTTTATCCTATCAGTAACCGAGGCTTATCCCTTTTCGTGGGCAGCTTCGATTTTTTCAGTAGCTTCCAAAATCTTGGTGCTGTTTTCAGCCACGCGAATCAGCGCGACAATGCTCTCTAGCGTGACGCGCCACAGAAGTACATTGAGGAACAGCACCAGAGCTACCGGAATTCCCACCAAGAACGCAAAAACACCTGGTGTACCCATGCCGACCAACGCGCTTGCGAGGCTCCCCCAAACAAACAACGCGGTGAGACCAGCGACTAATAAGCCAACGGCATAGACGATTCCCAACAAAGGAATGGTGATGAATTTGTTGAATCTCAGATCAAAAAGGCCCTCGAACGGATTACTGCGTTTTACCGCGGGACCGGGCTGCTGATATTGGGCATAAGGCCCAGCGTTTCCGGTCGGTGCCCCTTGGGGAGGGTAGGGCTGAGCCCCTGGCATCTGTTGGTAGGGCTGAGGTGCCGGTGTCTGTGCAGGTATTGCCCCGGTGGGTGTTCCGGCCTGAAGGGGGGTGAAGCCGGGTTGCATCGGTTGGCTAGGCTGCGCCGGAGCGGGGGGTTGAGCCGGGGCAAAACCGGGCTGTTCCGGCTGGCTAGGCTGAGCGGCGGGCTGCACGGGAGGTTGCGGCTGCGCGGGAGGAACCGCGGGCTGGGTAGGCGGCATCGCAGGCTGTGCACTAGGGTAAACCACTGGGTTTACGGGAGCGGGCGGCAGAGAATCATTTTCGGGGGGTGGAGGCAGGCTCACGGTTTTTCCTTTCAAAATCACACGATTTTACAGAAAAACCATATCACTTCGAAGCCCGCGTGCACACGCGCAATAACCAAAGCAAAGAGGAAGATTTTGCCTTAAATTTACCTGGAATTACCGCCGCGTCCCTCACCCGTGATGAGCGAAACTTTCCGAGAAACGGTTATGCAAGCGGCGCAGCGGGCGCGGCGCCCACCAGTTCACCCGCCCAAATAGAGCCATCACGGAGGGCACCAGCACCATCCGGACAATCGTGGCGTCAAAGGCGACCGCCAACGCCAAGATAAACCCGACCTGCTTCAACACAATCATGTGTCCGGTCACGAACGCGAGGAACACAAAGACCAGAATGGTTGCAGCGGAAGTAACAATCCGAGCCGACCGCGACAAACCTTGAATGACCGATAGACGGGCCGACCCGGTCTCGTCCCACACTTCTTTCATCCGCGAAAGCAAGAACAGCTCGTAATCCATCGACAGCCCGAAGCCGAAACACATCAGCATAACGACCACGTAAGATTCCAAGCCCGGCAGCTTTTGGGCCCCCAACAGCTCCACCCCGAAACCATCAACAAAAATCAAGGTGGAGATCCCCAAGGTCGCCATCAGCGACAACGTGTTTATCACCAGGGCTTGCAGCGGTATCACTATCGAGCCGGTCATCAGGAACAGCAGGATAATGGTGATTATCACCAGCACGCTGAGCACCCAAGGCAGACCTTGAGCCAACGATGAGATGAAGTCGATTTGGTTCGCCGCCTGGCCGATGACATAGCGTTGGAAATCGTGGGGTTTATCCCGGATTTCCTTCACGATCCTCTCGGCTTGCGGGGAACCGATGTCTTTCGTTTCCAGATCCACGATGGCCACGGAGTCCTTCGTGTCGCCCAGTTGGGAAGCGGCAAAAACTTGGGCGATTCCTTTGATATCGCTGAGGTTTGCTTCAGTCCAGGCATCAAGTTCCTCGGGCGTGGTGTCCTCGGCGACGATACGCACCGGGGGCAGTCCGGTACGCGGCACCTGGACGGATAAATCTTCGTACAAAAGCCTTTGTTCGTTGTGGACTGGCAGCATGTCGAACAGCGAGTTGCGCAGATTCAAAGTCGCCAATGGCAGACACGCCGCCACCAAAACCGTTGCCGAAACGATGAAAGACAGCCAGGGTTTGCGGGTTACCGCGATGGAAATCCGATAAAAGAACGTGTTTTCCGTTTCGGGGTCAACTTCCGGTGCGCCATCCGGATCTTTGCTTTGCGTTACCCGGTGCTTCACATGTGCCGGCTCTACGTCGCCCATGAAGCGGCGCAGGAACGGAATCTTGGTCAGGATGGAGGGCTTTTCCAGGCGGGCGGAAGCCATAAACATGAGCGCGGACACCAAAGTCAGCGCCGCAATCATCGCCAGCAGCACGGTGGAGGACCCCGCAATACCCAGGGACTTCAACAGCTCCGGCCGGAAGAAAATCATGCCGGAGGACGCAATCGCTACCGTCAGGGCACTAAAGAAAGTCGTTCGCCCCGCGGTAGACAGGGTAATTTCCAAAGCCCGCAGGTAGCGCGGATTCAGGGCTTCCAGCCGCTCGCGGGTCTTGGGTTTTTTCACCCCGGAGAAGTCCGGTTTCCATTCGTCTTCGGGCAGGTCACGCAAACGCACAAGTTCCTCGTGGTAGCGCGACACTATCAACAAGCCGTAGTCGATGGATAGCCCCAGCCCCAGCACTGAAATCACGTTGACGGCGAAAGACTGCTGCTCAAACAGATAAGTCATCCCCAGCATGATGGCCAGGGCGGTGGAAATCGCCACCATCGCTCCCGACAGCGGCAGCAAAGCGGCCAAAAATCCTCCGAACACGACCGCCATAATCAGGAAAGACAGCGGAATCCCAATCGATTCGGAGCGCACCAGGTCGTTCTTAAGGGTTTGGATTCCGGCCTGGTTTACCAGGTCCGCGTCCGTGACCCGCACCCGGAAATCGGACTGCACCGCATCTTTTGGCAGAGCCGATTTCAGCGTGGATTCCAGCTCGCCCAGGGCTTTCTCAACGTTCCTCACGTCCGGCTCGAACTGTTCCGGCGGGGTCTTTTGAGCTTTCCCGTTGACCCGCAAATCCATAGTGGCCACCATGACAAACCCCTGGCCGTCCTTCGCCACCAGTTCCCGCGCTTGGGGATCGAGCATGGCGTTGTATTCCACGAAGGGATAGGACACCTTGTCTACGTGTGGCATCCCTTTCAGTTTCGTCTCAAACTGTTTCAGCTCGGTGTGCAGAGCTTTTGAGACGGGCCAGTCGGGTTCGGACAGCGCTTTGGCTTGGTCGCCCAGCGCTTGGGCTGCGTCGCCGAGCGCTTGGGCACGGTTCGCCAAGTCTTTGGCGATGTCGCCCTTGTCTTTCGCTTGATCGCCCAGTTCCTGAGCCCTGTCGCCCTTCGCTTTGGCTTGGTCACCCAGTCGGCGAGCTTGCGCGGCCAGGCTCTGGGCTTGGTTTCCACTGGCAAGAGCCTGATTCCCCGCCGCCTGCGCTTGGGCGCCGATTTCTTGGGCACGAGCGGCCTCGGTTTGAGCCTCGGTGCCCGCCGCCTGGGCTTCGGCCCCGAGTTGTTGGGCGGCGGCGCCCTGTTCTTGGGCTTGGGCTCCGGCCTGCTGGGCTGCAGCCCCGAATTGTTCAGCTTGGGCTTTCGCCGCCCCAACTCCCGCCATATCTCCGCTGGCGGCGAGCTGCTGCGCTTTCGCCCCGGCCGCCTCGGCTTGCGCCTTCAACTCCTGGGCCTTCGCACCCGCCTCCTGCGCTTTCGCACCCGCCGCCTCGGCTTGCGCCTTCAACTCCTGCGCTTTCGCACCCGCCTCCTGCGCTTTCGCACCCGCCGCCTCGGCTTGCGCCTTCAACT
>ERZ1673752.592-NODE-592-length-61059-cov-28.930693_pt1 | contig 61059 bp, 44 predicted proteins | sample MGYA00580195_ERZ1673752 | MGnify/ENA primary metagenome ERZ1673752 (study PRJEB41218, sample SAMN15661744) | gut metagenome | host: Homo sapiens | place: Canada: London | collected 2015-08-20/2019-03-30 | study: EMG produced TPA metagenomics assembly of...
ATTTGGCGGTAAAACAGTCTTTGCAGCAGTTTGAAGCCGAAATGCATTCCACCGTCATTAAGGATCGCGATCCGTTCAAGCTGCTCGCGCGGCCCGAAACACTAAACTCGCTCGAGGTGAGCATTAACCGCCGATTACCCCGTGTATGAAGCCGATTACCCCGCGTGTGAAAGAAATAGCAACGACAACAAGGCGTATTTGCCCTGCCATTCCTCCGATGAGTAGCCATAATGACATCAACTACCGCTGTATTCATACACAAAAGCATCTCTTTCTCCATAAAAAGATACAAAATAATCCAAATAACCCTATAAAAAAGCCAATCATCTCCTCTTCCCTTTCTGCTGCTAACTTTCTCTCATAGGATTAATCACAAAACTTGATCCTTTCTAAAACTTATATAAGTTTCTCCTGAAACCTATATACATCTCAATTGAAACTTATATACGTTTCTCATTAAATGAACAACATTCCGTTGGAAAACATATCTGCCTTCGTTAGAAAAGGAATATACCTACTTTCTAATGCATTTCCTTTCGGCATTCATTTGCTATCTTTGCAGGAGGTGAGGAGGTGCAACAAAGCGCACTTCCGTAGCGGAAACGATGGCAGAAGCAGACGACAATAAGAAAGAAAAACTACGCAGCGCCGATACGCCTATGATGCGGCAGTTCTACCGCATTAAGCAGAAGTATCCGGATGCCATCCTGCTCTTTCGGGTAGGAGACTTCTACGAAACCTTTGCGGAGGATGCCGTGGAAGCGTCGCGCCTGCTGGGTCTTACCCTGACCAAACGGAGCAACGGCGGCGCCGCTGGGGTCGATTTGGCAGGTTTCCCCCATCATGCCGTAGATACCTATCTGCCCCGATTGGTGCGTGCCGGTAAACGTGTGGCGATATGCGATCAGCTCGAAGATCCAAAGCTCACCACCAAATTGGTCAAACGCGGTATAACTGAGCTGGTTACTCCCGGTACCGCCGTGGAGGAATCCGTATTGGAAAACAAGGAAAACAGCTATCTGGCTGCCATAATCGAGAATGAAAAGCAAAAACTCTACGGGGTTTCCTTTATGGATGTGTCTACCGGGCTCTACTTGGCCGCAGAGGGGAATATCGACTATATGCGCAAGCTTTTTGCCGCATATCGCCCTAAGGAGGTGATCGTTTCCTTCGCACTTCACGACCGTTTTACCGCACTTTTCAACTACGAAACCTTCCTCTACAAAGCGGACGATTGGTACTTTAACGAAAGCAATAACCGTGATCGGCTACTGCGCCACTTTAAGGTTCTTTCACTCAAAGGGTTCGGCTTGGAGGAATATCCCTTGGCAGCCACAGCCGCCGGTGCCGTGCTCAACTATTTGGACGTAACGCGCCACGGCAGTTTAGGGCACATCAATTCGCTCCGTCGCATCGATGAATCGGACCGTATGCGTTTGGACGGCTTCACCGTCTATAGCCTCGAATTGCTCGAATCGATGCATCCGGGTGGCAAAAGCCTGCTTTCTGTTCTTGACGAGACAGTTACGCCGATGGGCGGGCGTTTGCTCCGCGAATGGGTTCGCTTCCCGCTAAAGAGCGTAGCCCCCATTCAGTGGCGACAAAAGATAGTTGACTTCTTTTTCCGCAATACCGCTTCGTTGGAAACCTTTACCAATTCACGCAGCGGCGCCACCCTCGTGGGCGATTTGGAACGCACCGTGGCGCGCATTGCCATGCGTCGTACCAATCCGCGTCAGGTAGAGGCGCTTTGCAACGCATTGGAGGCGCTCGCGCCGCTTAAGGAGCAGCTCGTCGCCTCGGGCTGTGCCGAACTGACCGAAGTGGCACAGCGAATCGACCCGCTCCCCGATCTTTCCGCGCGAATTCGCTATCAATTAGCACCGGATCCACCCGTAACCCCGTCCAAGGAACGGCATACCATTGCGGACGGATTTAACGAAGAACTCGACGATCTGAGGCGGCTTTCCGAGCACGGCAAGGAGTATTTGCTCGAAATGCAACAGCGCGAAAGCGAGCGCACCGGTATCGCCAGCCTCAAAATAGGCTTTAACAATGTTTTCGGCTATTACCTGGAGGTGCGCAATACCTACAAATCCAAGGTGCCGCCCGAGTGGATTCGCAAGCAAACACTCGTGAGCAGTGAGCGCTACATCACCGAGGAATTGAAGGAATACGAGGATAAGATCGTTGGCGCCGAGCAACGCATTCTGGAGCTGGAAACGCGCTTTTTCAGCGAATTGGTTGAAGCGGTTCAGCCTTACATCCAATCGCTACAGCAAACTTGTAGCGCCTTAGCGGTAATCGACGTGCTTGCCGCTTTTGCGGTAGTCGCCTCCGAGTACGACTATCGTATGCCGACGGTGGACGACAGCTACCGAATCGATATCGTGGAAGGGCGTCATCCCGTGATTGAACGTCAGTTACCACCACACGAAGCCTATATCCCCAACACGGTGCATCTGGATAACGATGGCTGCCAAATTATGCTCGTTACGGGGCCGAATATGAGCGGTAAGAGCGCACTTCTGCGTCAAACTGCGCTCATAACGCTAATGGCGCAAATTGGCTCCTTCGTGCCGGCGGATGCCGCATCCATAGGTATGGTGGATGCCATCTTTACCCGCGTTGGCGCATCAGACAACATTTCCTCCGGCGAATCCACCTTTATGGTCGAAATGCAGGAGGCGGCTAACATTATCAATAACCTCACGCCGCGCAGCCTTGTGCTCTTTGACGAGCTGGGGCGCGGTACCAGTACGTTTGACGGTATCTCCATCGCCTGGGCAATTGTGGAATATCTGCACAACAGAGCCGGTTTGAAGCCCAAAACGCTCTTTGCCACTCATTACCACGAGCTAAACGAATTGGCGGATGCGCTCCCTAATGTGTACAACTTTAACGTATCGGCCAAGGAGGTGGATGGGGAGATGATTTTCCTGCGCAAGCTGGTGGCGGGCAGCAATGAGCACAGTTTCGGCATCGAGGTGGCTAAGTTGGCGGGCTTGCCGGCACCCGTGGTGGCTCGCGCCAAGGATATATTGCGTTCGCTCGAATCCGAACGCGTGGGCGGAAACTTAGATGTAAAGCTGCCCAAAGGCGCCAAACGCAGCAATAAACAGCCTAAAACGCGCCGAGAAGATGGCTTCAGCCTATCGCTTTTCGATATATCCGATCCGCAACTGCTCGCTCTCCGCGATGAACTGCAGGCTACCGATATCAATTCCATGACACCCTTAGAGGCGCTTAACACGCTTAGCCGCCTGAAAGCGATCCTCAACAAATACTAACTGCGCCCTACCTTCGCCCCGACCGCTCCCTACCCTCGTCCCGACTACCCCCTCACCTCGCCCCGACCGCGCCCTACCTTCGCCCCAACTGCCCCCTACCTTCGCCCCGACCGCTCCCTACCTTCACCCCGACCGCTCCCTACCCTCGTCCCAATTGCTCCCATTCAGAAAGGACAAACCGGCACCGCTCCCCGAGCAATACCGGTAACAATAGAACCACCGATAGCACTAAAGCCACTACGAGCGATCGGATCCCTCACTCCGACCATCCCGTCCCCAGTCCAATAGCCTGCGTACCGCCACCTGCCCCTAACCACACAACCACCCCCTCCGCTGCGCACCTGCTCGCAAGAGCCTGCGTACTGCCGCCTGTCCCTATCCATACAACCACCCCCTCCGCTGCGCACCTGCTCCCCCGCACCTGCATACTGCCACTCCCGCGCCTCCGTACTGCCGTAACTCTTTCTTCGTAGCTTCTCAAGCGGTTCTACGTACTTTCTCAATCATTTGTACGTACCTGTTCGATAAATCCTTTTAATGATTTATACAAATCGTTTAAAGGGTTTATACGCGTACTTTAAATGATTTGTACAAATTCTTTAAACGATTTATCGAGTAGCTCTATAGCAATGGTTGAGAAGCTATGAAGAAACCGCCGAGCTTGTACGTACAAACGGTTGCGCACCTATGTATAAGTGTGGGCAAAGGTGCGCTGTTTGGGGTGCGCTGGTGCGGAGATGTGTGGAGGAAGGTGCGCTGCGGAGGGGGTGTGCGTATGGTAAGGGAAAAGCATGGGTGCGCTGAGACGGGAACGTTGGTGCGGAGAAGTGGGGGCAGGGGATGGGTGGGGGCGAGTGGTACGTCCGTAGGAGGGTATCAGAAGTTATCGGAACCAATCGGAATTTATCGGAGGAAATCGGATATCTTCCGATAAGTTCTGATTGACTCCGATAAGTTCCGATCAACTCCGATGGGAAAATATTAGTACAAAGGTGCGATGCGGTGGGGTCGCGGGATGGGTGTGGGAGTGAGAAAGTGTGCAGGCGCGGGGACGAAGGTGCGCTGCGGAGGGGGCGTGCGTATGGGTGCGGGAGTGAGAAAGTGTGCAGGCGCGGGGGCGGGGGTGCGGAGATGTGTGGAGGAAGGTGTGCTGCTGTGGGTGCGTGCGTATGGGTGTGGGAGGGCGCAAGTTCGTAGGCGCGGGGAGGAAGGTGTGCTGCGGTGGGGGCGTGCGTATGGGTGTGGAAGGGCGAAAGTTCGTAGGCGCGGGGGCGCATTTACGCACATACGTGGGCGAAGGTGCGCTGCAGTGGGGGCGCGGGATGGGAGGGGGCGTGCGGTAAGTTTGCAGGGGTTTATCAGAATTTATCGGAACCAATCGGAATTAATCGGAGGAAATCGGATATGTTCCGATAAGTTCTGATTGACTCCGATAAGTTCCGATCAACTCCGATAGGGAGGAGTTACGGTACAAGTACGCACATACGTGGGCGAAGGTGCGCTACGGCGGGGGCATATGTATGGGTGTGGGTGAGTGCAAGTACTTAGGCGCGGGAGCGCATTTACGCACAAACGTGGGCGAAGGTGCGCTGCGCGGGGGCGAAGGTGCGCTGCGGAGGGGGCGTGCGTATGGGTGTAGGTGGGCGAAAGTTCGTAGGCGCGGGGGCGGGGGTGCGCAGCGGTGGGGGCGTAACAATATCTTCACAATTATGTAACAGCAGAGTAATAGCTATCGGCTAATATTGCAACGTGATTGGAAGCGTATAACGTTTCGATCACGGATAAGGGGCTCGGGTTGAAGGAACGCGGTTCGTTCAGCAAGAGCAAACGTAATAGGAACGGGACGGTCGGGAGCGACTGTTCGCAAAAGAGAGAAAAACGAAATGAAAGGAATTCGACTCGGCAGGCACGGCAGTATAGCTTTGTTAGCCACATTAGCACTGCTTTCGGCAGGCACACTCATCACCTCGTGCCGGAACAACGGAAGTGCGGATAGTTTGGATGCAGCGGGCGCCACATTTCCGCTACCCTACTACAACGTAATATTCAAAAAGTATCAGGAACAGAAGGGAGTGCGCATCAATTACGGAGCATTGGGCAGTGGCGGCGGTATCCGTAGCCTCACGGATCGCGTGGTGGACTTTGCGGCAACCGATGCCTTCCTCACGGACGACGAAATGAGCGCGCTGCCCGCCATCGTACACATCCCTACCTGCATGGGTGCCGTAGTGGTAGCGTACAATTTGCCGGAAGTGAACGGCTTAAAGCTCACCGGCGCGCTGATAGCAGATATCTACTTGGGACGCATCACGATGTGGAACGATCCGGCGATCAAAGCGATCAACGAAGGAATATCGCTTCCGAACAAGAAAATATCACCGGTTTATCGCGCAGATGGTAGTGGAACGACCAACGTGTTCAGTAACTATCTGAGCAAAGTGAGCGAAGAGTGGCAAAACAGCGTTGGGAGCGGCAAGTCGCTCAAATGGCCTATCGGCTTGGCGGCAAAGGGCAATCCGGGCGTTGCCGGCGTAATTAAGCAGACGGACGGCGCCATCGGCTACATCGGCAGCGAGTACAGTTTTTCGTTAGGTATGCCCACGGCAGCCATTCTCAATAAAGCGGGCAACTACATCAACCCATCATTGGAATCGATATCGGCTGCTGCTGAGGGCGATCTGCCTGCCGATACGCGTACGATGATTACCGATGCCGATGGAGCGAATGCCTATCCGATCAGCTGCCTTACGTGGCTCATTCTGTACAAAGAGCAGAAGTACGACAAACGCAGCGTAGAAAAGGCTCAGGCCACGGTGGATTTCGTCCGCTGGATGTTAGGCGATGAGGCACAAAAGGAGACAACAAACGTACATTTTGCGCCACTGCCGGCTCAATTGAAGGCAAATGCACTCGCACAGATAGAAAGTGTTACGTACGATGGTAAGCCGCTATCATCGTCGGAAAAGGCAAAATAATAGCATAACTCTGTATCGATAGGTACCCTTGAATCCGAGATGGTGAAAAACCAAAACCTTGCTTTTTTCTATTCCTTGGCAGTTTGGGTAAGTTGCGTGGCTCCTGATTTCTCTATAGGAAACGTGGAGCGCGCCTCTTGCCGGCTGCCCTTTGGCTCAGATTACGGTACAAATCTATGGTACGCACACTAACTTCGGCTAAAGCGGCATCGGCTCGTTGGGACCGGTTCTTTCGCATATTGTTGCAAGGGGCAGGATACTTTATGCTGGCGGTTGCCATTGCGCTCATCATTAGTTTGGTGCTGCAGAGCCTTCCCGCCTTTAAGCAATTCGGCTTCTTTCGGTTCCTCGGCTCTGCAGAATGGAATCCAACGGCGGGAAGCGAGCAGTACGGCGCGCTCACCTTTATCGTGGGAACGGTGATCACCTCCGTGCTGGCGCTCATTTTCTGTATACCTTTTTCGTTGCCGGTGGCTCTGTTCACGGGCGAGTACTACAAGGGACGGCGCGTGGCGCGGATCGTTTCTTCGCTTACGGATCTGCTGGCGGGAATACCCTCTATTGTATACGGATTATGGGGCTTCTATACATTGCGGCCGATTATTGATGCTTTAGACGGGCCCAATCATAACGGCTACGGCATACTTACCTCATCGCTCATTCTTGCGCTTATGATTATTCCCTATGCCTCATCATTGAGCAGCGAATTTATCAAACTGACGCCCAAAGGACTTAAGGAAGCGGCATATAGTTTAGGCTGCACGCGTACGGAGGTAATATGGCGCGTAATGCTGCCTGCATCGCGTAGCGGTATAGCCGCCGCCTATATCCTTGCGCTCGGGCGCGCCTTGGGCGAAACAATGGCGGTAACGATGCTCATCGGAAATACGGATCAAATGCCCACGTCTCTGCTGGATACGGGGCAAAGTATGGCAAGTTTGATCGCAAACCAGTTTGGCGAAGCGCAGGGCCTTAAGTTGAGCAGTTTGATGGCTATAGCGCTATCCCTTTTCCTCATTACCGCCATCATCAACGCAATAGCCAAATTAGTGCTCAAAGAAAGAAAGTAACACAGCGATGCAACCGATACGTTTGAAAAATCAAAAGATGCGTTCGCGAGGGGACAAATTGTTCTTTGGCACGAATGTTGCACTTACGTTTATAACGGTACTGCCGCTGTTCCTCATTGTAGGCACGATAATCCTCAAAGGGGTGGGTCAGATCAACTGGAGCTTCTTCACGGAGCCGTCGCCCACAGCGGTAGATGCAATGATGGCAAAGATGCAAGCCGACCGCGTAGTAGGGGAACGCGTTGTGTTGCCCGGAGGGATTGCCAACGGAATAGTGGGCACGCTCCTGATGGTAGTAATAGCTTCGCTCATCGCCATCCCCTTAGGCGTGCTGGGAGGTATATACCTATCGGAGGCTCACGGCAGCAAAATGGCGTCGGCGGTGCGCTTTATCACCGATTTGATGCAAGGAACGCCCTCCATCGTATTGGGGATAATTGTATACATATGGGTGGTGGTGCCGCTCGGCAATTACTCCGCCTTGGCGGGCGCAGTATCCCTTGCCATAATGATGTTGCCGCTGATTGTGCGCTCCACGGAGGAAACGCTGCTTCGGCTCCCTAAGTCGATGAAGGAATCGGCTCTCGCTTTGGGCACATCCTATAGAGCTACCGTGCTGAAAGTGCTGCTTCCTTCCGCTTCCGGGGGACTTTTGACCGGAATCCTGCTTGCCGTTAGCCGAATTATCGGGGAAACGGCTCCGCTGATGATGACCGCCTTGGGCAGCACCCATATAAGTTGGGATTTGATGACCCCATCCTCCGCCGTACCTCTACTGATTTGGGAGTTCTACAACGACCCCAACCTAATAGATATGATATGGAGCAGCTCCCTCTTCCTATTAGTACTGGTGCTGACTCTGAACATAATTGCTAAACGAATAGCCGCCAAACGAGCCATATAAACATTATGAATATAACGGATAATCCAACAGCGGACGCACAGGAACCCCCTATAACCGATGTGGTTACAAGGGAACATCCTGCAAACGACGAGCTTTTGATCCGGATCGAAAACCTATGCGTTTCGTACCAACCGGGGAAGAATGCCGTGGAAAATGTATCCGCCAACATATATGATCACGAGATAACCGCCATAATGGGCCCCAGCGGATGCGGCAAAAGTACGCTGCTGCGCGCCATTAACCGGATGCATTCGCTCTATAAGGATATCAGCGTGACCGGAAAGATCTATATCAAAGACGAAGATATAACCGAAAAAGAGCCGATGGTAGTACGCCGTATGGCGGGAATGGTATTCCAACAGCCCAATCCCTTCCCTACGATGAGCATTGCGGATAACGTAATGGCGGGCTATAAGCTCAACGGCATAAAGGTATCTAAGGAGAAACGGAGCGAAATACTCGAACAAAGCCTCAAAAGCGTGGCTCTGTGGGACGAAGTGAAGGATACATTGGACAAAAAGGGCTCGTTCCTATCCGGCGGTCAGCAGCAAAGGCTTTGCATCGCTCGTGCTATGGCTCTGCGCCCGGATGTACTGCTGATGGACGAACCCACCAGTGCTTTGGATCCAATCGCCACCAAACGTATAGAGGAACTCATCCTTGAACTGAAAAAAGAGATCGCCATCGTTATCGTAACCCACAATATGGGTCAGGCGGCCCGTATATCGGATCGATCCATGTTTATGTACCTCGGCAAACTGATCGAATACGACTATACGGACAAAATGTTCACCAATCCTGCCGATAAACGTACCGAGCAATACCTAACGGGGCAATTCGGTTAATGCGTATATTTGCCGGAGAGAGCCTCAATGTATGTATAGAACAAAATAGACTAACCACAGTTACAATATGTCCGGACTACAATCCAATTTAGAGCGTCAGCACGTATTGATCAGAGAAAACTTCAATGTGCTCTCAAAGATAGTAAAGCAACAGGCGCTTTTGGTACGCGCCTTGTTCAATCGCGAGGCAACGCGACGGGAAAAGGACGCCGAAATGGAAACAAACGAAACCGTTATCGATAGCTTGGAAGTGAAGATACGTACCGAAGTGATCAACGGAATTGTTCTCTATACGCCTCGCGCTGCCGAAAGCCGGCAGATGTTTGCCTACATCGATATAACCGGGTTCCTCGAACGCATTGGTGACCTTTTGCACAATATCGGCAAAATGAGCGACCAAATAGTGTACGAAACCGAGCCAGCACTACAAATTGTGCCCCGTTTATCCCGACAATTGGACTTAGTTAGTAAGATGACGGAAGATTCCATCGTAGCCTTTACCTTAGGAGATAGCGATCTGGCGCGCGACGTGATTACTCGCGATTTGAGCATTGATGCCGAACACAGAAGCATTTGTGATGATCTTCCCGATCTGATTGATAAAGGAGACAAATCGCCCGCCTCCATCCGTACCGCACTGATACTAAACACCATCTCGTACAATATCGAACGAATTGGCGACAACGCTACCAACGTAGCGGAATCAGCTATATACCATTCCGAAGGAAAGAATGCCCGCCACGTGGATTTGTTCCCGCAAAAAGATAACCAATAGGTATACATCAATGGCAAATACAAATAACGAGAAAGAGCGCTTCTGTATCCTTATCGTGGACGATGAGGAGGATTTGCGCGAAATACTCACCTTTAACTTAGAGAGCCAAGGGTACCTAATTGCCTGTGCCGCCTCTGCCGAAGAGGCTTTGGCTAAGGATTTAACCAAGTTTGATCTGCTACTACTGGACGTAATGATGCCCGGAATGAGCGGATTCAAGCTCGCCGAGGTAATTCGCAAGGAGCGAAAGCTCACAATGCCCATAATCTTTCTCACGGCAAAAGATACCGAAAACGACCTGCTCACCGGGTTCAGCCTCGGAGCCGATGACTATATATCCAAACCTTTTAGCGTAAAAGAGCTGCAAGCGCGTGTACACGCCGTGCTCAATCGGGCTAAGGAAGGAATGCCTGCACACGAAGCCAATAGCGGAAAGATCTGTGTAGGCGATTTGGAAATAGATCTAATGACAAAGCGCGCCATGCTTAATGGTGACGATATGATCCTGACCAAAAAGGAACTCGAAATACTGACCCTTCTCGCTTCCCAGCCGGAGCGCGTATACTCCCGTAACGAAATTTTGGATAAAGTATGGCGCGAAGAAAGTTACGTAATGGAGCGCACGGTGGATGTGCATATCACTCGGCTGCGCAAAAAGCTGAAAGGCAGCACAATTTCCATCGTTAACCGAAGCGGATTCGGCTACTGCCTTTCCGATAGGGACGATGAGTCGGACGGCGATAACTAATCCGGTTTTTCTCTATCATTATGCGTTTTAACTACCGAACACGGGCAACTCTATTCTCAGCCGTAATATTTGTAGCATTTGCCACTGCTATTGTTATTTTCCACCACAATGAGGAAAAGCGTTTACGTACCGAGGCTCTCTACAGCAAAATGGAGGGTTACAACGATCAAATTGATGCTTTTATTTGCGAATGGCGCAACGGATTGAACAAAACCGATTCACTTTTTTCCGCAAATGAAGCCATGCCTAATGCGGAACGTTTCGCTTTTATGGGGAAACTACTACCCGATTCACTCCGTTTTACCGTTATTTTAACCGATGGGACCGTTATTTTTGATAACGAAAAGCATAACGGCGAGATGGAAAATCACTTCGAACGCCCCGAAATTGTACAGGCACGCATCAGCGGTACCGGCTTCAGCAGCCGAAACAGTGCCACCATTGGGCGCGAAATGTTCTATTTTGCCAAAGCCTATCCCGATTATTTTGTTCGAACCGCGCTCCCCTACGAGATAAAATATAGGGGAATAACCGCTTCCGACAGCCCATATTTGTACGTTATCCTTGCACTTTCCCTATTCGCCTTTTTAGCGGTTTTTCTCTTTACGGATCGGCTTACTAAGTCGCTTCAGGCATTACAAAACTTTGTTGCCAGCGCCAATGAGAAAGGCAACTTTGATGATAATGCCGAGTTTCCGCAAACCGAATTGGGCGAATTGGGCGAACAGATCAAAACTACGTTCCGTCAAATTGAGCGTTACAACCGCGAAGCCAAGGAAGAACGCGAGAAGCTGCTCAGCCATTTCTCCCATAGCGAGGAGGGAGTTGCCTTTTTTAACGAACGAAACGAATATATCTACGCCAACAGCCACTTCGTTCAGCTACTGAACGGTATGCTGGACGAGCCCACGTTTATCATTGATTCCCGCATCTTGGAAGCACCGGAGCTCACGCCCGTAAAGCGTTTCGTGGCGCAAAAGGAGGAATCGCTCATCAAATATAAGGTAGAGAAAGAAAACCGACACTTTGAAGTTCGCGTGCAACGCTTCCCCGACGGAAGTTTCGAAATTGTGCTGACCAACATTACCAAAACCGAACAGAACCGCCGGCTCAAATACGAAATGACCAACAGCATAGCACACGAATTGCGCACGCCGGTAAGCTGTATTCGCGGTTACATCGAAACGCTTCTCTCGGGCGTTCCCCTCACCGAGGAAAAACGTACCTACTTTTTGCAACGTAGTTACTCGCAGCTGCTCCGCTTATCCGAGCTGATCAGCGACGTATCTACTATCAATAAATTAGAGGAGGCGGGCGATCTGTACCCCAAAGACTCGGTCCGCCTGCACGATGTAGTAGCGGAAGTGTACACCGACTTGGAGGAACGGCTTAAAACGGCGCACATGACGCTCAAAAACCGCCTTCCTGAGGATCTAACCGTATACGGCAATTATTCGCTTCTCTACTCGATTATCCGCAATCTAACCGAGAACAGCATCAAATATGCAGGCGACGGCTCCACCATTGAGGTGCTCCGCACAATGGAGGACGATAACTTCCACTACTTTATCTTCTCGGACAACGGCGTCGGTGTAAAGGATAAGGCGAATATCGACAAGATTTTCGACCGCTTCTACCGTATGGGCGAAGGACGAAGCCGCTCCGATGGAGGCAGCGGATTAGGCCTCTCCATCGTTAAGAATGCCGTTCTCTTCCACGGCGGCGAGATACAGGCAAAAGAACGTACGGGCGGCGGACTGGAAATATTCTTCTCTATTGCCAAAGCGGGGGCAGATGCTGCGGCACAAGAGACTGCGGAGCAATAAGCCATCCTTTTCTTTTCCTAAATAGGTATATACCTTTCATCTGATAGGTATATACCTTTCGATCGAAACATCTATACCTTTCGTCGAGGAGGAATAGACCAGGTACTAAGAGGCAGGCATCGTTTAGCGGCGCGCCAGGCTTCGGTCGTAGCGAACGGCAAAGTGAACGAGGAAGAGCAAATAACCGATTTGCTCCACAACCTGATAGGCAAAGAAAATAATTAGGAACGTTTTGAACGAATCGGTTTGGAAGGCGCTGAGGATCACCACCGTACGGGCAACGAGCATAATGAGCTCGGCGGTCATATGGGCACGCTGTTTCCCAAAGATATCGGGCAACACATTGAGGATTGCCACCGCAAAGTTGGGCACCTTGGAGGGGAGCATCAAGCGAATAACCAATGCGGAAAGAAGCCATTTATCGCCCACAACAAGGCTCACTAACCCATCCATCAGCGGCCACAAAAGGGCGGCAGCGGGCAATCCGATAAGGAATACCGCTAAGAGCAAGCGACGGATCAGCGCGCGGAGCGGTTGTTTCAGCTGCACGGATCGGCTCATTCGCTCAAAATAGACGCTCCCCACCGCTCTGTTCAGCACGTTGAGCGGTCGCGCACAAAGCATCACCGCCATCGTAAAGATGCCCACTTCCGCCACGGTAAAGTGCACCGGTAGGAGCAACACCACAATGTTGGCGAGTAGCGTATCGGTAAGGATTTGGAAAATGCCGTATCGGGGGAAGCGGTGCCAACGCTTCATTAGGTGCCGTTCCGCGCTGCTAATGCGGAATAATCGGGGGAAAAAGGTGCGGATGGAACGAACCAACTGCTTGCCACCCAGCACAATCCACGAGAAAAAGAGTGAGAGTAATGCCGATAAAATCAGGCAAAAAGTGGTAGGCGCAGCCAGACCTGTGAGCACTTTGAGCAAATTGTTGCCAATGCCCTGCGTAGCTTGCGCCCAAGCCAAACGCTTGTATCGTTTGCGCCGAAGCGTATAAAGCGTGAACGCCTCGTTACCTGCCTGCAACAAAATGTATAGAGGAAGGAGGAGCAGTAGCGCGGAAAGCGGATTCGGTACCGGTGAAAAGTATACAAGAAGCACTATCACGCTGAGGCAAAGTGACGTCAGGAGTGCCAACTTCAGTGCTAAGCGTAACAAAAGCGGTGCTTCCTGTTCGGAAGGCGTTACCACTATAGCTTGCTCAAATCGCCCTGATGCCGCCACGGAGATTAGTCCGCCCCAAGTGAGGAAAAGCCCCAATTGCCCCATCGTATGCTCATTATACAAACGACCAATCAGCACAAGCAGTAGCAAAGCCACTACCTGCACGGAGGCTCCGGAGGAAAGGAGCTTAAAACTATCCCGTACAATGCCCCGATTCGGGGCTCCGTTTGCGCCGTTTTGAGGCACGATTTCGCCCTTAAGGTAGCTCTAATTCGTGCCCCGTAAAGGCACCTGTTTCAAATCCGCGGGCAAAAGCTTCCATGCGCTGACGCGATGTGCCGTGCGTAAACGACTCGGGAACCGCGTAGCCCTGAGCCTTCTTTTGCAGCGTATCGTCGCCAATTGCTTCAGCGGCACGGAGTGCTTCCTCCAAATCACCGCTTTCAATAGCGATAATGCCTAATCGTTGCGCATTATTTGCCCATACGCCGGCGAGATAATCGGCATTCAATTCCATCTGCACGCTATACCGATTGAACTCAGTTTCAGAGAGTTGTTGGCGAAGCCGATTAAGCTTATCGCTCAGCCCGAGCAAGTTCTGCACGTGATGCCCTACTTCGTGCGCCGTTACGTATGCCATCGCCAAATCGCCGGGCGCGTGGAACCGATTGGAAAGTTCGTGGAAAAAGTTCATATCGATGTATACTTTTTCATCGGCAGGACAGTAAAACGGCCCCACTTGTGCGGTGGCGCCACCGCAACCGCTGTGTACTTCGTCGGTAAACGCCACCAAGGTCGGTTTCCGATATGCGGCACCGCGTTCGCGAAAAAGCGTACTCCACACATCGTTACAGCTATTAAACACGAGAAGAGTAAAGTCCTTTAGCTCCTCATTTTCGTGCATTCGTGTAGAATCGATCGTCTCTTCGCCGCCTTGGGTCGCCACGATTTGACTCAATCGTGAGGGGTTAATTCCGAAAAATAGTGCCAAAAGGACGATCGCTACCGAACCTATTCCGCCGCCGAGGGCTAATCCGCGGCGAGACGAACGCCCGCGCCGATCCTCAAAATTGGAGGTACTACGATTGGGTTTTATCCATTTCATACCGATATGCTATTCTAATGGTTCCGATTGAGTGAGTGCTTGCGTGAAACGACGCCTGAAAGCCTCCTCTAACTGCTGTTTTACTAACTCAATGCTCGTATTCACGTGCATCTCATGTTGCATGGAAGTAACGCCTTTATCCGTAAATCCGCACGGATTGATCAGGTTAAAGTAGTTCAAATCGGTAAACACGTTCAGCGCTATGCCGTGCATCGTGATGTAACGCGATGCATACACGCCTACGGCACATATCTTGCGAGCGCCGAGCCCGTGTGCATCAATCCACACACCGGAGGCACCTTCCAGCCGTTCGCCGCGGATGCTGTTCACCAAAAGAGTATCAATTACGCACTGCTCCAATAACCATATGTACTGCTTTATACCGATGTGGAACTGCGAAAGATCGAAGATTGGGTACACTGTGAGCTGACCCGGGCCGTGAAACGTTATATCGCCTCCACGCTCAATATGGAGCAGTTCGATGCCCTCTTTAGCCAAACGATCGCGCGGCACCAATAGATTGGCGTCTTTCCCATGCTTTCCGAGGGTAAAAACAGGGTCATGTTCGCAAAATAGTAGGTGATTGGTAGGGCGCAACCCACGCTGTTTTGCCTCCAAAGCTTGGGTAAAAAGCTCCTTTTGCAGTGCATATGCCTCCCGATAGGGGATATGCTTCAGATCGTGAAACTTATAGGGTTCCACGCATCCCAGGGGATGTTTGTCGGAAGGCACCTCTTCGTAATAGGCATCGCGTCCGTTACTTTCGGGATGCCGGATTAGGGTTAGCCCGTCATAGGATGGTGCAACTCCCTCAGGAAGAAGCTGTTTGAGCTCATTATGTAGAGGTGCGTGATGCGAAAGATGTATAATATAGGTTTGCTTGGCACGGATGCGTTTCGCAATGGCAAGGGCATCTTCAATAGTTTGATGCGATCCGTGCGGCTTTGTATAGCGTAGTGCGTTGATAAAGAATAACTTCGGATGCCCCGCCAAAGCGAGTTGTTCGTCGGAAATGCTCTTCAAATCGGTAAAAAACACGAAGTCGTTTATCCGAAAACCCAGTATCGGCAGCTTACCGTGAAGCAACTCAATCGGCGTAACGGATAGCCCTTCCACGCAAAAGGGTTCCTTTCCAATCGGAATAAGTTCCAATCGGGGCGTACCGGGGTAGGGATGTGCGCCAAAGTAGTAGTGGAGCCGATAGCGAATGGAATCGAGCACGCGCTGCGAGGCGTATATCTTTATGGTACGGCGCCAGGCGAGCGTTCTGAGGTCATCAAGCCCTCCGATGTGGTCATAATGCTCATGTGTCAGCAAAATGGCATCGATGCGGTCGATGCCGGCAGCAATGGCTTGCGCCCGAAAGTCCGGACTACAATCGATAAGTATCCGCTTATTTTCGTCGGTAGTAAGGAGCGCCGAGGTGCGCGTACGCTTATCGTGCGGATCCCGGCTTAGACAGGTGCTGCAGTAACAGCCTATTTCGGGCACACCGGTACTGGTTCCCGAGCCCCAAAGCATTACTTCGCGCAGCGTAGCCATAGCTTGTTTTTCGCTTATATACAGAGTGTTATGAGATGTAACGAACCTCCGGATTTAAGCGAACATCGAATTTTTCCTGAACCGTGTTCGCTACGAAACGGGCAAAATCGGCAATTTCACTACCGGATGCATCCGCATAGTTCACGAGCACAAGGGGTTGCTTATGCCACGTACCCACGGCGCCTTTGCGAAATCCCTTTAATCCGCTCCGGTCAATGAGCCATGCAGCCGACAGCTTTACCCCCTCTTTTGCCGGATAATGGGGCATATCGGGATAAGCGGCAAGCAGAGCGTTGCAGCGCGCTTCCTCTACTACGGGGTTCATAAAAAAGCTACCCGCATTGGGATAGGTATGGTAATCCGGCAATTTGGCGTTACGTATTTCCACCACCGCTCGGCGTACTTCCGCCGGCGTGGGCGTCTGTTCGCCAAAGAACTGACGGAGCGCCGCGTAGCTCAGATTAGGATTAGCTTCCGTTTGTAGGCGATAAGTGACGTGCGTTACTACAAGTGAGGCGGCTTCCTGCCGTTTGAACAGGCTTTTCCTATAGGCAAAAGCACACTCCTCACGGCTAAATCGATGCACTTTACCGTCCTTTAGGTCGACAGTCTCTACCGAATTGATAATTTGCGATACTTCCGCTCCGTAGGCACCTATGTTTTGTACCGCGGATGCTCCTACGGTTCCGGGAATTCCGGATAGGTTTTCCGCGCCGAAAAGCCCCTTTTGGAGCAGTATTTCGACCAAATCGTCCCACACCACACCGCTACCCACGCGCACCAAACGCGTGCTGCCCTCATCGGCAATCTCCTCAACGGAGTTAATGCGCGAATAGAGCACTGCGCCGGAGTAATTCCCCGTAAACAACAAATTGGTTCCCTCCCCAATGGTAATAAAGGGGAGGGAAGCAAAATATTCGTCCTTAGCGAGGGTCTGAAGATCCGCTACGCTGTCAAACGCTATCCACCAATCGGCATACGAATCGGTACGAAAACCGGTATGCTCCTTCAGCGAATAGTGCCGAAGGATCTCCATTTATCGGTCTATTTCAAGGAGCCATGCGTCCGGATAACGTTCGCGGAGCGCATCACGGCTGCTTACTGCCTGATCTCTGGTGGGGAAGCTTGATGCAATTACACGCAGCATACCCATTTCATTCTTCACCAAAACGGCGTGATAGCCCATTCCTTCCACTTCCGCTTTACGCCCTCGCGCGTTGGTGGGGTTGCTGAAGCTGCCTACTACTACGCTATAACGCTGCACGAGGGACTGGTCTTCTCCTTCAACGGCAGAGAAGCGTTCCTTCCGAACGGTTACATCCGCTTCAGCCGGCTTGGATACAATCACGTCCTCCTCTTCTACTTCGGGAGCCGTTGTGCTCTGATTGTTCTGAGCAATTTCACGTTGCTTTGCCTGTTCGTAAACCTGACGGTACGCGCTTTGTTTGGGCTTACAGCCTACAAAACAGAGTGCTACCAACAGAGTGGATAATAGAATTACTGACTTTCTCATTGTTCTGTTCAATTTTACTGCCTACTTCTTGATCTTTTTCTACTTATACTATAGCCCGGTTCTACCCGCTTGGCTCACCGAGCGGAAGGCACCTTGGCAACTGCCGAATAGTGCCTTCGCTACAAAGATAATCTCTTTTCGTTAATCTGAGCATATCCGAGCCGATTCTTCCCTCCCTACCCCTCTGCCGAAACCTATATACCTTTCGTTTGAAACCTATATACCTATCGACTGAAACCTATATACCTTTTACTCGAAACGTATATACCTATCGCCAAGGGGCCGTAAGCCGGTGCGAGCGGGGGCATGCTCATAAGCGCCTTTTTGCGTATCTTTGCAGTGATGAAAAGAGCGTTGTGCGGCATAGCCCTACAGAACAGCCGAACGTGTGTGGGCTCTACTAAGGAGCAATCGCTGCCGAGGCGGCTCGCAGCGGGCTATTCTTATACGTGCGGAAGTTACCTGCGGCAAGGCTCTTTGATTTAGTTTTCAATAGAATAAGAGAGATTATGTTAGAGAACGGCAGACCCGAAGGCGCGAATAGTTATTCCGCCGATAAAATACAGGTATTGGAAGGCTTGGAAGCGGTGCGCAAGCGCCCCGCCATGTACATTGGTGATATTAGCGAGCGAGGGCTCCACCACTTGGTTAATGAGGTGGTGGATAACTCCGTGGACGAGGCTCTGGCGGGCTACTGCACCGATATCGATGTGCGCATTCTGCCGGGGAACGCCATTCGGGTAATTGATAACGGGCGAGGCATTCCGGTGGATATGCACCCCAAGGAACACCGCAGTGCGCTGGAAGTAGTAATGACTACGCTGCACGCCGGGGGGAAATTTGACCAAGCCAACTACAAAGTGAGCGGCGGCTTACACGGTGTGGGCGTTTCCTGCGTTAATGCGCTTTCCAAAAAGTTAGTGGCGGAAGTAAAGCGCGATGGGAAGCTATACCGCCAAACCTATCACGAAGGCAAGCCGGACGGCCCCGTGGAAGTGGTAGGCGATGCGGACGGAACCGGTACAATTATCACCTTTTATCCGGACGATACCATCTTTACCGTAACGGAATATAAGTTCGATCTGCTTGCGCGTCGCTTGCGTGAGCTGTCTTTCCTCAATGCGGGGCTTCGCCTGCGCCTTACGGACGAGAGAGAGGCTCCTGCGGATGGCAAAACCGAGTATCCTTTTGAGCAATTCTATTCGGAAAACGGGCTCACCGAGTTCGTAACCTATTTGGATCGGAACCGCGAACCGCTCCTCGAAGCTCCCATCCGCATCGAATGCAACAAGGAGGGCTTCCCGCCTATCGATATTGCTATCACCTACAACAAGGACTATCAGGAAAACGTATATAGCTACGTAAACGACATCAACACGATTGAAGGCGGTACACACGTAACCGGCTTTAGGCGTGCACTGACGCGTACGCTGAAGGCTTATGCGGATCAATCCGGCATGTTGAGTAAAGCAAAAGTGAGCGTTGTGGGCGACGACTTCCGAGAAGGCTTAACGGCGGTGATCAGCGTACAGGTAAAAGACCCTCAGTTTGAGGGACAAACGAAAACAAAACTCGGGAACAGCGAAATCGCTCCTGCCGTGGATCGCGTTGTGGGTGAGACACTTGCCACCTATCTTGAGGAACATCCCGAAGAAGCCCGGCTGATTGTGGAAAAAGTGTTGCTGGCGGCTCAGGCACGTACGGCAGCGGAAAAGGCGCGCAGCTTGGTGCAGCGCAAAACAGTACTATCCGGAGGCGGACTGCCCGGCAAGCTGGCGGACTGCTCGTCCAAGGATCCCGCTAAATGCGAGCTGTTCATTGTGGAAGGGGATTCGGCAGGCGGAACCGCTAAGCAGGGTCGCGATCGCGAGTTTCAGGCTATTCTGCCGCTGAGAGGTAAAATCCTCAACGTGGAAAAAGCACAGGAACACCGTATTTTTGAGAATCAGGAAATCCGTAACATCTATACCGCTTTGGGCGTTACCGTAGGTACGGAGGACGATCCGAAGGCGCTCAATTTGTCCAAATTACGCTACCATAAAGTGATCATTATGACCGATGCGGATGTGGACGGAGCGCACATTGGTACGCTGATCTTAACCTTCTTCTTCCGCAAAATGCGCGAACTGATCGAGGACGGATACGTCTATTTGGCAACGCCACCGCTCTATATGTGCAAAAAAGGCAAGGAAGAGGCGTATTGCTGGACAGAACGTCAGCGGCGCGAGTTTGTGGAACGCTTTGCGGACGGTAACGAAAACCGCGTACATGTACAGCGGTACAAAGGGTTGGGTGAAATGAACGAAGAGCAACTTTGGCAAACAACCATGAACCCCGATACCCGTATCCTGAAACAGATCACGATGGACGACATTTTGTCCGCCGATACGCTGTTCTCAACGCTGATGGGAGAAAATGTGGAACCTCGTAAGCAATTTATTTCCGATAACGCTAATTATGCTCGCATCGATGCTTAACGCAGCCGATGCACAGCCGCTTTCGCCCACATTACACGAGTTGTACGCGGAAGCCGAAGCAGCGCAAAGCACGGATCACGCCGCTAAACCGGTCATCGGGCTCGTAGCTCATGCCACGGAAGCGGGTAACAGCGTGGCGGATGCCTATGTAAAAGCGGTGAGCGATGCCGGCGGTGTACCGGTAATTCTCCCGATAGTGGACAATTTGTCGCTATTGGATTCGTTGCTCGATACTATTGACGCACTGCTGCTCACCGGTGGATGCGATTCGCTGCCGGCATACTTCGGTGAGGAACCGAATCCCAAAATCGGAAACATTCAGGTGGCGCGCGATCGGATGGAGCTACCTCTATCCCTTTTTGCTACGCGACGCAATATGCCGGTGCTGGGAATTTGTCGCGGTATGCAGCTGATTAACATCGCATTAGGCGGTACTCTTTACCAAGATTTGGCAACCGATTTCCCGGGAAAGAGCATTGCCCACGCGCCAAAAGTGGATTTATCGGTAGGATCCCACTCGGTGCGCCTCGCCGGAGGTAGGAACGAACTGCGCGATATTCTCGGGTTAAAAGAGGGTACTCCGCTGATGGTGAACAGTTTACATCATCAAGCGGTAAAAAAAGCAGGGAAGGGTTTGCGCGTGGTAGCCACCGCTCCCGACGGCGTTATTGAGGCGTTGAGCGGTTTTCCCGAAAAAAATATCATAGCGGTGCAGTGGCACCCCGAACAGATGGCGGCGAAAGGCGATGCCGTGATGAAACGTCTGTTCCGGTTTTTCGTTACCGAAGCCGCTCTCTATAAGCGCGCTAAAGCCATTCACATGCGTTCGGTGGTATTGGATTCGCACAACGATACGCCAATGACCTTTACCGCTACAACAGATTTATCCAAACGGGGTGATTCACAGGTAGATTTGTGCCGAATGCGCGAAGGATTGGTATCAACAAGCATTATGGTAGCCTATTTGCCGCAAGGCGCTTTAACCGCCGAAGCGCACAATAAGGCATATCGCTATGCCTTAGATAAATTGGATGCCATTAAGAGACAAACCGACGCGCATCCCGATAAGGTATGCTACGCCACATCGGCAGCGGATATTCGTGCCGCTAAGCGCAACGGATTGCTCTCTATAGTGCCGTCCATCGAAAACGGATATGCGATGGGTACGGATCTAAGCCGTTTGGATACGTTTCGGGAGCGGGGTGTGGTCTATATCACCCTCTGTCACAACGGAGATAATGCGCTTTGCGATGCGGCACAACGGAGTAAACGTACACACAAAGGCATCAGTGCTTTAGGCGAAAAAGCGATCCTCCGGATGAACGAATTGGGCATTCTGGTGGATGTATCCCACACTTCCGAGGAAACAACCCGCCAGGCGCTCCGTATCAGCCGAAAACCGATCATCGCCAGCCACTCATCGGCAAAGGGAATCTATAATCATCCGCGCAATTTGTCGGACGAAATGCTCAAAGCTATAGCCGATAAGGGCGGAGTGGTGCAAGTTTGTCTGTACCATGGCTTTATTGCTTCCAACCGCGGAGAGGCTGATATACGCAAAGTGGCAGATCATATTGACCACATAGTCAAAGTGGCAGGTATTCACGCCGTTGGGGTGGGAAGTGACTTTGACGGGGGCGGCGGATTGATCGGATTGCGCGGAAGCAACGATTTGATCCGTTTAACCGTGGAATTGCTGCGCCGTGGCTACTCGGACGATGCGCTCGAAGCTCTGTGGGGTGGAAACTTTTTGCGCGTTATGGAGGCTAACGGAAGATAATGGCACGCTTTTTGCACTATCAACTTTAGTTATGACAGGAAAAAGAGAATAGATCTTTTATCGTACTGATTAGATAGCAAACAAAATGTCCTTGGGATACAATAACAATAAAAACAACAAGAACTTGTCGCCTAAACAGAAGGTTCCCTTTAATCCGTTTTGGATTTACCTCATCATAGGAGTAACCCTTTTGGGCTTTTTGTTCATTAAACCGTCGAAAGCGCAAAAGGAGCTTAGCTGGAACGAATTCAAAACCTACGCAGCGAGCGATGCCTTTTCCAAAATAACGGTGGATAGGCAAACCCTTACCGCTGTGGGTGAAGTGGCAGATAGTAAACTCAGCGAAGTATTCAGCCGGCAGGAATTACGCCGATTTGAGAATACTACGCCGGGAAACCGAAGTACCTCCTATGAGGTTACTACCCAAATTCCTTCCGTGGATCGCTTTAGCGAATTTACGGATACACAAGCCATTTCCGCGGAAATAGTATACGCAGCGCGCAGTTTCCCCTGGGGTTCCATTCTGCTCAACACGATTCCTTTCGTCCTTCTGATCTTCTTCTGGATCTATCTGATGCGTCGGATGAGCACACAGGGAGGTAAGGGCGGCGGCGGAATATTCTCCGTTGGCAAAAGCAAAGCAAAGCTATTTGACCGCACCAAGGTTAATGTAACTTTCAAGGATGTGGCGGGCTTGAACGAAGCGAAGCAGGAAGTAAAGGAAATTGTGGACTTTTTGCGCGAACCGGAGCAGTTCACCCGTTTGGGCGGTAAGATTCCCAAGGGCGCTCTGTTGGTTGGCCCTCCCGGAACGGGTAAAACGCTCATCGCAAAAGCTGTGGCCGGCGAGGCGCATGTACCCTTCTTTTCCATGTCCGGTAGCGACTTTGTGGAAATGTTCGTAGGCGTGGGTGCCAGCCGTGTACGGGATCTCTTCACCCAAGCGAAGGAAAAAGCGCCCTGCATCGTCTTTATAGATGAAATTGACGCCGTAGGGCGAGCACGCGGCAAAAATGCCAATTTGGGCGGAAACGATGAGCGCGAAAGCACGCTCAATCAGCTACTAACCGAAATGGACGGCTTTGATTCCAACAGCGGTGTTATCGTTATGGCGGCAACCAACCGTGTGGATGTGCTGGATAGTGCCCTATTGCGCGCCGGCAGGTTCGATAGGCAAATCAGCGTCGATCTACCCGATATCAACGATCGTAAGGAAATTTTCAACGTACATATGAAGGGGCTCAAATTAAACCCCGATGTGGATGTTGAGCTTCTTGCCCGTCAAACACCCGGATTCTCCGGTGCGGATATCGCAAACATCTGTAACGAAGCGGCTTTAATTGCGGCGCGCGGTAAAAAGCAATCCATTGATCGCGAGGACTTCAATAACGCCATCGACCGAATTATTGGTGGTTTAGAGAAAAAGAACCGCATCACTACGCAGGAAGAGCGCTCCAGTATTGCCATTCACGAAGCCGGGCACGCCACCGTAAGCTGGAAAACGCGCTACGGAAGTCCGCTTGTTAAGGTAACCATTGTACCGCGCGGCAAAGCATTAGGTGCCGCTTGGTATATGCCCGAAGAGCGACAAATCACGCACGAACAGGTACTACTGGACGAAATGTGTAGTCTTTTGGGCGGACGCGCCGCCGAGACGCTCTTCCTCGGAAGAATGTCTACCGGAGCCGCCAACGACCTTGAGCGGGTAACCAAACTGGCAAGAGCTATGGTTTCCTACTATGGAATGAGCGACAAGTTGCCCAATGTCAATTATTTTGACCCTCAGGACGAGTACGGATTTAGCAAACCCTACAGCGAAAAAACGGGCGAACTGATTGATGCTGAGGTACTCCGCATCATTGATGAACAGTTTGAACGCGCGAAAAACATCCTGAAAGAAAACGAAGAGGGACATCACAAAATCGCGTCGCTTCTGCTTGAAAAAGAGGTAATCTACACGGAAGATGTAGAAAACATCCTTGGCAAGCGCCCATGGGAATCCCGCACCGACGAATTGGCACGCGAGGATGCCGAGCAAAAAGAGAAAGAGAACCAAAAAGAGGAGGAGGAAGAGCGTCCAACGCCACCCCCTCTTGATCCCAACCGATCCGCTGTTTGATGCATTTAGGAAAGAACTTTTGGGTACGAGTAGTATCGGGAGCCGTTTATGTGCTTCTGATACTATTGCCGTTCTTTCTTGCTTGCGAATGGCTTTTCGGCGTCATTTTTGCCTTTTTCTTCCTCGCTTCCGTTATTGAGCTTAATAGTCTTACCCGAGTAAACCGCACCCGTCCGCTCCGCACTACACTGGATGCGCTCTTTACCGTATGGATGCTTTGGAGCGGAATGTTGGTGGCAAAGGGGCAATTTATCCCAGAGGTTGCCTTTCCGCTACTCATTTTTCTGATGTACACGCTACTCAGAAGCCTCTTTTCCGACCATCAAAAGGAACTGCTCAATATTGGCAATTCCTTACTGACACTAACCTATATCGGCGTTCCTGCATTCCTTACCGCTCTGATCGTCTATTGCCCTCGCACATCGGGAGGGGTACTTTTCTGTGGCGATCGGCTCATTGCGCTATTTCTGATCGTATGGATTTCCGATTCTGCCGCCTATTTAGTGGGATCGCTGGCAGGCAAACGACCGCTTTGGATCGAAGTTTCGCCACACAAAACCGTTGAAGGGCTGTGCGGAGGCTTGGGCTGTGCGGCCATCGCTGCCTGCTTTTTACCGCTTCTCTTCCCTCATACCTTTGCGCAGTATCATTGGTTCACCCTCGCATTATACGGACTAATCGTAGCTGCTGCCGGTGTTCTCGGCGATCTGTTCCAATCGATGCTCAAAAGGCGTGCCGGAGTTAAAGATGCCGGAAACATCATTCCCGGGCACGGAGGTATCCTCGATCGCCTTGATAGCTATCTTTTTGCCCTGCCCGCAGCCTACGCGTTGCACCTCATCGCCACCACCCTCTAATCCCCCCCTCTCATTAAAATCTCTCCAAAACAAGTTAGAATTACAGCAACACTTATATTCCCTTTTCAAGCACATCTGCACTGCCCCCGTCTACACAAATAATGAGCTGTCTCAAATAAAAATGTAACTTTGCAGAGAGAATTAGGAAAGTTCTTCCTTAAGGCTCGGTAGCTTAGCTGAATAGAGCGTCAGATTCCGGTTCTGAAGGTCGTGGGTTTGAATCCCACCCGAGTCACCAAAAGATACTTTTAGTTGGAGAGAGAGCCGGAATACCCCGTCTCTTTTGTGGATGCTCCGTTCCCCACAAGGGGAAAATCTGGGTATGATTCGTAGGGAAAGGGGTTAGAAGTCGTTGGTAAAATGGAAGCGGATGGAGGGAAACTCTTCCTGCGCCATACGGAGGAGGTACTCGGATTCGGCAAGAAATACATCGCGCCCCTCAATATCGCGTGCCATTTGCTGCACTTTGCGCAGTTTGAATCGCTCCAAAGCATCGGTGTCCGTTGTTTCGATCCAGCACGCTTTATAGAGCGAGATGGGGGTCCAGCGGCACTCTGCGCCATACTCGTGGAGCAATCGGAACTTGATTACTTCGAACTGCAACTGTCCAACGGTGCCGATAATACGGCGGTTGTTGAACGTATTGATAAATTGTTGCGCCACGCCCTCACCCATCAATTGATCGATACCTTTGACAAGCTGTTTCTGCTTCATCGGATCAGCGTTATCAATGTAGCAGAAAAGCTCCGGAGAAAAGGAGGGCAATCCGCGGAAATGGAGCTCTTCGCCCTCCGTTAGCGTATCGCCTATTTTGAAGTTTCCCGTATCGGGCAAGCCGACAATATCACCGGCAAATGCCTCTTCGAGCAGTTCCTTTTTCTGCGCCATAAAGGCGGTTGGCGAAGCAAAACGGAGCTTTTTGTCCAAACGTATATGCCGGTAGTACTCATTCCGCACAAAACGCCCCGAGCAGACCTTAACAAAGGCGATGGAGCTACGGTGGTTGGGGTCCATATTGGCATGTATTTTGAACACAAAACCGCTAAATGTAGGTTCAAAAGGCGATACGATTCGCTCTTTGGCAAGAACTTCGCCCGGACAGGGGGCTATTTCGATAAAACAACGAAGCAATTCGTTTACGCCGAAGTTATTCAGCGCAGAACCGAAAAAGACGGGAGCCTGCAATCCCTTTCGGTATGCATCCAGATCGGGATCGGGGTAAACTTCGGTAACCAAAGTGCTCTCTTCGCGCAATTGATCTGCCTGAGCCTCACCCAAATACTCCGATAGCCGCGGATCGCTCAAGCTCTCTATTTCCAACACATCGTGCGCAACGTGCTGTTTGTCGCTTTTGAACAGCGAAAGCGTGCTTTTGAATAGATTATAAACGCCCTTAAACCGCTCGCCCATGCCAATGGGCCACGTCATCGGACACACCTTTATGGCGAGCTCCGACTCGATCTCGTCCAGCAAATCAAAGGCATCGCGCCCTTCTCTATCCAACTTATTGATAAAAACGATTACCGGCGTATGGCGCATCCGGCATACTTCCATCAGGCGGCGTGTTTGTTTTTCGACCCCTTTCGCGCTGTCTATCACAATGATAACGCTATCCACGGCGGTGAGGGTGCGGAAAGTATCTTCGGCAAAATCCTCGTGACCGGGTGTATCGAGGATATTGATCTTGTAGCCCTCATATTCGAAGCCCATCACACTGGTAGCCACCGAGATACCTCGCTGGCGTTCGATTTCCATCCAGTCACTGGTTGCCGTTTTGCGAATCTTATTACTTTTGACCGCTCCCGCTACATGAATGGCGCCACCGAAAAGCAACAGTTTTTCGGTAAGCGTGGTTTTTCCCGCGTCAGGATGCGAAATAATGGCGAATGTACGCCTCTTTTTGATTTCTTGCTCCAAAGAAGCCATACCTATTTAGCAACGCTTACGGATCGTGTTTCGCGAATTACGGTTATTTTCACCTGACCGGGATAGGTCATTTCGTCCTGAATACGCTGCGCTATTTCGTTAGAAAGCCTACCGGTGGCGGCATCATCCGTTTGCTCGGCACCCACAATTACGCGCAATTCGCGCCCCGCTTGTATGGCATAGGTCTTTACTACGCCCGGATAGGATAGGGCGAGCTGCTCTAAGTCGTTCAGGCGTTTGATGTACGCTTCCACGATTTCGCGCCGTGCGCCGGGTCGTGCGCCGCTGATGGCATCGCAAACCTGTACAATAGGCGCAAAGAGGCTTTCCATTTCCACCTCATCGTGATGCGCACCAACTGCATTACATATATCGGGCTTTTCCTTATATTTTTCGCAAAGCTTCATACCGAGCAGTGCGTGTGGCAGTTCCGGCTCATCATCAGGTACTTTGCCAATATCGTGCAGCAAGCCGGCGCGCTTCGCTTTCTTCGGATTGAGCCCCAATTCGGACGCCATTACGGCACAAAGATTCGCTGTTTCGCGCGAGTGCTGCAATAGGTTCTGCCCGTAAGAAGAGCGATATTTCATTTTACCGATCAGACGAACCAACTCGGGATGCATCCCGTGAATCCCCAAATCGATAAGCGTCCGTTTGCCCGTTTCGATAATTTCCTCTTCGATTTGCTTACGAACTTTTGCCACAACTTCCTCAATCCGAGCAGGATGAATACGTCCGTCCTGCACCAATTGGTGTAGTGCCAGCCGGGCTATCTCCCGCCGCACCGGATCAAATGCCGAAAGTACGATCGCTTCAGGCGTATCGTCCACGATAATTTCCACTTCGGTGGCCGCTTCCAAGGCGCGGATATTGCGTCCTTCCCTGCCAATGATGCGCCCCTTTATATCGTCGTTATCAATGTGGAATACGGTAACCGCGTTTTCAATTGCCGTTTCCGTAGCCACACGCTGAATGCTCTGGATAATAATCTTTTTTGCCTCCCCGGCGGCATTCATCTTCGTTTCCTCAACTATTTCGTTGATGTAGGCTTGCGCCTCCTCCTTCGCTTCCTGTGTGAGCGAATCGATCAGATGCTGCTTGGCTTCAGCCGAATTCAAGCCGGAGATTTGCTCCAACTTACGCCTATTTTCGAGCGTTAACGCCTCCAATTCGTGCTCTTTGGCTACAAGAGCCTCCTGTTGCTTGAGCAGATTTTCGCGCAAAGCCTCTAATTCGCCGCCGCGCCTGCCTATTTCGCTACGGTCGCGGGTTAGCTCTGCCTCCGTTTCGCGCAATTCGAGCTGCTTTTCCTCTATAAGTTGCTTGCGGCGTTCGTAATCCGCTTCCTGCGATTCCTTCAGTGCGCGCAACTCCTGATCAAAGTTACGCCGCTTATCGCCTTCTCGCTGGCGCGTGCGTTCCTCCATATCTGCCGATTCCTTTTCGGCGCGTTCGCGACGCTGCGCTGCATCCTGCTCCGCCTTTACCAGAACCGCTTTTGCCTGTTCCTCGGCATCGTCCAACTTCCGCTTGCTCAGATGAGCTGCCCGATGCAGTATCTGCCGAAACAACAGCGCGCCCACGAGCACAAGCACCACAAGCACCACTACGGCAGTAATAAGTATCGTTTTTTCCATACCCAATTCTCTCTGTTCCCTTCGTGGGGAACGCTATACTAAATTGGTAAAGAGCAGGCTGTTAGACGAATAAAGCGAACTTACCGAACAGACAAAAAGCAGAACAGAACCGGTCAGAATGTACTTATGCATCAAAGCGTTTGAGAAAAGCCTCCGTATGGGAACAGAGCTCTTCGAGCCGTTCTTCAACCGGACGCGGGTCGCGTTCTTCGCGACTAATCTCCAACTGGATGGCTATTTCCAATGCTGCCATCAAGCGCGGGGTACTATCGGCATCGATATCCGTTACCGAAGAGCCGTACTTGGCTCGATAAGTATTCACGCGCTCGTTGTACAAATCACGGGCACGCCGATAGAGCGGTTCCTCGTCGGGAGCCACCACCAATCCCAGCTCCGTGCGGTCCACGAGCAGATTGATGCGTTGTTTCTCCGGATTGAGTGCCATCGTTTCCTCTATATGCTTACGGTTGTACCCCGTTCTATTCTATTTCCGTTTCAAGGCTTTTTATCGCCTTTTTTATTGTCTCCTGTAAGTGCTCCAAACGGCTTCTGGCGATGAGCCAATCTCCGTCGTCCGCCACAATCATTCGCGCTGTGAGCAGATGACTAACCTGTTGCCTTAAACGCTCCGTTTCCGACAATAAATCATCCCGAAGTACTCCCAGCCGCCTGATCTCCGCCTCCTGTGCTTCGATCCGCTGCTGTTGTCGCTCCGCCAATTGCTCCAATCGCCGAATAAGCTGACTTAATTCCTGCAAATAGAGCTCTTCCTTACGTGTCATCGCACAACGCGCATACTTGCTGCATGCCCTTTACTCCTGCAAAGATACACCTTTTTATTGGGAAAATTAGGTAAATCACAGCGAAGCAAAGGGAACTTATTAAACGTACGTTCCCTTGCACCCCATAATATTCCTTCATTAACTATGTTTTTGGGGCATATTTTATAGAGAGATTCCGCATACCTACGGCCTCCCCGTTGGTAAGAGTTGTTCAGATTGTATATAATGGCCGGGACAGGTATATGGACACCTTTGTTTTTGGATCTATACTGCGTTGATCATTTATACGCTGATCATCGGTCACGCATAGATACCTCTTCGCCCGTGCTTACGTACATCATCAGTTGTTTATACGTACATTTTCGAAAGGTACGTACCTTCTCAATAAATTGTTTAAAGTATTCGTACAAATTGTTTAAAGGATTTGTATAACCTGTTTAAGGGATTTATATAAATCGTTTAAAGGATTTATCGAAAAGTTACGTACGAGTGAGCGAGGATGTACGTATAAGGGGTCGAGCATCTACGTATAAAAGAGGGGAAAGGTGCGTATAAGTGGGGGAACGAGTGCGTGCGATGGGGAGGTAGGTGCGCGTAATTCGCTGGAGATTTTCGTGGATGTGAGGGATTGAATAGGTATAAGCAATGGGGCATCTACCTGTAGAGGGGGCGGGGATACGTTGGTGCGTGAGAGAAGATATGTGGGTGCGTGAGAGAGGATACGTAGGTGCGTGAGAGAGGATGCGTAGGTGTGCGAGAGAGGATACGTGAGTGTGCGAAAGGTAATGCCTGAGTGGGCGAGGGAGGATACGTGGGAGTGGTGGCGGGAATGCGCAAGTTGTTGGGAAATAAGGCGTAGGAGTGGGGAAGGGGTACATATGGTCACGAGAAATCGGGCGTGGGAGCGGATGGAATAAAGCGTGGGGGGGGGATGGACTAGGGTGTAGGAGTGGGGAAGGGGGTACGTATTATCGCGAGAAAGAGAGCGTGAGAGCGGATGGAACGAAGCGTTGGGGTGGATGAAATAGGACGTGGAAGTGGGGGAAAGGTTGCCGGGTGCAATTTATTTGTTACCTTTGTAGCCGATACTCCTATGTAGGGCTCGAGAAAAGCGTGGGCGGCAACGCCGGTCACCGCCTTACGGGACTAACTTAGATTAGTAAGAAACAGGCTAAAACGCATGTTTGCAATTGTAGAAATTCAGGGACAGCAGTTCAAGGTCGAAGAGGGCCGCAAGCTGTACGTACACCACATTAAAGATGTGGAAAGCGGTGCAAAGGTCGATTTTGACCGCGTAATGCTCGTCAATAAAGACGGCAATGTATCGGTAGGCACGCCTACCATTGAGGGCGCAAAGGTGGTTTGCGAAGTTCTTTCACCCTTAGTAAAGGGAGAAAAGGTGCTGGTATTCCACAAAAAGCGCAGAAACGATTACCGCAAACTGAACGGTCACCGTCAGCAGTTTACGGAAATAGAAGTAAAGCAAATAGTAGGATAAGGAAGAACGATAGAGATATGGCACACAAAAAAGGGGTCGGAAGCTCGAAGAACGGTCGCGAATCCGAAAGTAAACGATTAGGCGTAAAGCGTTTCGGCGGCGAGATTGTCAAGGCCGGTAACATATTGGTACGTCAGAGAGGTACGCAGCACCATCCCGGTGATAACGTGGGTATGGGCAAGGATCATACCCTCTATGCGCTAACAGACGGTAAGGTTGTATTCACCAAGAAGCGTGAAGATCGCTCCTTTGTATCGATTGAACCGGTAGCGGCAGAGTAAACGAACATACAAAAAGAGAGAGAAGAATGGCCGTTGCATTATGCCGCGTAGCCATTCTTCTTGCATTAAAAGGAACAATTGAAGTAAGGTTATACCGCCCAAGAGGCTTTTATGCTGGTAGTAAAGGAGATATTGGAGCATCCGGAAGAGACCATTCGTCGGCTTGCGGTAAAGCATTTTGACGCAAAAGAGGCAGTGGAACGCGTTATCGCTCTGGATAGTACACGTCGTACGGCACAGCAATCGTTGGATGCATCGCTTGCCCGGCAGAAAAAGATGGCAAGCGAAATCGGCGCAAAGATGAAGCAAGGCCTGAAAGAGGAGGCTTCGGCATTGCGCGACGAAGTAGCTCGGCTCAAAGAGGAGAGCATCCGCTTCGAAGAAGAAAAGAAGCACGCGGAAGAAGCTATCGAACAACTGCTCCTCACTATCCCGAATACGCCACACAGCTCGGTACCTGAGGGAAAAGGCGCAGAGGACAATGAAGTGGTGGAAACGGGCGGCGAGATACCCGAACTACCCGCAGACGCGCTTCCCCACTGGGATTTGGCGAAAAAGTATGATCTTGTGGATTTTGAGCTGGGCGTCAAAATTACGGGCGCAGGCTTCCCCGTGTACAAAGGTAAGGGGGCACGGTTGCAGCGCGCGCTGATAAACTTCTTTTTAGAGCAAGCGCTGAAAGCCGGGTATGAAGAAGTGGAGCCGCCTTACTTAGTTAACGAAGCAAGCGGCTACGGAACCGGACAACTTCCGGATAAGGAAGGGCAGATGTACTTTGCGCCTCTGGATAATCTGTACCTCATTCCCACGGCAGAAGTGCCTGTTACCAACCTATATAGGGATGTTATCTTGGAAGAAAAGGAACTTCCGATACGAAAAGTAGCGTATTCGGCGTGCTTCCGTCGGGAAGCGGGCTCGTACGGAAAGGATGTACGCGGGCTAAATCGGCTACATCAATTCAATAAGGTTGAGATTGTTCAGATCGATACACCGGAGCGTTCGTACGAAACTTTGAACAAAATGCTTGATCATGTACGTGGATTAGTGCGCGCACTTGGCTTGCCTTGGCACGTGCTGCGCCTTTGTGGCGGCGATATCAGCTTCACTTCAGCGCTAACGTACGATTTTGAGGTATACTCGGCGGCTCAAAAGCGCTGGTTGGAAGTTAGTTCCGTATCAAACTTCGAAAGCTATCAGGCAAACCGACTGAAGTGCCGTTACCGCACAGCCGACCGTAAAACCGCTCTATGCCACACGCTTAACGGTAGTGCGCTTGCGTTGCCGCGCATCGTAGCGGCTTTGCTCGAAAACAATCAGACGCCCGAGGGCATCCGTATCCCCGAAGTGCTGGTTCCCTACACCGGCTTCGATATGATTCAATAGTGCATGACGGATAAAAAACGGGACAATAAGGGCAAACGACACATATCCGTTAAGAATAGGCGTGCCACATTCGATTACGAAATACTGGAACGCTACACGGCAGGCATTGTGCTTGTCGGTCCGGAGATTAAGTCGATCCGCGCCGGTAAAGTAGGTTTAACCGACAGCTATTGCTATTTTGTGGGCAACGAGCTGTGGGTTAAGAATCTTTACATAGCGGAGTATGCCTTTGCCTCGTATAATCGTGCTCCCGAACGGCGGGAGCGCAAATTGCTGCTCAATAAGCGCGAATTGCGCAAACTGCGTAATGCGGTCAAAAGCCCCGGTACTACCATTGTGCCGTTAGAGCTATTCATTAACGAGCGCGGACTGGCCAAATTGGTCATTGCCGAGGCGCGAGGGAAAAAGAACTACGATAAGCGTCAGGCGATTAAGGATAGGGACGACAAGCGGCGTATGGATCGCGCCATGCGCCACTGAGCAGCGATCAGCCGGCAACCACGTTTAATCGAGGCACACTCTGCCGGCACTTTGGCGAATAGCATGGGGCGTATCGCCCAACATCCTTTTACAGAATGCACACAAATAGCTCACGGACGAAAGCATATAGCGTTCGGCAAGGTCCTTGAGCGGTATATCTGTTTGCGTAAGGTCGTGATATAGGAAATAAGCCTTCTGCTTATGAATCCACTGCAGTGGAGATTGATGAAATTCGTCCTTGAAAACGCGCTTAAACGTACTGAGCGAAAGCCCTGCCAGATCGGCAAGTTCCTCTACGTTACGCGCATCCATAAAGTGGTGGAACACAAAGGAGCGAAATCCGCTGTGGTGGCAGTGGTACTCTTTTAAGAAGTCGTCTATTACATTGGGATCGTAAAGCGTTCGGAAAATCCAGAACAACTCGCGCAGTTTGTATTCGTAAACGGCAGGATTGCGCTGTCCCTTAGCGAGATATTGTGCTACCGAGTCGCGCCAAATGAGGGTGGGTTTGTTGGCAATAATTTGCGTAGTATGCGCCTTTCGCTCAGTAGGGTGCTCCGTATCGTCCAGAGCGGAATCGCCGTCCGTCTCAGGGCATAGCCTGCCTTCACACAACTGAATGGAGGCAAAGAAGCGGTACACGAGCATCCATCCGGAGTCTCCGGCGGCGTTTACCCTAACCCTTGTATAGCTCGGGATAAAGAAAATCTCATTTCCCCGCGTTAGGGGAAATTGATAGGGTGTTTCGGTCACCTGAAGCCCCTCTGTTAAGGGGAACATGAGCAGGTAGTTATCGTCACTGTCCAGCGTTCGCTTCTTGGAGGACACACGCACCAATTCAGGCATACCGATGGATGCCATTGCGGACATCATCAGCTCAGGGATTTGGGAGGGAAACGAAATTTCCCTATCAATATCGGGTACTCCTCCGCGTTGGTTTATACTGAAATTATCTAGCTTCGGCATACTTTCTCTAACAAATACTGCACCATTCCACGATACTGCGCAACAAAAGAGGCTAGCGCCCATTGAATTATTCCGCCTCATCCATTGCAAAGGTAATACTTAATTCTGAGGCAACGCGCTAAACAGCAAACGGAGCTGAAGAAAGGTATATAGGTTTCATTCGATAGGTATATACCTTCCGATCAATAGGTATATACCTCTCAATCAAAACGTATATACCTATCGTTTAGTACACAATATGTTGTTTGGATCGCAAAGGCATCATATTGGGGGAATTTGTACTTTCTGTATATTATTTTTATTCTTTATCTTTGCATAACGATGGAAGATGAGTTCAATATAAGGCAGAGTGTAGCTGAAAGACCTACCGATTTAGCTATCGAGGAAGCGCTTCGCCCTTCCAGCTTTACTTCGTTTAGTGGGCAGGAAAAGGTGGTGAGCAACTTGTCTGTGTTTGTGGAGGCTGCCAAACTGCGCGGTGAAGCCTTGGATCATGTTCTGTTGCATGGGCCACCCGGATTGGGGAAAACCACTCTGGCACACATCATTTCCGAGGAAATGGGTGTAGGAATTAAGATCACAAGTGGGCCCGTTTTGGATAAACCGGGCGATCTAGCGGGGTTGCTCACCTCGTTGGAGCCGCGCGATGTACTCTTTATTGACGAAATTCATCGCTTAACCCCTGTGGTAGAGGAGTATCTTTACTCGGCAATGGAGGATTACCGCATCGACATAATGATCGACAAAGGCCCCGGAGCTCGTACTATCCAGATTGACCTGAACCCGTTCACATTGGTGGGAGCTACTACGCGCAGCGGACTACTCACGGCTCCGCTACGGGCACGGTTCGGTATCAATTTGCATTTGGAGTATTACGATACGAAAACCATTCAGTCCATAGTGGCGCGTTCGGCACAGATTTTGCATGTATCCTGTACGGAGGACGCCGCGGCGGAGATAGCCTCCCGAAGCAGAGGTACACCACGCGTGGCGAATGCATTACTGCGCCGTGTGCGGGACTTTGCCCAAATAAAGGGCAACGGAGCGGTGGATCGCGAAATCGCCCGCTACGCTCTGGAAGCGCTTAATATTGACCGCTTCGGCTTGGATCAGATCGACCACAAGCTCCTCGCCACTATTATCGACAAATTTGGCGGCGGACCGGTCGGTTTGTCCACTATCGCCACCGCAATGAGCGAGGATGCCGGCACAATAGAAGAGGTGTACGAGCCGTTCCTCATCAAGGAGGGCTTCCTCAAACGTACGCCGCGAGGCAGAGAAGTTACCGAACAGGCGTACCGCCATTTAGGCAGAGATTTTGCCGAAGGAAGCTCGGGAAAGCCCCTATTTGACTGACTATTAAAGAGAACGATATAAAGAAGCAATTTAACAGGAAATAAGAACATAAGAGGAGACAAAGCTATGGAAATGAAGTTTGATAACTTGGATCTGAAGATCCTAAACATTGTATCCAAGAATGCGCGTGTCCCGGTAAAAGAAATTGCCGAACGCTGTGAGGTATCCCGTGCTGCCGTGCACCAGCATTTGGCACGTATGAGAGCCGAAAAGATGATTGCCGATACCGGCTTCCGCGTAAATCCGCGCGATTTGGGTTACGGCATCTGCACGTTTGTGGGTATTCGTTTGGAAAAAGCCAGCTACTACAAGCAGGTGGTGCCTCAAATAGAAGCGATTCCGGAAGTGGTGGAATGCCACTACACTACCGGCTCGTACGCGCTTTTGATCAAGCTCTACGCAACGGATAATGTGCATTTGATGGAAATCCTTAGCGATCGAATTCAATCCATTAAGGGGGTATCCTCTACGGAAGCAATGGTATCGTTGGAAGAAGGGTTCCTGCGCAATTTGCCCATTCCCGAAGTAACGAACATGCCCTCACGTAGGAAAAAGACAAAGTAAGCTTGATAATGGCAAAGCGTTACTCGCTGAGCCGACTTGCCGCATCGCTCGAGAAGTGCATCGAATTGCACTTCTCGGGAACTTATTGGGTAAATGCGGAAACAATTGACGTAAAGCCTCACGCGGCTACAGGGCACTGCTATCTGGAACTGATAGAAAAAGAACCGGACAGCGACCGTATTAAAGCGCGAATGAGAGCCGTCGTTTGGGCGTCCCGATATGCCTATATCCAAAAGCGTCTGGCTGCCGAGGCGGAACGCAGTTTTAGTTCCGGATTGGCTATCCTTGCTCTGGTTAAAGTACGATTCTCCCCTCAGTACGGGCTTAGCTTAGAAATTCAGGATATCGACCCTGTCTATACCTTGGGAGAGGCGGCGCGGCGCCGAAAAGAATTGGCGGAAAAGCTCCAAAAAGAGGGTCTGATGGAGCGCAATAAGCAGATTCCTTTACCGCACCCCATTAAGACAATCGCCCTTATCTCCAGTGCCGATGCGGCAGGGTTCGGTGATTTTAAGGAACATCTGCTCTGCAATTCGCGCGGATTTCCCTATTCCGTAGTGCTTTATCCCGCCATTATGCAGGGAAGCGCTGCGGAGGAAAGCGTGTTGGATGCCTTAAAACGTATACAACAAAGCATCGTTCCGTACGATGTGGTGGCTATTGTGCGCGGAGGAGGGGCTGAAGTGGATCTATCTGCCTTTGACAGCTACGAAATAGCACGTGCCATTGCTCTCTTCCCACTACCCGTTCTCACCGGTATTGGGCATCAGCGCGATACATCGCTCTGCGATATGGTGGCGGGACGTAGCCTTAAAACGCCCACTGCCGTAGCCGATTTCCTGGTTAATTATCGTGAAGAAGAGCACAACGCACTTGCTACGCTGAGCAGTAACTTTATTCGTGCCGCACGAGTGGCTATGGAGCGCCATACGCTCTCTCTACACAAACGGGCTCAAAGCCTTCCTACGTTGCTCACGGCTAAGCTGGATAGCGAGAAAATGCGCCTTGCCTCCGATCGGCAACGCTTCGCTTTTGCCTGTCGGCACTACACACTTACCGAACGACAGTACCTTCGTTCCGAGGCACAGCACTTTGCCGGCGCGCTACAGCGTGCTTCCGATGCCGATAGACGTATGCTGGATGCATACCGTTTGCGCCTTTCGCTCCGCTTGCCCGAATATACCCGTCAGAATGCCCAAAGGCTCTCACTCACAGGCGAATCCCTTGGCAACGCGCTACGCCGTGCCATAACTCAACGCAAACAGACGCTCGCCGAAAACGAGCGCATTGTAACGCTGACCGATCCGCTCCAAACCTTGCAGCGGGGCTATGCCATCGTAACGCGCTCCGGTGGCGGAGTGGTTAAGGATGCCGCTCTACTGAAGGAGGGCGAACGTATATCCATTCGTTTGGCAAAGGGCAGTGCCGCTGCCTCCGTGCTGGGTGCCATCGCTCCAAAAGATTGAAAGTAACACTTAAAACAAACAAATATCGTTATGACAAAAAGACTGATTCAAATCGCAACTCTTACGCTTGCCGTCTTGCTCATCGCATCCTGCAAGAAAAATACAAAGAGCTTTTTGCAAGGCTCGTGGCATGCCATTGAACTCGCAGAACCGGACGAAGAGCGCACTTCTCCCTTAGAAGATGCGGAAGGCTCCGAGCTGATTGCCTTTGTTGACGGCGATAATTTCGTTACCGCCACTAAGATGAGCGGCGGAATCTTTCCTGCCGATTTCTGGCTCCTCACCGGCGGATGCGAATTTGATACCGATACCGTTACGCTCCACTCCATAATGGATGCCGACGGAACGACGGATGTTGCGAGCGAACTGCGCCCGAGATTCCGCGTTGATCGTATTGCTGCCGACACGATGGACATCATTTTCACCCAAGATTTCATCCTTTGGGGTGAAGGCACACGTATGCGTTTCGTTCGCGTAAAGGAAACCGTTGCCGCAAAACAGCTCCTCGGTTCGTGGAAACCCGATGTCGTTCGCAGTACCGAAGCTGAGCAGTGGGTCGAACTGGCTAATGCGGCCCCGCATGATCCGGCTCCCGATAGCTACACGTTTGCAGATGGCGGCAAAGTTACCATTAATGGGAACAAGGAAACAATTTATGCGCTGAACGGCAACGAATTGCTACTTCATCGGCACAATGAGCAGAAAGAGCCCCTCTGGCTCTCGATTGAAGAGCTCAAAGGCAACGAGCTAACGTTGAAAGAAACGAATAAGGCAAGCGGAGAAATCTACTACATCCGTTACAAAAAGAGCCACTAATTCGGTCATCCCACGCATCGGGATCGCCAAATTGTAGGCTACGGCGCTACCTCTCCCTGATATTCGGCTCCTACGCAACCATAGGAGCCGCCTGACCGGGTGTGAGCCGTGTCGCGCTTTCCACCAATTAACCTATTATAAATGCCCGTGTCCGGCACTTGCTGCTGTGATGCGGGCGTTTCTTTTTGCCCCATTCTTCGCCTTGCCACTCCGAACCATTCCTTCGCCTTCCCGTCTTTCCTCCTCACGAAACGCACCGAATTCCTCCAAAGCTCATCTTTCCAATCGTTCCCCTTCATCCATAACTTTCTTCCGATTACCGCCTTTTTACCATCATTTAGACGGTGGTTAAATCCCGGTAACTCCCTGCTAAACGAAACGCATTTCATAGGCATTCAGAGCGAATAGCAGGTACTACCGAAGCAATAGCTCTTGAACTTCCGCCACGCAGATCGAGTGCTCTTATAGCATGGAATGAGAGTTTTCGAATCCGTTGTACGAAGGAATCGGAACGGAGGATGGAAGGTAACGAATCGTTTGTACGAAGGAAGCGGAGTGGGGGATGGAGGGCGTCGGATCGTTTGTACGAAGAAAACGGAGTGACGGATGGGAGATAACTAATCCATAGTACGAAGGAATCGGAGCGGAGGATGGGAGGTAACAAATCGTTTGTATGGTGCGGTCGGAGAAAAGTCTATAGACTTTCTGAAAATACTCTATAGACTTTCTGGGAAAACTCTATAGACTTTTCTCGGATACCCTATAGACTTTTCCCAGATACCTCCATACAACCGCTCGGACAGCATGGGAGCAATGATTTGATTGTATGGGAGCACCGATTTGTTAGTATGGGAGCACCGCTCGGTTCCCATCGTACTATCGCTCTGCTTCCTCAGTAGAAAAGGGTACAAACGTGCGCTGATGTGGGGCTGTTCGTGCCTAGGTTAGTGGGCAAAGATGCGCTGCGGTGGGGGCGTTGCTACGGAGGAGTGAGGGAGCAAGTGCACTGAAGTTGGGACAAAGGTGCGCTGCGGTGGGAGCAGGAGATGGTTGGGTGCGGACGGTATGTTCGTAGAAGGGTATCTGAATTTATCGGAATCAATCTGAACTAATCGGAAGGTGTCGAATTTTCTCTGATAAGCTCTGATTGGCTCCGATTAGTTCCGATAAACTCTGACAGGGAAGAGTTTGTTACAAAGGGTTGCAGATGTGCGGTGGATCATTCGGTGAGATGCTGCAAAAGCAAGGGAGGGTTAAGCTCGGCTTTGTGGATGAAATAGGGCAGTTTCGCGAGGAAAAGTCAAGTAAAGGTGCGCAGATGCGGGGCGGCACACACTCAGGAATGGGGAAGAGAGTTGAGTGGGAGGGATTGCTTATCCGCATATTTGCCGGAGGGGGAACGAAAAAGGGCAGAGGCGCGGTAGCTTCTGCCCTTGGGTGTGGGTGCTGGGTCGAGCGGGTTAGAACTCGGCGTTGTTCGGCGTCCGGGGGAAGGGGATTACGTCACGTATATTCGCCATTCCGGTGACAAAGAGGAGTAGCCGCTCAAAACCTAAGCCAAAGCCACTGTGCGGTACGGAGCCGAAGCGACGCGTATCGAGATACCACCATATATCCTTATCGGGAATGTGGAGTTCTTGGGCACGGCGGAGGAGCTTATCGTAGTCGGCTTCGCGTTCGCTACCACCAATGATTTCGCCGATCATGGGGAAGAGCACATCCATACCGCGCACCGTTTTGCCATCATCGTTCTGTTTCATATAGAACGCCTTAATGTCTTTCGGGTAGTCGGTCATAATTACGGGCTTTTTGAAGTGCTTTTCCACCAAAAAGCGTTCGTGTTCGCTCGCCAAATCGGCACCCCAGTAGACGGGGAATTCGAACTTTTCGCCCGCTTCAACAGCCTTTTCCAATATGGAAACACCTTCCGTATAGGTGATGCGCTCAAAGGGATGCTTGAGAACGAACTCAAGGCGTTCCTGCAAGCCGCTGTCGAAGTGTTCGGCGAGGAATGCCAAATCGTCCTTACAATGCTCCAGAGCCCACTGAACGCAATATTTGGTAAACTCTTCGGCAAGGTCCATATTGTCGTGAATATCGTAGAAAGCGATTTCGGGTTCAATCATCCAAAACTCAGCCAAGTGGCGCGGTGTATTGGAGTTTTCGGCACGGAATGTGGGGCCAAAGGTATAGATGCCGCCCAAAGCCAATGCGGCAAGTTCGCCTTCCAACTGACCGGAAACGGTGAGGGAAGTGGGTTTGCCAAAGAAATCCTTCTTGTAATCCACTTTTCCTTCTTTCGTACGGGGTAGCCGCTCGGGATCCAACGTGGTTACGCGGAACATCTGTCCGGCGCCTTCCGCATCACTGGAAGTGATAATGGGCGTATGTACGTAGTAAAAGCCCTTGTTGTGGAAGAACGTATGAATAGCGATAGACATATTGTGGCGGATACGGAAAATGGCGCCAAATGTGTTGGTTCGCGGACGCAGATAGGCAATATCGCGGAGAAACTCCAACGAGTGCCCCTTCTTTTGCAGGGGGTATTCCTTTGGGTCTGCCGTACCGTAGAGGGTGATTTCGGCAGCTTGCAGCTCAATACTTTGCCCGGCACCTTGCGAAGCGACCAGCTTTCCCACTACACAGAGGGATGCCCCTGTGGTTATTTTGCTCATCAGTTCGTCGTCAAACTTACCGGTTTCGGCTACCACCTGTAGGTTGTGTATTGTGGAACCATCGTTGACGGCAATAAAGGATACATTTTTATTGCCGCGACGGGTGCGTACCCACCCCTTAATACAGACCTGCGTATCTACGGGAGCATTATCGAAAAGCTCCTTAATCATCGTTCTTTTCATAGACATTTTATCTAATGGTATTCTAATCAAATCGTCCCATTTTGAGGTTAACCACCTCTTGTTCGGTTAAATAACGCCAATGCCCGCGAGGAAGGCGCTTTTTAGTCAGTCCGGCAAAATAGACCCGATCCAACGAACGTACGTGATAACCCAAATGCTGAAACATACGTCGCACGATGCGGTTCCGTCCGGAATGGATTTCGATGCCTACAATCGCGAGGTTTTCCTCATCGATATAGCTAATGGCATCGGCATGTATTTCGCCATCCTCCAGGATAATTCCTTCGGCAAGTTGCCTCATATGCTCCTCTGATACGGGCTTATCCAGCGAAACCTGATAAATCTTTTTCTTCACTTTTGAAGGATGAAGCAGATTGGCAGCCAAGTCGCCATCGTTTGTAAGGAGCAGCACACCGGTTGTATTGCGGTCCAATCGACCAACGGGGAATATCTTTTCGGTGCAGGCATTCTTCACAATGTCCATTACGGTAGTGCGTCCCTGTTCATCGCTTACTGTAGTGACACAATTCTTAGGCTTATTCAGCAAAACGTATACTTTACGCTCAATGGACATATCCTTACCATCGCAGGCGATTTTATCCTCACGCGTTACGGTGGTACCGAGCTTTGTGACCACTTCTCCGTTTACGGTCACTTTGCCCTGAGCGATCAATTCATCAGCAACACGCCGAGAGCAAACGCCGGCATTAGCAAGATATTTGTTCAGCCGGATAGGGTCCCCGCTTTTCACATTGTACTCCGGATAGGAAACAACCTCCTTTGCCGGGGGCTGGATATACAGTTTTTGTTCTTTTTTTCGTGGCGATCGCTTATTGGTACGCCCTTCCGCGCTTTCCGGTGTATTGTTTTTTTGAAAACGTTCGTTGTATTCCTTGTCGCTTGCTCCGTAGTAACGCTCGGCTTGACGGTGCACGTCGCTTCCCGTACGGGGTTGCATGGCAGGGCGATTGCGCATCGGTCTGCGGGGAGTTTGCTGCGGAATTTTCCCCTCTTCGCCTTTTTCGCTACTTTGGTACGGCCGAGGACGGCTGTAACCACCGTCAGTATGAGGGCGCCGCGTATAATTTCCGTATGCAGAAGACGCTTCCGGTGAGCGGAAACGTACTCTATCGTAAGGTTTTTCGATAGGAGCGAAGAGCGGCTTGTGTACCTTTTGCGTGCTTTCGTCCTCTATACTGCTAACCACGGACTTGCCGCCCGTAGCACCGTTTTGTGTACTAATTACGGTGCGTTGGGGCGCGCTGTTGGTTACCCTTACTCTTTTGCGTGTTCGTTTTGAGCTGTTCTCCTTGTCACCTGACTCTTCGCGAGCTGCTGAAAAGGGTTGCACCTTCTCCCGAGGGGTTGCATTCTTAGGTGCGTCTTCACTAAGCATATTTATATATCTCTTTCACCGGATGGTCTCGGTTATATTAGTTTATTGTTACTACCGAAGCGACGTACCCGCCAGCTGTTTTGGTCTGAGTGACGGGTTCCATCATACAGTTTCGTCTGTTATTCGATACAAAAGTAACAATAAAATCAGAGACCGAGGTAGTTGAGTGGCGTAATGCTCAAGATTTCCTCCTTAACGGCATCGCTCAGCTCCAAACTGTTCACAAAAGTTCGTATCGTGTTTTCGTCCATTGCTCTACCGGTGCGGGTTAGCTGCTTCAGTGCTTCGTAGGGATGCGGATAGCCTTCGCGGCGAAGAATTGTTTGGATTGCTTCCGCCACCACCTCATAATTTCGGCTCAAATCGTCGACAATGCGCTGTTCGTCCACAATGAGTTTGCCCAATCCTTTCTGAAGGCTGGTAAAAGCGATCAGCGCGTAAGCCACGGGCATCCCTTCGTTACGGATAACGGTTGAGTCGGTTAGATCTCGTTGTAGGCGCGATACGGGCAATTTACGCGCAAGAAACTCCAGATAGGCATTGGCGATCATCAAATTGCCTTCGGCGTTTTCAAAATCGATCGGGTTCACTTTGTGTGGCATTGCCGAAGAGCCCACTTCACCGGCTTTAATCTTTTGACGAAAATAACCCATCGAAATGTAGCTCCACACATCGCGAGCCAAATCAATTAGTATGGTGTTGACGCGCTCCATCGCTTGGAACAGAGCCGCCAGATAGTCGTAATTGGAAATTTGTGTAGTCAGAGCTTCGCGCTTCAATCCCAAAGAAGCAACAAAATGATCGGCAAAACGGATCCAATCCATATCGGGGTAAGCAACGTGATGCGCGTTGAAATTACCGGTAGCTCCACCGAACTTAGCCGTAATGGGTACTTTTTTCAGTTCATCCAGCTGGCAACGAAGCCGATAGGCAAATACGCCTATTTCCTTACCCAAGCGTGTAGGCGAGGCGGGTTGTCCGTGCGTATGCGCCAGCATTGGTATTGCTTTCCATTCATCGGCAAGTGCTTCCAAATGAGCCGCCAGCTCCTCAATCAAAGGCAGATAGCTATTGGTCAGCGCATCGTGCATCATCATCGGAAACGCCGTATTATTAATATCTTGGCTGGTCAGCCCAAAATGAACGAACTCACTATAGGCGGAGAGCCCCAAATCGGCAAACTGCTCCTTAATGTAGTACTCTACCGCTTTTACATCGTGATTGGTCTCTTTTTCAATTGCTTTGACCCGAAGCGCGGCAGACGAATCGCAATTTTCGGCAATGCGTTCGATCTGTTGCTTTTGGGCATCGGTCAGTTTGCCCTTAAGTTGGGGTACTACCTCGCACAATGCAAGGAAATAGCGTACTTCAACGCGTACCCGATAAGCAATCAGGGCCGCTTCGGAAAAGTAACTTCTGAGCGGTAACGTTTTATTGCCGTACCGTCCGTCCACCGGGCTTACGGCAGTGAGTTCATTCAAATCCATTCTTTTTAATCCTTCTTTCTGTATAGCAAAACGGAAGCCATAGCGGCAATTCCCTCTTCTCTGCCCACAAATCCCAATCCTTCGCAGGTAGTTGCCTTTACGGAAACAACAGTTTCGCCGCCCAAAAGTTCAGCGATGCGCGTCCGCATTGCCTCTACATACGGTTTGATGCGTGGTTGTTCCGCCATGATGGTTACATCCACATTTGCCGGCATCCACCCGGCATCCGCCACCAAAGTAGCCACGCGCTGTAAAAGCACGCCACTATCGATATCTTTGTAGCGATCGTCCGATGGGGGAAAATGATAGCCGATATCCCGCAGTGCGGCGGCACCGAGCAGTGCATCACACAGAGCGTGCAGCGCTACATCTCCGTCGGAATGCGCCAAGAGGCTCTTTGTGTACGGCACTTCCACCCCGCACAATTTCAGCACGCCTCCCTCGCGAAAGCGATGTACATCAAATCCGTTGCCCACGGCAAAAGGTATCTCAAAAGCCATATTCGCTACTCTTTTCCAAATTACAGATTAACTTTCTTGTATCCCGATTAAAAGTTCGGTTTCACCGGTTGCATTACGGCTCGAGAAAGGTATATACCTTTCAAACGATATGTATATACCTTTCGCCCCAAACTTATATACCTTTCAGCGGACAGGTATATACCTTTTGCCAAACTCTTGCAGCGGTGCCGAGCCGTTTAATGGAGCAGATTGCGTATTCCGTCGAAGTCAAATGCCAGCGTAAAGCGGAGCGTTTGGTCCAACGGATTGGCGGCAACCGTTGAAATGAGGTAGGAAGCATCGATGCTAAAGACGTTCATCTTAAAGCCGGCTCCCAGGGTAAAGAATTGCAGATTCCCCTTATTCGGGCTGATATAAGAGTATCCGGCGCGGAGGAAGAAGCGGTTGTCGTAACTGTACTCCATCCCTGCGCCCCAATTGATTTCCTGCATTTCCTCCTTAAATCCGCCGGGAGCATCGCCAAACGACTTGAAGATGCCGGCAATTGAGGAGGTGTTGATGTACTTGTCGTATGCGGCGCGGTACGCATCGGGATCCTTTTGGTCCTGAAGCGGTGGCGTGGGCACCAAAAGCTTATTCATTTCGAGGTTAAATGACAGCGCGTTGTAGTTGTCAATCGGGTAGAGCAATCCGCTCCCTAAGCTCAATTTGGTAGGGATGAACATAGCCTGTCCGCCTCCGTAGGAGATTTTGGTACCGATATTTTTGATGTTGTAGCCAAGGGTCCACAGCGATTCGCTCTGACCGATGTAGAAGTATTTGGTCAGATAGCCGGCAATATCGGCAGCAAATGCGTTTCCGGCGCGTGCTTCGCCCGTAGCGAGGTTCTGATCGGCACGGATGTAGCGCAGTACAACGCCCATTGAGTAATCGGGCGTCAACTGGATGGAATAGCCCAAATCGACGGCGAATTCGTTCGGGTGAGCTTGACCTAATGAGCGGGACATTTCGTCATATTGCTCAATGCTCCCCATTGAAAAATAGCGAAGTGACGCACTCAGCGCCTGATTATCTTCAGCACCTATCTTATAGTACCCCACCAATTCCATCAACTTGATATCACGCACCAATTTAGCCAACCAAGGCGTGTAGGAAAAAGCTACGCCCGCTTTGGACGACAGAAATGCGTATTTAGACGGATTGAAGTACTGCGCAAACACGTCCGGTGTGGTGGAAACGCCCACATCACCCATGCCACCGCTACGCGCGCTGGGGTTAATCTGCAACGAAGGTACGGAGGTAACCACCGCATTGAAGCGTTGTTCCTTAATGGTTCCCTCTTCCTGAGCGCCGAGTGGTGCCGTTACTGCCATAAGTAATAGCGCCGGGAGCAATTTGGTTGCCGTGAGGGATTTGCGGCAAAAGAATGTTCTTATTTTCATATCTCGATGTTATTCTGTTTGTTGCGGTTGGGCTGCGTCGCCTAAAATCACCAATTTGCCGGTGGCACAGCTTGCCCGTCCGTTATTTCTGATTATGGTCCAACGATATAGATACAACCCCGGTTGCGGATAAGTGGCATATGAGGTTGTGGGCGTCCAACGCACCTCTTGTGGCGCGTTTAGGTCGCTTTTGATGGTTACCGGATTGCTTTTTGCCACAACCCGACCGGTAAAATCGATCAGTTCGACTGAACCGGTAAACTCTTCGCGCGGTTGATTCGTCAGAATTCTGAAGCAAACCTCGCTGCCACGCGGTACCGGGTTGGGGAATGCCGATACAACTACCGCCTCGGCAGCTAAATCCTTATTGACACGGAAACGGATGGTTTTCGTTGCCATATTGTTGTATACGTCCCAAGCGGTGAGCGTTGCCGTGTGATCGCCTTCCGCAATTTCCGGCAAAGTGTAAGCAACTCGGCCCAAACCTGCCTCCGTAGTGGAAGCTTCGTAGTAGTTGTTCAAACTATAGGTATGGTCGAACTGCTCATCAATGCAGAGCGTAATCCGATGCCCCAAGCCGCTTTCCGATAGGTTTAAGCCGCTTTCGTCGTACAATTCAGCTACAAAGAGCGGCGTACTACCGGTGAGAAAATTATCCGTTGCGGTAGAATCGTTCAAAAAGCACTTGCGGATTTCGGGCGGAACCGTATCCGGCTTTGTGCTTCCGGGGCTTCCCGGCACAATCTTAAAGGAGCGATCCACGCCCATCGCCTCCAATTTGGACGATTCCGCGTAGGCATACAAATTGATACGTCCCGCACCGTTCCCGTAGGATACATCCTTGGGCACGATAAAGGAAAAATCGAAATATCCGTTTTCCACACGCGCATTGCCGGCATAGATTAAGCCGGGAAAATCCGAATATTCCTGCTTTTTCTCCAAATAGGCGGGAATGTTGCTTTCCAAGGTTTCAGCCTTTTGCTCGGCATCAAACACGGTAATCGCCATAGAACCGGTAAAATCGCCGTCCACGGCGCCTTCGTTTGTGGCGACGTAGCCTTTTACGGATACCTTTTCAAGCGCTTTGAGGCGAACCGTATCGCTACTGCCGGCGGTATGTTCGTTAAGCGTGCTGACTACGGCGCGACGAGTGGGCATTTTGAGCTTCAAAGCCGGATCGCCGATCAATAGGAAGTTGAGCTTATTGATCGTATCGTGGCTCGTGGTGATCATTGCATTCTTCGCCTCCTTCAGTACGGTTCCCAGCGTTGCCGGAATGTTGTTTTTCCTTGGTCCGAACAAACTATTCGTAATGGCTTCGTTCAAATCCTGATTATAAAGGTCAATAACCACGCGCGTTGTGGTATAAAGTGCAATGGCGGCACTCTTCTCGTTGAGGAAAGCACGCTCGCCGGCGCTGGTCACCGGGCTATCGAAGTTGGCAAAGTCGCACGTTGCCGTAACCCAAAGCGGGCAATGCGGAAAGTTGAACCGCTGAATATCCGCTACAGTGAGGATCTGCTCGTCGCTCCACGCCGAGGGGTTGCCGTGACCGGTGTAATTGACAAAAAGCAAACCTTTATCAAATGCATCCATAAGTTTGCGTCTTGCACCGGGAAAGGTAGTCAATCCGTTGGCAGTTTGCTTGGGAAATGCATCAAAATAGACCTTTGTCATCATCAGCTCCGGTACTAATTTGCCCGTCATATTAGCCAATTGTTCGGCACGGCGCAGGTGTCCGTATCCATCTCCGTTATCTGCCACAAAGCAGCCACGCGTCTTCCATGCACCGGGATCGAGCTCAGATGTGTAGGAAATGCACTTATCCACCGCGGCACGCGCTTCGCTCTTTGTGCGCACCGTAAAGCGTCCCACGCCAATGGTCATGCGCTTTTCGCCGTTCGATTTATCATCATCTTCCGGCAAAAGGTATGCAAAATAGTCGTCCGCCGTGTAGCTGTCTATATTGAGCGAGTTAACACTTTGATAGGTGAGCAACATTTCTGTGCCACTTTGCTTCAGAGCTTTCCAATCGTAACTCAGCAGACGGTTATCGGCAGCTCCATCCCCAAAGAGCAACAAATTCATCTTTGTTTCGGTCGGATCGGCACTCGGTTGGCTCGAACGATACCGATCGTAGAAGTATTTCGCCATCAATCGGTAGGCGGTTGCATCAGGCGTTCCGGACGAAAATTCGTTGAAAAGCTCCTCTTGCGTCATCACAATCGTGCGAATTCCCTCATATTCCGAGTGAAAACGCGCCAAACGATCCGCTTCGGTGCGGAACGCTTTTGCGCAAATGATCATTAGTTCCGGAACACCATCATATCCATGTATATCCTGATTAGCAACCGGTGCGAGCGTACCGATATTGTACGCATCTTCCGGTGCGCATACCACCAGCCGGCGCGCCCCACCCTTTCGGTTCACGGCGCTATACGGATAAGCCCCGTTCTGCGCTTCCACGGAATGAATATCATTAGGAGAATCAACCGCCCAAACGAACGCATTGGCAGGCAGATCCGCTATTGAAAAACGATAACTACCCTCGCTCCGACGAAGAGCCAGCTGCGTGCCTTTTGTATAGTGCGGACGCGCTTTATAGTGCACAAACAGATAATCCAAATAAGCCTTATCCGTTGCGGGCGTTACCCGTAGAACAGCTTCAGCATTTGTTCCTCCGTCCGATGGAAAAACACCGGATGTATAGTGCCGAATTCCGGCTAAAAAGTTGCTGTGGGAGCCATCCTCCCCGTGGCTGATTCTATCCTTAATCACCTGTTTGCCCCCTATCGATAGCTCAAAATATGCCTCCGTCGCGGGCAAAGCTACATACGCAGCATAAATGCGCATCTCACTATTGGAAAGCGGAGTGCCTCCTTGCAAAGGAATAGTCACTTTGCGGCTTGAACCCATAGATAGTGGTTCTCCGACCAACAAGCGACCCGATTGCTTCAGAGAGGTCATCTCTTCCTCGTGCAGCGCAAAGGCATCGAAATAATCTGCCATAGGTGCCGAGCCGTCCGCAGCGGGCGATTCGCCACTCATCAGCACCGGTTCTGCCACATCGGATAAGAAATAATACCCCTCCGTGGCGTAGTGATTGAGGGAACGCTCGTAGCGCGCTGACGCAGCGTTATAGTGCACCGTGGTGGTTCCTTCCCCATAGAAATACAGCGCATCGCCTTGCTGCACCACCGGCACCGGAGGTAGCACCTCTCGGGGAGCATCCTCAAGCCGTTCGCTGAGCAATGCGCCGCCGTAACCGTATACCCCCACCCGCTCGGGAGATGCGAACCCCGCCTTGCGCAATGCCTCATAAGTAATCCGATATACACCGCTCTTTGATACCGCCACTTTGACCCATTTGCCCGATGCAAAGGGACTCGCCGGCGAATCGGCACGACACGGCAACAGAGCTTCCACCCACAAAAGCAAGCAGAACCCTATCCGAACGAGCCGACTGAACGAACGCATCTTCCTCATACAACCTCTATAACGCGCCACCGCTCCCGTTTAGTGTGTACCCGCCCCACATCATTTGCAACGAACCAGTAGAACTAGTTTCACAAATATACTTCAATAGTAATTATAACATGTTTTTATTCATAGGTAGTTCTACTATGCTTGCTGCGAAATACCTACATACGTAAATCTTCGCAACTTGCACATTTCCAAATATAAAGATGGTGACGGCATGCCGTCACCATCTTTATTCCTAACTTATAGCTATGCTTCAAATGGTATTATCGTAAGCGCTTTGTATTTAGCTTAAGCCTCAACAGATGCTGAAGTAAGCCATTCTCCGGCTTCAAGGCAAGCTCCCTCATCTTCTTTGCTTTGCTCTCATTGAAATATTTTCCCGGGTGAATTTCCAGCATCACATCTGTTCCGTTACCATCAATGAAAAGTTGTAGACCAAGAGATTTATCCGAGTTCCAAACATAGTACCAATTGTCACCTACTTTCTTGAAATCTGTACCAAAACCATTTATAGCAAGCCATTCCTTTATTTCAGGACTTTCAAGTTGAGCAGGATCGTCCACACAATTAATTTGAGCATTGATAAAGGGTTCTCCATCCACATCCAAAGGAGTGCCCACATAGTAAACCCAAGTAAAATTACTGAGTTGCTTTTTCTCCGGTATTATGTCAAAATCAAGATTACAGATAGGATCCATAGAAAGGGTATCCACGTACGAACGGAATCCCAACTTCTTTTCGTATGCCTTAATCTTATCTACATCTTTTGTCATAAATTCGGTCCAACTGGGAAAATCTTTCACATTACTCACACAGTCATGATCTTTTTTAGGAAGTTGCGCATCAGGGGCCTTTAAGAACCAGATCATCATATTCGTATCCGGTTGCCCATCTACATCTGTGATTACTTTTTCCTGCGCAACTACAGTTATTTTTTTATCCTCAGTATGACCCATAATAGCAAGCTGACCAACATTCTTTAGGGCAGCATCAGGAAATCCGTTTTCCTTAAGCATTGTGAGCGTTCTCTCGCAGTTATCGATTGGTTCAGTGCCTAAAGCAACGATGGCTTCTTTTGCACCCACATACAATCCATAAGCTACCACAGGTATGAGATCAAAGGGTCCTACATAAGATTCTGTTCTGAGTTCAGGATCAGGTTGTATGAGTACATTGTTCTGAAGTTTTCTACCCAATTGTTCTTCGTATGCTGCTATCTCATCAGCAACATTCTCTCCGAACTTCATTATTGGAAGCTGATTCTTAGGACTTTTAAGAAGCATCGGAACAGTCACATTGCATGTAGCCTTTTTTTCACCAATTTGAACTGTGATTACAGCTTTTCCTCCGGCAACAGCGGTAATTACACCCTTATCACTAACAGTAGCTATTTCCGGTTTATCCGAAGAGAAAGTCGGCTTGAATGTAACGCCTTCGGGTGTACAAGTCACTTTCAACTCTTTCGTTTTGCCTACTTCCAAGCTCACGGAACTAGGATCTACCTTTATAGAAGTAACTCCTTCAGGTTTAGGTTCAGGTTTAGGTTCAGGCTTAGGTTCAGGCTTACATCCAGCAAAGACCATTAGCGTGGTAGCAAGGACACCCAAAACAAATAAAGTTCTTTTCATACTTTTCTTTTATGTTGATTATCATTCGATCTTACAAGACATTTCGAATATTTTTGTTACCTCTAAAATATAATCAAAACAAGCTCTCTTTTCTAGATTACAAAAATATGCTATTACGTATCATCATTATGCTATTAATTAGTTTCTTCTCCTCTCCACAAAGATAAGAATACTTTTTGATTGGCAAACGATGTACTCTATATGTTCCATTCAACGAGTAATCCCCCCATCTACTCTAAGACTTAACAAAACCCTCATACAGATAGATACTGTTGCGGAAATAATTATTACCTCGAATATTCGGCTTTCTTTGTATATATAGCAATTTATTATCACATAGGCGATTGCATATGAAGAAATAATTTGGCTCAAATAAGCTATCCTTATGTTTAATATCCAAAGGATGTGAGTGTCTGGTTTCTTTGGCATTTTTACAAAGTAAGAGGGAGAACCCTTTCATGGATTCTCCCCGCTACGGATAGCTCTTGCCACTCTTCTGAGAAACATAGGAGCTAATTTGGCGGATGGGACCGCTTAGAGCACGATCTTCTTTTGCAGTGCTACGCCTTCGCGGTTGGTGGCAATTATTAAGTAGTTGCCGGCTGCGAGGGCGCGTACTTCCATTACTTCAGCTTCGATGGTGCGTACCAGCTTGCCGTCCATCGTGTATAGAGCGAGCATACCAGCTCCAGGGCAATAGATTCTTCCGTCCACTACTGTAAATTCCTTGGTTTGTGCCAAAATATCTTCGGCAGATCCCGGTTTGCTGAACTTTGCGTTTATTACGGTATTTTCCTTTACTTCAAATTCGTAGGTATACTTTTTTTCGCTAACCTTGGTTACGCCTTCACTGTCGGGAAGTATTTCATTGTTGTTTATCGTAAAGCTTTTGAAGTTATATCCGTCTTTTGCTTCAGCAGTAATGGTCAACATTGTACCCTTAGCCACCTTTGCACCTGTAACAATAGTGGCGCCGGAAGCGTCGGTAAGCGTAAGTAGTCCTTCTCCTTCGATTTCTATGGTTATGAGACAATCGTCCGTAACAGGAGCCTCTACATCAAGTACGGCTTTAACCGTCATATCCTTTTTTACTCTTACAACAATACTGTAATTACCAAATAGATTTGGGTTAGCCGGCTTTTCTTCCCCTTCTACAACCCAATTCTTTAATATATACCCTTTGCTGGGAGTAAACTCGATATAAACGTCAGAACCGGTTTTAATTTTAGTAAGATCCTTGATCTCAGCACCCATGTAAGATCCTTGTTGGACCTTGAATGTTCCAGATCCTGCGGGCTCTGCTACTAAAGTAAGTTTGCTGGGTGCGGGAATCTTCTTCATTACCGCAGAAATCTTCAATGGTTTCGTAACCGTTATAGTAGTTTTATTGGCAGACAGATATTCAACTTCCTTCTTTTCATCGTTTATAAGCCAATGACTAACCTTATAACCTGTTTCAGGAACCACCTCTATGCTTAGCTGATGACTAGTCATCACCTTGTCTCCCGTTTTAACTTCGGCAGATTTGTTACTTAGGTCTTTCACCGTAATTGTACCGTGTTCAGGTTGCTCGATGGTGATAGTCATAGGTTCTGATTTCTTTACTTTTGCCGAAATAACTATATCACCCTTCACAGTAACCGTGACTGATTGGTCTACAAATGGCGGCATTTCTTCACCATTTACCACATAGCACTCTATCTCATATCCACTATCCAAAGTAGGAATGGCGGTTATCATCCTATTTATTGGAACCAAATCACCCGAATTGACGGTCACCTCCTCCAATAGATCGTTGTAATACGTGACGGCAAGCACGCAATGCTCTACCTCATTAATCGTTATTTTCCCTTTTTGATTTTGTGCCGAGGCTAATGCCGGGGAAATGAGCGTTAGCAATGCAAGCACAAATGGTAGCAGTCTTTTCATATCTATATTCCTCTTAATTAGTTTCGTCTCTTTCCTTCAAAAGAAGTACAACACTCTTATCGTAAATCTCATTCCGCCGGCTAAGATAGTGAAATATTTTTATTCATCTGAAGTTAAGGGACCATTAGAAGTGTTCTTCCCTAAAATAGCCGGGAAAAATGAGATGAATCGTGACCTTTCACTGCCCACTATCCTAAAAGCATACTGTTTAAATATTACCTTATCACTTCTATCATCAGATCTATTAATTGTCCGTTAGCGGTAAGTTACACATACGCTTTAGGTGTTCTTATGTTCGCTCTGGATCTAATATACATTCATAATATTCTCACGTACCTTCTCAATAAATCCTTTAAAGTATTCGTACAGATTGTTTAAAGGATTTGTATAACCTGTTTTAATGATTTATATAAATCGTTTAAAGGATTTGTCGAAAAGATATACAGCTACAGTCGAAGTGGCTCCATATAAATATTGATAAGATATGGGGAGACATCTGATCTATTGTGAGCTACGCTCGGTATTATTAGCGATAGTCCGCTAAGATTTGGTAGTATTAGTAACCATCACTTCAGAACCATACTCTCGTTTTTCAAGATGAGCTTTTATTTATCTGCTTTATCGTAAGTTTGGTGGTAATTTTGGTTTCAGGAATCATATTCAACCATTTAAGTGAACATTATGCGGTGGCGGATTGTTTCGTAAGTTAGAGTTAGAGCGACAAAGGAGCTACGGATTAGTGGGTATGGAGCAGAGGCACTACGAAGTGATTGTAATCGGCGGGGGGCATGCGGGCTGCGAAGCCGCATCGGCAGCCGCACGGATGGGTGTACGCACGCTGCTCGTTACGTCCGATATGAGCAGGATAGCGGCTCTGAGCTGCAATCCCGCCATGGGGGGCATCGCCAAAGGTCAAATTGTGCGTGAAATTGACGCACTGGGCGGTATGAGCGGCATACTAAGCGACCGCGCAACGCTTCAATTCCGTCTGCTGAACCGAAGTAAGGGCCCGGCAATGTGGAGCCCACGGGCGCAACTCGATAAAGAGTACTTTTCGCGCCTATGGCGCATGCAGCTCACCGTAACGGAATCATTAGACGTAATTCAGGATACGGTTCGCGAGCTGATTATTCAGAATCATACCGTGGAGGGCGTTGTAACGGCTCTGTGGGGCGCGTTCACAGCGCAGAAGGTAATTCTATCGGCGGGCACGTTTTTGCGCGGTATGATGCACTTTGGTGCCAATAGAGAGCCGGGGGGCAGATTAGGCGAACCACCCGTCAACGCACTGACCGAACAACTGCAGGATTGTGGCATTTGTTCGGATCGGATGAAAACAGGTACGCCCCCACGCATCGATTTGCGTACGGTAGATCTGTCGCTCGCGGAAGCTCAGTATGACGACAAAGAGTCGGGCGGCTTTTCGTTTCTTCCGACAAAAAGCGAACTTCCGCAGCAACCCTGCTACATATTGCACACCAACAAGGAGTGTCACAATATACTGCAACGTGCTATAGATAAGGGACTTTCGCCCCTATATAACGGACAGATTCACTCCATCGGACCACGCTACTGTCCCAGCATAGAAACCAAAATAGTGACCTTTGCCGGAAGAGAGCAGCATCAGCTCTTTTTGGAACCGGAGGGAGCCGGCTCAAACGAATACTATCTGAACGGGTTCTCCTCCTCATTACCGCCTGAAGTTCAGTTAGAAGCACTCCGCACCATCCCCGCTTTTCGGAACGTTCGTTTCTTTAAGCCGGGCTACGCAATCGAATATGATTACTTCGACCCCACACAGCTGAAGCCGACTTTGGAGTCATTTGTGGTGAAAGGGTTATACCTTGCGGGGCAAGTAAACGGCACCACCGGATACGAGGAGGCAGCCGCGCAGGGACTGATGGCGGGAATCAATGCAGCACTTTCGCTGCTTTACACGGATAAAGAGCTCATTCTGCGGCGAAACGAAGCCTACATCGGCGTGCTGATTGACGATTTGGTCACAAAAGGGGTGGATGAGCCTTACCGAATGTTCACCTCGCGTGCCGAATTCCGCATCCTTCTGCGTCAGGATAATGCCGATGCGCGTCTAACGCCCAAAGGATACGAAATCGGATTAGCCGATACAGCTCGCTACAATCGCTTCTGTGCTAAGGAGCAGGCGGTGCAGAAGCTCACCCGATTTATTGCAAACCTTTCTGTAATCCCAACGGAAGTGAATCCGCTTTTGGCATCGGTAGGCGAAAAAGAACTATCGCAGGGAGTTAAGCTGCACGACCTACTGTTGCGCCCCAATTTATCGCTATCGCTGCTTTGCGACGTACTTCCGGAGCTGAAAAAGGCGGTAAGCGAAGCAAACGAAATCAATCCGTATTCCGGGGAAAGTGCTGAAATAGCCATTAAATACGAAGGCTACATTGCACGGGAAGAGATGGAAGCAGCGCGCCTAAGTAGAATGGAAAACCTGTGCTTAGGGGATAAACTGAACTACGCAAGCATCGAAAGCCTATCAACCGAAGCGCGGCAAAAGTTGGAACGTATAAAGCCGCTCACCTTAGCACAGGCTGCCCGCATTCCGGGGGTATCGCCACACGATATATCTGTTTTATTGGTACTGCTGAAGCAGTAATTGTTTCACGTGGAAAGTATCGATCCCAATCGAAAAGAGTTACTGCTGAAGGTATCCTTACTGCCGGATAGCCCCGGCGTATATCAATATCTGAATGCCGAAGGAATCATAATCTATATCGGCAAAGCGAAGAACTTAAAGCGACGCGTTAGCAGTTACTTCAATAAAGAGCATACCGACCTTAAAACCAGGCGACTGGTGGCAGCCATTCGAGATCTGCGTTTTATTGTAGTTCCGACCGAGAGCGATGCGCTATTATTAGAAAACAATCTGATCAAAACCTACCGACCGAAGTACAATATCTTGCTGAAGGACGATAAAAGCTATCCTTTTATTATGTTGACCAAAGGCGATTTTCCACGAATCGTCGTAGTGCGGAACATCGATCGGAGTAAAGGCATCTACTTTGGTCCGTATACGGATGTTCCCAAAGCACGGAAAATGGTATGGTTAGTACGCAATTTGTACAAAATACGTACCTGTCGGCTGCCGCTCACCGAGGAGCGAATCGCCGCCGGTAAGTACAGTGTTTGCCTACAATACCACATAAAACGGTGCAATGCACCATGCGTTGGACGGATAACCAAAGAAGATTACGCCGAGGATATCCGTAAAGCGAAAGAATTGATCAAGGGAGAAATCGGCAAAGTACACAAAAAAGAGATCGAACGTATGCAACTGCTGGCGAAAGCGGAGCGATACGAAGAGGCGGAAGAAGCAAAACGAATAGCGGAATTTCTCCAACATTACGATGCAGAAGAGACCGTAATACACAATCATTACGGTGAATTAGTAGTATTCGGTTACGAGGAAAGGGGCGAAAAAGCATACGTAAACCTGCTTTCGGTAGTAAACGGCGCCATTCGCTTGGTTGTAACTGAGCAGTGGCACAAGCAAATTGAAGAGGAGAAAGAGGAAGTACTTGCTACGATTATTACCGATATGATGGAGCGGTTCGGGTTACAAGCGAACGAAATCATCCTGCCTTTTTCCATCGAATGGCTTGAAAATGACAAACTATCCATCACAATTCCGCAAAGAGGAGATAAAAAACGCCTGTTAGAGCTATCGCAATCCAACGTAACGGCATATATTAAAGAGAAAGAAAAGCAGCAGGATAAGCTAAATCCGCAGCAAAAAGTGCGGCGCTTGCTGCATCAAATGGAGCAAGAGTTAGGCTTAAAACGGGCACCGCAACATATTGAATGCTTTGATAACTCCAATATAATGGGCACGAATCCTGTATCAGCCTGTACGGTGTTCAGGGATGGAAAGCCTTCAAAAAGGGAGTACCGTAAGTTCCACGTGAAACAGGTAATCGGAGCAAATGACTATGATACGATGAAAGAGGTACTCAAACGGCGGTACAAACGTACGATAGCTGAGAGCAACCCCTTACCTGATTTAATTGTAATTGACGGAGGAAAAGGGCAATTAAAGAGTGCGCTCGAGGCGTTAGAAGCTTTAGAAATCGACACAGAGAAGATTGATATCATTGGATTGGCAGAACGTTTGGAAGAGGTTTACAAGCCGCACGAAACATTACCATTAATATTACCGCGCGATAGTGAAACATTACGCGTACTAAAGCATATTAGGGACGAAGCGCATCGCTTTGGGATCACTTTTCACCGTTCGCTACGAGCAAAAGCGCAACAGAAATCTGCTTTGGATAACATACCTGGAATTGGTAACAAAAGAAAGGAATTGCTCTTAAAGAAGTTTGGTTCAATTACTAACATTCGTAAGGCAACTTTGGAAGAACTATCGGACGTGGTCGGCAAAGCGAGCGCGCAAAACGTAAAGGAATACTTTGAAAAAGAAAAGAAATAATAGTAACGATGAGGGTAGTTGTTCAAAGAGTAACGGAAGCATCGGTAACGATTGACGGAGAAACAATATCTGCCATAAACGAGGGATTGCTACTTCTGATTGGTATCACGCATAGCGACAGCGAGAACGAAATAGATCGAATTACGCGTAAAATAGTAACTCTTCGTATATTTGACGATGAAAAAGGCGTTATGAACCGAAGCGTGCAAGATATAGGGGGATCCATTTTGGCAGTAAGTCAGTTTACATTGTACGGAAATTGCAAAAAAGGCAATCGTCCCAGCTATATAGATGCGGCTCCCGGTGCCGTAAGCGAACCGCTATACGATACTTTTTGCGATCGGTTGGAACAACTTCTACCCGGTAAAATTCAGAGGGGACGATTCGGTGCCGATATGAAAGTGCAATTATTGAATAACGGACCGGTTACCATCCTCCTGGACAGCAATAACTTATAGGATATTGAAATGACATTAAAAGAGTACCAACAAGCTGTAGATCAATGGATTAAACAGTATGGCGTCCGTTACTTTTCGCCACTTACCAATATGGCAATTCTAACGGAAGAAACGGGAGAAGTGGCACGTATTATGGCTCGTTTCGCCGGAGAGCAAAGTTGGAGCGCATGGGATAAGGAAAAGTTTGGAATTAATGAAGCAAACGAAAGCGAAAAAGGAAAGCAACTTCTTGCCGATGAGCTAAGCGACGTCATTTGGGTAGTGTCCTGCATCGCAAATTACTATCACATTGATTTACAGGATGCTCTGAACGCTAATCTGGATAAAAAGACCAAAAGAGATAAACAACGACATATAGAAAACATCAAACTACAACAAAATGAGCAATAAACATCCGGAACACGAACATAAGCCGAACGACAAATATCGTCAGGCTTTCGATTCTTTCCTACCGGCAGGAACGGAAGCAGCCATAAAAAGTCACGTATCGGAAATAATCGACAAAGAGTACGAAAAAGCATTCACTAAGGAAACACTTTGTCTTTTATATAGTACGATTGATCTGACAACCCTATCGCCAAAGGATAATAAAACGAGTATTTCGGCATTTGTAGGTGCCGTGAATGATCGCTACCACAGCAAAGAGGGTGGTTTACCCTCGGTGGCCGCCATTTGCGTCTATCCGTCTCACGTTAAGCAAGTTAAGGAAGAACTATGCAATCCGGAGGTTCGTATCGCTTCGGTAAGCGGTGGCTTCCCGGCGTCGCAAACATTAGTAGACACAAAACTGATGGAAACCAGCTTTGCAATTCAGGATGGCGCTAACGAAATAGACATAGTGCTCAATATTGGTTGCTTTTTGGATGAGGATTGGCAAAATGTAGATTTGGAGATTAGGGAGCAGAAGGAACACGCCAAAGGAGCCACCCTTAAGGTGATCATAGAGAGTGGCTTACTGAAAGAACCCGAATTAATTCGTCGCGCTTCCATAATGGCACTCTTTAGCGGAGCTGACTTTATCAAAACGTCCACCGGAAAGGATTGTACCGGAGCCAGCTTGGAAGCAGCGTATATTATGGCTCGGGTCATTAAGGAGTACGCCGATAAATTTGGTGTCAAATGCGGTTTAAAGGTATCCGGAGGCATCCGAACGCCGGAAGAGGCGGTACAATACTACTGCATCGTTAAAAGCGTTCTGGGCGAGGATTGGCTGAATAATAAATTATTCCGCATCGGTGCCAGTAGCTTGGAAGCCAATTTACGGAAAAAAATAGCCGAAATGTAAGCAACGCAATCTACTCACATTCGGCAAAAAGAAAGCGCAATTCGCTAAATGAATTGCGCTTTTTCTTTATAGATAAGGCTTACGCCGCACCGGACATACGGAGCAGCAAAAAGGTATAAAGCGCATAGAACAGCAACATAATAGCACCTTCGTATCGCATAATGGTTCGTTTTCCGTAAAAAAGAACGCAAAAGAGCAACAGAACCACGCAGGAAACCATAGTTATAAAGTCTATTGGTGTAATTCCTTGTATCGGAATCGGTTTCACTAACGATACTACACCCAAAATGAGCAGAATATTAAAAATGTTACTGCCCACGATGTTGCCCACAGCCATATCTGCATCGCCCCGAAGCGCAGCTGCCACCGATGTTGCCAATTCAGGAATACTGGTTCCCAACGCGACTATAGTTAATCCGATAAACGCCTCACTTACATGGAAATAACGGGCAATTTCAACTGCTTGCTGCGTAAAGTGCTTACCACCCACAATAAGCAAAACCAACCCGAGTACTACCAGTAGCGACGATTGCCATAAGGGCAATTGTTTGACCACAGGCTCAATAAGATCCTCTTTTAAGCGCTCTTTCACTTTTTCTTCGCCTCGTTTTGCCAACTTAACCGTATAAATAAGGAATAGAACAAAGATCAATAAAAACAGAAACCCTTCCCAACGAGCAAGCTCAGCGGTAGAGGCGCCCCACAGCTTATCCGAGCAGAACAACCAAAGCAATAACGAAACAAAGAGCAAAAAGGGTATTTCAATGAGTGCGGTGCTCTTCGCCACCCGTATGGGACGTAAAAGTGCCGTAACGCCAAGGATTACCGCGATATTAATGATATTGCTCCCCACAATATTCCCCATCGATATACCGCCACTTCCTTGCAGCGCTGAAGCCAAACTAACGGTCAGTTCCGGCATAGAGGTTCCCATTGCCACCACCGTGAGGCCAATCACTAAAGTGGAGACCTTCAGTTTAGCGGCTATATCGGCAGCTCCGTGCGTGAGAAAACGAGCACCAAGGGCAATCACTACGATGCATACAATGAGTAAAAAAAGTGGTAGTAACAGTTCCATCATAAAGCAGTTTTGTTCATCTCCGTGCAAAACTACAAAAAGAAAGCGTACCGACCTTTGCTTTGCATGTTCATAACTTGTAGATAACTCCTCCATAACCTGTTTGTAACGTGTAGATAACTCATTCGTAATTTCCTTGTTATTTTCAGAAAAAGTTATACCGAATAAATGATCGACAAATGCAAGAAAAAGAAGCAAAACTTTTCAACGAATTATCAACATCGTTATCAACAGCTGCAAGCGGGTCTGCAAGCGGTTTAGCGCGCCTGTCGACAGTTTCGACGCCGTTATTATGAGTATTAGAATCGATTGGTTCATCTATACATATATACAATACAGAGGCTTAGAGGCGGGGAGTAAACAGAGCTGACGAAGCAGCATACAAATAGAGCGAAAAAAGCCACCACTACGCCGCGACCCCAATTGAACTACTTACGCTTATATAGCGGATGAATTTCCAAGGATGTGGAGCAGACGGATCATAAGAGCGTAGAGCTGTAGCAATAGGAGGTACCGCTTCGTCTCATAGAACAGCAAATATCTATGCAAATATATAAGAGGAGCTTTGGAGGCTTGTGAGTAGGAAAATCATCACGAGCTTGGTATTGGGTAGATCGGCTCACCTTTTCTCTCGTTTCGCTACCTATAAAAAAAAAAGGCACCCTCGCGTTGTTAGGGTACCCTATCTTAGTAGCGAGGAGAGGATTCGAACCCCTGACCTCCGGGTTATGAGCCCGGCAAGCTACCACTGCTCCACCTCGCAATCACTCTATGTTCGGTTTACCTCGCTCCTCCTCGCTTGGAAGAGCGCTCTTTCATCCGAACCTCTGCAAAGGTACGCAACAAATTCGTCTAAACCAAATTCTCTGCCGCTAAAGGTATATACGTTTCATCGGATAGGTATATAAGTTTCGGTGCATAGGTATATACCTTTCACACGATAG
>ERZ1673752.593-NODE-593-length-60970-cov-13.440745_pt1 | contig 60970 bp, 54 predicted proteins | sample MGYA00580195_ERZ1673752 | MGnify/ENA primary metagenome ERZ1673752 (study PRJEB41218, sample SAMN15661744) | gut metagenome | host: Homo sapiens | place: Canada: London | collected 2015-08-20/2019-03-30 | study: EMG produced TPA metagenomics assembly of...
CCGATGACCTGATGAAGGTCGAGGACATCAAGAACGGCTACTGCACCCAGTTCCTGCTGCACAAGGACGAGGGTGCCAGCGTTACCCGTCTGCGCGCCTTCCTTGAGTCCAACGGCGACTCCGTTGTCGTGATCGAGGACGATGATGTGGCCAACTGCCATGTCCACACCTCCGACCCCGGCATGATGCTGAGCGAGGCCATCAAGTACGGCTATCTGACCAATTTTAAAATTGAAAACATGCATGAGCAGTTCCTCGCCCGCCAGAAGCAGGCCAAGGGTCTGGAGAAGCAGGCCGAGGCCGAGGAGAACCAGACGAGCGAGTTCACCTACGCCGCCGTTGACCCCGAGCGCGAGTACGGCTTTGTGGCTGTGGCCGCCGGCGAGGGGCTGAAGGCTGTGTTCGGCGATCTGGGCGTGGATGCCGTTGTCAGCGGTGGCCAGACGATGAACCCCTCCACCGAGGACATTCTGGCCGCCATCCAGAGCGTACCTGCCAAGACCGTGCTGGTGCTGCCCAACAACAAGAACATCATCATGGCCTCTGAGCAGGCCCAGAAGCTGGCCGACCGCAAGGTCATCGTGCTGCCCACCCGCACCGTGCCTCAGGGCATGACCGCCATGCTGAACTTTGACCCCGACCTGAAGCCGGAGGAGAACGCTGTTGCCATGATGCAGGCGGCCGACCATGTCAACACCGGTCTGATCACCTACGCCGCGCGCGACAGCGAGTTTGACGGCAAGCCCATCAAGAAGGGCGAGATCATGGCGCTGGAGAACGGCAAGATCGTGGCCACCGGCACCGATCTGGTCAAGACGACCTACCGTCTGGCCCGCGCCATGAAGAAGAAGGACACCCAGTTCATCACGGTCATTTCCGGCTGTGATGTCAGTGATGAGGACGCCGAAAAGACGACCGATCTGGTGCGCGCCAAGTGCGGCGGCAACATTGAGGTCAGCCACATCAGCGGCGGCCAGCCGGTCTACTACTACATGATCTCTGTAGAGTGATCCGGACGCTATAACATAAAAAGGCGAATTTGGGAGCGAACCGAGTTCGCCTTTTTTGGTATATAATTTGCCCTGTAGGGGGCGGCGTCCCCGACGCCCCGCGGGCCGATGACGAGCATCGGCCCCTACACAACAACCTTCCGCGAAAGGAGGTCCCGTGATGGCCACCATCAACGATTCCGTCCAATACCTCAAGGGCGTCGGCCCGGCCTTTGCCAAAAAGTTTGAAAAGCTCGGCATCCGTACCATCCGCGACCTGCTTTTGTGCTACCCGCGCAAATACATTGACTACACCCAGCCCTACACCGTTGTGTCAGCACCCTATGACACCGACTGCTGCGTGCGCGCCACCGTGCTGCAGAAGGAGCCGCCCCGCCGCATCACCGGCGGGCGCGTCATGAGCCGCGTACTGGCGGCAGATGATTCCGGTATCCTGTCCCTGACCTGGTTCAACGCGGCCTACGCGGCCGACAATCTCACGGTGGGGGAGAGCTACTACTTTGAGGGGCGCATCGGCGGGGCGCTGACCCGCCGTGAGCTGCTGCATCCGCTGGTGCGCACCGAGGCACAGGTTGCGGCCTGCCCCTTCGTGGCGGTCTACCCCGGCACAGAGGGGCTGCCCGCCAGCCGCCATGCGGCCTGCGCCCACGCGGCGCTTGCCTATGCGGACGAGCTGACCGACCCGCTGCCCCCTGCGCTGCTGACCCGCTACCGTATGCCCGCCAAAGCGCAGGCGGTGCGCGCCATCCATGCCCCACAGAACGCCGCCGACCTCGCCGCCGCAAGGCGCAGGCTCATCTTTGAGGAGCTGTATCTGCTGCAGATCGGCATCTTTCTTTTACGCAGCCATGGGCGCAACCGAACCAGCGCACCGATGCACCCGCTGGATCTGGGGCCGTTCTGGCGCAGTCTGCCGTACCCGCCCACCGGGGCGCAGCGCCGCTCGACCGAGGAGATCGTGAGCGACCTGTGCGGCGAGGTGCCGATGAACCGGCTTTTGCAGGGCGATGTCGGCAGCGGCAAAACACTCGTTGCCGCTGCGGCCATCTGGTTTGCCGCCCAAAACGGCTGGCAGAGCGCCCTACTGGCCCCGACCGAGATTTTGGCCCGGCAGCATGCCGCAACGCTGGCCGACCGGCTGGAGCCGTTCGGCGTCAATGTCACGCTGCTGGTCGGCGGCATGAAGGCCAAGGAGAGGCGCATCGCACTGTCGGCCATTGCGGACGGCCGCGCCGGTCTTGTTGTCGGCACCCACGCGGTCCTGACCGATACGGTGGAATTTAAAAATCTCGGCCTTGCCATCGTGGACGAGCAGCACCGCTTCGGCGTGCGGCAGCGCGGCCTGCTGGCCGGTAAGGCGCAAAGCCCGCATCTGCTGGTCATGAGCGCGACGCCCATCCCGCGCACGCTGGGGCTTTTGATGTACGGCGACCTCGACATCTCCGTGCTGGACGAGCTGCCCCCCGGCCGCAAGCCGGTCAAGACCTGGTTCATCACCGGCAAAAAGCGGCGGGACATGTACGGCTTCCTCGACAAGCAGATCGAGGCCGGGCATCAGGTGTACATCGTCTGCCCCGCCATTGAGGAAAACGAAGCCTCCGGCGGTCTGCAGGCCGTGACGACCTATTATACCGAGACCGCCTGCGCGCTGCTGCCCCGCCGCCGCATCGGCCTGCTGCACGGCAAGCTCAAGCCCAAAGAAAAGGACGAGGTCATGCAGAAATTCAAGGCAGGGGAGCTGGATGTGCTGGTCTCGACCACCGTCATCGAGGTCGGCGTCGATGTGCCCAACGCCACGGTCATGGTCGTTGAGAACGCCGAGCGGTTCGGCCTGTCGGCCCTGCACCAGCTGCGCGGGCGCGTGGGCCGCGGCGCGGCGGACTCCTGCTGCATTTTGATCTCCGACAATGTGAATGAGCCGGTGCGGGAGCGGCTGCAGTTTTTGTGCCGCACCCCGGACGGCTTTGCCGTGGCAAAGTATGATCTGGAAACGCGCGGCCCGGGTGATTTCTTCGGTGCTGCCCAGCACGGCCTGCCGACACTGCGGGTCGCGGATCTTGTGCAGGACACCAAAACCCTGCGGGTCGCACAGGACGAGGCCAAGGCCCTGCTTGCGAAGGATCCGAACCTCATCGACCCGGCCCACCGTGCGCTCTCCGATGAGGTGGAGCGGCTGTTTGAGACCGCCGGGGCGATGAATTAGGTTTTTTGGCTTCCCCCTTTGGGGGAAGCTGCCGCCCGCAGGCGGCTGATGAGGGGCAGGGTTTCCAACGCCGCCCATTTATGGGATATCGCGGCATGGCCGCCCCTCATCCGGGCGCGGTCAGGGCCGCGCCCACCTTCCCCTAAAGGGGGAAGGCATCTTGCCCCTATAAATTCTGTTTCCTCCCTTTTATTTTCCCTTCAATTTTGGTATACTGATAGGTAATTATATAAGGCAACACCGCACAATTCCCGCCTGACGGCTTAAGCACCGCTCCGGCGGCTGCGGTACGGCATCTGCGTTGCCAAAATGCTCGATAAGACATCCAGTATTATCTGCGCTTTTGGCTTAGCATCTGCCGCACCTCGCTCGCCGTATCGGCACTTAGAATTATGCGGTATTGCCATAAAGGAAATTTTGCCTATGAAAAAATTCTGCGCGATACTCTTTTCCTTCGTGCTTATTGTGGTGCTGGCCCTGCCGGCGGCCGCAGAAGGGGAGAGTGCTGCCCTCTCTGACACAGCCCCGGCACTCACGGCCCCGGCTGCCTATGTGGTCAACCTCGACACGAACATCGTTGTCTATGACAAAAACAGCGAGGCGCCGCTTTCGGCTGCGAGCCTGACCAAGATGATGACAACGCTGCTTCTGCTGGAAAGCTATCAGGACCAGCTCGACTCGATCAGCCTGACTGCGCCGAGTTATATCTATGATCTGATCTGGGAACAAAGCACCAACGCCTCGACCGCTGACATCCGCCGGGGCGAGACGCAGAGCCTGCGCAATCTGCTGTACGCCATGCTGCTGCCCAGCGGCAACGAGGCTGCCTACATCGTGGCCGACTATATGGGCGGCGGCAGCATTGACAACTTTGTTGCGATGATGAACAACGAGGCCGCCGCCATAGGCTGCACCGGCACGACCTTTGTGGATCCCTGCGGCCTGAACCCCAACAACATCACCACCGCGCGGGATGCCTACCTGATCCTGCGGGCGCTGACGGCCTACGATGTGTTTGCCACCGTTGCCGGCACCCCGACCTACGACATGGGCACCAACAGCCGCTACACAACACCCGGCACCTATATTTTGCAGAACACCGACAAACTCATCACCAACAGCAGCTACCACCGGGACTACACCAAGGGCGGCAAGACCGGCAGCCTTGGCGAATGGCAGAACTTTGCGGGCTGGCACAGTCAGGACGGTGAAAGCTACATCAGCGTTGTGCTGAATGTGCCGCTGGAAAGCGATGAGGGCGGCCGCCCCGCCCTGCTTGAGACCGGCACCCTGATGGACTGGGTGTTTGCGACCTACACCATCGCCCCCGCGCTGGACCCCACCCAGCCCATCACCGAGGTCCGGGTTGCCTACTCTACACAGGCCGACACCGTCATGCTCTACCCGGTCGATAACATGATGACCCTGCTGCCCCGGGAGGGCGGCGCAGCCCTGACCGAGCAGGTATTCCATGTGCCGGATCAGCTGCCTGCCCCCATAAAGCAGGGCGATGTCGTGGGCACCGTGACACTGACCATTCAGGGCGAGATCATCGGTACCACAGACCTGATCGCGGGCAGCGATGTCTCCCGCAATCAGCTTTTGTATACGCTGTCCCGCGTGCGGGAGTTTTTTTCCAGCACGTATTGCAAGGTAGTCGTTATGCTGACAATGCTCGTCATCGGCGCCTATCTGATTTTTACCATCGGCCGCATCCTGCGTATCTGGAGCAAGGAAATGTAAGCCGAATCAATGGAGGTTTTTACCATGTTGGATGTAAAACGCAATCTGACCACCATGACCGATTTTTATGAGCTTACCATGTCGGCAGGCTATCTGGACGAGGGCTATGTCGATAAGATCGCCGTCTTTGATATGTTCTTCCGCCGTGTGCCGGACGGCGGCGGCTACGCCGTCATGGCCGGTCTGCAGCAGTTCATTGATGCGGTGGATCATCTGAAATTTACCGACGAGGACATCACCTACCTGCGCTCCACCAAGACCTTTGATGAAAAGTTTCTGAACTATCTGGCCAACTTCAAGCTGCACTGCAACATCTGGGCCATTGAGGAGGGCATGCCGATCTTCCCGCAGGAGCCGATCGTCACGGTCGAGGGCCCTGCCATTGAGTGCCAGCTGCTGGAAACGCTGCTGCTCGTCACCTTCAACCATCAGTGCCTGATCGCCACCAAGGCCAGCCGCATCGTCCGCTCCGCTGCCGGCCGCCCGGTCATGGAGTTCGGCGCACGCCGCGCCCAAGGCTATGACGCTGCCTACTTCGGCGCACGCGCCTCCTACATCGGCGGCTGCGGCTCCACCTCCTGCGTCATGGCGGCGCGCGACTTCGGCATCCCAGCCTCCGGCACGATGGCACACAGCTGGGTCCAGATGTTCCCGACCGAGTATGATGCCTTCAAAAAATACGCTGAGCTGTACCCCGATGCCTGCGTGCTGCTGGTGGACACCTACAATGTGCTGCGCCACGGCGTGCCCGATGCGATCAAGGTCTTTGACGAGGTGCTCAAGCCGATGGGCAAGCGCCCCAAGGGCATCCGCATCGACTCCGGCGACATCGCCTACCTGTCCAAGAAGGCCCGCAAGATGCTTGATGAGGCCGGCTACCCCGACTGTACGATCTGCGCGTCCAACTCTCTGGATGAGTACATCGTCCGCGATCTGATCCTGCAGGGTGCCCGCGTGGACAGCTTCGGCATCGGCGAGAATATGATCACCGCCAAGAGCGACCCCGTGTTCGGCGGCGTGTACAAGCTGGCCGCCGTGAAAGAGGACGATGGCAGCTACACCCCCAAGATGAAGCTGTCCGAATCTGCAGAGAAGATGACGATCCCCTGCTTGAAAAAGGTCTGGCGTATCTACGATCAGGACGGCAAGGCGATGGCTGACCTTATCACGATGGCCGATGAGGCGGTGGAAACGCAGCATGGCATCACGCTGTTTGACCCGATCGAGACATGGAAGGAATGCACCTATGTCAACTGCACGGCGCGCTGCCTGTCCACCCTCATCTATGATCACGGCCAGCGCGTCTACACCTCGCCCAGCCTTAACGACATCCGCAAGTTCTGCAAGGCACAGATCAATACCCTGTGGGATGAGGTCAAGCGCTTTGAGAACCCCCACCGCTACTATGTGGACCTGAGCCAGAAGCTTTGGGATACCAGAAGCGCGCTGCTCAAAAAGCTGTCGAAGTAAAAAATCTCTGGCTTCCCCCTTGGGGGAAGCTGCCGCCCGCAGGCGGCTGATGAGGGGCAGGCTTGCCAATACCGTCCGTTTACGGGTCGCCGCGGAAACGCAGCCCCTCATCCGTCTGCGGGCAGGGCCGCAGACACCTTCCCCCAAGGGGGAAGGCATTTCTTCCCAAAAACTTCCACCATCCTTACAAAACGGTTACAGCCCGCACCCCCTGCACATACTGTGGTCACACAGCTTGTGCGGGGGGATTTTGTATGTTGGAGCAGCTTTCATTGTTTTTTCTGGGCGGCGGGGCCTATGCTGCGCTCGAGCTGGCCTGGCGGGGCACTACCCACTGGACGATGTTCGCAGCGGGCGGGGCCTGCCTCTGCCTTTTGCAAAAGCTGGCTGCTGCACCGCTGCCGCTGGCCGGGGCCGCCGCCCTGGGCGCAGCCGGCGTCAGCGGGCTGGAGCTGGCGGTGGGGGCAGTCTGCCGCAGCCTGCTGCACACCGAGGTGTGGGACTATACCGCCGAGTGGGGGAATGTGGCCGGGCTTATCTGCCCGCGGTACTCCTTTTACTGGTTTTTGCTCTGCGGGTGGGTCATCTTTGTGCTGCGGGGCGTAGAAAGTACCGTTTATCACCCTCAAAATTCCCTGTCCGACAGTTAAAGTCCAAATTATCGTACCGTCTGTCTGGTATACTGAGATCATACCAGATAAGAAAGGCGGTACACACCATGACCCAGCAGTTTCGTTATGTCGGCGGCCACATTGAGGTCTTTTCCGAAAGCGGCGAGTTTCTTTTTTCTGCGGACACCATGCAGGAGGCATGGGATGAATTGTCCGCGTAACGCGCACAGTTGCCGTGCGAATATGTACACTATGCCGAAATAGTGGAATATATACAAATAACTTTTGTAACTTTGTACAAATTGCAGCTTGCAAAAGCAAGCTCCTTCGCATATAATAAAGACAGAAAGAGGGAAGCGGAAAGCCTCCCGATACACACTGCCCTACACTAGGAAAGGAGATGGGGTTGCAATGTTGAAGCTGCACACTTTGGCCAAATGGATGTACGGTTTTTTGGAGCCTGAGCGCCCCTACGGCTTGCCGGAGGATGTTTACAATGATGTGATCCCTTCGGGCATCCACAATTACAATCGCAACGAGCTTTTTTAAAGCCGCTTAACCTCCAAGCTCCGGCACGGCCCGCAAGCCCCGTGCCGGGGTATTTTTTTTGCAGCTGCAATACAAACCGCCCCTGAGTCGTATTCTTTGTAGGGGCCGGACATGTCCGGCCCGCAGCCTTTCCACAAGCAATCGCCTGCCTTACACAGCCGGGCCGGGCATGCCCGGCCCCTACAGGGCAGTCTCCCCAAAAACTTTTACTTGTTTTTTTCGTCAAAACACGGTATTCTATACTAAGTATATTATGCCTTTCAAAAGGAGCGACCTATGAAACTCATCACCTTCACCGTGCCGTGCTACAACTCGGCCGCATATATGGACCATTGCATCGAGACCCTGCTCACCGCGGGGGAGGACGCCGAGATCATCCTTGTGGATGACGGCTCCAAGGACGACACCGGCAAGATCGCCGATGCCTACGCCGAAAAGTACCCCACCATCGTCCGCGTCATCCATCAGGAGAACGGCGGCCACGGCGAGGGCGTCAATCAGGGCATCCGCAATGCCACCGGCGTCTACTTCAAGGTCGTGGACTCCGATGACTGGCTGGACACCGATGCCCTGCAGAAGGTTCTGACCGAGCTGCGCGCCCACCTGGGCGATGAACAGCCGCTTGATTTGATGATGGCCAACTATGTCTATGAGCATGTGGCTGACAACACCCAGAATGTCGTGGACTACAAGGGCATCCTGCCCGAAGGCCGCGTCTTCCGTTGGAACGAGATCGGCAAGTTCCCGCCGAACAAAAACATCCTGATGCACTCGGTCATCTACCGCACCGAGATCCTGCGCGCCTGCGGCATGGAGCTGCCCAAGCACACCTTCTATGTGGACAATATCTTTGTCTACCAGCCGCTGCCGCAGGTCAAAACCATCTATTACATGAACCTTGACCTCTACCGCTACTTCATCGGGCGCGAGGATCAGAGCGTCAACGAGGCCAACATGATCAAGCGCGTTGACCAGCAGCTGCGCGTCACCCGCATTATGATGAACGCGGTCGATGTCTATGCCCTGCCGCCGGAGCAGGACAAGCTGCGCGCCTACATGCTGAACTATTTCTCGATGATGATGGCGATCTCCAGCATCTTCCTGACGCTGGACGGCAGCAAGGAGGCACTGGCCAAGCGCCGCCAGCTGTGGGATGACCTCAAGGCGCACGACGGCCACCTCTACCGCCGCTGCCGCTTCTCGGTGGCGGAGGGCTGCAACCTGCCCGGCTGGCTGGGCAGCAAGATCAGCATCGGCGGCTACCGCATTGCCCAGAAGATCTTCAAGTTCAACTGAGGTACACCCATGCAGGACTATACAATCATCTTGTTTGATCTGGACGGCACGCTGACGGACTCTGCCCCGGGTATCCTGAACTCCGTGCGCTACGCCTGCCGCAAGCTTGGACTGCCTATCCCCGGCGAGGAGACGCTGCGCCGCTTTCTCGGCCCGCCGCTTATCGCCTCCTTCCGGGAGCTGATGGGGCTGGACGCCGCCGGGGCCGACCGCGCCGTCAGCGCCTTCCGGGAGTATTTCCCCACAAAGGGCCTGTTTGAGAATGAGGTCTACCCGGGCATCCCGGCCCTGCTGGCCGATATTAAATCTGCCGGGAAAACGGTCATCATCGCCACCAGCAAGCCGGAGGCGTATGCCCGGCGTATTCTGGAACATTTCGGTCTGGCGCAGTACTGCGATTTCATCTGCGGCGCCACGCTCGATGAGACCCGCACCGACAAGGCCGAGGTCATTGCCTACGCACTGGAAACGGCAGGCATCACTGACAAGAGCCGCGCCGTCATGGTCGGCGACCGCGAGCATGATGTGCTGGGTGCCAAGAAAAACGGCCTGCCCTGCATCGGGGCCGTCTACGGCTACGGCTCTGCCGAGGAGTTGACCGCTGCCGGGGCCGCTGCTCTGGCCGACACGGTGGATGAGCTGCACAAGCTGCTGCTGGGATAAATCAAATGGGAGACAGCCTGCGCTGCCTCCCGTTTTTTATTGGTCCCGGTCGTTGTAATAGAGATACCACCCGCGGAAGCCGTACCCGATGCCGAGAGCGCCCAGCGCCAGCAGCATAGCCGCCTTGTCGGGCCAAAGCGGCATATTCCGGGTGCAGACCCAAACCACCGCCAGTACAAGGCATACAAGCACCGGCAGGCCGTAGTGCAGAAATCTCTGCACCCGCAGCCGCTTCGGGTCGCCCTCCGCCGCCAGCACCGATGGATCGCACACCTCGCACCGCACCCGCAGGATCGGGATATTGCGCACATGACTTGAATACCGCACGGCCTTGTACTCGATGCCGTCCAGCGTAAACCGCGGTGTCATGCCCTCGTGGGTGATGACGATCTCTTCGCCGCAGTTCGCCGCCCAGGCCAACAGCTCGGCGGTAAACTCCTGCGGGGTTGCAATGGCGGTGTCCGGCGTAAAGGTAAACTGCCGCTTATGCTCGGCAGCCGCCATTTTCCGGTAGTCCTGCACCCAGCCGGTAAACCAGCCGCCCGCCGGGGCAGGGGAGTCCATTCGCTCAAGGCAGCTGTCCACATCCAGCTCCGCCGTCGTTCGGTCGCCGGCGGCCAGCTCCGTGCAGAAGGCGGCGGCTGCCGCCAGCTTTTGCTGCTCGGCCTCCAGCCGTTGGCGCTGGCGCTCGGCAGCCTCGGCCAGCGGCAGGGTGCCGTTCAGCACCGTGCCGATCTCCTCGACCGGCATATCCAGTGTGCGCAGCATCCGGATCAGCTTCAGTGCGCGTACATCCGCCTGCGAATAGATGCGATACTCATTTTCCGGGTTGCGGGCGGGGGTCAGCAGCCCGGCCTGCTCATAATAGCGGATATTGCGGGCGGACACGCCCGATTGCTCCGCTGCCTGCTTGATGTTCATGACATCACGCTCCTTTCACCTTCACCTTACACCCTGCACCCACTGGAAGGTCAATACTTTTCGTAAAATAACCATATCATATTTCGTAAAATTGTGCTATACTGTTTTCATATATCAATACAAAAGAGGGAATTTATCATGTACAAACCCGGTGACGATAAGCTCGAGGTCCGTGAATTGCTGGTCAAGGCCTTTGCCAGCGCGTGGGAGGCCGGCGAAAAGGCCGTTGACCGCGACACCTACATCAATTCCAGCATCAATGTGATCGACTCTCTGCAGGTCGGCCCTGAGATGATCTACGGCGAGGAGGGCCAGGGCCTGCTGGACGATGAGCTTGACCATCTGCCCGATATGCTGCGTGCCGACGGCGCGTGGGTCTACTACGCTGTGCCTGCTGAGAACTATTTTATCCTGACCTGGATGGAGGACGCCGAAAAGGCTGCTGCCAAGGTCGCTTCGCTCAAGGACGAGGAGGACAGCCTAGCCTGCATCGTGGACCTGACGCAGGAGTGGACGCACACCGAGGCATAAACCGCAAAAACGCCGAGAGGGGAGGGAGAACCGCATGAGCCGCGATACGATACGCCTGCCGCGTGATGCTTACCGACTGCTGCAGACGCTGCGTGCCGCCGGGCACAGTGCCTATGTGGTGGGCGGCTGCGTGCGCGACAGCCTGCTGGGCCGTCTGCCCGGCGACTGGGACATCTGCACCTCCGCCCGGCCCGACCAGCTGCGGGCGATCTTCCATGACCAGCGGCTTATCCTGACCGGCGAAAAGCACGGCACAGTAGCGGTCATCCTGCACAGCAAGCCGTATGAGATCACGACCTACCGGCTGGACGGCAGCTACCGCGACCACCGCCACCCCGACAGCGTGCAGTTTGTGGACGACCTTGCCGCCGACCTTGCGCGGCGGGACTTCACCGTCAACGCCATGGCTTACGCCCCCGGCGAGGGGATCATCGACCTCTACGGCGGCCGCCGTGATCTGGCCGCCGGTATCGTGCGGTGTGTCGGCGCACCTGCCGACCGCTTTGCCGAGGACGCGCTGCGCATCCTGCGGGCCCTGCGGTTCACCGCAAAGCTCGGCTTTACGCTGGAGCCTGCTACCGCTGCCGCCGCGCTGGCGGCCCGCGACACCCTGCGCACTGTCAGCGCCGAGCGGCTCTACGCCGAGCTGGACGGCCTGCTGCTGGCCCCCGGCGCCGGGAAAACCCTTGCGCAGTACGGCGAGATTCTGGGCGGCGTAGTGCCGGAGATCCTGCCCTGCATCGGCTGCACCCAGCCGGGGCGGTGGCACTGCTACGATGTGTGGCAGCATTCTGCCGCCGCTGTGGCCGCACTTGACCTGCACGGGCAGGACACCCGCGGCGTGCGGGTGCTGTGCTGGGCCACCTTTTTGCACGACATCGCCAAGCCGCAGTGCCGCACAGTCGGCCCCGATGGCGCGGCGCATTTCAAGGGGCACAACCAGCGGGGGGCGCAGGCTGCCCGCACGATCCTGCGCCGCCTCAAGGCCCCCGCCTACCTCACGGACGGCGCGGTGGGGCTGATCGCCGTCCATGATGCCCCGCTGCCCGCCGACGATGCGGGCATCCTCAAGCTGCTGAACCGCAGCGGGGCGATTTTCCTGCGGCGGCTCTGTGTGCTGAAATACGCCGATCTGGACGCCCACGCCGCGACACCGGAGGTCGCGGCCCGCCGCGCCGAGGTTGAACGCTTTGCCTGCCGCATGGACGAGCTCGCCAAGACCGGCTGCTACACAATGCGTCAGCTGGCCGTCAACGGCGCCGACCTGATGGATGCGGGCATTCCCGCCGGGCCCGGCGTCGGCGCAACACTGCAAACACTGCTTACCGCCGTTATGGAGGGCCGCCTGCCCAACGAGCGGGAGGCCTTGCTGGAGGCTGCAACCGTATGATATGGGGAGTTGGCATAGACCTGTGTGACGCAGACCGCATCGAGAAAAGCCTTGCAAAGCCGAGCTTTCTCGACCATGTGTTTGCACCGGCGGAGCAAGCCCTGCTCTCCGCCCTTGGCGAAAAGCGCCGTGCCGAGACCGCAGCCGCCAATTTTGCGGCCAAGGAGGCCTTTTTGAAGGCTGTCGGCACCGGGCTGGGCGGCTTTGCCCTCTGCGATCTGGCCGTGCTGCGCCGGGAAAGCGGTGCACCCTATTTTGCGCTGACCGGCCCCGCCGCCGCATGGGCTGCCGAGCAGGGCGTGACCGTCCATCTCAGCCTGACCCATGAGCGCGGTCTGGCAAATGCGATTGTGATTTTGGAGAAAGTATAGGCGTTGTCTATTCTTTCACGGAGGTGACCTATGCCCGGTAAAACCGCGCGCAGCAGCAATCTGGAGCTGCTGCGCATCCTCTGCATGCTGCTCATCATCGGTGACCATCTGACCGGGCAGGGCGGCATTGCGGACTATACCACGCTGCCGTCCTCCTTCGCGTTCTGTCTGATCGGCTGCGGGTCGCGCATCGCCTGCAGCGTGTTCATCCTCATCGGCGGGTGGTTCCTGTGTGAACAGCAGTACAAGACCCGCCGCCCGCTCTCGCTCTGGCTGTCGCTCTGGCTCTACACCGTGCCGGTGACGCTGCTCTGCCGTCTGGGCGGGCTGGATGTCTCACTCGGCGCACTGCGCTGGGCGGCGTTCCCGGCGTCCACGCGGCAGCTGTGGTTCATCTCGGATTATCTGCTGCTGCTGCTCTGCGTGCCGCTGCTGAACCGGCTGCTGCACGGGCTGCCGCGCGCAGCGCATCGCGGCGTGCTGGCGGTGCTGGCCGTGCCGCTGCTCGTCTACCCGACCCTGTTCGCGGAGAACGGCCTTACCGGCGATACCGCCTGGATGTTTTTGTATGAGTATCTGCTCATCGCCTATCTGCGCCGCTATCCGGACAACCGTCTGACGCGGCTTCTGCAGCGCCGCTGCGCTGCGCTGCTCCTCGGGCTGGGGCTGCCGCTCGTCAACACCGCTGTGCGCGCAGTGCTTGAAATGCGCGGCCTGACCGATGGCAAAGCGTTTCAGTACATTGCCTACTACCGCACCGCGCTGGGCGCACTGCCCAACCTGCTGGCCGCACTGGCGCTGTTTTATCTGTTCAAGGGGCTGTCCTTAGGCTCTGTCCGGTGGATCAACGCCCTATCCGGCACAACGCTCGGCGTCTACATTCTGCACCAGATCCCTGCGTTCCGGGGCTTCCTCTGGAACGGGATCCTGCAGGCGCAGGCGCACCACGGCTCGGTCGGCTACACGCTGTTTGCGGTGGCGGCCGTATTCCTCGGCTGTGCGGCGGTGGATGCTGCCCGCACCGCGCTTGTCACGCGCCCGCTGGAAAAAACAAAGCTGTTCCGCACCCTCTGTGAAAAAGGCGATGCACTCGCCGCAAAAATCACAGCCGATGATTAAAAAGACCTCCCTCTGCTTATACTTTCAGTAACAAGCAAAGGGAGGTCTTTTCTATGGAAGTACACCGCGGAGAGGTTTTTTACGCCGACCTGAGCCCTGTCGTGGGATCGGAGCAGGGGGGCATACGGCCGGTACTTATCATACAGAATGAGATCGGCAACCGGCACAGCCCCACCGTCATTGCAGCCGCCATCACAAGCCGTCAGGACAAAAACCGCCTGCCCACCCACATCAATGTGCGGGCCGACCGCTGCGGTCTGGCAAAGGACAGCATCATCCTGACCGAGCAGATCCGCACGCTAGACAAGCGCCGCCTGCGCGAGCGCGCCGGCTGCATCCCGCCCGATGACATGCGCCGCGTGGATGAGGCGCTGGGCGTCTCCATGGGGCTGGAAAGCGCGGATGTGCATCATGATGGGGGATATTTTTGAGCACGCCGCGCTGCCGAATACGCCTTTCACGGCAGGAAGTTCGCCGCCACCGGTGCCAGAAGCGCAGTCATGATGCCCGCCACGGCAATCGCCAGCCCGCTCATCGCGCCCTCGATCTCGCCCATCTGCAGGGCCTTGCTCGTGCCGATGGCGTGGGCCGAGGTACCCAGTGCCAGCCCCTTGGCCAGCGGGTCTGTAATATGGCAGACCTTACACACCGTCTCGCCCAGCAGGCTGCCGACGATGCCGGTCAGGATGATGACCGCCCCGGCCAGCGCGGCTGTGCCGCCCAGCGTTTCGGCCACATCCATGCCGATGGCTGTCGTGACAGACTTGGGCAGAAAGCTCACCGCATGGGCGCGCTCAAGCCGCAGCACCCACGCCATGGCCAGCACGCTGCCCAGACTCGTCAGCACGCCCGCCGCGATCGATGCAAAGATGGCGGCCAGATTCTTCTCCAGCAGCTCCCACTTTTCATACAGGGGGATGGCCAGACTGACTGTGGCGGGCATCAGCAGCCAGCTTACAGGCTGGGCGCTGGCCTTGTAATCGGCGTAGGGCACGCCGAAGCAGCGCAAAAACACGATGACGAAGATACTGCCCATCAGCAGGGGATTGAACAGGGCCTTGCCCGTCTTGCGGTTGACCCAGACGCCAGCGGCATAGGCTGCCAGCGTGGCCAGCACGCCCCAGCTGCCGCACTGCTGCAAAAACTCAGCCATTTTTATGCTCCTTTCCACCTGCGCATTTCTGCGCCACCATGCCGGTAACTGCCATGACCAGCGCCGTGACCGGCACGATGGCCAGCACGGCGGGCAGCAGCAGGTTGATAAGCTGGCTGCCCAGCTCCATAACGCCGGCCGCCGCCGGAACGAACAGCAGCGGGAAGATGCCGGTCAAAAACAGACCCGTCTCCCGCACCTGCTCCAGCTTGAGCAGCCCGGTTTTGAGCGCAACGACCATCAGCAAAAGGCCGTACACACTGGCCGGAATCGGCAGCGGCAGCACCGCCGCCAGTACCTCGCCCGCCAGGCAGAACGCCGTGATGCGGGCAAACTGGAAAATATACTTCACGCAATAACCCTCTTTTACCCAAAATTCGTGTACCATCATACCACGCGCGTCAACATTCGGCAAGTTGTACATTGTATGAAAACCGTCCACATTTTCACACCGCAGTTGTAGGAAACAGCACTTGTAATTTGAAATAAGCTGTGGTATACTAACCGCAAACAAATGAATTTCACTCGAAAAGAGGTTTTGACCATGTCTTTACTGAAAAAACTGGCCGGTCTGGCCGTGGGTGCCGCTGCCTTGGGCGCTGCCGCTTATGTCCTAAAAAACCGTGAGCACGGCGAGGAGTATGAGCATATTGTGGGCCCGGAGGACGAGGTCGAGCCTGAGACCGAGTCCGCCGAGCCCGCCGACGAGGATGCGTCTGCTGTGGCTGAACCTGCCCCCGCTGCCGCACCTGAGGAACCTGCCGCCCCCGCCGAAACGGCACAGCCCGAGGAACCCGCGGAAGTTGAAGAGACCCCCGCCCCGAAGGCTGCCGACTTTGACGCCCCGAATGTGAACCCGGTCGAGCTGGGCCACACGGAGGCCCCCCGCACGGCGGACGGCAAGATCGACCCCACCCAGATTGTTGACCCTGCAGTGGCCGGTGACTGGGAGGAGCAGGGCTGCAAGGGCTGATATACCAAACGCACAAGGCGCATCTTTGTTTTATGGCAAAGGTGCGCCTTTTTGTATTTGTTGCTGCGGGACCGCGCCGCGGCGGGCAGGGGACTGCCCGCCCTACACAAGTGCCGCGGCCGCCGCACCGTAGCCGCAATTTCCGCGCACAAATGTCCGTGATTTTACTACAAAAGCACTTTACAACTTTAGTGCAGTAAAGTATAATAGAATTTGTATCGGATCAGAGAGGTAGGAATGTTATGGAGATCGAACTCAAGAGCTTTACCCCCGCCGAGCAGGCGACCTTCCGTCTGCGCGCCCTGTATGAGCAGGCCGGCTACCGCAAATACCGCGCCTCCCGGTTTGAGGAATACGCGCTGTATCAGGAATATCAGCGCTTCCTGCCGGACTCGCAGGTCATCACCTTCACCGATCTGGACGGCAAGCTGCGCGCCATCAAGCCCGATGTGACGCTGTCCATCGCCAAGACGGCGCAGCCCGCCGCCGGGGAGTGCAAGCGCTTTTATTATAATGAGGAGGTCTGCCGCCCCAGCCGCGAGAGCCACACCTTCCAGACCATCCACCAGATGGGGCTTGAGAGCATGGGTGCCGTGGACGCCGATGAACAGGCCGCTGTTGTGCGGCTGGCGCTGCAAAGCCTTGCCGCGCTGGAAGTTCCCACCGTGCTGGAAATCAGCCACATGGGCTATCTGACCGCGCTGCTGGATGCGCTGGCGGTGCCCGCCGAAGCACGAGGCAAAATCCTTGATTACCTGCGTGCCAAAAACGCCCATGAGCTGCGCACCGCCGCGCTGGATGCCGGGCTGGATGCGTCCGCCGCCGAGGCCCTGACCGGACTGCTGGCTTTGCACGGCCCCATGGGCGCTACGCTGACCGCCGCGCGCGCCGCCTGCCGGTGCGAGGCCCAGCGCGCCGCCCTAGATGAGCTGCAGGCGCTGCAGAACGCTCTGGGCGAGGCTGGGCGCGGCACCCAGCTGGATCTGAGCATGGCCGATGAGATGGAGTATTACAACGGCCTTGTCTTTACCGGCTATGTGGCGGGCATTCCCCGCGCCGTGCTGAAGGGCGGCCGCTACGATTACCTTATGCAGCGATTCACGCCGGGGGCCAACGCCATCGGCTTTGCCATCTATCTGGACGAGCTGGAGCGTCTGGCCGCACCGCTGCCTCCCGTGCAGCAGCAGGGCGGCGAAAAAATCTGGCTGAACATCGCCCTGCCGAAAGGCCGCCTTGGCGACAAGGCCTACAAGCTGCTGGCGGGCGCGGGCTACAGCGCCACCGAGGATTACAACGACACCCGCAGGCTGGTGGTGGAAAACCCCGATGCCTGCGTGCGGTATTTCCTCGTCAAGCCGAGTGATGTTGCCATTTATGTCGAGCACGGCGCAGCGGACATCGGCATTGTGGGCAAGGACATTCTGACCGAGTCGGGCGCGGATGTCTATGAGCTGCTGGATACCGGCATGGGCAAATGCCGTATGTGCGTGGCCGGTCCCGCCACCTTTGCCGATGACGAAAGCCGCGCACTGCGGGTGGCCACAAAGTTCGTCAACATCGCCCGCAGCCACTATGCGCGCCGCGGCCGTGACATTGATATTATCAAGCTGAACGGCTCGATCGAGCTGGCCCCGATTCTGGGGCTGTCCGATGTGATCGTTGACATTGTGGAGACCGGCACGACCCTGAAGGAGAACGACCTGACCGTTATCGAGGAATTTATGCCGATCTCGGCCCGGTTCATCGCCAACAAGGCGAGCTATAAATTCAAATACGCCCAGCTGACCGAGCTGCTGAACAAGATGAAGGAGGCCCTTGCAAGATGATCCGTCTGTATGATTTTGATGAGGTACGCCCCGAGGAGATCCTCAACCGCGACATCCGCGCCGAAGCCGATGTGGAGGCCACCGTTGACGCCATCATCGCCGATGTGCGCGCTCGCGGCGATGCCGCCCTGATCGAATACGCCGCCAAATTCGACCATGCCGAATTGACCGATGTGCGGGTCAGCCAGGCCGAGATCGATGAGGCGTTTGCCGAGCTGGAAAAGACCGACCCGGAGTTTATCACGACCCTGAAGATGGCCGCCGGGAATATTCGCCGCTTCCATGAGCAGCAGCTGCACAAAAATTTCGTAGTCAACGACACCCCCGGCATCGTGCTGGGACAGAAGTACACCCCCATCCAGCGCGCCGGCGTCTATGTGCCGGGCGGCACGGCTGCCTACCCCTCGACCGTTTTGATGGATGTCATCCCGGCCAAGGTCGCGGGCGTTAAACAAATCGTCATGACGACCCCCGCAGGGCGGGACGGCAAGGTAAACCCCTCCATTCTGGCGGCGGCGGTCATTGCGGGCATTGATTTAATTTTCAAGACGGGCGGCGCACAGGCCGTAGCCGCGCTGGCTTATGGCACCGAGAGTGTTCCCGCCGTGGACAAGATCGTCGGCCCCGGCAACATCTATGTTGCCACCGCCAAGCGCAAGGTTTTCGGCAAGGTCGGCATTGATATGATCGCAGGACCGTCCGAAATTCTTGTTCTGGCGGACGGAAGCTGCAACCCCGCGTGGGTGGCCGCCGATCTTCTGAGTCAGGCCGAGCACGATAAGCTGGCCAGCCCGGTGCTTGTCACCGACAGCTGGGATCTGGCCAAGGCCGTGCAGGCCGAGCTGGAGGTGCAGATCCCGCAGCTGCCCCGCGCTGCCATCGCCCGCGCAAGCGTGGACACCAACGGCAAGATCATCGTGACCGATGACATGCGCAAGGCCATCGAGGCCGTGAATATCATCGCCCCCGAGCATCTGGAGATCTGCGTTGACGACCCGTTTGCCGTGCTGAACTCGGTGCAGAACGCCGGCAGCATCTTCCTTGGCAAGAATGTACCCGAGGCACTGGGTGACTATTTTGCCGGCCCGAACCACACGCTGCCAACCAGCGGCACAGCGCGTTTTTCCAGCCCTCTGGGCGTGGACGATTTCGTCAAGAAGTCGAGCTTTATCTACTACACCCGCGAGGCTTTGAGCGAGGTGCAGGGACGCATCGCCGATTTTGCCGAGCGCGAGGGCCTGCACGCCCACGCCAAGAGTGTAACGATACGGTTTGAGTGATGGATGGTTTGCCGAAACGAAAATCCAACCGTTTGCCGCAATTTGATTATGGCACAGTCGGCGCGTATTTCATCACGATTTGTTCCCGAGATAAAGCAAAAGTTTTCGGCCGTGTCGTAGGGGGCGGCGTCCTCGACGCCCCGCGCACGCTGCCGTCGCCGCACGGTAAAATTGTTATAGCTCAAATTGAAGCCATGGAAAATTTTTACCCGGGTTTGCAAATTGAAAAATTTGTGGTCATGCCGAATCATATCCATTTGATTGTTGCAGTCACGCAAAGCCCGACCGGGGCGTCGAGGACGCCGCCCCCTACAACCGTGCGTGCCAATCAATCCATTCCGGCATTTGTTTCCACGCTCAAGCGCATGACAAACCGCGCAGCAGACACACAACTGTGGCAGCGCGGGTATTACGACCACATCATCCGCGACCAACTCGACTATGACACCATCTGGCGCTACATCGACGAAAACCCCGCCAAATGGCATCTTGACCGGTTTTATATTCCGGAGGGGGAGAAACACCCATGAGCCGTTATTTTACCAAAACCCTCGCATCGCTGGAGCCGTATACCCCCGGCGAGCAGCTCAAAATCGCTGATATTGTCAAGCTCAACGCCAACGAAAACCCGTACCCGCCCGCTCCCGGCGTGGCGGCGGCGGTGGCGGCGGCTGTGCCGGGGCTGCGGCTGTACTCCGATTTGACGAACGGCGACCTGAACGCCGCCATTGCCAGGCATTGGGGCGTACGCCCGGAGAACATCCTCTGCGGCAACGGCAGCGATGAAAACCTGCTGCTTGCGCTGCGGGCCTTCTGCGATGAGAACACACCGCTGGCCTTTGCCGATGTGACCTACAGCTTTTACACGGTACTGTGTGACCTTTTACATATTCCGCAGCACATTCTCCCGCTGGAGGACGATCTGACCATCGACCTTACCAAATACTGCGGTCTGCATGAAACGATCGTCATCGCCAACCCCAACGCCCCGACCAGCCTGCTGGCCCCGGTCGCGGCCATTGAGGAAGTGCTGAAAACAAACCCAGATAACATTGTGATCGTCGACGAAACCTATGTCGAGTTCGCGCCTGCCGGGTCGTCCTGTCTGCCGCTTTTGGAAAAATATGACAACCTCGTCATCACCCATACCTTCTCCAAAACGCACAATCTGGCGGGTGCGCGGCTGGGCTTCTGCATCGCGCGGCCGGAGCTGATTGCCGACATGAACCGCGTCAAATTCAGCTACAGCCCCTACAATGTCAATTCAATGACTCAGGCCGCCGGTGTAGCCGCCATCTCCGACGAGGCTTATTTCGCCGATGTAACGGCGAAGGTCATCGCCGAGCGCACCCGCACCACCGCCGAGCTGCGCAGGCGCGGTTTCACCGTGTTCGACTCGTCTACAAACTTCCTGTTTGCCGCAACCGACCGGATGCCCTGCCGGGAAATTTTTGAAAAACTCCGCGACCGCGGCATCCTGATCCGCCATTTCAACGCCCCGCGCATCTCCGGCTACCTGCGCATCACAATCGGCACCCCCGACCAGATGCAGCGGTTCCTCACCGCGCTGGATGAGATTTTAAAAGGGTAAATGTATACAGAAGGGGAAGTATTATGATCGCAATCGTTGACTACGGCGTGGGGAATCTGTTCAGCCTTTCGTCCAGCGTAAAAAGTCTGGGCGCGGAGGTCCGCGTGACCCGCGATGCGGCGGATCTGCGGGCGGCAGATCATATCCTGCTGCCCGGTGTCGGGGCCTTTGCCGATGCAATGGCCAAGCTGGAGGCCACCGGCCTCGTACCCGTTTTGCGCGAAGAAACGCAAAAAAAGCCGCTGCTCGGCATCTGCCTAGGTATGCAGCTTCTGTTTGAAGAAAGCTATGAGTACGGCGCACACCGCGGCCTTGGGCTTATCCCCGGCGTAGTCTGCCCGCTGGCGGATGATCTGCGCGACCCTGCGCTCAAGGTGCCCCACATCGGCTGGAACGCTCTGGACATTGTGCCCGGGCGCGAGGCCGACCAGCTGTTCAAGTATATCCAAAACGGCGAGTATGTCTATTATGTACACAGCTATTACGCCAAAAACTGCGCTGCATCAACACTGGCGACCAGTGACTACAGCATCCCCGTGACCGGTGCGGTGCGGCAGGGGCTGGTGTACGGCACCCAGTTCCACCCCGAAAAGTCGGGGGACACCGGCCTGCGCCTGCTGAAGGCCTTTGCCGAACTGTAACGACAAACGGAGGAGATCACGATGAAATTATACCCCGCCATTGATCTGCGCGGCGGTCAGGCCGTGCGGCTCTATCAGGGCGATTACGAAAAAATGACCGTCTACAACGCCGACCCCGTGGCGCAGGCGCAGAAATTTATTGACGCAGGTGCGAAATATCTGCATGTTGTAGATCTGGACGGCGCTAAGGACGATACCACCGCAAACCTGCAGACCATCGCCGCCATCGCCAAGCTCGGCAGCTTGAAAATCGAGGTCGGCGGCGGCATCCGGGATGAAGCACGCATCCGCCGCTATCTTGATCTGGGCGTGGACCGCTGCATCCTCGGCACGATTGCCGTCAAGGATTTCGCTTTTGCCCGGGAAATGGCCCAAAAGTACGGCGCACAAATCGCGGTCGGCGTTGATATGCGGGACGGCCTTGTAGCTGTCAACGGCTGGAAGGAGGTCACCCCCGAGCCGGGTGTGGCATTCTGCCGCCGCTGCGCCGAGGCAGGCGTGAAAGCCGTCATTGCCACCGATATTTCCCGGGACGGCACACTGCAGGGAACAAATCTCGACCTGTATCGTGAGCTTTTGACAATTCCCGGGCTGGAGGTCACCGCCAGCGGCGGCATTGCCGCCATGGCTGAGCTGGCCGAGCTTTCCGCCATGCACTGCCACGCCGCCATTCTGGGCAAGTCCATTTATACCGGAGCCATTGATCTGGCCAAGGCTGTGCGGCTGTACGAGGGGGAGTGAACGCATGATTACCAAACGCATTATTCCTTGTCTGGATGTAAAAAACGGGCGTGTTGTCAAGGGTGTCAACTTTGCCGGGCTGCAGGATATGGCCGACCCGGTCGAGATGGCGCGGTACTACAACGCTTCCGGTGCAGATGAGCTTGTTTTTTACGATATTACGGCCAGTGTTGAGGGGCGCGGACTCTTCACCGATATTCTGCGCGAGGTCGCAAGCCAAATCTTCATTCCGCTGACCGTCGGCGGCGGCATCAACACACTGGACGATTTTGACCGGGTTTTGAAATGCGGTGCCGACAAGGTCAGCGTCAACTCCGGCGCCATCCGCAATCCGGGCCTGATCCCGGCTGCGGCCCAAAAATACGGCAACCAGTGTGTTGTGCTTTCCGCTGACATCAAGCGGGTGGACGGCAGATTCATGCTGTTCGCCAAGGGCGGGCGCGAGAACACCGGCATGGATGCCCTCGACTGGCTCGAACAGGGCGTAAAAAACGGCGCGGGGGAGCTGGTCGTAAACTCCATTGACACGGACGGCGTGAAAAACGGCTTTGACCTTGAGTTGCTCGATGCCGTGGCCGCCCGCTGCGCCGTGCCCATCATCGCCTCCGGCGGTGCGGGCAAAAAAGAGGATTTCCTTGAATTGTTCCGCAATCACCCTGCCGTGGACGCTGGGCTGGCCGCATCCATCTTCCACACGAAGCAGGTAGAAATCAACGATTTGAAGCGGTATTTGCGGGCGAACGGTGTAGAAATGCGGGTGTGATTGCCCCTTCGCCATGCAGCCACCCGGTAGGGGCCGCACATGTGCGGCCCGCAACATTCCCAAAAGCGTCCTCTTGCGGGAAAGCCGCGGGCCGGGCATGCCCGGCCCCTACTGCGTAACTATAGCAAACCTACACTTTACCTCTTGCCAAACCGCATAAAAAGAGGTACACTAAACTATATGACTTTAGGAGTGTCCACCATGGAAATCACCGAAAATTCCAAGACCCTCAAATTTGATGCCAACGGCCTGATCCCCGCCATCGTGCAGGACCATTACACCAAGGAGGTCCTGACCCTTGCCTACATGAACGCCGAAACGCTTGCCCTGACGATTGCCGAGGGGCGCACCGTGTTCTGGTCCCGCAGCCGCCGCGAAATCTGGCGCAAGGGCGAGACCTCCGGCAATGTGCAGCGGGTCGTTTCCATCACCGCCGACTGCGACAAGGATGCGCTCGTCATTGATGTCATCAAGAACGGCCCTGCCTGCCACACCGGCGCCGAGAGCTGCTTCTTCAACCCGGTCTATGTCTCCGATGAGCTGAAGCAGTTCACCTGGCAGGGCTTGTACGCACTCATCGAGGGCCGCAAGACCAACCCGCAGGAGGGCAGCTATACCACCTACCTGTTCGACAAGGGGCTGGAAAAGATCCTTAAAAAGGTCGGCGAGGAATCCACCGAGGTCATTATCGCAGGCTCTAAACGCGACAGGGAGGAGACCATCTACGAGATCAGCGACCTAGCCTACCATGTGATGGTGCTGATGATCGAGCTGGGCATTTCTGTGGAGGACATCACCAAAGAGCTGGAAAAACGACATGTGATCGACCATAAGGTCAAGCAGGAAAGGATGCAGTAACCATGGCAGGCGAATACCTGAAAAGCTCTGTGCACGTTCATTCCAAACTGTGCGATGGCAAAAATACCCCCGAGGAGGTCGCAGTCACGGCTTGGAAGGCCGGTCTGCAGACGCTGGGCTTCAGCGGCCACAGCCACACCCCCCACGATCTTGAATATTGCATGACCCAGAGCCGTACCGCCCTGTACAAGGCACAGATTGCCAAGCTCAAGGAGCGCTACGCGGGCAAAATGGATATTCTGTGCGGTCTGGAGTGGGACCTTTACAGCGATGACGACCCGACCCAGTACGACTACTGGATCGGCAGCACCCACTATGTCCGCGGCCCCAAGACCGGCAAATATTATGAGATCGACTGGCGCGAGGAGGATCTGCGCGCCTGCATTGATGATGATTTTGACGGCGATGCGCTGGCCGTGGTCGAGGCCTATTTTGCCAATGTGGCCAAGGTTGCCGAGAAGAAGCCCACGATCTTGGGCCACTTCGACCTGATCAAGAAGATCAACGGTGACGGCAAGTTCTTTGATGAGAACGACCCCCGTTACACCGCCGCCGCCAACGCCGCGCTGATGACCGCCGCCCGCAACCGCTGCGTGCTGGAGGTCAACACCTCTGCGGTGTACCGCGGTTTCCGCAAGGATTTCTTCCCGTCCGATGCGATCCTGAAGGAGTGGCTGGTGCTCAGCGGCAATGTTGTCATCACCGCCGACGCCCACGATACCAAGGCGCTGACCTTCGGTTTTGAGGCTGTCGCCGCCAAGCTGAAAGAGCTGGGCTACACCAAGGTGCAGGTACTGGGTAAGGACGGCTTCACCCCCTGCGAGCTGTAATATGTGCCGTTATTTTTGCGCAAATAATTTTTAAAAGAAAATTGCAGGAAGGGGTTGACAACCCCTTCCGTTTTTTGTATAATAATACCTGCATTCTGGCGGCAGCCACTGTGGAGAGGTGTCCGAGTGGTTTATGGAACTGGTCTTGAAAACCAGCGATCCGCGCGAGCGGACCATGGGTTCGAATCCCATCCTCTCCGCCATTTTGTGATAACAAGTGAATATTTTATATCACTTTGACTTGTGGAGTAATACTCAAGAGGTCGAAGAGGCGCCCCTGCTAAGGGCGTAGGGTGGGAAACCGCCGCGAGAGTTCAAATCTCTCTTACTCCGCCAACAAAAACCCGCGTATCTGCGTAAGATATGCGGGTTTTTGGTTTATCTAAGCGCCCGTATACCCCGGCATTTACGACAATCCGGCTTTCCGTTCTTTGTGCAGGCTGCCCAAAATCCTTTGGTTCTTTTGTATTTCCCGTCAAAACTTGCATTACCGGTGGGAATCCGGTATACTTTCTTTATTACGATTATGCGGAGGTGCCTGCAATGCGTTTATTTGATGTGCTGGGTCCTGTTATGACAGGACCGTCCAGCAGCCATACAGCGGGCGCGGTGCGCATTGGCAGCACGGCGCGGCGTCTGCTGGGCGAGCAGCCTGCCGAGGCCGAGATCCTGCTCTATGGCAGCTTTGCCGCCACAGGCCGTGGCCACGGCACGGATCGTGCACTGGTGGCAGGCCTGCTGGGCATGCAGCCCGATGACGACCGCATCCCCCACAGCTTTGCACTGGCCAAGGAGGCCGGTCTGCACTTTAAGATCAGCACCGCCAACCTGCGGGGTGCGCACCCCAACACGGCCATGCTGCGGCTGGTGGGCGTTTCGGGCCGCAAGTTAGAGGTCGTTGGCTCGTCTATCGGCGGCGGGCGAATCAGCATCTGCCAGATCGACGGTATCACGACAAACTTCGGCGGCGATCACAATACACTGATCGTCCACAATCAGGACACGCCCGGCCATGTGGCAGCCGTCACCACCTGCCTGAGCAGGCACGGCGTCAACATTGCCACGATGCAGCTCTACCGCTCCGCCGCCGGGGGCTATGCCGTCATGGTTCTGGAATGTGATGAGCCCATCCCCGATGAGATCGCCGGGGAGCTGCGCATTCTGCCGGGCATCGTCAAGGTCACTATATTAAATTTGTAAGGGGGCAGGCAAAATGGCATTTTCCTCCGTTCGGGATATGGTCGAGCTCTGCAAAGAGACCGGCCAGCCGCTCTATGAGGTCATTCTGGAAAGCGACCTGACCGAAAGCGGCCTGACCCGCGCCGAGAGCGAGGCCGAGATGCACCGGCTCTGGTCGGTCATGTGCGCCACCAGCGCCGGCTACTGCAGCACAGACCGCTCGATGAGCGGCTTTGCAGGCGGCGATGCAGCCAAGGTCAGCGAGGCTGCGGCCCGCGGCATACTTTACGCAGACGGCTATTTTGCGGATGTCATGGCCGAGGCGCTGAAAACCGCTGAGTGCAACGCCTGCATGAAGCGCATCGTTGCTGCGCCGACAGCGGGCAGCTGCGGTGTTCTGCCCGCTGTGCTGCTGCCTCTGTGGCGGCGCGGGCTGGCAGATGAGACCGCTATACACCGCGCACTTTACATTGCCGCCGGGTTCGGGCAGGTCGTGGCCGCCCGCGCCACGCTGGCAGGTGCCGAGGGCGGCTGTCAGGCGGAGGTCGGCGCTGCCAGCGCAATGGCTGCCGCCGCACTGGTGGACATCCGGGGCGGCACAGCCGAGCAGTGCGCCGAGGCGTTCGCCATGGCGCTCACAAATCTGGAGGGGCTTGTCTGCGACCCGGTGGCGGGCCTTGTGGAGATACCCTGCATCAAGCGCAATGTCATCGGCGCCATGAACGCCGTCTCCGCCGCCGATATGGCGCTGGCCGGTGTGGTCGGGCATATCCCAGCTGATGAGGTCATTGATGCGATGGCCGAGGTCGGCAACGCGATGAGCCAGGATCTGCGCGAAACCGGCATCGGCGGCCTCGCCGGCACCCCGACCGGCCGCGCCATCTGCGAGATCGTGACGATGAACGGCAGGGAAGAGGAAGCGTAAATTCCCTCCGCAGCAAATGGACGGGCATCGACCCGGAAATGCTGCGGCCGCCACCACATTATTCCCCGGGCGGCCAATGGCTGCCCCTGCAAATATTCCTATTATAATAAGGAGAACTGCTTTTTGAAATCAGGTGCTTTGGAGCTTGTGCGCTGACCGGGAGGTCGCGCCATTGCCAAATGCTACGCGTTCCTCCCATACGGATTTTTTACCGCTTACTGTAAAAATTCGGGAGGACACACCCTATGAACCGTGAAAACAAGCGCAAGCAATTTCAGAACGGATATTATAAAAACCACCGCTGTGACGACACCTTTACCTGCAAGCATTGCGGGCGGGTCGTGGTGCCCATCGGGGCGGGCACACAGCACCGCAACCACTGCCCCAACTGCCTTGTCAGCCTGCATCTGGACGATGAACCCGGCGACCGCGCCGCCGACTGCGGCGGACAGAGGAAATGACCGCCCTGATGGGCGGGGAGGGAAGGATGCGGTGAATGCTTGCGGGGCGGCAAGACTGCATGGCAGGGTGAGGGCACCCCGCCTCGCCAAACGGCATCACAAACCGTAGGGCGGCATGCCCCATGCCGCCGGGGCGTCGAGGACGCCGCCCCTCTGCCATGCTTTCTACGCAACTTCCCGTTTACAAATTCCGACAATGTGGTATACTGAAAGAAAAACTCTGGGAGGATTCCATCCATGAACGATATGCGTTGGGCGTCTATTGACGCCTTTGCCGAGCAAAACCGTGACAATATCCTGCGCGACATCACCCGCCTTGTTGCCGTACCCAGCGTTGAGGGTACGCCGGAGCCGGGCGCACCGTTCGGTGCCGGCCCCCGCGCTGCACTGGACAAGGCGCTGGAGATCGCCGGTGAGCTGGGCCTTGACACCTTCAATGCCGATGGCTACATCGGCTGGGCCGAGACCGGCCGCATCGCCGATGGCCAGAAGTTCCTTGGCACCATCACCCACACCGATGTCGTGCCCGAGGGCAACGGCTGGGACGCCGACCCCTACACCGTCCGCGTGCGGGACGGCTGGCTGCTGGGCCGCGGCGTGGCCGATGACAAGGGCCCGAGCATCCTCTGCCTGTATGCGCTGAAATACCTCAAGGACAGCGGCATTGAGCTGAAATACCCCGTGCGCGCCCTGCTGGGCACCAACGAGGAGACCAACATGCACGATGTAGACTACTACGCCGAGCATTACCCGATGCCCGCCTTCTGCTTTACCCCCGATGCCGAGTTCCCGGTCTGCAACGGCGAGAAGGGCGGCTTCAACGGCGAGATCGTCAGCCCCCGCTTTGAGAACAGCATCATCACCGCCTTTGAGGGCGGCGTAGCCCACAACGCCGTGCCTGACCGCGCAGCCTGCACCGTGCAGGTGGCCGCAGGCGCACTGGTTCCCTGCGAGGGCGTGACCTTTGAGGCAGGGGAAGGCGGTGCCACCGTCATCCGCGGCTGGGGCAAGAGCGGCCATGCCGCCATGCCCGAGGGTACCGTCAACGCCATTGGCCTGATCGTTGACTGCCTGCTCAAGAGCGGCGTCTGCACCCCGCAGGAGGAGGCCTACCTGCAGGTGCTGCATACGCTGCACGCCTCCACGGACGGCAGTGCGCTGGGCATTGCCGCCGATGACGGCCTGTTTGACCCGCTGACGATCATCGGCGGCACGATCGAGATGAAGGACGGCATCATCCGCCAGAGCTTCGACTGCCGCTATCCCACCAACACCGATCCCGAGAAGATGACCGCCGCCATGGAGAAGATCTGCGGCGCGGCCGCCCGCATCGAGAATGTGACGAGCCGTGTGCCGTTCTATATTGATGCCGACAGCCCGGCCATCCAGACCCTGATCAACACCTACAACGATGTGACCGGCGAGGGCAAGACCCCCTTCACGATGGGCGGCGGCACCTACGCGCGCCACTTCCCGTATGCCGTCAGCTTCGGCCCCGAGCACACCGACATTGCCATCCCTGACTTTGCCGGCCCCATGCACGGCGCCAACGAGGGCACCCCGTTTGAGAAGCTCATCGAGGCCCTCAAAATCTATATCCTGACCCTGCTCCGCCTGCAGGAGATCGAGCTGTAAGTTCCAGCCCGGCAGCTTTCGCTGCCGGGCTTTTTTCTTTGTCGGATTGTTAATTTTTATACAGCAGTTCAATTCTGCATCGGTTGCGAAAATTGTTGCAATTCTTGCGGGTTCGGCACAAAACTGCCGCCTGCTTGCTTGACTTGACCTTGAAAAATGGTACAATATATCTGTATTGTTATCCACCCGGGCAGGGGAGCAGACAACGCCTGCCCGGGTGAGAATCAAAGGTCATCGCCGCACGATTCCCGCCGTATCGGCAGTCAGAATGGTGCGGCAATGCCAAAAAGAGAAATGGGGGAAATCAGATTGTTCAAATCCCTAAAGCGCTCTGCCAAGGGTGCCGCTGTGCCGCATGTGAAGGCTACAGCCGGGCTGCCGACCGTCAAGATGCCGGTGCCTGAGCATGTTGTCATTCCCATGTCGATGCACATCGGCGCACCCGCAGAGCCTGTCGTCAAAAAGGGCGACACCGTCATGGTCGGTACCGTGATCGGCAAGGCCGGCGGCTTTGTGTCCGCCAATGTCTACTCCAGCGTGTCCGGCACCGTGCAGGACATTGCCCCGCTGCGCATGGTCAACGGCGCAATGGCAACGGCCGTTGCCATCAAGACCGATGGCGCGCAGACGGTGGACCCCGCCTGCGTGCCGCCTGTCGTCACCGACAAGGCAAGCCTTCTGGCCGCCGTGCAGGCCTGCGGTCTGGTCGGCGTCGGCGGTGCCGGCTTCCCAACGCATGTCAAGCTGGCTGCCAACACGATCGACACGCTGCTCATCAACGCAGCCGAGTGTGAGCCCTACCTGACCACCGACTGCCGCGAGATGCTGGAGTGCAGCGACACGATCATCTCCGGCATCGCCGCTGTCATGAAGTACTGCGAGATCCCGCACTGCATCATCGGCATTGAGCGCAACAAGCCTGAGTGCATCGACCTGCTCTGCTCGCTGACCCGCGAGATGAAGGGCGTTGAGGTCAAGGGCCTGCCGATGCGCTACCCGCAGGGTGCCGAGAAAACGCTGGTCGAGACCTGCACAGGCCGCGAGGTTCCGCAGTTCGGCCCCTCCGGCAAGCCGGGTCTGCCCGCCGATGTGGGCTGCGTCATCATGAATGTGACGAGCGTATCTACCTTAGGCAAGTTCCTCAAGACCGGCATCCCGCTGGTGACGAAGCGCGTCACCGTGGAGGGCGATGCCATCGCCAAGCCCCAGAACATCGAGGTCCCCATCGGCACGCTCTACCGCGATGTCATCGAGGCCTGCGGCGGTGTCAAGGAGGGTGTCGAGCTGGGCAAGATCATCTTCGGCGGCCCCATGATGGGCGGTGCCGCCCCCAGCGCGGACTTCCCGGTCCTGAAGCAGAACAACGGCCTGCTGCTGTTCAGCAAGGCCGCCGCCACCCTGCCTGAGCCGTCGGCCTGCATCCGCTGCGGCCGCTGCATCGAGGCCTGCCCCATGGGTCTGGAGCCCGTGGTCATTGTGCAGGACTTTGCCAACAAGGATTTTGATGCGCTGAAGGCACGCTGCGTGGATCTCTGCGTAGCCTGCGGCAGCTGCACCTACGCCTGCCCGGCCAAGCGCCCCGTCAGCCAGACGATGGGCCTTGCCAAGGGCTGGTATATGGCCGAGCTGCGGAAAGGAGGCAAATAACCCATGGAAGATCGTCTGATCGTTACCGCCTCGCCGCACATCCGCGAAGCAACCACCACCCGCGGGCTGATGGGCAATGTTGTCATTGCGCTGCTGCCCGCCGTGCTGGCTGCCGGGCTGATCTTCGGCGTGCAGGCTCTTGTGCTGGTGGCTGTGACCACCCTTGCCTGCGTGGCGTTTGAATACTTATATGAAATGCTGCTGAAAAAGCCGAACACGGCGGGGGACCTGTCTGCCGTCGTCACCGGCATCATTCTGGCACTGAACATGCCCGTGGGCATGCCGCTCTGGATTGCCGTGGTCGGTGCCTTTGTGGCCATCATCATCACGAAGCAGCTCTTCGGCGGCCTTGGCTATAACTTTGCCAACCCCGCGCTGGTGGGCCGTATCGTGCTGTTCCTCGGCTTTACCTCCCGCATGACCGCCTATGTCTACCCCGACATGGCCGTTGACGCGCTGGCCTCGGCCACGCCGCTGGCCGTGGCCGACAAGACCAGCCTGAACCTGCTGGACATCTTCCTCGGCTTCCACGGCGGCATGATGGGCGAGGTCTGCGTGCTGGCGATCCTGCTGGGCTTTGCCTATCTGGTTGCCACCCGCACCATCGAGGCCACTGTCCCCGTCACCATCGTGGCCACCGTCTTTGTGCTGACCGCGCTGAACACCGGCAGCCCCTACACCGCTCTGGTCGAGTGCATGTCCGGCGGCCTTTTGTTCGGTGCCGTCTTTATGGCGACCGACTATGTGACCTGCCCCTTCACCACCAAGGGCAAGCTGTTCTACGGCGTCTTTATCGGTCTCATCACCTTCCTGATCCGCCACTTCGGCTCGATGAATGAGGGCATGAGCTACGCCATCCTGCTGGGCAACCTGATGACCCCGTGGTTCAACGCTTGGGGTCACCAGACGCCGCTGGGCTACAAAAAGCCCAAAAAGGCCAAGAAAGGCGGTGCTGAATAATGGCTGAAAATCAGAATACCGAGAAGCAGAGCGCCTTCAAGGAGCTTGTGCTGCCCGTTATCGTGCTGGTCGTTATCTGTCTGGTCTGCAGCGCACTGCTGGCTGTGCTGAACGATGTCACCGCCCCCATCATCGAGGCGAACAACCACGCCGAGACGCTGGCCGCCTATGTCTCCGTCCTGCCCGAGGGCACCGTCACCGATGACATGACTGAGGTCGAGGGCCTGACCACCGATGGTGTGGAGGGTGCTGTCACGACCTCCGCCGGTGCGGTTGCGGTCAAGGCCGCTGCGTCCGGCTACTCCGGCAAGGCTGTCACCGTCTATGTCGCCTTCGACACCGAGGGTGCGATCTCCGCCATCTCGATCGATGGCTCCACCCAGACCACCGGCATCGGCTCCAAGGTCTCCGATGACGCCTTTGCCTCCGGCTTTATCGGCTGGAACGGGGGAGAGGTTGCCTCCGGCAGCCCCGTGGACAGCATCGCCGGTGCGACCTACTCCAGCAACGGCGCGTTCAACGCCATCAATGCAGCCATCGACTGCTACAATAACGAGATCAAGGGGGTGCAGTAACGATGAACGAAAAACCGAGCAAGTGGAAGGTTTTTACGGCCGGTATCATCCGTGAAAACCCCGTTCTGCGTCTGGTGCTGGGCTGCTGCTCCGCACTGGCCGTCACCACCACCGTTTCCGGCGCTGTGGGCATGGGTCTGGCCATGACCTTTGTTCTGGTCTGCTCCAACATTGTTATCTCGGCACTGCGCAAGGTCATCCCGGCCAAGGTGCATCTGCCGTGCTACATCGTCATCATCGCCACCTTCGTCACCGTTGTGCAGATGGTGCTGCAGGCGTTCATCCCCGACCTGTATAAGGCGCTGGGCGTCTATCTGGCGCTGATCGTTGTCAACTGCATCATTCTCGGCCGTGCCGAGATGTTCGCCTGCAAAAACACCGTTGCGGACTCCGCACTGGACGGCCTCGGCATGGGCATCGGCTACATCCTGACGATGCTGCTCATGTCCTCTATCCGTGAGATCATCGGCAGCGGTACATGGATGGGCATCACGATCATCCCCGAGAGCGTTGACCGCATGACCGTCATGAACTCCGCCCCGGGCGGCTTCTTCGTGTTCGGCTGCCTGATGGCCGGCTGTGTCTGGCTGGAGCGCAAGCTGAACAAGCCCATTGAGCGCAAGAGCTGCGGCGATGTCATGCTGGAAAAAATTGACGCCGCTAAAGAAGAACAGAAGGAGGGTGCCGCACAATGATTTCTCATATCGCAACCTTTGCCACCATCTTCTTCAGCATGATCCTCGTCAACAACTATGTGCTGGTGCAGTTCCTCGGCATCTGCCCGTTTCTGGGTGTCTCCAAAAAGCTCGATTCCTCCGTGGGCATGGGTGCCGCCGTTATCGTTGTCATGGTCATTGCCACGGCCGTGACCTTCCCGCTGCAGATTTTCCTGCTGGATGCCTATGATCTGGGCTATCTGCAGACCATCATCTTCATCCTCGTCATTGCCGTCCTCGTGCAGCTTATCGAGATCACGCTGCGCAAGTATATCCCGGCCCTCTACCAGAGTCTGGGCGTCTACCTGCCGCTGATCACCACCAACTGCTGTGTGCTGGGCGTCACCATTCTGGCTGTGCAGGACTACTCCTCCGTTGTCGCTGAGTACGGCTTCGGCCTTGCCTTTGCCGAGGCTCTGATCTGCTCCGCCGGTGCCGGTGTCGGCTTCCTCGTAGCCATGCTGCTGTTCTGCGGCGTGCGTTCCCGTGTCGAGAACTCCAACCCGCCGGAGAGCTTCAAGGGCCTGCCCATCACGCTGGTTTCCGCCGCCATCACCTCCCTGAGCTTTATGGGCTTCGGTGGTCTGGTCGAAAACATCATCAACGCGATATTCTGAGAAAGGGGAATAAAGAGAATGAACCCGATCGTATTTGCTATCGTTGTCGTGGTGGTGCTGGGCCTGGCCGGCGGCGTGATCCTTGTGCTGGCCTCCAAATTCATGGCCGTGTATGAGGACCCGCGCATTGCGCAGGTTGCAGAGTGTCTGGCCGGTGCCAACTGCGGCGGCTGCGGCTACGCCGGCTGTGCCGACTACGCCAAGGCCATTGTTGAGGACGGCGCCCCCACCTTCAAGTGTGCGCCGGGCGGCGATAAGGCCACCGATGCCATCAATACCATCATGGGCAATGCCACCGATGACCGCCCCAGCCTGCGTGCCACCGTGATCTGCGCGGGCGGCGAGAACTGCGGCACCCGCTTTGACTATCAGGGCATCCAGACCTGCGCCGCTGCCAACGGCATTGCCGGCGGTCCCAGCGCCTGTGCCTATGGGTGTCTGGGTCTGGGTGACTGCACCCGCGCCTGCAAGTTTGACGCCATCCATGTCATCAACGGCGTGGCGGTCGTTGACCGCGAAAAATGCACCGGCTGCACAGCCTGCACCGTTGTCTGCCCGCGCCATGTCATCCAGATGAAGCCCATCGCCCCGCAGCCTGCGGTCAAATGCTCCAACAAGGACAATGGCGTTCTGGTCAACAAGACCTGCAAGGTCGGCTGCATCGCCTGCGGCCTCTGTGTGCGCAACTGCCCGAATGAGGCCATCTTCCTGAAGGACAATGTGGCCGCCATCGACTATACCAAGTGCAACGGCTGCGGCACCTGCGTTTCCAAGTGCCCGAAGAAGGCCATCCAGTGGGTCGAGGGTACCCCGCGCCCCATTGACGCCCCCGTGCCTGAGCACGAAGTCTTAAAGACCCGCGTATAAGCTAAGGTAAGCACCCCTGCGCTCCCCGCCGATAAGGCGGGGAGCTTTTTGTTTTACCTGTGCTTTCATCCGGCTCTGTAGGGAGGAGTCTTGACCCCTCCCTACAAACCATATTGCAGAGGACGGCACCCCCGACGCCCTACAAATGCCGCCCAATAAAAATTTTCTCAAATTATTTTTGAAAAGACCAAGACAAATTCCTAAAACTATGCTATACTGTGCCTAGGATAATAACCGGAAACCGTATTAATCAGGAGGTTTGCAGCTATGGAAATCACCAAAGATATTTTGTATGTCGGCGTCAACGACCACCTTGTTGACCTGTTTGAGAGCCAGTACGATGTGCCCAACGGCATGGCGTACAACTCGTACCTGATCTGCGACGACAAGGTCGCCGTCATGGACAGCGTCGATGCCCATTTTACCGACGAGTGGATCACCAAGATCGCCGCCGCCCTCGGCGAGCGCGCGCCCGACTATTTTATCGTGCAGCACATGGAGCCTGACCATTCCGGCTCGGTGGCCGCCTTTGCGCAGGCCTACCCGGAGACCACGATCGTTGCCTCTGCGCAGGCCTTCAACATGATGAAGGCCTACTTCGGCACCGACTATGCCGACCGCCGCATCGTTGTCAAGGAGGGGGACACCCTGCCGCTGGGCCGCCACACCCTGCATTTTGTCACTGCCCCGATGGTCCACTGGCCCGAGGTCATCATGACCTACGATGATGCCGACAAGGTACTGTTCAGCGCGGACGCTTTCGGCAAGTTCGGTGCGCTCGATGTGGAGGAGCCGTGGCTGCCCGAGGCCCGCCGCTACTTCATCGGCATCGTGGGCAAGTACGGCGTGCAGGTGCAGGCCGTGCTGAAAAAGGCCGCCGGCCTTGACATTGAGACCGTCTGCAGCCTGCACGGCCCCGTCCTGCACAAGGAGCAGCTGGGCGATGTGCTGGCCGCCTACGACACATGGAGCGCCTACCGCCCCGAGACGGAGGGCGTACTGGTGGCCTACAGCAGCATCTACGGCCACACCGCTGAGGCCGCCGCCCGGCTGGCCGAGACGCTGCGCGCCAAGGGCGTTGAGACTGTCTCGATGGATCTGGCGCGCTGCGATATGGCCGAGGCCGTGGCGCAGGCGTTCCGCTTCAGCAAGCTGGTACTGGCCACGCCTACCTACAACGCCGATGTTTTCCCCTTCATGAAGGACTTCATCAACCACCTGACCGAGCGCAACTACCAGAGCCGCACCGTTGCCTTCATCGAGAACGGTTCTTGGGCACCGATGGCCGCCAAGGTCATGCGCAAGATGCTCGAGAACAGCAAGGCCCTGACCTTTGCCGACACCACCGTCACCGTCAAGGGCGCCCTGAACGATGCCTCCGAGGCTCAGATCGCCGCTTTGGCCGATGAGCTGAGCAAGTAACCCCTATACAAAAGTGCGCGCCCCAAACCGCCTTCTTCGCGGTCTGGGGCGCGCTTTTCTTTGCCGTGTACACAGGCCGGAGAAAAAGCCGCGCCCTGTGTTTGCTGACAAAAATAAAAGCCGCAGATACTGCTATCTGCGGCTTTGTGGTGGAGGATGGGGGACTCGAACCCTCGACCTCTGCGATGTGAACGCAGCGCTCTAACCAGCTGAGCTAATCATCCATGTGCGATTGACAAATGATATTATAAAGGATTCCGCCGCGTTTGTCAAGCGCCAGGAACAATTTTTATCTGCAGTTTTTCCAAAGTGTGCTTTTGCCGGCAGGATGGACCGCCCCGCCCCAGCATATAGGGGGAGGGCACATCGGCCGAACGCCTTGACTTGGGTTGTTATTCCGCGCACATTTTCTCACGCTCTGTTGTTATCCACAGCACAATTCTGCGGCGGCGCACCCCCTCAATGTTGTTATCCGGGACACAATTTTCCCCCTCCCGGATTGGAGCAGCGCGCACAGTTTGCCGCCCCGCTATTGTTATCCAACGCATAATTTCATCCGGCCGTTCCCGTCGGGATTTCCACGGCAGAGTTGTTATCCCGCACACATTTTGCAGCTTTGCTCCGCCCTGCCCGGTATTGTTATTCAGCACACATTTTATACCTGAAAATAATACAGTTGTTATCGGCAGCACAATTCAGCCGTGCTGGATTTCGGTTTTCTGCGATTTTCTCTATTGTTATTCTGCGCACATTTTACAATTTGTAGAATTTCGACAGAGTTGTTATCCGCAGCACAATTCGTAAAAAAGAACGTTTTTACGCCGGTCTATTGTTGTTATACAAGGCACAATTTCAAAAATCTTTTTTCTGGTGTTGTTATTTGCGGCACATTTTAGGAAAATCTGTATTTTTCCATCCCCCGTTGTTACGGTCAGCACAGTTTTTCCGTATGCAGGGCGCGGTTGTTATCGGCAGCACAATTCCGGTCTGCAGGATTTTTGCTTCCGGGGTTGTTAAACACAGCACATTTTTTGCAGAGCGGCTTTTCCATATCAGTATTGTAACGGAGAGCACAATTCAAAAAATTCCTTTTTGTGGTTGTTATACCTGACACTTTTCAAAAATCCTACCCAAAATTGCGACCGCAGAATTTTTGCGCAAAAAATATTTTTTTGCGTTGTTACCGCCGGCACATTGTAGCGCAGCACACAGCCCGGTTGTTAGACAGCGCACAGCAGGGTTGGAATCCACCGCACAGTTTTGTTGTAATTTTCGACATAGCTATACCTTATTTCTAAATATATATAAATATAACCTAAAATTTCCAAAAACAAAAAACGCATATTTCCGGCGCGGAAAAAGAAATGTGCTGAATGTTACAATAATTGACACCCGGCGCACAATCTGGTATTATACGCTTAACGAATTGCGCGATACTTTTCGGGAAATTCGCATGCTTTTTTAGATTTTTAGAAAATTGTTGTTATTTAAAGCACATTTCCGGCCCGTGCAGCAGGATGGCTGCGGGCTTGGGATGTGTATTTTTCAGTGCGTGTAAAGGCATCCCGTACAAGTTCCGTCTGCGGCGTTGTACGGCAATGCCTGAGAATGAGGTTTTCAGCATGGCTTCTTACACACCCACCCCCTTGGCCACCAAGGCAGGGAGCAAAAACGGCCGCACCAAAAAGACTGCGGCCAAGGCCGGTGCAAAAAACGGCAAAAAGCAAAGCACCGCCCCGGTCGCTACCTACAGCGGCCGCGGCAGCCAGACGATCGTCCGGAAATCCAACGACCTGATCCAGAACGCAATGTACAGCCTTTCGCTGAGTCAGCAAAAGCTGATGCTGCACATTTTCGCCATGATCAAGCCGTCGGATACCGAGCTGCCACGCTATGAGATGTCGATCTATGAGTTTCTCAAGCTCTGCGGCGTGGACCCCCACAACGGCTCGATGTACAAGCAGGTCAAAAAGAACATCGAGGACATCGCCAACGCCAAGGTACAGTGGATCCGTCTGGCAGGCACCCAAAAAATCACGATGTTCCGCTGGCTTTCCAGCGCAACGATCGATGAGGGCACCGGCAAGATCGTGCTGACGCTGGATCAGTCGCTCAAGCCGCACCTGATCCAGCTTAAAGAGTTCTACACAACGATGAACATCACCTATACGCTCCCGATGAAGAGCCAGTATAGCTTGAAGATTTATGAGTTGTGCAAGAGCTACCAGAATCTCTACCTGACGAAAAAGCAGAAGGGCGAGCCGCTCGTCTGGAACATTGAAACGCTGAAAAAGCAGGTGGACTGCAACGCGGCCAACTGGGCCCATGTCCGCCGCACGGTGCTGGACAAGGCGAAAAGTGAGATCAACGGACACACCGACATTTATTTTGACTATGAGGTCTACGAAAAAGACCGCCAGCGCGTCATTGCCATCGCCGTCACGATCGAGCCGGTGGACAAGCAGGTCGCGGATGACAAGCTGAACGAGATCACCAAATCCATGTCGAGCAAGGTGCGCAGCAAGAAAAACAAGCTGACGCTGGCAGAGACCGGCACTTTGGACGATGACCCGAATGTCCTGACGCTGGAGTATGTCTCGGTGCCTGAGACAACGATCCCGTATTCCTACGGTGCTACGCCGGAAATGCTGCGTCAGGAGCTGGAGGTCAAGGCAGAGCTGGATAAGCTGGCACGAGAACTGACTGCCGATGAGATGGAGGCCGTGCATACCATCATCGGCGCCATGGTCAAGATGGCCGGAACGCCGCGCGGCAATGACAAGATGATTGACGGCGGCAACGCGCATTTCTTCCAGACGATGAACAATGTCATCGACAACTGCGGCGGCCTGCGCCGCTGGTTTGAGGGGGCTGCGACCCGCTATGCCGCCAAGGTCATCCCGGTGGCACGCACCAAGAGCGCGCCGCTGCCGTATCTGTCCCGTGCGATCCTTGAGGATCTGGAAAACTATCGTCTTTATGTCGTGGGCGGTATGCCGGAGGAGTTGGAGGACGAATACCCCGAAACGCCGGATATCGTGGAGACGACTGACTTTGTGGAAACAGACGCCGAGCCGGTGAACCAGCTGGAACCGGACGATGCTGCGACAAAAAAGGAAATTACGGCAGCCCTGCTGCGCTACATAGACCGCGAGGCGCTCTCGGCAAGGCTGACGACCGGCCAGATGGAGGCCTTTGAGGATATTTTGCAGATGACAGCCTACTTCTGCCGCCGTAATGTCAAGGGCAAGGATGACGGCATGATGGAGGGCAAGGCCAACATGCAGTTTTTGGATGCCCTCAATAAGGTCATCGCCCGCTATGAAAGCCTGACCATTCTGTTTGAGGCGATGGCGGTCATGATGGACTATGACACCTACTGGAAGGATTTGATGAAGAATCCCAAGATCAAGAATCCGAAGCTGGTCTTTCAGTCCGAGGTCGAGAAGGCGCTGCTGATGCCCTCCGCCGTGATCGGCGCGTATACTGCCCGCAGGGACCAGAATGACAGCGGCCGCCCTGCAAGAAAAGAGTACAACTGGACGAAGGTTTTTGAGGAAGAATAACCGCACCGTCTGCAAAATGTGCGCTGAATAACAACCAAAGCCCGTATCCCTCAACGCGAAGGATACGGGCTTTGCATATTTATTCAGATGCTATAAATATTCACAACCGCTTTACAACCGCCTCGATGGCAGCCTTATCCAGCCCTTCGCCGATGACGATCAGTACCTCCTGACCGTTGGGGATCGGCTGCAGGGTCATTGCATCCCGGGCGGCATTCAGCTCCAGCCAGCCGCCGTTTTCGGGAATGAAGCCCTTGATGCGCAGGATATGGCCGTACCCTGCGCCCTGCAGCAGCGTGTGTGCGGCCCGCTGCAGCTGCTCTGCCGTGCGGCCCAGCTCGAGAAAATACAGCGAGGTGAACGCCTCATGCTCGTCAAAGTGCAGCTTTACATAGCTTGTCTGCTGCCAGCCGCAGCGGTCGATGCGTTCCCAGTCCGCATCGGTCAGCGCGGCCCAGTCTTTGCAGAGGACATCGTCACCGAAGCGGCGGGGGCAGCGGCAGGCTGCCAGCGCACGATTCAGATGCGCAACCACCGCCTCGGCCTGCGCGCAGCTTGCCTGCTGGGCACGGCTCATGACCACCAGCCCGGCGCTGGCAGCCTCCGAGGCCAGCAGATACTCCGCCTGCGGGGAGAGCTTGTCCTCAAGCCGAGCATCCACGATTGCAACGACATTGCCCAGCGCGTACCAGCGGTCCAGCGGCTCGTCCCGCAGGATGTCATAGAACTCGTCCACATCAAAGATGCCGCTTGGCTCGATGACCACCCGGTCAAAGCCGCGCATCGCCATCGAGATCAGTTTGGTCCGCATGCGGCGCTGATGGGTGTCGCAGTCGCAGCCGCCGCTGATCGTTTCGATGTCGCAGCGCGCCCCGATGAGGTCCTGCAGCAGCATGGCATCTACATTCACCGCACCGAAATCATTTTCCAGAATACAGACATTGTGTCCCTGTTGGATAAGATATTGTACATACTTGCGTAAAAATGTTGTCTTTCCGGAGCCTAAAAACCCGGTGATGAGATCGACCTGTACCATAAGCACCCCTCCCTATGGAAAACAGTATAGCCCATTTGCAGGCAAATGTCCATGAAAGCAGAGAAAAAGGCTGTGCAGGGCGGATAAAGATTTTTTAAAAATCTTGAAGTTTTTTTGAAAAAAGCGTTGACAAATCCTGCGGGGCACGCTATAATATATGAGCGTTGAGGGCAGACGCCCAAGACACAAAATGCGATGGGGATTCGCATAATGGTAGTGCAGCGGACTCTGACTCCGCCCGTGGGAGTTCGATCCTCTCATCCCCAACCACACCGCAGCAGCCTGGCTGCTGCGGTTTTTCTTTCCGGGGTGTAGCGCAGTTGGTAGCGCGCTTGGTTCGGGACCAAGAGGCCGTGGGTTCAAATCCCGTCACTCCGACCATGCGGAGTATCATTAAAGGATCTGAAAAGGTCTGCTGATGATACTCCGCATTTTTTATTTCCAAATCTATATGGCGATCTGTGTGGGGACGTAGCTTAATGCTACGCCTTTTCTCGTTTCTAAAAGAATGTCCCGTTCGGGAATCTTCCGGCGATCCGGCACCTCAAAGGCTTCGATGCAGTTGTAGTGGATCGTCACCCGCTGATTGGTAACGCCGTCCTCCTTGACCGCCGGATAAACCTCGATGTACTGAATGAGCTCGGCAACCATGCGCTTGGTGATGGCGGTGGCGTCGGTGTAGCGGCGCACCGTTTCCAAGAAGGTGTCCACATCCATTGACAAACCCGGCAAGTTCGCTGGCCCGCTGGCGGCGGTGTCCAGCGATGATCTCATATCCGCCGCCCTCACGGGGCCGCACCAGCGCAGGCTGATTAACTCCGGCAACTTTGACCGACTCCACCAGCCCCTGCATTTCCGCATCGTCCCGGACGCTAAAGGGATGATTTTTGAACGGGTGCAGCTCGGAAAGATTGAGATACACGATCTCCTCTTTCACGCCACGGGGGGCATCCCGAGGGGCGGGCGGCTGCTCGGTTGCGGCCGAGGCCTCTGCTTTGACGGGAGCGCCTTTCCCTGCAGGCGGTTTACTTTGGGACATTTTGTCCCGAGGTTGCGGCTTGGCCTTGTCGGGGGCCGCCTTGTTAGCCTTGGGTGGACAGCCCCTGCGGGGCTTAGCCGCATCCTTCGCTTTATCCGCCTGCTTGCCCTTATCCTGGGCCGCAGCCTTTTCCGGGGGCTTGCCCTTCGTCGCCCCATCCCAGGCAGCGGTAAAATCCACCACTTTCCCAGCGGGGGCGGGATCTCCCATGCCGGGGATCGTGGTCTGCTTCTCGTCCTTGCCCGGCGGCGGCACACCCTCCTTAGACGCATCTTCTATCACGGGAGCCCCCGCCTTGGCCGGGGCGGGCTGATCATGCACCGGGGAATCGGCTTTGACAGGCTCCGCCTTTTCCGGCTTGGGGGACTCGCCCGCTTTCCCAGCGTCGGGAATATTCTTTTTATCGTCAACCATCTAAAAACCTCCTTCGTTGTGAAATAGAAAAGCCAGCCCGACGGCTGGCCTGAGAGAAGTCTCCCTCCTTCCTTGTATTGATATATGAATAATTCATCCACAGTCTAATTGAGATGAAATTTCACGTAGTTATAGATTTTATACAAAAAATGTAGTATAATTAATATTATTTCGTCGGATAGAGTGAGGATATATATGGATTGTACGGATCTTTACTTAAAAATAAATCATAATCTACAAGAAAATATTCAGGCATCACTTTCATCTTCACACTACACGTTGTTTGCTAATGCAAATGCGTTTATTGACGATTATGGATTGTGGCAAAAATGGATAGCAGAAAAATATGGAATAGAAATTTTTAGTTTAGCCTTATCTGAATATGAAACAGCGTTGCTATTTGCCGTTCAATCACTTTATAAACAGGCATTTAGTTCATTGCGAGCTTACTTAGAGCACACATTATTTGGTATCCAATTAACAACCAATTTACTTCAATACCTAAACTGGAAACAAGATGCACAGGATGTTTACTGGAGTCAAATTGTTGATTTGGATTCTGGGCTATTTAGTTCAAATTATACCTCAGCTTTTTTTTCAGAATTGTGCGCGTCATCGAAGTTAATCCTTGATTTGGCAAAACGAGTTTACAGAGAGTGTTCACAATTTACCCACGGAAATTATAGTGCGTGGGAAGTAATAAAATACCCACCCGTATATGATGAAAAAGCATCTGTAAAATTTCTAGATGAAGCTGAAAGCATTAAATATATAATTGAATACTCTTTCTTTATTAGATTTATTAAAGAAATTCCCAAGGAAAAAATTACAGATTTTGAATCCCAAATACGTGAATCCTTAGGGCACCTGAAAGAAGTAACTGACTATTTATCAATGATCAATGAGGATGAAAAATGACAAATTTTATTCTTAGAAGTGAAGAGCTACAAGACTCTAAAATTCTTGATTATTATGTCGGCACAGTGCACGATGAAGAAATACTTGAGCATCTTGAAACTCCAATTCCCTGCCTTTTGGAAGGTAGTCGAGGGGTAGGAAAATCATTTCTGTTTAAAGTTCTGAAACAGCGTCTATTGAATAAATTTGCAGATACTAAAATATTACCAGTGATGGTGACATTTCGGAATAGTCCATTTTTAAAAACTGAAAATGAATCCGCATTTTATTACTGGATGCTGGCAAGAATTACGTCTGAAATTATACGAGCATTAAAAAAAGCCGGCGTATTAGTTGGGAGATACTCTTTTCTTTATGGCACCTCATCAAATACAGATGATGAAACAGAACTTGAAAAAATATGTAATCAATTTGAGCAATCATGGCGAGAAAAAGAAGTTGACATTGATATTTCTCTACTTCCTACAATCGACGACCTATTGCAAGCCATAGAAGATGTTTGTGAAACAAGCTTTATTGAAAGAATAATCGTAAATATTGATGAAGCGGCACACGTTTTTATACCTGCACAGCAGCGGCAATTTTTTACTTTATTTCGTGATATGCGATCTCCCTACTTAAAATGCAATGCAGCAATTTACCCCGGCACAACATGTTTTGGAGATTCTTTTCAACCGATGCATGATGCGATGTTCCTCCACATATCTAGGAATATTCAAGACGATGATTATATTCCATCTATGCGAGATATGGTTACAAAGCAAATAGACGATAGTGCAACAATTCGAAAATTGTTGCAGCATGGGGAGAATTTTAATCTTCTTGCATATGCATCGAATGGAAATCCAAGATTACTATTTACCACTTTAGGAATGGTGGATAGAATTAATGCAGATTCTACAAATAAAATCTTCCGGGAGTTTTATCGCGAACGAATTTGGGCTGAGCACTCCGCTTTGGCAGAAAAATTCCCCTCTTGTAAGGATCTCATAGATTGGGGACGAGATTTTATTGAAAATGATGTATTGCCAGAATTAAAGTCTAAAAATGATAAATATTTGGCAAAAGATCAACCTACAACTTACTATTTGTGGATTCATCGTGACGCTCCACAAATTAATAAAGAAGCTCTAAGATTATTGGAATATACCGGAATCTTAATTGAAAATGCAAATGGTATCCGCGCAACTAGAAATGCAAAAGGTACTCGTTATGGCGTTAATATCGGTTGTTTACTTGCATTAGAAGCTGTTCCTACTTCTACTGGAGCTAGAATTCTGAAAAATACTACAACAAAACGTATGAGTGAGTACGGCGCGAGTAACTCGTGTTATGAGCCGCTTTCCTCTAAGAAACTTATTGAGCTGGAAGCTTCCAACAATCAGTTTTTACAAGATCAACTTGCAAAAAGTATTGACTTTTTGGACTTGACTGATTGGCAAAAAGAAAAATTGCATTCAGTTTCAATAAATACTATTGGAGAATTAGCTGCTTCAAACGAATCCGCAGTTATGAAAGCCTATTATGTCGGAGAAGTTAGAGCAAAACAAATGAAAAACGCCGCATATGCCGCGCTTTTTGAATACCTACTGGGTTGAGTTCTTTACATTAAGGATGAAAGCCTTGCTTGCTGCTTGCAAACCATTGATATTACTGGATTTCCACAGATCCTTTAATGACACTCCGACCATAAGCCTGTGACATCTTTTTTGTCACAGGCTTATTTCTTTTTGTGGTGCCTATATATTACATATAAAATAGGTAGGCGCAATCATCATAACCGATAAGAACACCCCGCGGCGAGAGGGTACGCTCCCTTCGCTGCGGGGTGTTCTGGTTTATTTCAGGTTCGGTCGGTCCTGATCGCCGTCGGCCTTGAACATGACGAAATTCTCCGGCTTGTTTGTAAAGTAGTAATATTCGGTGTTCTCATGCAGGGGCGGGGTCAGGTAGTTGGGGATGATGCAGCCATCGCCCTCAACGCGCTCGGTAAAGCCGGCGGCCAGCCAGACATCGGCGGGGATACCGGCGTTGTAGCAGTCCATGTACTCGGCGCCCTCGCGGTTCAGGATCGCGTCCAGCGCTGCTCCCAGACGGGGCAGCACACTGTCCTCACCGATGAAGTCCACGAGCCGCACCACGGCGGCGCAGCCGGTCTCCTTGGCGGAAACTGTGCGGGTCACGACATAGGCCAGCAGCTTGTTGTTCTCGCAGGCGGCCCAGACATCATATTTGAAGTGCGGATAGTGGAAGTACCGCCGCCGCATGTACCACACATCCTTGCGCGGCGTGTGGGGCGTGGCGGGCATGCCCAGCGGGATCAGGTCGGCGGCATCCTCCACCTTGGCAAGGCCCAGATCGCGCTGGACCGGGGGCAGGGAATACCGCAGCGGCTTGGCAAGGTAGTAAGCGCGGCGGCGGCCCAGACGGTAGTAGTGGGGAAGCCGTTCGGCCCGCCAGCCGAGGAACTGGTAGAAGGTGCAGGTGTTGGGGCGGATGTTGTTGCAGGCCACCACATCGGCGTTCAAAAGCCCGGGCAGGGCGTTCATCAGCTCCAGCCCGACACCGTTGTGGCCCTTGGCGGCCACCCAGACGCTGACCCAGATGTCCGGCTTGCGCCGGGTGTTGGCCAATATGTATCCGGCGGCGCTGACATAGCGGCCGTCCTCCTCCGCCACGGCAAACTGGGGCACACCGCCGCGCCCTGCATAGTAGTGGTGGTACAGCTCAGGCCGGTTCAGCAGCGGCAGGCGCATGTCAAAATTGTCGTTGATAAAATCAATGATGGCGGCGTCCTCGCCGAGGCGCGCCAGTCGGAATGTTGTCTCAGACAATGGCCGACCCTCCCGTGACCGGCAGCGTTACGCCGGTGATGAACCGCGCCTCATCGGAGAGCAGGAACGCCATGGCCGGGACCACATCGGCGGGGGTCGCGTTGCGGCCCATCGGGTTTTCCTCGGCGGCGGCCTGCACGATCAGGTCGGGGGTGTCCTTCAAGAAATTCGTTTCCATCATACTGGGGGCCACACAGTTGACCGTGATGCCGAAGCGGGCATACTCGACAGCCAGACTCTTGACAAGGCCGCCGATGGCGCTCTTGGCCATGACATAGGCGGCGGTGTTCTTGGGCGGGCAGCCGATGGTGTAGCTGGTCTGGATGAACAGCACGCGGCCGAATTTTGCCTTGGCCATGGCAGGCAGCACGGCGCGGCACAGACGCACGGCGCTGTGGACCTGAATCTCAAGATCGCGGTCAAAGCGGGTTTGGTCAAACGCCTTGAACTTGGCATTGACCACGGGCAGGGCGGGCAGATGGATGAAATGGGTCGGCGCAGGGGCGGACGATGCCAGCACCTGCACAAAGGTGTCCACCTTGGCACGGTCGGACAGGTCTACATCAAAGGGGTGCACCTGTCCGGGGAAGCGGGCGCAGAGGTCGGCCAGCTTTTCCAGATCGCTGCAGCCCTGGGCCAGCACAGTCGTGTCGGCAGGGGCGTCGGTCAGCAGCCGCTCGATCAGTGCGCGGCCCACATCGCTGGTGGCACCGGTGATAAGATAGGTATAAGCCATGATTTTCTCCTCACAGTTGTAGGGGCGGCAGGGGGGCTATTTTGCCAGCCCGGCCTTGATGACGCCGCGTGTCACGCGCTTGCCGTCCTGATTGGTGATGACCGCCTTGATCTCGGCCTCGCTGCCGATCTCACTGACCGAGACAACGGTCCCCTTGACGGTCAGCGTGTCCCCGATGAAGATGGGCTTGGCAAATTTACACTCAACGCCGTGGAGCAGGCAATGCTCTCCGGGCAGGTAAACGCCTGCCAGTGTCGAAAAGAAGCTGGCGCCCAGCATGCCGTAAACAACCCGGCCGGGAAAGCCGCGGCCCTTGGCATAGTCGGCATCCATGTGAATGGGGGAGACATCCCCGGTGATGGTGCAGAATGCGTCCATCATCTCCGGCGTGACCGTGACGGTGAACTCCTCGCTCAGGCCGGGGGTCATTTCCGCCAGCGTGTAGTGGTTCATGGCAGACTCCTTTGTATCATTGGAAAAAGGCGGCAAAATTGCCGCCATGAAAGTATGCAAAAGTTATGTGGGGGCAGATGTCTGCATCCGCCTGCGGGATCACACCATCCGTGCGACGAGATCCAGCAGATCGCCGACATCCTTCAGGCCGCGGACATCCGCCAGCTTGAACTTGATGTTGAACTTCTTCTCGATGGCGGTCAGCAGGTTGATCTGCTCCAGACTGTCCCAGTCCTCAATATCGTCCGCGCAGGTGCTGCGGTTGATCTCAAGGGAGTCATCGTCAAAATTATCGCGGAAAATATCCTGTACCGCGCTCAGAATTTCCTGTTCGCTCATAGTAATAGCTCCTTTATATATATGGTAGATGCCTATACTATACCATAAAAAGGGTGCGGACGCAAGAATCAAAGTCCGTAATCCTCCAGCCGCTGCTGCAGCTCGGCCTCGTTTGCAAGATAGACGCCCTGCTGCAGGGCCAGCACATCGCTTTCGGGCAGCAGGTGTGTGTAGATCTCCTCATAGGTGGCCAGCGGGCCGGTGCCCTCGGCTGTATACAGGGCCGGGTGGCCGGCGCAGTCCCGCAGCAGGTAGCGGGGCGGGGCAGCCTGCGGCTGCCCGCGCACAAGCCATGCCAGCCCCGCCGCCAGGCAGAGCACCGCAGCCGCCGCCAGCAGCGCGAGATATACCCCGCGCGGGCTGATTTGTCTGTTTTGCATAATAATTCCCCCTTGCACGGTTAGTATGGCCGCCATGACAGACAAAAACACCGAAAGTTGTGAATTTTGCGTCCGATACTGTACTTTTGCTGCCGTTTTGTGGTATAATCCATTCTATAGCATTGTGCATTTTCATGTTACGGCGTAAGGCCGTATCTTTTATATGGACCAAAGGAGGCGGTTCCCATAGAACCCAAGCAGCAGCGCCATATCTCCACAGATGGCGTAAAAACGACCGCAGGTGCCACCGGTCAGCCCGGCGCACCCCAGAACAACCAGAACAAAAAGAAAAAGCCGAAAAAGCGCCGCAGCATCATTGGTATGATCCTAAGCTTTATCGGCTGTATGCTCTGCCTGTGTATCATGGCGGGCAGCGTAGGCGGTGTGCTGCTGTCCATGTATATCGTGCAGGTCACGGCAGATGATGCCGAGACGCTCGATCTGGACAACCAGAAAAACAAGCAGACCTCGATCATCTACGACCGTTACAGCGACGAGTATGACCAGCTGACCCGCGGCGAAAACCGCATCTGGCGCGAGCTTTCCGCCATGCCGGACAACCTGAAAAATGCCGTCGTCGCCATCGAGGACAAGAACTTCTGGACCGAGCCCGGCATCAACCTCAAGGGCACGATCGGCGCTGCGCTGAACGCCTTCACCGGCAACCGCATCTGGGGCACCAACCGCGGCGCCTCCACACTGGAGCAGCAGCTGATCAAAAACCTGACCGGCGATAACGAGCAGGACAATATGCGTAAGGTGCGCGAGATCTTCCGCGCGCTGGGTCTGGACAACAAGTACAGCAAGGAGACCATCCTTGAGGCATACCTCAATACGATCCCGCTGACCGGCATCGTCCACGGCATGGAGGCCGGCTCGCTCGAGTATTTCGGCAAGCATGTCGAGGATCTGACCCTCTCCGAGTGTGCGGTGCTGGCGTCCATCACCAAGAACCCGACCAAGTATAACCCGGCCACCAACCCTGAGGAACTCATCAAGCGCCGCAACCATGTGCTGTATGAGATGTGTACGCAGGGATATATCACCGAGGCGGAGTTCAACGCCGCCAAGGCCGAGACCATCACCCTGACCGAAAGCTCGGCCATGGCTGAGAACGCGACCCGCTCCTCGAGCAACTCCTGGTTCACCGATGCCCTGTACAACGAGCTGCTGACCCAGCTGCAGGAGGATCTGAACTACACGAAGGATGAGGCCAAGGAACTGATCTTCTCCGGCGGCCTGCGCATCTACTCCACCGTGGACCCCAAGGTTCAGGAGGGTGTAGAAAAGACGATGTACAACGAGGACGACCTGATCCCCGCCCTTTGGCATGAGGAGCCGGTCTGCCTGCGTGATTACCCCGCCGACAGCAGCAGCTGGGACGAGGTCCAGTACGATGAGGCCACCGGCCTGCCCATCACGAAGGACGGCTACGCGGTCTACGGGCAGGAGGCAATCCCCGTCTACGCTGACGAGGAAGGCACAACGCTGAAGACGGGCAAGTCCACCGACCCCGACTACCCCAACGACACGACCGTCTACCTCTGCGTCTATGAGAAGGTCCGCACTCAGGCTTCCATAGCCGTACTGGACTATGACGGCAACATTCTGGGCATCGGCGGCGGCATCGGTGAGAAGAAGGTCGACCTCGGCTTCAACCGTGCGACCTCGCCCCACCAGACCGGTTCTACGATGAAGCCGATCGGCGCCTACGCGCTGGCGCTGGACTACAAGCTGATCAGCTATTCCTCCCAGATCCTCGATGCCCCGTACTACTCTGCGGAGGACAAGAAGGTCCTGAAGGATCAGTATATCGGCGTGATGAGTCCCTATTCCGAGGCAGCCCAGTCCCGCACCGATGTCTGGCGTGCATGGCCGACCAACTATAACGGTGTCGGCGGTCAGGGCAACCCGATGCTGATCTACGATGCCCTGCAGCAGTCCTACAACACGGTGGCTGTCTGGGTCGGCGATATGGTCGGCGTGGATTACCTGTACAACTTTGTGCATGATACGCTGGAATGCAGCTACATCAGTGCAGAGAACGATATGGACCTCGGCCCTCTGGTCCTTGGCTCGCAGAGCAATGGTCTGACCGTGGTTCAGCTGGCGGGTGCCTACACGATGTTCAACACCGGCAGCTACACCACGCCGCACTACTACACTGAGGTCACCGACTATCAGGGGAACATGATCCTCGACAACAACAAGTATATCAACACCACGCAGGCCATCAGCGCCGACACGGCCTATATCATGAACCGTATGCTGTGGAATGTTCTGCACAGCCCCAAGGGTACTGCCTACGGCAGAGCGCCCGACGGCGAGATGGATTCCGTGGCCAAGACCGGTACGACGAGCAACTACAAGGATTACACCTTTGCAGGCTTGACGCCGTACTATGTCACCGCCATCTGGTGGGGCTGTGACCGCCCGACCGAGATGGACAAGCTGGGCAAAGCGGGCGGCAGCGGCAAGCCCATCCAGCTGGCATGGAAATACCTGATGGAGGACTTGCAGGCAGACCTGCCGGTCAAGGAATTCGCCAAGGGTGAGAATGTCGTTGAAAAACGGTTCGACACCTCCACGGGTGCCATCGTCTCCGGCGGCGGCGCCGTGGGCTACTATACCGAGGATAACCTCCCCGACAGCAGCTATACTGTCACGAGTGAGGAAGACCCCTTTGCCGCACTGGCACAGGCCGCCGCAGAGGCAGCGGCAGGGGCTGAATAAAAGCCCGGTAGCAGGGTAGGGGCGAGGCATGCCTCGCCCGCGACCTTCCCGTAAGATGCCATCTGCCTTTAGGCGGAGGGCCGGGCATGCCCGGCCCCTACAAAGCAGCAAAACAAATCCCCTTTGACCGATTTTAGGCCAAAGGGGATTTGTTTTTATACCAGCTACACCTGTACCTCACCAAAAGATATCGACTTTTCGGCCCTGCGGGCTGTGCAATCTGACAAAATGCACAAAAACCGACCCAAAAGGCTTGCAACCTGCCCGTTGGCGTGGTATCATGGGACACATTGAGAAACACTTGTACACAAGGGGGAAACACAATGGCCGAGAGGCGTTTTCTGCTGGTAGATGCGGATGTTCTGCCGGAGGTTTTTGTCAAGGTGCTGCAGGCCAAGGAGCTGCTGGCATCGGGTGCGGTGAGCAATATCTCTGCCGCCGCCAAGCAGGCGGGCATTTCGCGCAGTGCCTTCTACAAATATAAGGATACCGTCTTTGATGCCGAGACCGGGCGCGAGTCCATCACCGTTGTAGCTACGCTGCTCGACAAGACCGGCGCGCTGCAGAGCCTGCTCTCGGGCATTTCGGCGGCGGGTGCCTCGATCGTCACCATCACCCAGTCCCGCCCGGAGAATGGCGCGGCGCAGGTGGAGGTCACGGTCCGCACCGGCACGATGCAGATGCCGGTCGATGAGATGCTGACCCGCCTGTCCCACCAGCCCTGCGTGGTGGAGATCCACCGCGGGGCATGATGCAGGGGCGAGGCACGCCTCGCCCGCTGCCCTGCCAAAGCTGCGCTGCGGCGGGAAAGCTGGGGGCCGGATATGCCCGGCATATACAGGATACCAAGTGTAAGAACAGGGGAAGATAGAATGGCTAAAATTGCAATTATGGGCTTTGGCACGGTCGGCTCCGGCGTGCTGGAGGTCTGCCGCCGCAATGCGGCATCCATCGCCCGCCGTGCCGGTGAGCCGGTAGAGGTCAAGTACATCCTCGATGTGCGGGATTTCTCCGATTCCCCGGACGCGGCGCTGTTTACAAAGTCAATCGACACCATCCTGAATGACCCGGAGGTCCGGGTCGTGGTCGAGACGATCGGCGGCACAAAATTTGCCTACCCGTATGTGCGGCAGTGTCTGGAAAGCGGCCGCAGCGTCTGCACCTCCAACAAGGAGATGGTCGCTACCTACGGTGCCGAGCTGCTTGCCCTTGCCAAGGCGCACAATGCGGCATTCCTGTTTGAGGCCAGCGTCGGCGGCGGCACCCCGATCATCACCCCGATGCACCAGTGCCTGGCCGCCAACCATATCAGCCAGATCCGCGGCATCGTCAACGGCACCACGAACTTCATGCTCACCAAGATGAAGCGCGAGAACATGGGCTTTGACGAGGCGCTCAAGATCGCCCAGCAGCTCGGCTATGCCGAGACGAAGGACCCCGGCGATGATGTGGACGGCCGCGATGCCTGCCGCAAGATCGCCATTTTGGCCAGCCTTGCCTGCGGGCACCATGTCTACCCCGACAATATCCCGGCACGCGGCATCCGTGACATCACGGTGGCCGACATCAAGGCTGCCGAAAAGCTCGACAGCGCCATCAAGCTCATCGCCTGGTATGACGAGGGCGAGAACGGGAATATGGCCGCCGGCGTGGAGCCGATGCTCGTCTCCAACGCAAACCAGCTTGCAGGCGTGGATGATGTGTTCAATGCCGTGCTGATGAAGGGCGATATGCTCGGCGATGTGGTCTTTTACGGCAAGGGCGCGGGCAAGCTGCCCACCGCCAGTGCCGTGGTGGCTGATGTGATTGATGCACTGAAGGACGGTGCAAAGGTCCATGACAGCCTTTTCTGGAAGCCCGCCGAAAAGCCGGAGGGGCAGTTGGTGGACAAAAATACCTACCCGTGGTACATCCGGGTAACCGGTGTGGCGGGTGCGCTGCTGCCCAGCGTGGCCGGTGCGGGCCATCTGGTCTTTGAGGAAAACGGCGAGGCCGCCTACCTGATCGACGCCGCCACGGCTGCCGAGGTTGCCGCTGTCACCCGGAAGATCGAGGTGCTGGGCGGCAAGGTCGCACTGGCTATGAAAAAACTGGAAGAGTAAGAGGGAACAGGGAATATGGTAACAGTAACAGTCCCGGCAACCAGCGCCAATGTAGGGGCCGGGTTCGACTCTCTGGGCCTGGCCGTCTCAATGCACAATGTGTTCACCTTTGAGGAATCCGACCGTATCCAGATCACCTCGGTGGACGGCACCCATGTCCCGGCGGGCAGCAACAATCTGGTCTACCGCTCAGCCCGGGTCGTGTATGATCAGCTCGGCATCCCGCTGAAAGGTCTGCGCATCACCCAGCGCAATGATATCCCGATGGCGCGCGGCCTCGGCTCCAGCTCGGCCTGCATCGTGGCGGGCATCATGGGTGCCAACGCCCTGCTGGGCGATAAGCTGACCGAACGCCAGATGCTGACGCTGGCAACCGCCATCGAGGGGCACCCCGACAATGTGGCCCCCGCCATGCTGGGCGGCTTTGTGACAAGCGTCATTGATGAGGGTCAGGTCTACAGCGTCAAAAAGGACATCGACCCGGAACTGGCCTTTGCGGCCTTTGTGCCGGATTTCCGCCTGCTGACCAGCAAAGCGCGTGCGGCGCTGCCTGCGATGGTCAGCCATAAGGATGCCGTTTACAATCTGTCCCGTGCGGCGCTGGCAACGGCCGCCTTCTGCGAGGGCAACTACGCGCTGCTGGGCGTGGCAACCAAGGATGTGCTGCACCAGAAATACCGTCTGCCGCTCATCGAGGGCGGCGATGAGGTGTTTGAGCTGGCACAGGATCTGGGTGCACAGGCTGTGTACATCTCGGGCGCAGGGCCGACCATCATGGCCGTTGTGCATAAGGACGATACAGAGTTCTTTGCCCGTGCCGAGGCGGCGCTTGCAGCGGACGGCCCGCTGCATCATTTTACCGTGCATCGTCTGCTGGCCGACAATGTCGGCGCAGTGGTGAGCTGATATACGAAGGAACAGGGGAGAGGGGATACTACCAATGGGCTTGATCGTACAAAAATTCGGCGGCTCCTCGGTCAAAGACCGGAACCGCATCTTCAATGTGGCACGCATCGTCATGAATACCCGCAACGCCGGCAACGATGTCGTTGTTGTTGTTTCGGCGCAGGGCGATACTACCGATGATCTGATCGCCAAGGCAGCCGAGATCACCTCGGATCCGTCCCACCGCGAGATGGATATGCTGCTGGCGGCCGGTGAGGAGATCTCGATCTCGCTGCTGGCCATGGCGCTGCAGGAGCTGGGCGTCTCCGCCATCAGCCTGACAGGCTGGCAGGCCGGCTTCAACACCGACCGTGCCTACTCCAAGGCGCGCATCAAGCGGCTGGACACCGAGCGTGTCGAGAGTGAGCTGGCCCGCAACCGCGTTGTCGTTGTGGCAGGCTTTCAGGGGCTGAACCGTTCCGATGATATTACCACGCTGGGCCGCGGCGGCAGCGATACCTCCGCCGTTGCACTGGCGGCCGCGCTGCATGCGGACCGCTGCCAGATCTTTACCGATGTGGAGGGCGTCTACACCGCCGACCCGCGCAAGATCCCCAAGGCCACCAAGCTGAAGGAAATTACCTTTGATGAAATGCTGGAGCTGGCTTCTCTGGGTGCGCAGGTGCTGAACAACCGCAGCGTGGAGCTGGCCAAAAAGTACAATGTCGAGCTGGAGGTTATTTCCAGCATCAATCCGGTGCCCGGCACCGTTGTTAAGGAGGAATGCAAAGTGGAAGGTATGCTCATCAAGGGTGTTGCAAAGGACACCGATGTTGCCGTTCTGACTGTCAAGGATGTGCCCGATGTGCCGGGTATGTCGTTCAAGATCTTCAGCCTGCTGGCCCAGAAGAACATCAATGTGGATATTATTCTGCAGACCACCGGCCGTGACGGCAAGAAGGATATGAGCTTCACCGTGCCCCTTGGCGATGCTGAGAGCGCTGTGGCCGCCCTCAAGAACGCCACCAGCCGCATCGGCGGCGGCGATGTCAATGTTGACAAGGGCTGCGCCAAGGTCTCCATCGTGGGCGCCGGTATGCAGAGCCACTCCGGCGTTGCCTCCACCATGTTCGAGGCACTCTTCAACCAGAACATCAACATCAAGATGATCTCCACCAGTGAGATCAAGATCAGCGTCATCATCGACGAGGCCGACGCCGACAAGGCTGTTGCCGCCATCCATGACGCATTCATCAACTAAGCACTTTTGTAAAGCAATATAGAGGGATATGGGTAGGCTCCCGTACACAGTGTGGTGTACGGGGGCCGTTGGTGTTGTATAAAGGCTTACAGGAGCTTTTTGCCCTGCGCAAACTTTGCGGTCAGTGCGCCCTTGCCAAGGTAGGCGTACCGCTCCAGACGCTCGGCGGGGGTGAAGGTGCGCATGTTTTTCAGCGAATCATCGTCCAGCACAAGGGCGTCAAGGGCGTAGCCCTCCTCAAACAGGCCGACCTTCTCGCCGAAATCGGCCCAGAAATCACCGCCGCCGACCGTTGCCATGTACAGCGCCTCGGTCATCGTCAGCGGCTTTTCGCGCTGGTCAACATACCGCCAGCGCAGTTTGCTGACCTGCACGGCGGTGGCCATGACGGTAAACAGATCGAGCGTGTGGCCGCCCGCCACATCGCTGCCCAGCCCGATGCGCCAGCCGCCGCGCAGATACCGGGCGGCGGGGGCGATACCGGCAATGACATTCTCATTGCTGGTGGGGCAGTGGGCAATCATGACGCGGTTTTGCTTCATCAGTGCGTCCTCCGCATCGGGGCAGTAGATGCAGTGGGCCATGACGGTCGGCACGCTGCCGCCGAACAGTCCGCACCGGCTGTAGCTCTCGCCGTAGAAGCTTGTGTCAGGGCAAAGCTCGGCCACCCATGCGATCTCGCCGGGATTCTCAGACAGATGGCTCTGGGCGGGCACGCTGTATTCGGCTGCCAGTGCGCCCAGCCCGGCCATATAGGCATCGGAGGTGCTGGGGGTGAACCGCGGGGTGATCATCGGCCGCACGGCCCCCGCGTGCAGGGTGTTCTCGGCCCGGCAGGTATCCAGCCAGCGGCGGGTCTCAGCCAGACCGGCAGCCGCATCGGGCTCTCGGTAGCTGTCCGGGCTGTTGCGGTCCATGCCCAGCTTGCCGACAAAGGCGGATAGCCCGGCATCGCGCAGCTGGTGCATCAGCTCCAGCGTGGCATCGGTGTGCAGCGTTGCAAAGATGCAGGCGCGCGTGGTGGCGCTGTTTTTCAAATCGCGCACAAAGTAGGTGTAGCCAAGTTTTGCATACGCCGGGTCGGCGTAGTGCGCCTCCTCGGGGTAGGTGTACTGCTGCAGCCAGTCCAGCAGCTCCAGATCCATGGCGGTGCCGCAGTAGCTGTATTGCGGTGCGTGCAGGTGCAGATCGACCAGACCGGGGGTAATGATTTTACCCGTATAGTCGAGGATTTCGACCCCGGCAGGGGCGGCTGCGGAAAAACCGGCGCACAGGCCGTTTTCACACAGCAGGTATCCGTCCCGCACCCGCAGGGTATCGGGGGTGGGGGTGTCCAAAAAAGTGCCTTTCAGGGCGAAACAATCCATAGAAATGACCTCTCTATATAAAATTGCTTTGTAGGGGCCGGGCATGCCCGGCCCGCAAGTGTACGGTGGATGTCCCTTTTCATGGGGGCGTAGGGCGGGGTGCCATCACCCCGCGGCGGCCAGAGGGCTGGCCGCCCTACAAATCGGGCTTTCATAATCTCTATTATAAACAATATATAGCATCTGTTGCAAGTTTTTTGTTTACTTTATGTCGTTAAAGCGGTATAATACCAATATCTATTGATGTTTGAAAGGAATAACGATTTGGAACGTAAACAACTCGCACCCGGCGTATACATCACCACGCTGGATGCTGCTAAATTCAACCGCTGCCGCATTACGCTGCATCTGCGTTTCCCGGCCCGGCGGGAATCTGCCACCGATGCCGCCGTGCTGGCCCTTGTCTTGGAGCGCGGCTATGCGGCCTGCCCCGATATGACCGCCCTGTCCCGCCGTCTGGCCGAGCTGTACGGCGCGGACCTCGGCGTTGACCTTGCCAGTGCGGGCACCGACCGCGTGCTTTCCGCCGACATCTGCGGCATCAAGGACGCTTACGCACTGGCGGGGGAGAATCTGACCGATGCCTACGCCGACATCGTGTTCGGCACGATCTTCGACCCGTATCTTGTGGACGGTGCCTTTGACCCCGAGGCCGTGCGCATCGAAACCGAAACGCAGGCCCGCCGTCTTGAGGCGGAGTTCAACTCCAAGCGGCTTTACTGTGTGCGGCAGGCGCGCCGTAAATTCTACGGCGATACCCCGGCCGGCATCGAGCTGGGCGGCTATCCCGGCGAGCTGGTCCATGTGACCCCGCAAAGCCTCAAGGCTGAGTATGACCGCATCCTCTCCACCGCATCCATTGATGTGATGGTGCAGGGCGTGGACGAGGCCCGCGTGGCCGATCTGCTGCTGAAAAAGCTGGAGGGTCTGCACCGCGATCCGCAGCCGTTTGCTGCCCCCACCGCGATGCCTGCCACGCCGCTGCGCCACTTTAAGGAGGAGATCCCCGGTTTGACGCAGGCCAAGCTGTGTATGCTGTTCACGACCGGCGAGGAGCACCCCAACCCGCCCAGCGTCAGCATCCTGCGCGTTGCGATGAGTGTGCTGGGCGGCTCTGCGACCAGCCGCCTGTTCCGCAATGTGCGGGAAAAGCAATCCCTCTGCTACTATTGCGGCTCTGCCGCCCAGCGGGCCACCGGCGTCATGATGATCGACTCCGGCGTCGAACCCGGCAAAGAGCAGCAGGCCGAGGCCGCCATCCTTGCCGAGCTGGAGGGGCTGAAAAACGGCCCCATCACGCAGGAAGAGGTTGATGACTGCCGCCGCGGCCTGCTGTCCAGCATGGACGCGCTGGGGGACAGCCTTGCTGCGCTTGAAAACTGGTACTACGGCCAGATCACCCGCGGCGAGCCGCTCTACCCGCCGGAGTACGGCAAGGTTCTGACCGGCGCCGTCAGTCTGGACGAGGTGCGCCAGACGCTGCAGAGCTACCACTATTCCGTCTGTTACGCCGTGACCGCCGAGCCGGGCACGCAGGGGAAAGGAGGCAGCGAGGATGTTGAATAACGACCACGCCGCTTTTGAGGCGGCCCAGAGCCGTGCTGCCGCCGCTGTAAGTTGTGAAAGCGTTGTACTGCCCAGCGGCCTGACTGTGCTTTGCCGCACGATGCCGGGCTACAGCAGTGTACACGCCATCTACGCCACCGGCTTCGGCTCGATCCACCGCGCCTTCAAGCTGGACGGCAAACAGGTCACGCTGCCCGCCGGCACGGCGCATTTTCTGGAGCATAAGATGTGCGAGACGCCCAAGGGCGACTCTTTCAATTTTTATGCCAAGACCGGTGCCTCGGCCAACGCCTTTACCAGCTATGACCGCACCTGCTATCTCTTCTCCGCCACGCAGAAGATCGATGAAAACCTTGACATTTTGCTGGGCATGGTCGGCAAGCCGTGGTTTACCAAGGCCACGATCGCCAAGGAGCAGGGCATCATCGGGCAGGAGATCAAGATGTACGATGACAGCCCCGACTGGCGGCTGCTGAACGCACTGTTCCGCTGCCTGTACGCCGACCACCCGCTGCGGGACGACATCGCCGGCACGGTCGAGAGCATTGCCGAGCTGACGCCGCAGATGCTTTACAGCTGCACCAAGGCGTTCTACGCGCCCTCCAACATGGTGCTGAGCGTGGCCGGCAAGATCACACTGGCGCAGGCGGTCGATGCCTGCAAGCGCAACGGGCTTTACCGCGCCCGCGCCCCGCATGAGGTCGAGTGGGCGATCCCCGCGCAGAGCGGCCCGCTGCCCCACAGGGAGGCCGTCTTTACAATGCCCGTCACAAAGCCCTGCTTCGGTGTGGCCTACCGGGAGGAGCCGCTGGCCGAGGGGGATATAAAGCGGGAGCTGCTGCTGGATATGCTGGGGGATCTCGTTGTCGGCGGCCTGACGAAGCTCTACCGCCGCCTGTACGATGAGGCGCTTGTCAACCCGGAGTTCTCGGGTGATTTCATCGCGGTGCGCGGTGCCTGCGCTGTGGCCTTTACCGGTGAGAGCGATACCCCGCGCGAGGTCGTGGATATGCTGCAGGCAGAGATCGAGCGGATGCGCCGTGACGGTGTGGACCCCGAGGTCTTTATGCTGGTGAAAAACCAGATGTACGGAGAGCTGCTGGGCGATGTCGAGGCCGTGGACGATGCTGCCGAGGAGGCCGCTGCGGCCTGCCTGAAGGGCCGCACGCTGGCTGACGAGATCGCTGCACTGGCCGAGCTGACGGTGGATGATGCAAACGCCCTGCTGCGCACGGCCCTGCGGGAGGAAAACCGCGCCTATGTGCAGATCGACCCGGCAGAAGCGTAAAGAGGGGAAAGGTAAAAATGATCTATCATGTGCAATTTCCCGGGTTGGGCCTTGACCTGACCGTGAACCGGGTGGCGCTGTCCATCGGCGGGTTCAATATCTATTGGTACGGCGTTATCATTGCGGCGGGTATGCTGCTGGCAATGCTCTACGCCTTCCGCAATGCTGTGGACTACGGCATTGACTCCGACCGGCTGGTCGATGTGGTGGCCATCGGCACTGTGATGGCCATCGTATGCGCCCGCATCTACTATGTGGCTATGGCGCCCTTTGCCTACCAGAGCATCTGGGAGATGATCGACATCCGTAAGGGCGGCATCGCCATCTACGGCGCGGTCCTCGGCGCATTTATCTTTGGCGGGCTAGCCGCCAAATGGCGCAAGGTGCCGCTGCTGCCGCTGTTTGATCTTGTCTCGCTGGGGTTCCTCATCGGGCAGGGTATCGGCCGCTGGGGCAACTTCGTCAATCAGGAGGCGTTCGGCACAAACACAACGCTGCCCTGGGGCATGTACAGCGAGGGGACCGAGGCGTACCTCAGATCCGTGCAGGTCACGCTGCCTGCGGGCATGACGGTGGACCCCACAGCACCGGTGCATCCCACATTTTTGTATGAGAGCATCTGGTGTCTGGTCGGCTTTCTTGCGCTGGCTGCGTTCTTTAAAAAACGGCGCTTCAACGGGCAGATCTTCCTCGGGTATGTCATCTGGTACGGCCTCGGCCGCGCATGGATCGAGGGGCTGCGCACCGACTCGCTGCTCATCGGCAGTACGGGGCTGCGGGCCAGCCAGCTGGTGGCCATCGGCTCGGTGCTCGCGGCAGCTGTGCTGATGGTCATCGGCCTGCGCAGCGCCAAGGGAAAAACGCTGACCGTCACGCTGGCTGTGAGGGACATCAAAAAGCAGGCCGAAGCAGGGGAGCGGTTCACCCCGGACACCCTGCCTGCCAATGCGCCCCACACCGAATTCGTCAAGGCCACCGATGCTATGAACGCGCGTCTTGATGCGCTGGATTTGAACACCGTGGAGATCGAAGAAATAGAGGGCCCGCAGGAATAACCGGCAACCGCTTGCAGTACGGCGATAGGTGCTGCTGGTGTAAGAGCTGACACCGCTTTGCCCGCCCTGTGCGGACAGAAAATATATTTGAAAGAGGGAAAGTATCATGGGAGCAGCCATCATTGACGGCAAGGCATTGGCCGCAGCCACGAAGGCCGAGGCCGCAGAAAAGGTCAGGGAGCTGAAAAGCCGGGGCATCAACCCCTGCCTGGCGGTCATTCTGGTGGGCGAGAACCCCGCCAGTCAGGTCTATGTCCGCGGCAAGATCAACGACTGCGCGCAGTGCGGCATTGAGAGCCGCAGCATCAACCTGCCCGCCGACACCACGCAGGAGGCGCTGCTGGCCGAGGTGAAAAAGCTGGCGGATGACTCCGCTGTGCACGGCATTCTGGTGCAGCTGCCGCTGCCTGCCCAGATCGACGAGAAGGCCGTTATTGACGCTATCCCGCCGGAGAAGGATGTGGACGGCTTTTCGCCCGTCAATGTGGGCCGTATGCAGATCGGCGAGCCGTGCTACCTGCCCTGCACCCCGGCGGGCTGCATCCGGATGATCGAGTCCACCGGCACTGAGATCGCCGGCAAGAACGCGGTGGTCATCGGCCGCTCCAACATCGTGGGCAAGCCGGCGGCGCTGCTGCTGCTGGCCAAGAACGCCACGGTCACGATCTGCCACTCCAAGACGGTGAACCTCAAAGAGGTCTGCGCCGCCGCCGATATTCTGGTGGCCGCCGTTGGCCGCGAGGGCTTTGTGACCGGCGATATGGTCAAGCCCGGCGCTGTGGTCATTGATGTCGGCATCAACCGCGGTGCGGACGGAAAGCTGCACGGTGATGTCAATTTTGCCGAGGCCGCTGAGAAGGCCGCCTACATCACCCCGGTCCCCGGCGGTGTCGGCCCGATGACCCGCGCCATGCTCATGCTGAACACAGTCGAGGCCGCAAAGCGGCAGGCCATGTAAAGGCTTCCCCCCTTGGGGGAAGCTGTCCGCGAAGCGGACTGATGAGGGGCGGCCTTGCCATTACAGCCCACTGATGGGATACAACCGCAGACTTGCCCCTCATCCGGCCCTGCGGGGCCACCTTCAGTCTACGCGCTAAGAGCCGCCTACGGCGGTTGCGCTCCGACACGCGCCAGCGGGCGCAGCCCCTCGGGGGAAGGCAAAAATTTTAACCTTCCCACGCCCGAAACCCCCTTGACAACTGCGGTGGTTATATGGTAAGATACTAGAGCCGCATGGTATGGGCTGTATAAGTGTGTGCATTTTTCGGCACACCGCCCTACAGACCAGCGAGACTTATTGAAAGAGGTTATCACATGTACGCAGTTATCAAAACCGGTGGCAAGCAGTACAGCGTTAAGGTCGGCGACGTTGTTTATGTCGAGAAGCTGAACGCTGAGGACAACAGCGAAGTCACCTTCGATCAGGTTCTCGCCGTTGGCGAGGAGGGCTCTGTCAAGGTC
>ERZ1673752.598-NODE-598-length-60815-cov-9.092018_pt1 | contig 60815 bp, 53 predicted proteins | sample MGYA00580195_ERZ1673752 | MGnify/ENA primary metagenome ERZ1673752 (study PRJEB41218, sample SAMN15661744) | gut metagenome | host: Homo sapiens | place: Canada: London | collected 2015-08-20/2019-03-30 | study: EMG produced TPA metagenomics assembly of...
GCGATTACTACCGGTACTAAGCGGGGTTTGTTTACTAACGAGGCCGGAATGGGATCGGCTCCTAATGCGGCTGCTATTGCCACTGTGCGTCACCCCGCCACCCAGGGAATGATTCAAGCACTGGGAGTTTTCGTGGACACCATGCTGGTGTGTACCTCCACCGCCTTCATTATTTTGATGTCAGCGCCCTTCTGGGATAAGCAAAACCATGACGATGGGGCAGTGCTGACTATGGATTCCATAGTTACCTCATTGGGGTCAAATAGCACCACCCAAACTGTGGTGTTCGTGTTCGTGATGGTAATGATGGTTTGTTTTGGTTATTCCACCATCTTGGGGAACTACACCTACGCGGAAACCAATTACAAGTTTATTGTGGGCGTAGATCGCTCCGCCTTACCTTTGAAATTGCTGGTAATCGCGTCTACCGCTATTGGGGCGATTCTGCCTTTGAAATCAGTGTGGTCGATTGCAGACTGGGCGACAGCCCTAATGGCCTTGGTTAACCTGATAGCCCTGATTTTCTTGGGGAAGTGGGCTGTGGGAGCCTTGCGTGACTACCGCGCGCAGATGAAGACTGACGATCCTGCTGGACCGGTCTTCTGCTCGCGAGATAACCAGTATTTGCCAGGGGAGCTACCCACCCGGGTATGGACAACCCCGGGTGGATTCGATCCCGCATGGGAAGCCTCTTCTGCTACGTCAGAAAAGGAAAATAGCTAACCGCTATTAGTCGAGTTGCTCAAACTTGCGGCTCCAAGCGGAACGGATGGGGTTGGCGTCCGCCATCATGATCTCTAAGCGGTCATTGGCCACTTCTACCACCTGTCCCAGGGCGACTACTCGTTCATGCCGCGGAGAGTTTTCTAGGCGGTGCAGTCCGTCCTTAATGATCTCGTCTACGCTGTCCATCCGGGAAAGCAATGCCACTAGCGGCAGATTGAACTTCTCATGGTAGGAGCTTTCCAAGGTGTGTAGCTGAGCTTTTTGTTCTTCCGTGAGCGTACCTAAGGCTAGAGAACCTACGTCTTGGGAAATTTCTTTGGCTTCGGCCTCGCTGGCGGTTAGCATCGCAGTTACATCAGGATAGGCCGCAATCAGCTGATCTTGAGCAGCTTTATCCGCCACCATCACCGCGTCCTGGAGGGCTTCTTTAAGTTCTCCTACATCTTGGAAGGGACGCATCTGGGCGGCTGCCTGCAGTGGCCAAGTTACCCCATTAAACAAGCGAGAGAAGGTATTTACAAACTCTCCTTCATTCATTTTGTTAACTGCCCGCAAAGAACGTCGCTTGCCAGTGGCACCTAACGCCACGTCCTCGCCCTTAGAACGCGGGCCCACGTGGAAGAACAACAAGTTGAGCAAGATGGCGGTAATCGAGCCTAGGGTTACTCCCGAAGCAAAGAAAATCTGTGCCCAGGCCGGGAAGGCATCGGCGATCGCCGGTTTGAAGGAAACTAGCATGGCCAGAGCGATGGAAGTAGTCAGAATAATGCCGTTGCGGGTATCCGACAGGTCAACTCGGGACAGGGTTTGAATCCCCACTAAGGTTAAGTTGGCAAACAAAGCCATGGAAGCTCCGCCCAGAACCGGAGAGGGGATTGAAGCTACAATCGCGCCCGCCTTGGGAATAACTCCCAAAATAATCATAATTCCGCCGGCACAAGCTACTACCCAGCGAGAATGTACTTTAGTTAGCCGCACCAAACCAATATTTTGTGCGAAGCAGGTGTAGGGGAAAGAGTTCAGAATTCCCCCCAGCGTAGTTGAGAGGCCATCGGCGCGCAAAGCTGCCGTGATCTCTTTCTTTCCGATTCGCTTGCCCACGATTTCACCGGTGGCAAAGACGTCACCGGTAGTTTCTACCATGGTCAGTAGCATGACTACGATCATGGAGATACAGGCAGTTAAAGAGAACTGTGGCCAGCCGAAATAGAACGGGGTAGTGACCGCTACCCAGGAAGATTTGCCTACCTCGCTGAAGGAGGCATCACCTAGAGCCACCGCGACTCCGGTCCCAATTACTAGGCCAGCTAGCACGGCCAAGGTGCCCATGAAGCCTTTAAAGAAGCGCTGAATGAGGACGATTACTGCTAAGGTTCCCAGGCCATAGGCTAAAGAGCGCAAAGTGATGGGCAGGGGCGGTACCTGCTCGTCAACGCGCCCAATCACGTCCGCAGCGGATACTCCCAGCAAAGTGGTACCCATAGTGGTTAGTACAATCCCGATAACTAACGGGGGGAAGAACCGAATCAATTTGGCGAAAACTGGAGCCGCGAAGAAAGTAAATAGCCCGGCTACAATGACTGCTCCGTAAATGGTAGGAAGCACTCCCACGCCGCCTTCTTGGTTAACCGCCAGACCAATCGCAATCATGGGCGAGATTGCCATGGTGGTTACACCTTGGATAATCGGCAGGCGCACCCCGACGCGCCAAAATCCAATCGACTGAATCAGGGTAGCGATTCCACAAGTAAACAGGTCAGCATTAATCAGGTGCACGGTAGTAGTGGGATCAAGCTTAAGTCCGCCCGCAACTACCAGGGGAACAACTACCGCACCCGCGTAAAACGCTAAAACGTGCTGTACCGATAGCAACAGCGTCCGAGGAGCCGACGGTACTTGGTCTACCGGATGCTTATTGGTTTTTCGGTCTTTAATTTCTGCCTCTAGGCTGTCACCTAGAGCTTTCAGTGGTGGATTTAGCGGCTCGTCAGCTGCCATCGTGGATATTCTCCTTTGTGGTAATACCGGAAATACTTCCAGAGCTAATTCAAGCGCTTGGCAACCCATAACTCAAAACGGCAGGAGAGAGGTAGCCCGGGTGGCAGGGAGCAGAGACCACGCCTTAATCCATTTAGTTTACATAATGTACATTATCGGATCTAGGTTCGGGGGTTCTGGGACTCGTAGGCAACCGGAAAAGCCAATCCTAGCCCCCTGATGGCTATTGAGAGCAAAGAGTCTGATTTTGTTTTGGAGATAACCCGAACTGCGGTGAAGTATATTTTTCAGTATGGCATTGCCTGAGAATCTGGCTTCCAAAGTACATGTGTGCACTTTTGTGAGCAAAAGCCACGATGTCCGATTATTTGGCTATCCACCTGTTAATATCGGCAACAGAGTAAGTGCCCAGTTAATGAAATGATGGAAGGGAAAAATATGACCACTGAGTGGAATGAACTTGATCAACGTGCAGTTAAAACAGCTAAGCTTTTAGCCGCTGATGCGGTAGAAAAGGCCGGCAGCGGACATCCGGGAACCCCAATTTCGCTAGCTGCCGCTGCCTACTTGCTTTACCAACGTCACTTACGTTTTGATCCGCAAGATTCAGATTGGTTAGGACGCGACCGCTTCGTACTTTCAGCCGGGCACGCCTCTTTGCTGCAATACATTCAGTTGTATCTGGCCGGTCAAAACATGGAACTCGATGATTTGCAGAGTTTCCGCACCTTTAATTCCTATACTCCCGGTCACCCCGAGTACCGTCATACTAAGGGCGTGGAGGTTACTACCGGACCGCTGGGATCTGGCTTTGCCGCCGCGGTTGGTATTGCGATGGCTTCCCGGCGTACGCACGGTATGCTCGACCCCACCGCTCCCCTAGGTGAAAGCCCCTTTGACCACAATGTTTACGTGATCGTAGGTGATGGTTGCCTGCAAGAAGGAATCTCCAGCGAAGCTTCTTCGCTGGCTGGGGTGCAAAATCTGGGTAACCTCATTGTTATCTGGGATGATAACCATATCTCCATTGAGGACGATACTGATGTGTCTTTCCAAGAAGACGTACTAAAACGCTACGAATCTTACGGCTGGCACACCCAGCGGGTTAATTGGCTGGCTGAGAACGGAGAATACGAAGAAGATGTAAATGCTCTTGACCAGGCAATAAATGCTGCCAAAGCTGAAAAGGATCGGCCTTCAATCATCGCCTTGCGCACAATTATCGGTTGGCCTTCACCAAGCAAGCAAAACACCGGCGCGATTCATGGCGCCAAACTGGGGGAAGAAGAACTCAAGGGCTTGAAGAAAGCTCTAGGAGCTGACCCGGAGAAAATGTTTGATATCGACGAAGAAGCCGTCAAGCACTCCCGGGAGAACGCTGCCACGCGTGCCCAGGAAGCTCATGCCGATTGGGATCCCCGCTTTGAAGCTTGGAAGAAAACAAATCCGGATAAGAATGAGCTACTAGAGCGGATCCTAGCCGGCAAGCTCCCCGAAGGTATCGAGGACGCGCTCCCGCTATTTACTTCCGGAGACTCGCTAGCTACTCGCGCGGCCTCAGGAAAAGTTATTTCCGCAATCGGTGCCGTAATGCCAGAATTCTGGGGCGGATCTGCCGACCTGGCAGGTTCGAATAACACTACTATCGCCGATGCCGACAGCTTTATCCCGGAATCGGCGCAAACTGATATGTGGAAGGGTAACCCCTTCGGGCGGGTGCTGCACTTTGGAGTGCGCGAACACGCTATGGGCGCCATTATGAACGGTATTGCCCTGGATGGTCTCACGCGGGTCTTTAGTGGCACCTTCTTCGTCTTTAGCGACTATATGCGAGGCGCAGTCCGCTTAGCTGCGCTAATGAATATCCCCGTAACCTATGTTTGGACTCATGACTCTATCGGAGTTGGCGAGGACGGGCCTACCCACCAGCCGGTCGAACATCTGACTGCCTACCGGGCAATCCCCAATCTGTCGATTGTGCGTCCTATGGATGCCAATGAAACCGCGGCCTGTTGGCTGCAGATTCTGCGTCAAACTGGGCCGGCAGGATTGATTTTAACCCGCCAGGGACTTCCCATCGTCGAGCGGGAAGATATGGAGGGCGCAAGTGGCAAAGCGTTCGCTAGCGCCAAAAATGCAGATAAGGGCGCCTATGTTTTGGCTGATACCGCAGGGCAGCCGGACGTGATCTTGCTAGCCTCCGGATCCGAGGTGCAATATGCTTTGCAAGCTCGCGAAACTCTAGCTAAGGAATCCATTGCAGCCCGGGTGGTTTCAGTTCCCTGTATGGAATGGTTTAAAGCTCAAGACGCTGACTACCGCGAGCAGGTACTCCCGGCAGCTGTAAAAGCCCGAGTCTCGATTGAGGCCGGTCTAGTAGATCCCTGGCGCGACCTCGTAGGAGATAACGGTGAGAGTATAGGTATTGAAGGATTTGGTCTGCCCGGTGCTGCCGGCGAGCTGTTCGCACATTACGGACTAGACAGTGAGCATGTGGTTGCAGCGGCAAAACGCTCTTTGGAGCGCGTGCGCTCATAAGTGCAGTTTTCTAGAACTGGTGGGAAGAACATTCCCAAGTGTTATAGAAAGAGCTTAGGCCATCAATGCTGATGATGAGAGGAGAAAATAATGGGACTTCGAATCGTAATCGGAGCGGATTCCGCTGCTGTCGACTATAAAGAGATAATCAAAAAAAGATTTAGAGGCAGACGAGCGAGTTGCAGAAGTAATTGATATTGGGCTTAAGCCGGCGAAGACGTTGACTACCCGCATGGTCGGTATCAAAGGCGCTCGCATGGTTGGTGCCGGAGAGGCTGACCGAGCTCTACTGTTGGTCTGACGGTCATGGTTTGGTTCCCGATTGTGGAACATAACCTGATCTTGGCTCTGGCGGCGGCAGTAGTATTTGGCGTGATGGCAGCAGGTCTGGTCGAGGTTGCACAACGGCTAATGTATGCGCGTGGCGATACTCATATTGACCCGCCGGCAGCTTCCAGCTGGCTGTCCCACACCATTGTTTATGCTCTGGCGCTACTGTTTTTAACCCCAGTCGATTATCGGGGGTGGAAAGCCCACTGGCTTTCCACCCCCGCTTTTAAGAAATACTAGTCGAGAGGAAAACCGATGTACGCCGAAGAGAATCTTAAGTTCCCCACCGAGTTCTATGATGCCTATATTTTTGATATGGATGGCACCATTTATTTGGGAGACCACCCATTGCCCGGGGCAAAAAGACTAATTGAGGAGCTGCGGCGCCGCGAAATCCCGGTACGTTTCCTCTCTAATAATCCCACTAAAGATCCCCATCTTTATGTCGACAAACTAGAGGGAATGGATATTCCCACCCCCTTAGAAGACATTGCCAATACGGTGGTCACCATGACCCGTTGGCTAAAAGACCACCACGCCGACAAAACCGTATTCCCGATTGGGGAGCAGCCGTTGATTGATGCTCTACAAGATGCGGGAATAAAAATCAGTGATGATCCGGAAAAAATCGATATTGTGATTGCGTCCTATGACCGCACCTTTGACTATCGCAAACTGCAAATAGCTTTCGATGCCATCTGGTTCCACAAGCGCGCAATATTAATGGCCACCAACCCCGACCGCTATTGCCCCTTCCCGGGAGGCAGAGGCGAGCCTGACTGTGCTGCGATTATTGCCGCGATCGAAGCCTGCACCCAAACCAAATGCCAGGTTATTACCGGCAAACCGGATCCGATAATGCTTGAGGTGGCCATGGAAGGTCTAGATGTTAACCCCCAAAACTGCATGATGGTTGGTGACCGTCTCTACACCGATATCGAGATGGCCAAAAAAACCGGAATGTTCTCAGCAATGCCGCTAACTGGAGACTCCACTATGGAAGAAGCGCTGGGTCTGCCGAAAGAACATCAACCTGACTTTTTACTAGATCGTGTTGACCGCCTGATTCCTGCTGCCGTATGGGAAGAAAACGGTTGGACCGAAAACGATAACTAAATAGAAACACTTAATACCACCCTAACAACTAGAAAATGCACTACCACTGCGCATAACAGTCGCCGACAATGATGCCGGCGCAAAGTTTAAGGAGAAAACAAATGGTAGCACCGGGTTATAAAGGTCCTTACCTACTGGGAATCGACGATGGCACCTAATCTTTCCGCGCCGCGATTTTCGACTTGCGAGGCACTCCGATTGGCTTTGCCGCCATCGGGACGCCACCTATCACCCGCATCCGGGATGGGCGGAACAAGACCCCTCAGACTGGTGGGAAACTTTAGTCGCTTCGGTTCGCAAAGTGCTAGACCAAACCGGCATTCCAGCGCGCCATATTGCAGGTATCAGCTATGATGACACCACCATGAGCGTGGTTCCCATTAATGTAGTTTTAGTTTCGCCGGTGGGTAAAAGAGCACTATAGCTTTCTTGCCCACCGGCGCAGCTGTTACAATAGGGCGGTATTTGCTGGGTAGCCAGGACGGGAAGCAAGGAGCAGTTATTACTATGGCAGAGCGGGCACTACGTGGAACAAGTATCGGTTCAAAAAGCCTAGAGACAGAAGATGGCGTAGTATTCGCAGAACGCCGCGAAAGCCTCTACATTTGCCCTAATGGACACCGTTTCCACATGACTTTCGCCGCCGAGGTGGCCGCTCCCGCCGAGTGGGAATGCAAATGCGGGGAAACCGGGGAACTCCAATATGAAGAACCCGCAGAAGAGGAAGATTCCAAACCGGTGCGTCCCCAGCGTACCCACTGGGATATGCTCATGGAACGGCGTAGCGAAGAAGAATTGCAACAGCTGCTAAAAGAACAGCTGGAGGTGCTGCATTCTGGGGCGCTAATGGACGGAGTGCATTACCGCTAGCTAATTCCCCAGCTTAACTAGTATTTGCGGGGCTTAGCCACCGCCTCCCAAGCGGATCTTAAGTGTGCCTTAAACATAGCGATTAGGCCTTAGCGAAGTGCAGCCGGCAACTTGAGCAGGTCAGCTATTCCCCAACGGGTAACTTTAGCCAGGGCTTCCAAGATAATCGCGCTGGACATTTTGGAGGATCCAGCAGCGCGTTCTTGAAAAGTGATCGGTACTTCCACAATATTTCCTCTCGCTTTCACCGCCCGCCGGGTCATATCTATTTGGAAGCAATATCCGCGGGAATCTAGATCTTCTAGTCCCAGGCGACTAAGAAAATCTAGGCGGTAAACCCGAAAACCGGCGGTAGCATCCCCGATTCCCAGGCGCAGCAGCGCCCCGATATAGGCGTTTCCACCTCGCGAGAGCGCCTCCCGTAACTTTGACCAACCCTCTAGGCGACCTCCTCTTATCCAACGCGAACCAATCACCAGATCCGGTTTACTCGGCCACAGCCGGCGAGCCAGGAGTTTTTTCAGGTCACGCACCCGGTGAGAACCATCTGCATCCATCTGCACTATCCAGGTGTATCCGGCATCATGCGCCCACGAAAATGCTTCCAAATAGGCCGGGCCAAGTCCGGCTTTCTCCGCCCGGTGCACTACCTGCACTCCCCTATCTTTGCTTGCCAGTTCCTCGGCAAGCTCGCCAGTACCATCGGGAGAATTATCGTCAATAATCACCAAGTCCGCCTGCGGAACTTCCCGGCGCAGTTTTGCCACCTGCCGGGGTAGCGTTTCTAGTTCGTTGTAGGTCGGAATCGCGATTACGATATCTTTCATTTCTTTCCTTTTCCTTTTGAGCAGTTATTTTCGCTTCCTCTGCTCTTATTCACCGTTCGTTTGCGTCCTCTTCGGATAGAAAACTCTGTTCTTTGAAAGCTGCGTTTTTGTATTTTTAAAAAAACAAGGGTTGCTCCCACCAGAACCAGCCCAATTAGGGTTCCGAAACGGAAGATAGCATTTACTTCCCCCCCAAAACGTGCCTGCCAGGTGGGAGTGTCGCGCAAAGGCAGCGCTGCCTTTAAAGTGTCTGCCCTAAAGAGCCCGGATTGGGAAACAACCTGCCCTTTTGGATTAATCAGAGCGCTTACTCCCCCCACTGCCACTTGGACAGTGGAGCGATCATATTCTAGGGCGCGAAAGCGGGCAATCTGCAGCTGCTGCCGGGACTGATAGGAGTATCCAAAAGAAGAATTATTAGTGGGGAAATATAGTAGGTTCGCACCCGCGTTCACCGTATCGCGCACCAGCGGGTCAATCGCTACCTCGAAACAGATATTTGCCCCTATCTGCGCATTACCAACTGGGGTAATCCCGGGGGATTTGCCCGGTATCATATCGCGCGGGAGCATCTTTACCTGTTCGGGAAATATCTTAGAGATGGTAGGACGAGCCGGTAAGAACTCCCCAAAAGGCACCGGTTCCCGCTTGGTATAGATATGCGAGAACTTGCCATCCTCCAGCTTTAGTACCTGGTTAGAGGTAGTTTTATCCCCATAAACCAAAGTGCCAAAAATAGCGGGGATTTGCAGGTTTTCCTGCCAGTGTCGCAGTTCCTCAGCCCGCTGCGATTCAGAGCTTAGATCTATATCCGCTGCCTGTTCTCCCCATAAAACTACTTGCGTCCCGCGCAAATCACTGCTGCGCGCTTGTCCCATATGACCAGACAAGATGGTGCCGGGATGGGAATAGGTAAACCCAATTGGCCAAGAGACACCCCCTTGCATAGCCGCTACGTTTAGCTGGGGAGAATCTTGTAAATCTGGTAGAGACGGTAAGCCCACACCGGAAAAAATCATTAATACCAGAGCCAAAGCCGCAGTAGCTAGATTCGGCATGGAAATTTTCCAAGTAACGCTAACTAACGCCGCCACGATCCCCACCATTAGAAAGGCCATCCCGTTTTCACCCAGAAGCGGAATCCATCCCCTCATAGGGCTATCTACTTGGGAAAATCCCAACATTCCCCAAGGCATTCCCGTCCAGGGAAAACACGCTCTCCACGCTTCTATCCCGGCAAAAGAAAATGCCGTCCAAAATGTCCAAAGCGGGCTGGTCAGTTTGCGGGTAGCCAAAACTATCCCCGCCCACAAAGTAGGAAATAATGTTTCAAAAAGCGCCAGAGCAATCCAAGGAGTAGAAAAGGTCAGTGAGATAGCTACCCAGCGAAATAGCACCAAGAAAAATACCAGGGAGGCCAGAATGGAAATCACTAGAGCGTAGCTGCGGCGCGCGCGTCGCAGAATTAGTAGCCAGAGTCCGAGAGCTAACCAGGAGCCTAGCCAGTGTGATCCCCAGGCAGAGGGGAAAGCCAATAGTAGACCGGTAGCAATCGTGATGGCAGCCACCAGAGCCCAGAAACTATTAATTAAATATCTGACCATGCCACCACTCCGCGCAAAATTAGTTTTTGGGCTTTACGCGCTGTAGCCGAGGTTTCTACACTGCCCACCATTTCTAGCTGCCGTAGCACATCGAGCAGCTGTTTCATCGCTCGCACAAAATCCCCAGCCTCCAAAGGGGCAGTCTCTAAAGCCACTGCTAGCGGTTTCCCCTTAGCCCAGGCATAAGTCGCTGCCACCAGTGCCGACGATGATCGCGGAAGTTCTGGTGCTTGCAGCTCGCTTTGCACCTGGCGCAGATCTGCCGCCAAAGTTTCGATTTGACTGACCACAGATTTCAAAGAAGCAGGCACCGGGGCGCCCGCTTCTTCCCGCCGCGCCTCATAACTAGCCGCCGAACAGGCAGCTGCTAGTTGCGCCGGGCTCAGACCCGCGAAAACATTTTCTAGGGCGCATTGCGCCAAGAGCAAGTCGTATTCACTATATATTCGGCAAAGCACCGCCCCGGATTCGGTTACTTGTCCATTGGGATCTAGATACCCTAACTTGATTAGGACGTCAACGACCCGGTCAAAGGTATCAACTAACGCGCCCTCCGAAATATCAACTTGGCGCCGCAAGCGCGCAGCCTGCCGCTCGAGACGCGCCCACCGGGATGCCTTCTTAATATGGCTAGCTAACTGCGGACAACTAGCCGCCGGATGGTGCGCTAGCAGCTCGGTTAGTTCCAGTTCGCTCAGCTGCGTAAGTTCCCTACCGTTAATGTCCGATAACTGCCAGGAACTCCTCCGGCTTGCTTTGGCTGGTTTGTCGGGGGTAGCCGTGTCTTCCTCACTAGGTTTAGCGGATTCCGGATCGGTAAAAATCCCTTCGCGCACCGCGGTACGGAGCTTGGACGCTAGGCGTTGACGGTCGCGAGGTTTGCGTTCCGAGTAATCTTTCACCCACATCTGCCCCACCAAGGCTAAGGAGCCAGTAAACCCATTAGTGGGAAATTCCCGTAGCTTGGCGTTATCGGTTAGCACCGTCAAAGTGGTTTCCCCAGTGCGGGTTCCCGATTTTTTCATCACAATCCCGTGACGGGCACGGCGACTATCTTTATAAGCCAATACATCACCGCGTTTTAGGGAACTAAAAAGCTCCAAGCGTCGCTGCGCCCGCTCGCGGGCAAGCAGCTGGGCGTGGCGGGCATCGCGTGCCTCAAGCTCGCTTTTAATCCTTACATACTCGTAAATATCCCCATAGGAGCATTCCAAAGACTTTGCCGCGACAATTTCATCGGCTGCCCGTTGCTTATCCGCTGCTTGCTGCGCCTTCCCTACTACAGCTCGGTCTGCCTGGAATTGCGCAAAAGAGCGTCGCAAAACATCCCGGGTGCCCTCCAAGGATCCTCGCTCCAGCAGGTTAACCGCCATATTGTAGGTGGGACTAAAAGCTGATTTTAGCGGATAGGTACGTTTTGAGGCAAGCGCCGCGACCGTAGCTGGATCCATGCCGGGACGAAACATTACGATGCCGTGACCCAAAGTATCGATCCCGCGCCTGCCAGCTCTCCCGGTAAGCTGGGTATATTGCCCGGCCGAGAGCATCACGAACTCATGGCCATCCCATTTGCGCAGTGACTCAATAACTACCGAACGCGCCGGCATATTAATCCCCAGCGCCAAAGTTTCGGTTGCCAGCACCACTTTCAGTAGTCCGGCAGCGAACATTTTCTCTACTGCTTCTTTAAGTACCGGAAGCAGGCCAGCATGGTGCACCGCGATTCCCCGCCTAAGCCCCTCGAACAGGGTATCCAATCCCAAGGCGAGGGCATCACCAGGAGGAATACTTTCGCTAATTTCATCCAACCGCGCTGAAATTTGGCTTTTCTCCGCGGGACTAGTTAGATCTATTCCCGCCGCTACCAGCTGATTTTGTCCCTGCTGACAGCGGGCACGCGAAAAAATAAAAATAATTGCTGGCAGTAGCCCTTTCGCGTGCAACTCTCCTACCGCGGCGGGCAATGAGGTATGGTGACCGCGTCGAGCCTCCCCTAAGCCGCGGCGAGTCCTAGCTAGCAACGCCGGGTTAAGTCTGGTTTTACCACCGGAAGACTTTAGTTCTAAGTCGAAAAGCTGCCCTCCTACCAGCATATGTTGGTAAAGCGGTACCGGACGTTTTTCCGAAACCACAATTTCAACATCCCCTCGCACCTGGCGTAGCCACTGCCCAAACTCTTCGGCATTCGATACCGTGGCCGACAAGGCGATTACTTTTACCCGCGCGCCAAGATGCAAAATAACTTCTTCCCACACGGGCCCGCGATAGCGGTCAGCTAGGTAATGTACCTCATCGAGAACCACAAACCCTAAATCATCGAGGCGTCCATCATCTCGGTACAGCATATTGCGTAGTACTTCAGTGGTCATCACCACCAGGGGAGCTGACGGGTTAACGGAGATATCTCCGGTCAGTAGTCCCACATTTTCACTGCCGTAGGTAGCAGAAAAATCCCTAAATTTTTGATTAGAAAGCGCCTTGATCGGGGTGGTATAAAAGGCTCTCACCCCGCGTTTTAAAGCCAAGAATAAAGCGAACTCCCCCACAAGGGTCTTACCTGATCCGGTAGGGGCAGCAACTAATACAGATTCATGGTTCTCGAGGGCGCGAAGGGCTTGATCCTGGAAATCATCAAAGGGAAAATCAAAACCAGCTGCGAAACTAGCAGCTTCTCCCTTAATCTGGGTGCGTTTAAAGGTGGCTAACTTTTCAGCCGCGCTTAGAGAATCCCAATCTCCGGCACCTTGAGTGGTAGGTTTTTTTCGTTTACGCCTGCGCGGCACCTACACCAGCCCCAGTTTCTCCCAGCGCGCCTTAGCGGCTGATAAGCGGGCGTAGCGGCGAGCGCGCCGAGTGGCGGCCACTTCGGCGCGCACCTGGCGAGCCTCAGCTAACACCTGGGGATCACCGCTGGCTCCGGCCGGGCGGAGAGCCGGAAGATCCGAGGCTTCCTGCAGATTCTCTAGCGGAGAGGTTACCTGCTGAATTTGTTCCTCGAAAACGTTTAAAGTGGCATTGGCTTTGCGGAATAGCCAGACAAACATGACAATTGGACAAATTACTGCCGCGAGAATCCCCAGCGTCCAAAGCGCAACTAAAAACCCATGCATACCTTAAGTCTACCTGTTTGAGCCCCTAGCGGTCACGCCAAAAAAAGACCGTTACAATATAAAACATGATGTTACGGGAAGGACAGGTGGCAGCTGTCCGCAATTTTTCAGCCACCCAAGAACTCACGCTTAAGATTTGTGCCCACCCTAGTGGAGCGGAGCAGTTTTTAACCGGGCAAACTCTACGTGCCTTAAACTATCCAGCCTTAAACGGAGAGATAAAAGCGGGAGAAACGGTACGCATTGATTGTTCTCCCCTGCAGAAGAATCTCGGTACCGGAGGCTATGCGCTGGTGACCGCGCTTTGTGGACGTCTACCAGAAGACGTGCTGCCGGCTAATGAGGGTCACATTATGAAGGCGCGCTATACCCCCAGCCAGTACATGGTTTCCTCTGTGGAGGAACAAGAATCCCCTTCCCACCAAAAGATGCGACAGGCGGAAAATCTGCAAGGAATGCCGGTAGTAGGGATCGATCTGCATTCCCAGCTTCCCGCGGTCATCGCCGGGATCAGGGCAGAAAATCCCGAAGTCAAAATCGTTTACGTGTACACCGATGGCGGGGCGCTCCCGGCATTTTTCTCCCGCAACATTAACGCGCTGCGCGAAAATGGTTGGCTAGCAGCGGTGATTACGGCCGGACAGGCTTTCGGGGGTGACCTGGAAGCCATCAATACTTTTTCGGCGCTGCTGGCAGCCCGGCAGGTGTTAGCCGCCGATATTGTGATTGTGGGACAAGGCCCGGGAAACGCGGGTAGCGGTACCCCCTATGGGTACTCGGGTTTTGATCTCTCTGCGTTCCTAACCCAGGCGGCTGTAGGAGGCGGGAAAGCCATTTGTGCCCTGCGGATGTCGGCAGCTGACCCCCGACCCAGGCATCAGGGTATCTCGCATCATAGTTTGCGGATTCTGTCTGGCTTTACGCCGATTCCCCTGACCGTGCCGCTACCGGAGTTCACCGACGAAGGCGAAGGGCAAAAGCCTCTCCTAGACAGTGAATTCACTAAATTGGTGGACTCCCAACTGGCACAGATTAGTTCCCGGCACCGGGTGCAAAAATGTGCAACCGCCGGACTCTACCAGGCCTTACGGAACTGCCCGGTGAGACTATCAACCATGCGACGGGGACTGGAGGAAGATGCGGCTCCCTTCCTGGCAGCTGCGGTAGCCGGACGCCTCGCCGCGCAGCTTGCCTAACCGCGCCCTCGGGAAAAATTGCTGGCGGTACCCGCCAGCTACCAGCTGATAGTCTGTAGATAAACCCATAACTCGGCGCGAGCAGATTGAGGCTAGATGCGAGCCGATAGCAGCTGGGTAACTAGAATCCCCTCTGCTCCTAGGGCGTAGAGCTTATCGACCACCCCGTGAACTTCGGAGTGTTTACACATCGCCCGAACCGCTAACCAATTGCTATCTTGCAGGGAAGATATGGTGGGGGAAGAAATTCCTGGAGTGTAATTGACTGCTTTATCCAACAGATCCCGGTGAACGTTGTAGTCCACCAACACATAGTTGCGAGCATTGAGCACCCCTTGGAGGCGCTGCTGAAGAACCAGCAGACCCGCGCTTTCCGCTGCCTGCGGATTAGCGATGAGTACGGCCTCTGATTGCATCAAAGGTTCGCCAAATACTTCTAGCCCGGCTGCCCGCAGAGTATTGCCGGTTTCCACTACGTCCGCGATTACGTCCGCTACCCCGAGGCGAACCGAGGACTCTACGGCCCCATCTAGGTGTACGGTATCGGCTTTGACCTGCTGCGAAGCCAGATATTCTTGCACAATCCGGTCAAAGGAAGTGGCAATGCGTTTACCCTTTAGATCCTGAACCGAGCTCATAGTGCCCTCAGGGGCCGCAAAGCGGAAAGTAGAGGAGCCAAATCCCAGTGCTAATACTTCCTCGGCTTTGACTCCTGAATCAGCTAGTAGATCGCGTCCGGTAATCCCGGCTTGGATGAAACCGGCACCTACGTATTGGGCGATATCGCGCGGACGGAGAAAAAATACTTCCACCTGGTTGTTTTGATCGGTGATATGTAATTCTCGACCTCGGCGCCGGGTGCGATATCCAGCTTCTGAAAGAATCCTAATCGCTGGATCTGACAGGCCACCTTTATTGGGAACAGCTATTCTTAACATTTGTTTCCTTAGAGTTTGCGGTAGACGTCTTCGAGGCTAACCCCTTTAGCGATCATCATCACTTGGGCGTGATAAAGCAGCTGGGAGACCTCTAAACAAAAATCATCAAGGCTTTCATACTCAGCGGCCATCCAGGTTTCTGCCGCCTCTTCTACGATTTTCTTCCCGATAGCGTGCACCCCGGCATCTATCTCTTTTACGGTGCCAGAACCCTGAGGACGGGTGGTTGCTTTCTCCTGCAACTCCGCGAATAAATCTTCAAAACTCTTCATAGCTTTAAGGTTAGTGGGTTTTGAAAAATCTTGCTTTCCGGCTCCAGTTGGCAGGAATCCAGTTGGCCTAAACCTGTAACCGGGGGCGCACGAATAATGGTTACGAGGACACTACTGCTTGCCCTGCGCAAAATCCGTGATTATTAGCCGTGGGACTGGGCGATTCGTCGCAGTTCCTCCACCTCCGCGTAGGCATCTTCGGCTTTATAAACCGCTGAACCCGCAACGAATACATCCGCGCCGGCTTCGGCAGCTACGCTAATAGTTTCTCGGGTGATTCCTCCGTCTACCTGCAGTGATACTTGTAGGTTGGCAGCAGAAATAGCTTCGCGGGTACGGCGAACCTTCGCCATCATGGACTCTAGGAATGACTGGCCTCCAAACCCGGGCTCCACCGTCATTACCAGCAACATATCGATTTCCGGGAGGATATCAATATAGGGGGTGATATCGGTAGCTGGACGCAGTGCCATTCCCACTTTTGCTCCTTGCCGGTGAATCTCTCGCGCCAGACGAATCGGCGCCGCCGCTGCCTCGGCATGGAAAGTAACCGAAGCGCATCCCGCCTCCGCATAGGTAGGCGCCCACCGGTCAGCATCCTCGATCATTAAATGGGCATCTACCGGCAAAACATTTTGGCGGATTACTGCTTCTACCACCGGCAGTCCCCAGGAAAGATTGGGCACAAAATGATTATCCATCACATCCACATGCGCATAATCTGCGTTCTTTATTTTTTTAAGTTCATCAGCCAAGTTAGCGATATCGCAGTTAAGGATAGAAGGAGAAATAGTTACGCCCATGATTAGTTTCCTTTCTGGATTTTGCGGATTACTACCGCAAACATTGCGTCACTGGCATGAATATGCGGCCACAGTTGTAAGTATTTATCGGCGCAGCCCAGACCTTGTGGCCAGGCCTCGGCATCGATGAGCTGATCCCATACGGGAGTAAGTTCTAGCAGCTGCCCATCTTTGCGTTCTTTTAATACTCGCTCTACTAAGAAGGTAGTTTCTGCTGGGTGCGGCGAACAAGTCGCATATATAACTAAGCCTCCCGGGCGGCAAACATCTAAAGCCCGATTTAACAAACGTGCCTGTAGATCGGTGATATCCGGAATAGTTTCATTACGGGCACGGTAACGGGACTCGGGGTGGCGGCGCAATGCCCCCAAACCGGTACACGGAGCATCTATCAGTACCCGGTCATATCCGCCCTCACGGAGCGGAAACTGGGTGCCGTCTTTTTGCGTCACTCGCACATTATCGAGCGCCTTCACCGAATCTTCAACTAATTTCGCCCGGTGGGGGCTGACCTCATTAGCGATCAGCTGGGCGCCGCGTTGCCTACCTAAAGCTGCCATTAACGCTGCTTTCCCCCCGGGACCGGCACATAAGTCTAGCCAGTTTTGGTCGCTCCCTTCCAAAGGATAGGTAGCTGCCAGTCCGGCTACCAGTTGCGATCCTTGATCTTCCACCCCTGCGCGCGCCTGACGAACCTCTTCTAGACCTGCGGGGTCTCCCCCAGACACAATCAACCCCCAAGGACTGAGCGTCGAATAGGCAACATCTTGCCCCATATCTTCTACCGCATCGGCAAGTTCTTCTCGATCAACCAAGCCAGGCCGCGCCACCAAATTGATATAGGGGGCGCGATTATTTTCTGCCAGTAATGCCGCCAGGGAATCATCGTCACTGGGAATCTGGGCACCCAGTTTTGCGTGTTCACTTAAAGCCGCGCGATAGGCGGCAATAATCCAAGCGGGATGGGAATACTCAATTGCCAGGCGGCGGGATTTACTAAGGGCGCCCAGACGACAAGCAAGTTCTCCACTGTCAGCCAGGCGCACTGCTTGTCGCAAAACCCCGTTGACCAGCCCAGCGGCTCCCTCATTGGCTTCCTGTTTCGTGAGATTCACCGATTCGCTGACCGCTGCGTGGGTGGGAACTCGCATATTTAACAGTTGATGCAAGCCCATACGCAATATAATCAGCACTTCTTTTTCCAAGGCGGCTACCGGGCGAGTAGAGCATTCATCGATTATCCAATCGTAGTAGCCTTGGCTTCTCAGCGTCCCATAGGTTAGCTCGGTCGCGAAACCAGCATCGCGCCCGGCGATCTGGGAGCGGGTAAGCCTGGGGGGCAGCAATAGGTTCGCATAGGCATCTTTGGCCTCTACTGCCAGGAGTACCTGGAAAACCAAGGTACGTACCCGATCGGTTTGGGGACGCCATTCCTCCGGTTCGAGACGGTTTCCTCCCCGCTTTCTGCTTCGGTTATCCCGGGACTTACCGGCGGAATATTTTTTCGAGGGACGATCTGGCCGCACTAGTTTGACTCACTTTCACCCGGGAGACTAAAGAAAAATTCTTCCCCATATCGTTGTCCCCGCCCCCAGGCATCGGCAGTCATCTCTCTTTTCCCAGCCGGGGTGACAAAGGTAAGTTTCACATCGTTACTGCCGGTGCCGACAGTGACTTCATGTTTAGTAACCCGCACCTGACCGGGCTGCAGCGTATCATGTTCTTTCATCTCGATCACGGGATAGATACTGATCCGGTTACCATCAGGCAGCTCGGTCCAAGCTCCCGGCTCAGAGGTAAAGCCACAAATCATGTCGGCTACCTGGTGGGCATCTTTTCCCCAAGGTATTTGGGCATCTGCCTTGGTGAGCAGAGGCGCGTAGCTGGCACCTTCGCTAGCTTGCGGATGGGCTTTAGCATTTCCAGTTTCCAGCGCCGCGAGGACGTGGGGCAACAACTCGATTCCGGTGTCGGTTAAGCGCTGCAGCAACAAATCTGCGGTGGTCTGCGGAGCTACTCGGATCGGATCAACCGCATAGATAGGGCCAGTATCCATTCCCTCGTCAATGCGGAAAACACTAACCCCGGTGATTTCTTCCCCAGCGATGCGCGAATGTTGCACCGGAGAGGCTCCCCGCCATTTAGGCAGCAGGGAATAGTGCAGGTTAATCCAGCCGTGCGGGAAAACCTCTAATAAATCTTTCGGAATAAGCAACCCGTAGGCGACTACCACCGCCACGTCGGCGCCTAATGCTTTAAAGTCAGGGCGCTCACTGGTGTCTTTCAAAGAAGAGGGGGTAAAAACCGGCAAGCCAGCCTTTTCAGCCACCTGTGCCACCGGAGAAGGCGTAAGCTTGCGACCTCTACCAGATCGAGCAGGGCGGCGAGTTAGCACCCCCACCACTTCATGCTCCGAGTCGAGCAGATACTTCAGGACAGGTACCGCCGAGTCGGGAGTACCGGCAAATAAGACACGCATAGAGGAAATGTTATCAGTTAAGTACTGCTATCTTAGGAAACATTAAAGATCTTGGGGATCTACCTGCACCTGGATCTGACCCCACTTTTTTCGAGAAGCCACCGCTTGCAGGCGGCGCAGCTCTTCGTGCAAGTGCTCACCTTGATCCAAACGGGAACGTACCAACACCTGGAAGTGCTCGTCCTGCCTAACCGGGCCGATAACTTGGGCACCGGGGAAGTTGGCCTCAGCCAGGAAACGGCGCAAGGCGTCCTTAGAGCCGCGAATAACCGCTAAGGTGGCAGTGGGGGGAATCCCAACTTCCGCTCGCTCGGCTAGTTCCTGGCTTGCCCAGCTACTAAAAGTTCGGTGTTTAAAAGTGTTGGCTAGTCGCTGCCCCGGATCACCGGTGAGCATTACCTGCCCGTCCGGGGCGACTTTTGCGGCTGCATTTGCCCAACGTCGTAAGGCTTCTTCCGCTGCCCAAATCCTATCTAGGCTAAGGATCATACCTGCATCTAGTAGTAGCGCCGCGGCATACCCACCCTTGGCTACCGGTTCTTGTTCCGCAGTCGCCACGATCAAGGCTGGCATAGCACCGATAAGCATCAAAGAATTATCGGCGTCACAGTTATAAACAGGGACTCGCGGAAACGCGGCCGCTAGTTCGCTTCCAATTTGTTGGTGTCCGCGCACCCGAGCGCGGGTCGCTTTAGCCCCGCAACGCGGGCAAGAAAACTGAAAATGATGATTGCAACTATGGCAAATAAACTGGGTGCGCAGGTGCTCTACGCGCCCTAGGCACTGCGGACAACGCACCGGCGCTAAGCAATTAGCGCAGCTCAGGCCGCCGCGTCCTCCTTTGCGGGGAACCTGGATTAATACCGGACCGTTTTGTAATCCGCGCCGTAGAAACTGTAGGGCGGAAGAAGATAGCCCGCTTTGCCCGAGGGAAGGGTCGTCTCGATTTTCATATTCGGGGGTAAAAATTTTAGGCAGCGGAATTTGGTGATTTTCGGGAGCCAACTCGCGCGCCCAGGTAGACATAACTAAAGCTTGCGCTTGGGGTGAACGCGAAAAACTTCCCAAAACTAAAGAAGCTTTTTCACGCTGGCTGCGCAGCATTGCTACTTGCCGAGTGTGCCAATAAGGTGCAGATTTTTCCTGATAGCTTTCGGCTGCCTCGTCCCAAATCAACAGCAGAGACAGTTTTTCCAAGGGAGCAAAAATGGCGGAACGCGTTCCTATCACCAGACGAGGATGGTTAAAACGACACTCTAAGAAGGCGCGGTAACGGGCATTCGCTCCCAAATCCGAGTGATACTCCAAGGCTGAGGGCGCCCCGATAGGAGCATACTCACTCCAGTAGGCAGCAAACTCCTTGGCTAGCTTGCTAGTGGGGAAAAGACAGAGCGTCGAGCCACTAGCACTTAGCGAATGGGAGATGAGCTGGGCGATCTGAGAGAAGGGAGCCGGCAGGGCGGGTTCGGGAAGCGCTTGCCACACCACGCGGCTAGTTCGCCCCTGTTCTAAAGACTCTAAAATGGCTGTCCCAGCGGGATAGGAAGCAACCAGAGGATCCGTGGAATTTCTGTCCCCGACCAGCTCCCCTAGCTCGGGCTCTTTGGTTGCCGCAGAGCCAGGTACAAAAGATTCAAAGAACTTGTTTTCAATATTGGCGCGGCGTGGCGGGATCGCCTGGCGTAATACCGCGGATAAATTTCCGGAATAACGCCTAGCTACCTGATCGGCCAATGAAAAGCTGTTTTCCGACACCAAAGCATGGGGGCTGAGGATCCGGCTGATTGGCCGTAAACGCTGCTGGGTGGGTTCTGCTTCGCGAATATCCCTTACCCACCCGTGTACCAGCTTGCCGGCGATTTTTACGCTCACTAGGCATCCGGGCTGTACTTTCGACTGCAGACGAGCCGGAATCGTGTAATCGAGGCCGCTGGCGAGATGAAAAACTGAAACATCGGGAATAACTCGAGCGATCGGGTCAGTGTTATCCCATTTGCCACGGGGTTCCTTAGGAGCGGACAGTAGCTCTTGTTGGGTTCCTGCCAGGGATTTAGTCTGCACCCGGAATCTCAGGGTAGCTAGGGGGTCAGTGCCGCTCCACCGCGGCATCGTGTCAGTCACTGCAGCTGCTGGCGCACCAGCGTAACTATCTGGGTAGCCACTTGGGGTTTATTGCCCGAAAACTCCCCGATCTGACTACCTTCCCTGTCAACTGCGCAAACTCTGGTAGCGATATCTCCGAATCCGGTTTCGGTGCCCACTTGGTTAATAAAAATAATATCGGCTCCTTTGCGGCGAGCCTTTTCTTTGCCCAGTTGCAGCACTCGTTCCCAGCTGCCGGTTTCCGCCGCGAATCCGGCTACTAGCTGATCGGGACGTTTCTTGCTGGCTAAATCTGCCAAAATATCGGCAGTGGGTCGCAACCGTAAAGAAAACTCCTTTTGATTAGGAACTTTCTTGATTTTTTCACTTTGAAAATCTACTGGCTGATAGTCCGCTACCGCTGCTGCCATTACCGCAACGTGCATATGGGGGAAATAGTCTAGTGCCACCTGGTGCATCTTTCCCGCGCTAGGAGTAGCAACCACTTCTACTTCGGCGGGTAAAGATTCCAGGAGCGTTGGTTCAATATTGGCAGCCAACAAGGTTACCTGCGCTCCCTGCCAAGCAAACTGGCGGGCAATCTCTACTCCAAAGCGCCCGGAGGATCGATTCCCGAGAAAACGCACGGGATCTAAAGGCTCACGGGTTCCCCCTGCGCTTACCATTACCTTTTTGCCCTGCCATTTTCCGGTAGCAAGAACCGAGATAACCTCGGCGTAGATATCTTCTTCCGGTGCCAGCCGGCCTAGCCCTTGATCTCCGCTAGACAGGGCACCCGCCACCGGGCCGATAAAACGCACTCCCCTGGCTTGCAAGGTTTGCACATTCTCCTTAGTAGCCGGGTTTTCCCACATATTGGTGTGCATCGCCGGAGCTAACAATAGTGGACAGTCAGCCGCCAAAATCACGTTGGTGAGCATATCGTTAGCAATGCCGTGGGCTATCCGTGCCAATAGATCGGCGGTCGCGGGAACAACTACTATGGCGCTGGCCTCGCGGGCTAATTCAATATGCCCAACTCCGCTGGAGGGGGAATCTACCTTCGTGTAAACCGGATTACCGGAGAGGGCTTGCCAGGTAACTTCCCCGATCATTTTTAGCGATGCCGGGGTAGGAACTACCCAGACATCAAAGTTGGCTTTAACTAATGCCCGCACCACATGGGTGGCTTTGTAGGCGGCGATGCCCGCCCCCACCCCGACAACAATTTGGCGGCGCTGCGACATAGTTCAGTTAGTCCTGGGAAGAATCGTCATGCTCTTTCAGATTTAATACTCCCTGATCAATTTCGCGCAAAGCAATACCTAGAGCTTTGTCTTCAGGGTTGGAGTCAATCAGCGGCCCAGGAGTTGAAAACATTCCTTCCGCGATCTCCAGATTGTAAGTGTTAATCTGCCGTGCCCGTTTGGCCGCATAGACTACTAGGGCGTATTTGGACTCTACCTTTTCCAATAGATCATCTATTGGAGGGTTGGTGATCCCCTCCGGGCTAGCAACAGTACCCGACATATTGTCCTCTCATTTCTATTATCAGTGGCGAAGCGCCACCTCTTCACGAAGAATCTTACGCTATTCCCATTAGAGCTGCTAGTTCGCTAGCAGCCTGATCAGGGTGATTATTTACCACAATATGCTCAAATTCTCCGGCAGCTGCCATCTCTATTTCGGCGGTCTGTAAGCGCCGAGTTACCTCGGCTTCTCCCTCGGTGCCTCTGCCCCGCAAGCGTTCTTGCAAGATCTTTTGACTGGGAGCTTGTAGGAATATAAAACAAGCATCGGGGTTACTGCGCCGCACCTGCCTCGCGCCTGCTAAATCGATTTCTAAAACCACGTCCTCGCCGCGGGCAATATATTTTGCGATTTCAGAACGTAAAGTACCGTAGCGCTTTTGGCCGTGAACTATCGCCCACTCGACAAAGCCATCGCTGGCCACCAGATCATCGAATTGGGCTTCACTTAGGAAGTGATAATCGATCCCGTCACGTTCACCCGGACGGGGCGAACGAGTAGTGGCAGAAACCGCTACGTTTACCTGGGGATGGGCTTTTCGTAAAGCTTTAACCACAGTTCCTTTGCCTACCCCGGAAGGGCCAACCAATACATAAAGGCGAGACATGGGTAAACTTTTCACTCCGAACTTTTCCGGTAAATAACAGTATGGGACCCAAATCTTGGGTCCCATACTGCAATAAGTTAGTTAGATTACTAGCCGAAGCGACGAACCAGCTCAGCGCGCTGATGCTCACCTAGACCGCGGATACGACGCGACTTGGCGATGCCGATCTCCTCCATTACCGCAGCAGCGGTGGTGGCGCCTACCCGAGGCAGAGCCTCCAGCAGAGCCTGAACCTTCATCTTGCCCAAGTACGGATCATCCTGAGCGTTCTTGATTACTTCAGACAGGGTCAATTCCCGGTTCTTCAGCTTCGCCTTAGTTTCAGCGCGAGCCTTGCGAGCCTGAGCGGCTTTTTCCAGAGCCTGTGCGCGCTGTTCGGGAGTCAAAGAAGGAAGTGCCATTTTGTATTACCTCTTCATCTAGATTTACGGGATAACAACACGAAAAACACTAGTTGTTTTTTCCATTTAAGCCAAACTATTGGCTAAGTTTTGCCAGATCAGTTGCGAAAAATATCACTCATTTGTTCAGTTATTCGCCTGGAGGCCGCTTGCAAAGCTGATACTTTCGGACCAGCTGAAGATATTCCCCGGGAAGTTGATGCCAGTACCCGGAAGGCACTTTTTCCGAATATGTTTTGTATATCTGCTGGTGTAGCCCCTTGAGCGCCAATTCCCGGCGATAAAATCGATCCCGAAAATGCTGAAAAATCTATTCCTAAATCTTTCGCGGCATTTCCGGTGGTGGCGCCCACAACCAAACCCACATCTGCGATATGACCTTGATCACTAACTGTTTTATTTGTGTGTTCAGCCTGCGAAATTATGTCGGCCGCCACGCTTTTACCGCTGGCGCATTGGGCATGTTGAACCTGGAATCCTTCCGGATTAGAAGTAAGGGCTAAAACGTAGATCCCTTTCCCATTGGCCTTGGCTAAGTCCAAAGCAGGTGCCAGCGAACCGTATCCCAGGTAGGGAGAAAGGGTAATCGCGTCCGCTGCTAGCGGGGAGCCAGAGCTTAAATATGCCTGCGCATAACCGGCCATTGTGGAACCGATATCACCACGTTTCACATCCAAAATCGTTAATAAACCCGCCTCACGGCAAGCTGCTAGTACTTCCTCCAGCACCTTGATACCGCTTGCTCCGAAACGTTCAAAAAATGCCGATTGGGGCTTTACTACCGGTACTTGCCCCGCCATCGCTTCCACCAAAGTTAAGGAGAAGGTACGCAAGCCCTGGAGGTTGTCCTCCAATCCCCAAGCAGAAAGCTGTGAGGAGTGAGGGTCAATACCTACACAAACATTGCCTCTTTCCTCCATAGCCTGCGCTAAACGTAACCCGTAGCGACGCACATTTCCTCCTTAAAACTGTAACTTTCCAGCTAAAACTGTGGGATTGCCCCGATAGATAGTGTGGCGCACCTGCCCCAGTAGTTCCTTGCCCACAAAAGGAGTGTTATCGGAGCGAGAAACTTGTCTCTCGCGGTGAACCTGCCAGGAAGTATCGGCAGATACAAAGCATAGATTTGCTACCGATCCGGCAGTGATTTCCTCTCCCTGCCCCTCGGCTTTCCCAATTCTTGCCGGGGTAACCGACATGACGCGTGCCAGATCGCGCCAAGTCATTTTTCCGTTTTGCACCATAGTAGTAGCCACCACTGCCAGTGCAGTTTCCAGTCCGATCATCCCAAAAGCACCGCATTCAAAATCGCAGTCTTTGAGCCGGCGAGGATGCGGAGCATGATCGGTGCCCACCAGGTCGATGGTGCCGTCTGCTAATCCTGCCTGCACTGCCGCAACGTCTTTTTGCGAGCGTAGCGGCGGATTTACTTTAAATAGCGGATCTCGCCCTCTTACTTCTTCTTGGGTGAGGAATAAATGATGGGGCGTGGCCTCGGCACTTATGCGTGCGCCTTGGGATTTGCCCCAGCGCACGAGTTCTACCGCTCTGGCGCTTGACAGGTGGCAGACGTGAATTCGCACATCCAGGTAGAGAGAAAGCAAAATATCGCGGGCAATGATCATCTCTTCCGCAACGGTCGGCCAGCCCTTTAGCCCTAGTTCTTCCGCTAAGTACGACTCGTTCATTTGCGAGTCTTCCGTCAGGCGTGGCTCTTGAGAATGCTGGGCAATAACCCCGTCAAAATCGCGGACAATCTCTAGAGCCTGCCGCATCAGCAACGGATCGAAAACGCATTTGCCATCGTCACTAAATACGTTTACCGCTGCCCGCGACTGATGCATTCCCTTAAGATCCGAAAGCTCTTTGCCCGCCAGATTCTTAGTGACTGCGCCCACTGGATAGACATCTACCCGGTCGGCTTTACGCCCTAAATCCAGGACTTGCTCGACTACCTGTGGGCAGTCTTGGGTAGGGGTGGTATTCGCCATGGCGAAAACTGCGGTATATCCGCCCTTAGCGGCCGCGGCAGTGCCTGTGTCGACAGTTTCAGCGTCGCACCCGCCGGGCTCACGCAAATGGGTATGCAGATCCACCAGTCCAGGCAACGCTATTAGACCCTGGGCATCAACTTCCCTAACTCCTGTGCCGACTTCTACCGACAAATTGGTGCCGACCTGGCGGATTTCTTCGCCCTCTACCAAAATATCGGCGCGCTTTTCCCCCAGGATATTTGCTCCGCGGAAAACTATTGCGCTCATAGCTGCCTCCTAAAAGCTGAGTGCAGCCAGGCTGGCGAGGACGCAAGCGTCAGTTTTATGCCTCAAGGGCTACTACTCACTTGAATTATTGTCAGTGGAGCGCCCGATAGCATCTAGCACTCCGTTTATAAAGTCTGGTGATTCCGGAGTGGAAATCGCTCGCGCGGTACCTACCGCTTCGTCTACTGCAATCTTCCAGGGAACATCCTGATTGTAAAGAATCTCCCACACTCCGCAACGCAAAATCGCTAGATCCGGTTTGGGCATGCGATCTAGCGCCCATGCCCGAGAATACTGGCTGAGCGTCATATCGATATCGAAAAGATGCTCCGCCACGCCCTCGGCAATTTCTGCCGCATAATCAGGCAAGGTGGTTTGCGCGGTAGTGAGTTGTTGTCGCTGAAGTACCAGCTCCCGCAAATCCTCCGGGTCTTGATCTAGACCTTTGAGATTGGCTTCGTAAAGGGTATCAACTGCCCGTCGCCGTGCTTTAGTACGCCGAGATAGCCGATTCTTAGACACTGGCTACTATTCCTTAACCCGGGAAATATAATCACCCGAACGGGTATCTACCTTGATTTTCTCGCCCTCTTCCACAAACAGCGGAACCTGAACTTCATAACCAGTCTCTACGGTCGCCGGCTTAGTTCCCGCCGAAGAACGGTTACCCTGCAGCCAGGGTTCCGTATGGGTAATCTGCATGATTACTGAGGCGGGCAACTCTAGGAACAATACCTGTTCGTCATGAAAAGCGACAACGGCGCGCTGATTTTCAATTAGGAAGTTCTTGGCGTCTCCTACGATTTCCGAGGTAATCATCACCTGCTCATAGGTGTCGTCATCCATAAAGACGAAATCTGTACCATCTTGGTACAAATAGGTCATATCCCGGCGATCAACCGTTGCGGTCTCAACTTTTACCCCGGCATTAAAGGTACGATCAACCGTTTTGCCACTCAAAACATTCTTGATCTTGGTACGCACGAAAGCCGGGCCTTTACCCGGTTTTACATGCTGAAACTCCACAACCTGCCATAACTGGTTGTCAAGCTTTAGTACCAGACCGTTTTTCAAATCATTTGTTGTCGCCAACTTAATACCCCCAAGTCAAAATCAATCGTTACTACTTTACTTTAATCGCGCGACGGTTGAAAATACTGCCCCTAACCGGTACTTTCACTTCCTAGATTCAAAGCCGCAGCTACTTTTTGCAGCGCTTGCGCTTTCGATAAATCCGAAACATCTACCGTTAAGGGATGCAGAACCTGCCACCGCTGGCGTCGCTGCTGCCCCATCTGACGCAGCCACGCCCGCGGCATCCCCAATCCTAGGGAGCGAGGGCGATTAAGCCCGGCGCGATCGGCCATAGTCGACAGGTCAATCACCAGTTCCAGTACTTCAACACCAGGCAACTCTTCCAGCTCGCTCATGGTATGCGGGTTATCTAAGGCGCCGGAGCCACAATCAACAATGGTGTTTTCGCGGGGCAGATCACGCAAAAGATCACGCAAAACTTGCCGTTCCACCTGGCGATAGCGATCCTCTCCCACTGTTAGCAGCGCAGTATCCGCCGCAACCTGCAATTTGGCGGCTACCTCACTATCGGTAGCAACCAGGTTCCACCTGAAGTTTTTTGCTAGCGCTTCCCCGATAGTAGATTTTCCGCTTCCAGGCAGCCCAATCAAGAATACAATCCTATTCATTTGGCTGCATCTGGCTCGGATAAGGAGGGAGAGTCCGCACCGGTATCAGCCCGGTTTATAGCATTAAAAGCTCGTTGTAGTAGCTGGTAATCCGTGATTGGGGTGACCTGAATCTGTCCGCGACTGTCGGTGAGTACCATGCGGATAACTCCCCCGCGAACTTTCTTATCCGAAGCCATGATTTTCACCAGTTGCTCAAAGGGATATTGCGGGCAAACGGTCGGCAACCCCGCCGCGGCAATCTGGCGGCGTTGATTTTGCATTTGCGAGGGCGTAAGCAGATCCATTTCCACTGCCACCTGGGCAGCAAACACCATCCCGATGGCTACCGCTTCCCCATGTAGCACTTGGTAGGCACTAGCCTTTTCTATCGCATGGGCGAGGGTATGCCCATAGTTTAGACACTCCCGCATGCCCCCTTCCCGCAGGTCTTGGCTAACTACTCGGGACTTAACATTAATGGCGCGGCTAATTATTTCTTCCATAGTGGCAGGAAAACGCATCAGCGTGTCGGGGCGGTGCCCAGCTAGCAGCTGCAATATTATATGATCCGCAATAAAGCCGCATTTAATGACCTCTGCTAATCCGGCACGTAACTGTCGCGGCGGTAGCGTATGCAAATAATCGAGGTCACAAATAACGGCGCTTGGCGGATAAAACGATCCCACCAGATTCTTTCCTAGGGAAGTGTTGATTCCGGTCTTGCCTCCTATGGCCGCATCTACCATCGCCAACAAAGAAGTTGGTAGGTTAATTAATTCAATTCCTCGCAGCCAGGTGGCAGCTACGAAGCCCGCCATATCGGTAGTCGCTCCGCCTCCTAGCGCCACCACCGCGTCCTCGCGAGAAAAATGGTTTTCACCCAGACAGCGCCAGGCATCTTCCACGATCCGGATATTTTTGGCTCCTTCTCCATCCGGGTGCTCGAATAATTTCACAACTTGTCCAGATTGGGTGAGGCTATTAGCCAAGTTACGGGCAGCGCCAGCAAGTGGCGGCGGATAGATTAGGAATACTTTCCGAGGACGCTCTTGTAGCATCTGAGTGAGGGCTGCTCCTGCCCCCTGCCCCACGATGACCCGGTACCCTGCACCGGAAGTTACCGGAATCACCCGCGACGTTCCCTTAAACTGCGCCGGTAGAGCAGCCAAAGTACCCAGGTTGTAGCGGCGAACCGGGAGCTGCTCCTTTCTGCCTAATCCCCGCATTACCGCGGAGGAGACTTCGCTAAGAGTGCCGTTAGCGGGAACGATTAAGGTAGCAGCTTCCAGGTAGCTATCACGGCGCTGAGCTGCTAATTGTGCTAGCTTCCCACTGGGACTGTCGGCACCAGTTAAAAGTGGACGGTCAGTACCTTTCCCCACGCGGGCAGCCGCCTGGGAAGGTGAAACATCTAGGAAAACCACATCTTTACCTGTCAGCGCTAAGCGGGTTTCCTCCCGGGTGAGCGCGCCTCCTCCCAGGGCGATGACCGCAGTGTCGCTAGCGAGTAGTTTCGCAATAGTCTTTACTTCTAGCTCGCGAAAGCCGTCCTCACCGCGGGTAGCGAAGATCTCGGGGATCGACATTCCTGCCTGCTCGCTAAGCACTTGATCAGCGTCGCGGAAGGAACAAGCTAACCGTGAGGCCACGAGCCTGCCTACCGAGGTTTTACCGCTGCCAGGCAAACCAATAAAAATTATTTGTTTTTGGCTAGTCATAGCCTCGCCTCCACGCGCTTTTGGTAGGCCTGCAGGTTCTCGCGTACCTGATCTACGGAATATCCCCCCACATGCTCCAGCAAAGCATCAGCGAGGACTAATGCCACCTGTGCCTGGGCGATTACCGCCCCGGGAACTACCGCGCAAGTGTCGGAGCGTTGATGGATCGCCAGACTTTCTTCCCCGCTTGCCAGATCAATACTGCGCAAAGCACGAGGTACGGTAGAGATCGGTTTGAAGGCACAATTTACCCGGATTAGCTGTCCGTTCGACATGCCACCTTCGATCCCGCCCGCATGGTTGGAAGCTCGGGTTATTTCTCCGTTTTCTGTCCGAACAATCTCGTCATGAGCCGCCGACCCTGGCAGATAAGGCTGATTACCATCGCCTATTTTTACGGTTTTCACCGCGGGGATCGACATTAGAGCTGCCGCTAAACGAGTATCTAAGCGCCGGTCTGCCGCCACATGACTGCCGAGACCAATCGGCACCCCATAGGCAGCTACCTCGACACTGCCCCCAATAGTGTCTCCATTTTTCTTAGCCGCATCGATCTGGGAAATCATTTGATCGCTAACGGTTTTATCGGGACACCTAACCGGGTTTTCGGCTAGGTTGTCCTGTTCATTCAAGTCCGGAACTGGATAATTGACTGGTAGCTCGGCTTTCCCAATTTGAGTTACATAGGAAACCAGCTCTATTCCGCCGGCTTGTTTTAAGAATTCTTGAGCGAAGGCTCCCAGTCCCACCCGCATCGCGGTTTCTCGGGCGCTGGCACGCTCTAAAACCGGGCGAGCCTCTTCCAGATCATAGGCCAGCATTCCCGCAAGGTCCGCGTGTCCGGGACGAGGACGCGTCAAAGGTTTATTGCGAGCAATTTCCCGCTGGTCGCCTTTGCCAGCATCAATTCTTAGTGCCTGCGGAGCTACCGGATCCGGGCTCATCACCGTTTCCCACTTTGGCCATTCGCTATTGTCTATCAGCAGTGCTATGGGAGCCCCGGTAGTCTTTCCTCTGATCACCCCACCTACCAGATGGGCTCGATCCTGCTCAAACTTCTGGCGGGCTCCGCGTCCATAGCCGGCGCGCCGACTGGCTAAATACTCGGCGACTTTTGCGGTCGTGATCTCTACCCCCGCGGGCATTCCTTCCAAGATTCCTACCAGCGTGGGGCCATGTGATTCACCGGCGCTCATCCATTTCAACATGGCTTCATTCTTTCATGGAACCATTTTTTCCGGTTTAGCTTTTCACTTCTAGAACAGCTAAGTACCCCGGCTAAAAAACTACGTTTTCTAGCGAGGAACCACTAGCAGAGCGATATAGGTGGCTGCTAGCAGCCAGGGACCGAAAGCAATGCGGGTAGAACCGCTAGCTTTCTTCGCTATCACCAGATAAAGCGCCCACAGGCCACTACCTACTACGGAAAGTATCCCCATAACCAATAGGCAATGCCAAGAGGAACAGGTAGCCAATCCCACCAAGAGGGGAACTAGCCGCAAATCACCGGCACCTATACCGTGACGTACAAAAGTACCCGGGAGTAGCAGTATAAAGCTTCCGATCGCTACGATGAGAGCATAAGCCGGTTTTACCCACTGTCCGGTAATAAAACCCGCCAAGATAACCACTGCTACCACCAGGATCAAGAAAGTTAGAGTCATCGAGCGCGGGAGCCTTTGGGTGCCCGCATCGATAACTGAAAGCACTGTTCCCAGGGTAAGTAAGGGAAACAGTAGCAGTAAATTGATGGATCCGAACCGTATAATTACTGCAGTTCCCACCGCAACCCCAGCTATCAGACCTATCACCCACGGTTTATTCCAAAATGCTCTCCCTCGTCCAGAAAGGCGAAAATACTTATCTACCTTGGGTAACCCGTATGCCAGGTTTCCAACTCCCGCGAATATTAGCGCGATAACTAGGACTAACAATTGCATTTTCATGCCGTTATGCCTCCTTGAGAGCCGTTCGCATAGCTTCTAGATCGGGAGTGCGGGAAGTAAATAACTTAACCTGCATTTGGGCTTGATGTAGCAGCATGGATTTGCCGGAAATTATACTGGCACCGCCGCGGCGAGCTTGTTTTACGAGTTCACTTGGCCAAGGGTCATACACAATGTCTAATACGGTTTGTCCCGGGTTAAAGGAAATAGTTTTATAAAAACGATCCAGAACTTCACGGGGAACGGTGGAAATAATCAACTCCGCTGCCTGCAAGGTTTCTCGGGCTTTATCACTGGCGGCTAGGGGAATATATCCGTGATCGATTCCTAACCGGGTCGCCGCCTGAAGGGCGTTACCTGTCCCCGATACTCTGCGCGCCAGCAGATTAATCTGAGCGGCTTCAAGTTCGGCTAAAGCTGCTAGCGCCGAGGAAGCAGTAGCCCCAGATCCTACTATGACCGCTTTTTCGGGGCTGAAATCTGGGCCCTTAGCCTCTTTAATGGCTGCCACCAGCCCATAAACATCGGTGTTAAATCCGGCGGTGGTTCCTCCCGGGAAGGGAACTACGGTATTTACAGCTCCGGTTGCTTTGGCTAACCCATCAACTTGGGATAGCAGAGGCATAATCACCTGCTTTAAAGGCATAGTCACCGACAGTCCCACCAGGTTTTGAGGCCAGCTAGCCAAAAATGGCTCCACCGCCTCCTTGGTGACCTCTATCCGGCGATAGTCAATATTTAGCCCGAGATCCCGATAGGCTGCCAGATGGAGAACTGGAGACAGCGAATGGTGAATCGGTGATCCGATTACCGCTGCCCAGGGAGTTAGCGTTTGCATTTGCCCTGGTTTTCCTGGCACCACTGCTTAAGTTCCTCCACGTTCTTCTTCTGTTCTTCTAAAGTGAGGGCAAACTTAGTTTCCCCACTGTCCAGATTGACCGTGGTGAAGTAGAGCCATTTGCCATCAGCCGGTTTCACCGCTGCTTGCAGTGCTTTTAGCCCTACGGTTCCGATTGCAGTTGGGGGCAGTCCCTTATGTTTATAAGTGTTATAGGGGGTGTCTTGTTTTAGATCTTGGCTACTGGGAATTCCTCCCGAGCGGCCGAGGCCATAAACCACCGTGGAATCCATTTGTAAGAATCCGTGTGTATCCGGATTATCTTGGAGACGGTTTTCTATAACCCTAGCGACCTGGGCGTAATATTTATCGAGGTTGACTTCTTTTTCTAAGATAGAAGCTTTAATGAGGACGCCCGCTCGCTGCTCGGGAGCCACTCCCGCCTCATCTAAGCGTTTGATCTGAGTGTCCACCATGGTTTTTACCAGATCTTTTATGCTCTGTTTGGTGGAAACGGTATAGGTATCGGGAGCTAGCCAGCCTTCGAAAGACTCTTCACTTTGCCCGGGGATACCGTATTCGGCGGGATCTGCGAAGGCCTCAGCCACTTGATCAGCGTTGAAACCGGCAGTTTCTTCTAAGCGGGTCTTAATTTGCTTAACGGTAAACCCGGGGGGAATAGTTACCTTAATATCTGCTTTGGAGGTTGGATCTAGCAGCATTGCCAGGGCTTCTCGGGAAGACATCCGTTTGTGCATTCGGAATCGTCCGGCTTGCACCCCTTGCGCCAAAGAGTTTTTCTTAAATATGTCGGCGAAGACGTCCGCGTCCGCGATTACTCCTTCTTTTTCGAGGATTCCTCCGATAGTTTTGCCCGAGGCTCCTTCCGGAATCTCGATGATTACTTCCCCGGTGCCTTTGCCTTCATAGTCTTCACCCCCAGAAATTATTCCGCTAATTCCTCCGAGTTCTTTGGCAGCGATAACCGAGGCTCCGGTAATTAATCCAATGACCACCAGGATTACCACTGCCGCAATAGTACGCTTTTTACGGCGAGCTTTCCGCCGGGCACTGCGTCCGGTAACGGCTGACCGAGAAGGAGCAGTCGCTTTAGACTCCCCTTCCCAATAGCTGTCGAGGTTAGCAGAATCTGGCATTTGTGCAGGCTCCGCTACGCTGTTCTTATCGGCGCGGCGGGATGGAAAATGCCTCCTAACCTCAGCAGTTTCTTCCTCCCGGCTCATCAGGCTCCCTCGCTTTCAGATCCGTTAGCCAGTGGCAATCCCGGGGGACGTCCGGTTCGCCGTTCTATCTCAAGCGCCTGCTCCAGGATTAGCACTGCAGCCTGTTGGTCTACGACGCTCTTATGGTCACGCCCTCCAACTCCGGCAGAGCGCAACTGCTGATGAGCGCTCACCGAGGTGAGCCGTTCATCTACAAGTCTTATGTTACAAGTTGGTAACAGCTGTTCCAATTCGGCGCCCCACGCGCGCACGTCGGCGGCATTTTTGCCCTCTTTTCCACTGAGTAAACGCGGTAGGCCAATGATGATTTCCTGGGCATTGTACTCAGCTACCAATTCCGTGATGCGAAACATTTCTTGCCCGCCGTCACGGTAAACAGTTTCCACCGGCAACGCCAAGATACCTGCCGCATCGGAGCGAGCCACCCCGATGCGCCTAGTACCCAGATCTATCGCCAGTCTGACACCAGTACGCATCAGCTATTTGCAATCTCGCGTTCAATCGCTTGCAGAGCCTCAGTAAGCTTACCTGCGTCTTTACCTCCGCCTTGTGCCAGGTCGGGTCGGCCTCCTCCGCCGCCTCCCATGGTTTCGGCAGCGATCTTCACCAAATTCCCGGCTTTAAGTCCTTTTTCGCGAGCGCTAGCGGTAGTGGCAACAACTACCGAGGGACGATCTTTAAATACGCCCCCTACTGCTACTACCGCATTGGCATCGTGTAAATGCTGACGCAGTGCTTCTGCAAGTACCCTGAGGGCTTCCCCAGGCACCTGTCCCGCATTAAAGCTGATTACCCGCTTTCCCGCAATCTCTTTGGCAGAGGCCGCTAACTCCCCTACCCGGGATAACAGATTCTCTTGCTGCAGACGGTTTAGTTCTTTTTGGGCATGACGCAGGCGAAGTAGTGCATCATCAATGCGGGCAGGAATCATTTCTGGCTTAGTTCCCATAATCTTGGCGATTTGGGTGATTAGTTCATGCTCTTTTGCCTGAAAATCAGCGGCTTTATCGGCTACTAGAGCCTCGATTCGTCTAACCCCTGACCCGATAGAGCTTTCAGACATCAAAACTACCTGTCCCAGGTATCCGGTGGTTGGCATGTGGGTACCGCCGCAAAGCTCGCGATCCCAGCCGTTACCAATATCAACTACCCGAACTTCTTGCCCATATTTTTCCCCGAATAACGCGGTAGCACCGGACTTTTTGGCAGCTTCTAATGACATAATCTCGGTATTAACCGGCAGATTTTCACGCAGCTGATCATTAATCCGGTCAAAAATCTGCTCTGTTTGATCATCATTTAGCGATTTACCGTGGTGGAAATCAAAACGCAGCCGGTTTTCGTTATTTTCACTGCCTGCCTGGGTGGCCTGGGCGCCTAAAGTTTCTTGCAATGCCTTATGTAGCATATGAGTTGCCGTATGGGAACGGGCAATCGCTTGGCGGCGAGCGGTATCAATCGCGGCCACCACTTCGTCACCTACTGCGAGTTGTCCCGCTTGAAGAGTTCCGCGGTGTACCCGCAGACCGGCGACCGGACTTTGTACATCTTCGACCTTAAACTTAGCTCCCTGGAAGGAACGGATTACTCCGTGATCAGCCAGCTGTCCGCCCATTTCCGCATAAAACGGAGTGGCATCTAAGACGATTTCGACGTTGCTACCCGTAGAAACAGCCGGTACTGCCTGTCCGTCAGCTAGCAGTCCAATCACTTTGGCGTTGCAACTGTCTTCGGTATATCCCACGAACTCGACTTCGTGACCGAGTTCAGCTTCCAGTTCATGATAGATACGCGCATCCACGTGCCCAGTCTTTTTAGCCCGAGCATCTTCGCGAGCACGGTTCTTTTGTTCCTGCATTAACTCGGTGAACTTCTCGCGATCAACCTCAATACCGTGTTCGGCGGCCATCTCAATCGTGAGGTCAATTGGAAAACCATAGGTGTCGTGCAGAGTAAAGGCATCTTTACCAGATAGCTCGGTCGCGTGGCGTTTCTTTATCTGGGACACCGCCTGGTCAAAAATTAAAGTTCCGGACTCTAGCGTGCGCCTAAAGGCTTCTTCTTCCTCGTAAGCCACAGTAGAAATGGTTTCCCAATCCCGGTCTAATTCGGGGTAGGATGCTGCCATTTCACGCTTGGAAACCGGCAAAAGATCCGGAAAAACCGGTTTTTCTACCCCTAAGAGGCGCATGGCGCGGACTACTCGGCGAATCAGGCGACGCAGTACATATCCGCGACCATCATTACCGGGACGCACCCCATCCCCAATGAGCATTAAAGCGCTTCGCACATGGTCAGCTACTACCCGCATCCGGACATCATTCGGATCATTGGATGTTTTACCCTGCGTGTAGCGTTTCCCAGACAGCTCCTGAGCCTTTTCAATCACCGGGAACACCTGGTCGATCTCGTACATATTGTCTTTGCCTTGCAGCAAAAACGCCAGACGCTCCAAACCTAAGCCGGTATCAATGCATTTCTCATCTAGCTCGCCCAGCAGCGGATAGTCTTTACCGCGTCCTTCACCGCGTAAGTATTGATCAAAAACCAGGTTCCACAGTTCCAGATAGCGGTCGCCACCGGTATCTACTTCGGGGCCACCTTCCGGGCCGTAACCGCTTCCCCGATCAAAGTGGATTTCAGCACACGGTCCGGCCGGACCGGGCTGCCCAGTATCCCAAAAGATTTCTTCACGGGGCAGCTTTTGTAGATGCATCGGGTCGAGGCCGATTTGATTTAGCCATATGTCCTCGGCTTCAGCATCGTTTTCCCAAATAGTTACCCACAACTTATCGCCATCCAGGCCGTATTTGCCTTCGTCGACAGAACCGGTGAGCAGATCCCAGGCCATGGTGGAGGCACCCTCTTTGAAATAGTCACCGAAACTAAAGTTCCCGCACATTTGGAAGAAAGTGCCATGCCTGGTAGTTTTACCAACTTCTTCAATATCGTTGGTGCGGATGCACTTTTGCACACTGGCGACCCGCGGCCAAGGTGCCGGCTCGGTTCCTACAATATAGGGAATGAACGGCACCATTCCCGCGATAGTGAACAGAATCGATTTATCTGGGGACACCAGGGGAACAGACTCTGCTAAATGATGATTTTGTTTTGCAAAATAGTCGAGCCAACGGGAACGAATTTCAGAAGTTTGCATTATACCTCTAGATCTTAGTGAGGAGGAGCTACCTCCTATTGAACATGCGATTAACTTAAGGGGGTGGTTTGTGGCATTAACGCCGCCCGCAATTGCCTTTCTCGGACTTCAAAATCTTTCTGGAAAGCGGCTCCGGCAGCTTGTATCCGCTGACGTACCGGGGGTATCGAATACGCAATAGCACCCACAACCGCCACGGCAATTCCCAGTTTCACTAGTTTCTTCATTAGTCTTGCCCTTTCCGGTTAAACATTCTCCGGGCGGCGTAAGAAAAGGCAGAGAGTTTAATCAATGGGCCGGCAAAAGTAGAAGAAACCAAGGTAGAAACCGCAGAGATATCCTGTGCAACCTGCGCTGCGGAAGTGGTAACTGCATCGACCCGCACCAACTGGGCGTTGGCATCCCGTACCGTTTGGGAAACTTCCTTAACGGTATCGCCCGTATCCGCTGCTACCTGCTTAATTGATCCTTGAAGCTGGTCAAATACTTTCCCCAGCTTCCATAGAGGTATCGCCAGAAACACGACCAGTAGCAAAAACGCTAAAGCGGCGATTAATGAAGCAACCTCACCCACGCTCATTGTTCTTCCTTCCTAAAGAATGCTTGTGTATAGCTGGATTTTACCCTACCGAGCATCAGTGTCAGAACCAAGCAAAATATGCCTGATGCCCCCCGAAAAATCGGGAGGCATCAGGCAACAAGAATAATTACTTAGCGTGAGTAGTGCTCAACCACCATCTGCAGATCGCAGATTACTGGGATTTCATCACGCTCAGGCAAACGCAAATAGGTTGCCTGTAGCTGTTCTAAGTTCACATCCAAATAGGGGGGCACATCCGGTAGCACATCGCGGTGAGAACCCGCTGCCGCCACAATAAAGGGATCTTTAGTCTGGGACTTGGGGCAAATCTGGATAACCTGACCAGGCTTTACCCGGTAGGAGGGGCGGTCAACCTGCTTGCCATCGACCAGCACGTGACGGTGAACTACTGTCTGCCGAGCCTGTGGCATGGTGCGGGCAAAACCAGAACGTAAGACCAGGGCATCCAAACGAGACTCTAGCAGTACGATCAGGTTTTCACCGGTCATGCCCTTAATCCGCCGCGCCTCTTCGAATAGGCGGCGCATCTGAGCCTCGCGGATATTGTATTGGGCACGCAGACGCTGTTTTTCCTTCAAACGGATCGCGTAGTCAGATTCGCTGCGACGGCGAGCCCGTCCATGTTCACCCGGCCCATAGGGGCGACGGTCGAAGTAACGCTGTGCCTTGGGGGTCAGCGCGATCCCCAGAGCGCGAGATAGTCGAACCTGCTTACGTGCACGTTTATTTGCCATTTTGTTTTCTCCTGTATGTGTTCTTCAATTTTCATTCACCGGTATTGCCGGTGGGGTCACCACGCGGGCTAAGACCCCAGGGTTGTCTGTAGACAACTGTTTTAGACTAGCTTATTTCTGCTTACCATTGCCATTTGCCAAAATGCCTCGGATAGTATGCAAACGCTTAGATACCAAATCTTCGTAGCCGTTATCGGTCGGGTGATAATACTGAGTTCCAACTAACGACGCAGGTAGATAAGTTTGCGTAACAATATGGTGCGGATAATTATGCGCATATTTATATCCAGACACTCCCATTTTTTTAGCATCAGCGTAATGAGAATCACGCAGATGGCTAGGCACCGGATCGCTTTTCCCGGCACGCACATCTTTAATGGCGGCTTCAATTCCCAAATAGGAGGCATTGGATTTCGGGGCGGTCGCTACTGCCACGGCTGCCTGTGCCAAAATAATCCGCCCCTCCGGCATTCCGATCATCTGGACTGCCTGGGCAGCGCTGACTGCAATTTCGAGTGCTTTCGGATCTGCCATCCCCACGTCCTCACTGGCACAAATCATGATTCTCCGCGCAATAAAACGCGGGTCTTCTCCCCCTTCGATCATGCGTGCCAAGTAATGCAAAGTAGCATCGACGTCGGAACCACGCATGGATTTTATGAAGGCACTGATAACGTCATAGTGATCATCGCGATCATATTTCACTATTGCAGTGTCGGCGGCGCGAGCTATATCTTCAGCGCTGAGGGCGCTACGCCCCGCCGTTAACGCCCCCTCAGCGGCGGCCTCAAGTAAGGTCAGAGCTTTGCGCGCATCCGCTCCCCCTAGATCCGCGAGGCGATTTAAAGCGTCCTCGTCAGCAGTTACCTTGCCTTTCAGTCCGCGTTCATCGGTAAGGGCGCGGCGCAGTACTCCTTTCACGTCCTGCTTATTTAGCGGGTTTAAAGTGAGCAGCAAAGAGCGCGAAAGCAACGGAGAAACTATGGAAAAGGAAGGATTCTCGGTAGTGGCAGCTACCAAAATAACCCAAGAATTTTCCACCGCCGGCAGAAGGGCGTCTTGCTGGGACTTGGAGAAGCGATGTACCTCGTCCACAAAAAGCACGGTTTGTTTACCAGTGGCGCGTAGCTGCTCGCGTGCCTGCTTTATAACTGCCCGTACTTCTTTGACCCCGGCAGAAACCGCGCTGACTTCCACGAAGTTACGCTCAGAGGCGGTGGCTACCAGATAGGCAAGTGTGGTTTTCCCCGTGCCCGGCGGCCCATAAAAAATAATAGAGCTAACTTGTCCGGCGCTGCCTTGAGGTTCTAAAAGCCGTCGCAAGGGAGAACCTGGCTCCAGCAAGTGTGCTTGTCCGACTACCTCGTCAATACTGAGCGGCCGCATCCGCACCGCCAGGGGCGCAGAATCTGAGAACGCGGGAATCCCCTGTTCATTAAACGCGGCTTGTTGGAAAAGATCCACTAGATCATTACATCCGAAAGATCACCGGCACCCTGGCGCACTACTTCAGGCACTTGGCCGCTCAGATCAATAACCGTGGTGGGGCGGGCTTCTTCTACCGGTCCTTCGATAACTGCATCTAACAGGTAACCGATCTCATCGCGGATTTCCCAACCGTTAGCTTCTGGAACTTCCTTGTCCGGCAAAATCAAAGTGGAGGACATTAGGGGCTCCCCCAATTCTTCTACCAGAGCCAAAGTAGTTACATGATTGGGAATTCGTGCCCCCACGGTCTTTTTCTTGGGATTAACCATAATCCGCGGCACCGCCTTATCGCCCTTCATAATAAAGGTAAACGGCCCGGGGGTAAGCCTATTTATCAGCTTAAACGCTGAATTATCGACGATTACCAACTTCCCCAGTTGCTTAAAATCGTGGCAAATAAGGGTGAAGTTGTGAGTTTTAGGCAGCTTGCGGATAGTTTGTATCCGTTCCAGCCCCGCTTTATTTCCAAGTTTGCAGCCGAGGGCGTAACCGGAATCCGTGGGGTAAGCGATCACTCCCCCATCTCGAATAATGTCAGCAGCTTTCGTGATTAGCCGCGCTTGGGGATTAACTGGGTGAATATCTATATAGGCAACCATGTCTTACAGTCTAGCAACCCGAGAATAATCGGTACCTCCGGTTTAGCTGGGAGCATTCATCCGCTGGCACTTTGCTTTCGATTAGAGGGCGGATTTGGGTATTATTGACCCGGATCAGTCGGCCGGGCGGCCGCGGCTAGCGATAGTCGAGGAAAGTCCGGGCTCCACAGGACAGGATGATGGCTAACAGCCACCCGGGGCGACCCGCGGGCTAGTGCCGCAGAAAATAAACCGCCACGCGTGCGCGTTGGTAAGGGTGAAAAGGCGGTGTAAGAGACCACCAGTGGTCAAGGTGACTTGGCCAGCTAGGTAAACCCCATCCGGAGCAAGACCAAGCAGCAAGTTGGGTGGTCCGCTTTTAACTTGCGGGTAGGTTGCTAAAGGCAGGCGGTAACGCAGGTCTAAGATAGATGGTCGCCACTGGCTTTGCCAGTACAGAACCCGGCTTATAGGCCGGCTGATCTGCATAAGCGATTATGGACGATATAGCCTCGGCAGGGTGCGAAAGAGAACCGGGGCTATTTCTTATCCGTCTTGGCGTAGAGATCCTCTATTTGTTCCCGATAGATAGAGCGAATCCGATTACGCTTGATTTTTAGCGACGGAGTCAGCATTCCGTTCTCGGTAGTCCAATCGGTAGTAATTATTTTGATCTTCCGGATAGATTCTGCCCGGGACACTGCCCGATTGGTACGTTGGACTGCCCGCTGCAGGGCTTCCAGTACCCGGGGATCCCGAGCCGCGCGGGTAACATCCATCTGCGCCATACCGTGATTCTTTAGCCAGGTAGGCAGCATTTCTTTATCTAGAGTGACTAGGGCTGCTACGAAGGGTTTATTATCTCCCACCACCATCACCTGCGAGATTAGGGGATGACCCTTCAGGCGCTCTTCTAGAACTTCGGGGGCTACATTCTTCCCTCCGGCAGTCACAATGATTTCTTTGGCTCGTCCGGTTATTTTAACGTTTCCATCCGCATCAATCTGCGCAATATCTCCGGTTTTTAGCCACCCGTCCTCGGTAAATGCTTCCCTGGTGAGTTCTGGTTCCCCGTGATATCCCCGCATAATTGAGCCTCCCCGTGCCTGCAGCTCGCCGCCCTCTCCCAAACGCACTTCGTTGCACAGTAGCGCGTGTCCCACGTATCCGGTTTTGTTACCGATTCGGTCAGACATAGTCAACGGTCCGGTAGTCTCGGTAGCGCCATAGCCTTGCAAGACTTCAATTCCGCATCCGATGAAGAACCGGCCGAGCCGCTCGGCCATGGGCGCTCCCCCAGAGACAATCCCCTGTAAGTTCCCGCCCATAAGCTTACGAATCTTATTTAAAACTAGCCGCCGCGCAATGCGAATCTTAACTTTTTGTCCGAAAGAAATCTCGCCCCCCGACTCTTGCAGGCGCGCCCACTGTTCGGCAGTGCGTGCTGCCATCCGGAACATCCGCAGCTTTATCCCGGAACCAGCGGTGGCATCGGCAGCGTTATAGATTTTCTCCAGCACCCTGGGTACCACTAGCAGCGCATTCGGTTTAAACGTCTGCATATCTTGCACGATAGTCTTCGGATTTGGCAAGAACGCAGCGGTACCATGGCCTACCAGCTGCTGATACCCCAGGAAACGCGCGAGTACGTGGGTTACCGGTAAGAAGTAAATCACCCGGGCGCCGGGATCAAAAATCCATTCATTCCAACTTTTTCGCTCGATTACGGCATTTAGGGGGCGCAAAAAGTTGGCGTGAGTGATTTCCACTCCCTTGGGACGCCCGGTAGTCCCGGAAGTAAAAACGATAGTGCATAGGTCATCAAGTCTTATTTGTTCTAAGCGTTCATCTAGCTTAGCTGGGGAGATTGTGCGCCCATGCTCTAACAGACGGGTAAATCCCGAATCGTCTAGAGAGAAAACCACCGAGATTTGCCCACTTAGTTCGGGTTCTTTATCCAACTGACGGATCATATTGGCTTGTGCCGTAGAATCAGTAATAATTGCCTTTACCTGGGCTTTTTGGGTAATCCACTTTACTTGCTCATAAGAGTCGGTTTCATAAATTGGTACCGTTACCAGTCCCGCGGCTTGCGCGCCCAAATCCATAACCATCCACTCATAAGAGGTGGATCCCAAAATAGAGACCGCATCTCCCGGTTTGAGCCCCAAACCGATCCAACCTAACCCAGCTGCTCGGATAGCGTCCCCTAACGAAGATGCGGAGATCTTTTCCCAGGCTGCGCCCAGTGCAGAAGGACGTTCGACCGCTATTTGCCGAGGGCGTCTGCGAGCCCGATCAAGGACTGCGGCGGACACCGAAGTGAATTGCATTAGATCGATAAGGGGAGCTCCCATTGGCGAATCTCCAATTCAAAATAGGTTTCTCTTTTCCGTAGATTAGCACAGCAGAAAAGACGAAAACGTAAAGTAGGAGCGCTAGTCTTACTTGTGGCCCACCCAAATTAAGGTCACTTCAACATTGAGCGCAGGTACTGCCCGGTGTAGGAAGTTTTCACCTTTGCTACTTGTTCCGGGGTGCCTTGCGCTACTAACGTACCCCCGCCGTCTCCGCCCTCGGGACCTAAATCGATTACCCAATCGGCACACTTAATCACATCCAGATTGTGTTCGATTACGATGACCGAGTTGCCCTTGTCTACCAACGACTGCAGAACCAGCATTAATTTGCGAATATCTTCCAGGTGTAGCCCGGTGGTAGGTTCATCGAGGACATAAATAGTGCGTCCATTGGAGCGGCGCTGGAGTTCACTGGCTAGTTTTACCCGCTGGGCTTCCCCACCAGAAAGGGTGGTGGCGCTTTGCCCGAGGCGCAGATACCCTAATCCCACCTCTACCAGGGTGTTCAGGTGACGAGAAATCTTATTTATAGGAGCAAAAAACTCTGCCGCTTCGCTAATTGGCATATCGAGCACTTCGGCTACTGATTTGCCCCGGTATTTAATTTCTAATGTTTCCTGGTTATAGCGTGCGCCCTCGCATACCTCGCAAGGTACATACACATCCGGCAGGAAGTTCATTTCAATCTTAAGCGTGCCATCTCCTTTACAAGCCTCACAGCGTCCTCCTTTTACGTTGAAAGAAAAACGCCCCGGCCCGTATCCGCGCAGCTGCGCCTCGGGGGTTTGGGCAAAGAGGGCGCGCACCGCGTCCCACACCCCGGTATAGGTTGCCGGGTTAGAACGAGGATTGCGTCCAATCGGACTTTGATCTACGTGCACCACCTTGTCCAAGTGTTCGATGCCTTCGATCCCTTTATGGCGACCGGGAACTACTTTTTTGCGCTGCAACTTTGCCGCTAAGGCTTCATACATTATCTGGTTAATTAAGGTAGATTTTCCGGAACCAGATACCCCGGTTACCAGCACTAACTTACCTAGAGGAATCGAAACATCTAGATTCTTAAGGTTATTTTCTCGCGCCCCCAAAATTTTCAGTTGTCGATCTTGGTCGATCTTGCGCCGTTTCTTCGGGATGGCGATTTGCTTGGCACCCGACAAATACTGACCGGTAAGGGAACGCTGACAATTCGAGATCCCCGCTACCGGCCCGGAGTAGAGAACTTCTCCCCCATGTTCTCCGGCTTCCGGCCCAATATCGACTATCCAGTCGCTAGCGCGAATAGTGTCCTCGTCATGTTCAACCACCAACAAAGTGTTTCCAAGGTCACGGAGCTTCTTTAGAGTTTCAATTAGCTTGTGGTTATCGCGCTGGTGCAAACCAATTGAGGGCTCATCCAGCACATAAAGTACCCCTACCAGGCCGGAACCAATCTGGGTCGCCAGGCGAATCCGCTGGGCTTCGCCCCCGGAGAGCGTGGCTGCTCCCCGCGCTAAGGTCAAATACCCCAAGCCCACATCTTGTAAGAATTGCAGGCGTACCTGCACTTCCTTCAATATTGGCTCGGCGATTTTCTTGGCCGATCCCGTCAGTTCTACTTCCGCCAGATACTTGCCACTGGCAGCAATCGAAAGTTTAGTTAATTGCGCAATATTTAGTTCCCCGATTTTCACCGCCAATACTTCCGGTTTGAGGCGGTCACCGTGACAGGTAGAGCAGGGAACTTGGCGCATATACCCTTCGTAACGCGCACGCATTACCTCGGATTCAGTTTCCTCCCGTTTGCGCTTAACCCAAGGAATCGCACCCTCAAATCCAGAAGAATAGGTGCGCATCCGTCCCCAACGATTCCGGAACTTTACTTTTACCCGGTAGTCGCGCCCTTGTAGCAGGGCTTTTTGCTGGGAGGCTGATAGGTCTCGGAAAGGAGTATCTAGATCGAAGCCTAGTTCCTCCCCCAGGCCAGCCACCATGTGCATTAGATATTTGTTTTTTGTTGACCAGGGGGCAATAGCGCCCTCAGTAATTGAAAGCTCCGGGTTGGGAACCACCAATTCCGGATCGACTTCCAGATGAGACCCTAGCCCCGAACAATCTGGGCAAGCCCCATAGGGGGCATTGAAGGAAAAAGTACGTGGCTCTATTTCCTCGAGCTGTAGGGGGTGATCATTGGGACAGGCGCGGTTTTCTGAAAAACGCCGGGAACGCTCGGGATCAGATGCCTCTCGATCCACAAAATCGACAACTACCAGTCCGTCTGCCAGTTTCAAAGCAGTTTCTATCGAGTCGGAAAGCCGGGTGCGCACGCCCTCTTTCATCACCAGGCGATCGACCCGCACAAAAATATCGTGTTTAATTTTGCGTTCCAACTTCGGGGGCTGGGTCAGGCGCACGGTTTCTCCGTCTACCACTGCGGCCGAGAATCCCTGGGTTACTAGCTCGGCAAAAAGTTCGCTGTATTCACCTTTGCGTCCGCGCACCACCGGAGCCAATATCTGGAAACGGGTTTTTTCTGGCAGAGTTAGCAGGCGATCCACGATTTGCTGAGCGGTTTGCGCCTGGATTTTTTCCCCACACACCGGGCAGTAGGCCTGCCCGGCGCGGGCATACAGCAACCGCAAATAGTCGTAGACCTCGGTAATAGTACCTACGGTAGAACGCGGATTGCGGGAAGTAGATTTTTGATCGATAGAAACGGCCGGAGATAGCCCGGCGATAAAATCCACATCCGGTTTATCCAGACGACCTAAAAACTGGCGGGCATAAGAGGACAGGGACTCTACATAGCGGCGCTGTCCTTCGGCAAAAATGGTATCGAAGGCCAGTGAGGACTTCCCCGAGCCAGACAGTCCGGTAAACACCACCATCTGGTCACGCGGAATCTCAATCCCCACATTGCGCAGATTGTGTTCTCGTGCCCCTTTAACTACCAGTTTTTCATCCACACCTCTATCCTACGAACAAACGTTCTATTTTGCATTTTTGCAGTTAGTTAGGATTCTTTGAGAGCAGGTTCCAGTAGCCACCAATGGTGCGGAATCCGGTGGCAGGGTCTATTCCCACTCCGCTGGCTTTAAAGGCATCGGTTGCGGCTTGATACCAGGCGACAGAACCACTAGCAGCAGTAATGTCACGGGTTTCTGGTAAGCCCTCAATCATTGAGATTGAGCGGGCGGAAACAATATCCATTAAGCATTGTAAGTTGGTGGCGCAGGCGCGGTAGGTGTCGGCTTCAGTCAGTTTTCGGGCAAGGCTACCAAAGAAGAAAATGAGTGGCACTATCCCTCCGATGACTTGATTGACCGGTGTTATTCCAATGGTCGTTCCTCCACTTACGCGATTGATATTGATGCTCCCGCCTACGCGGTGTACCGGCACCTAAAACAGCTAGGTTGCGACAAGGCTGGCTCTTATTCCTCAGAGTTCCTAGAACGTACCTTTGACCGGCTACCTTTCTTTAATTCCTATGAGATTCAAGAACAGTGGCAAGGGAAAGATGCCTTAAAACCGGGCGATATAGCGGCGTTTTACTTCACTGGTATGTCCATGGAATGGGCGGACGTAGTCCCTGGTAAATATCTTTCCCAATGGGTAGATACTAAACATACACCGCGGGCACCGGGATCTTTTGCTTTCCGCTACCCGGGGATGAAACATTATGGGTCTGCCCTGTGTTTCTATCTGATTCCGCTCAAAGATAATCGCTGCCGATTAATCAACCACTGGCGGATCGGATTTGAACCCGACACCAAGTTTGCGGCTGCGATTAACTGGATCAATATTGAACTAATCGGGGGCTGTATGGCGCACCTACAGAACCTATATGTGAAGCGGGTTGCTGAGTTCCGCAAAAAGCCGCAGTGGCAAGCCCGGATCAAGCGCGCAGTCCTGGGAGGCAAGCTCTTCGGCTACGGCACTCCCGCGGGACGTTGGGATGGTACCGAACTTTACGAAGGTACTCACAACCAATGGCTGCACTATGGTCGTCAAGACCCGGCAGTGAACGAGGTACGTCCTCCGGTAACCGATAATCCCGCCTGGCCACCCTCTTCCGCTGATTTTGGCGGTGAATATTATCGAGGCCGTAATCCGCGATTTCCAGTGCTACTCGATTCACGGGGTGGATCCCTCCTAAGGAATGGTTACCTGGGGCGGGCCTTGGAACATTATGAACGGAATCGCTGGAATCCTAAATTTCCTAATGATTTCGGGCTAGATGGGAATCTACGTATCCAAAGGTAAAAATAAGCAAATTATCTGGGGAGATCTGACTGTCGGTTGGATTATTGCCTACGATCTGTGGAATGTTGCCAATGTGTATAACTGTCTAGCTGATCGCGCCTGGTATTCGGGGGTGGCTTTGCTGGCTTCTTGTACGATTCCCGCATTCTTAGCGTTTGGGAAAGGGGCTTGGATTCAATACCGGGCATACACCTTAACTTTCTGGTCAGCGATAGGGTTAACCTTCCCGAACTTTATGCAGGATTCCATGTTTGCGCATCGCAGTGCGCACAACCCGACTGCAATGCTATTGCTCTCGGCAGTCGCGCTAGTAGCCAATGTGGCAGTGTTCGGCTATCACATTTATAAAGTGCGCTCGACTAGACGCAATCCCCTTACCCAGGAAGTTTATTGGGATACCCCCTATAACCAACAGATTGCTCGCGAGAACGGAGGAAAACTAGAAAATAATTAGCACCTGGTGACGTGCAAACTAGCAGTAGAGCCTGCCCCTGATTTCCTTAGCTGGTTTAAGGTTTCTTGGGGCAGGCTCTTAGCTGTACCAGCTATTACCGATATTTTCCGAGAACGAGGACGCTCACAATATTTTGGGGTTGGCCTGCGAAACCGAGTAGTTTAGTAGGGTATGTAAACACCAGTTTCTGCACCCGCAGAGGTGGCAGAGCCGGTATACAGGGAAAAGATGAAATAGGAGATGGCCGATGAATAATCCCCACGATCACCGGGATTTAGCAGATCTACACTTACCCGCCCCGAAAGTTCCCCAGCGAGTAAGCGTAGACGGCCTTGAAGAACGCTGGGCCGCGGCCTGGGAAGACCAGCAGGTGTACGCTTTTGACCGCGAAGCGCAGCGCGAGCAGGTGTTCTCGATTGATACTCCCCCGCCCACGGCCTCGGGATCCTTGCACGTAGGGCACGTGTTCTCTTATACTCACACCGATTGCCTGGCTCGCTACCAGCGAATGCAGGGTAAAGCAGTGTTCTACCCCATGGGTTGGGACGATAACGGTTTGCCTACAGAGCGGCGTGCCCAAAACTATTACGGAGTCCGTTGTGATCCTTCATTGCCCTATGACCCAAATTTTGAGCCGCCACATCACGGCGATTCCAAATCGGTTAAAGCCCGCGATCAGGTGCCAGTTTCCCGCAAGAACTTTATTGAACTGTGCGAACAGCTAACGAAAGAGGACGAAAAATCCTTTGAGGCGCTCTGGCGGCGCCTGGGTCTCAGCGTGGATTGGAAGCATCAGTACCAAACTATTTCTAAAGATTCCCAAAAAGTAGCCCAAGCTGCCTTCTTGCGGAACCTTAAGCGCGGGGAAGCCTATCAAGCGGCAGCTCCCGGGCTATGGGATGTAACTTTCCAAACTGCGGTAGCGCAGGCCGAATTAGAGGCTCGTGACTACCCCGGTTTTTACCATGCGCTAGCTTTCCATCTGCCAAGCGGCGAGGACGTAATCATTGAAACCACTCGTCCGGAGCTACTGGCGGCTTGCTGCTGCTTGGTGGCTCACCCCGATGACCAGCGCTACCAGCATCTATTTGGTAAAACCGTGACCAGTCCCGGCTTTAACGTAGAGGTTCCGGTATTGGCTCACCCAGCAGCCGAAATGGATAAAGGCGCCGGCATTGCCATGTGCTGTACCTTCGGTGATGTTACCGACGTGGAATGGTGGCGGGATTTAAACTTACCCACCAGGGTGATTTTGGCAAAAGATGGCCGCATCACCCAGGAGCCAACTGATTGGATCACCGATCCGGCTGGCAGAAAGCTGATGGATGCTATCCGCGGGAAAACCACATTCTCGGCGCGGCAAATCGTTGTAGAGGCTTTGAAAGAAAGCGGAGAGCTAAAGGGCGAACCGCAAAAAACTATGCGGCAAACTAATTTCTTCGAAAAGGGAGATAAGCCGCTCGAAATAGTAATGTCGCGCCAATGGTATATCCGCAATGGCGGTAGCGACTACACGCTACCGGAGCATCAAGAAAACCTTAACGCCGAACTATTAAAACGGGGAGAGGAACTGCGCTTCCACCCCGATTTCATGAAGGTACGCTACGCCAACTGGGTACATGGACTCCATAATGACTGGCTGGTTTCTCGCCAACGTTTCTTCGGAGTACCGATTCCGCTGTGGTACCGCGTGGATGAGAGCGGTGAAGTTGATTACGAGCAAGTGTTAATGCCCTCCGAAGAATCCCTGCCGATTGATCCGACTAGTGATGTTCCGGAGGGATTTACCGAAGATCAGCGGGGTAAAGCCGGCGGGTTTACCGGAGAAGTCGATATTTTAGACACCTGGGCGACCTCGTCCCTCACCCCCCAGATTGCGGGCGGTTGGCTGCGAGATGAGGATTTATTCCAGCGGGTTTACCCCATGGATGTGCGTCCGCAAGGTCAAGACATTATCCGTACCTGGCTGTTCTCGACCGTGGTGCGGGCACACTTGGAATTCGGCGCCCTCCCCTTTAAGAATGCCGCGATTTCAGGCTGGATTCTGGATCCCGATCGCAAAAAGATGTCGAAATCTAAAGGGAATGTAGTTACCCCGATGGGGTTGCTGGAAAAACATGGCTCGGATTCCGTACGCTATTGGGCAGCTGCGGCGCGTCTAGGCACCGACACTGCTTTTGAAGAAGCGCAAATGAAGATCGGGCGGCGCTTGGCGATGAAGCTACTCAACGCTTCTAAATTTGCGCTAGCTATGACCGAGGACGCTGACCTCTGCCTTGACCCCACAAAGGTAACTAACGCCTTAGACAAAGCAGTCATTGCCCGACTAAATGAGGTTATCTGCGCGGCCACCAGTGCTTTTGACAAATATGATCATACTCGCGCCCTAGAGATAACCGAGTCATTCTTCTGGGATTTTTGTGACAACTATCTAGAGTTGGTTAAAAACCGAGCCCATAACTTCTCTGGAAGCTGGGAGAGCGACGCGCAAGATTCAGCGCGCACTGCCCTCGCACTGGTGGTTGACAACGTAACCCGCCTGCTGGCACCATTCCTGCCCTATGCAGCCGAAGAAGTCTGGTCTTGGTATCGCTCCGGATCGGTTCACACCGCTCCCTGGCCGAAAGTTACCCCCGCTCTCGAGAAAGCTGCCGGACAAGCGCAGCTGCTGGAACTTGCCGGCGACACGCTGAGCGTTCTACGTAAGGTAAAGTCCGAAGCCAAAGTGGGACAGCGCACCCCCTTCGAGCAGGTAACTATTGTCTACGCCGATGACTGGTCAGCGGAGAACTTGCCGTCGGTACGTGCTGACCTAGATTCCGCCGCCTCTCTAACCGGAACGGTAAATATCCAGGTAGATAAAGAGGCTGCCACCCAGGTTTCCACTCAGAATGCGGTGTTAGGCACCCCTCCACCCAAGAAACCTCGCAACTAACTTAGGATAAACTACAGTCATGATTAAACGGTTCAAGGAGAAACCAGTGGAAGCAGAGAAGGGATTTACTTTCCCGCCCGGAACAATTGCGGTGGCCGGAGACACTCCCGGTAAATTAAAAGAGTTTTCCATGCCGGCTACTAAGAGCCGCTCGGAACACGATAATGTTGTCTCCCTGTTTCGCCGTCGCGTTACCCAAGATCCTAACCAAACAGTTATTGAACAAAAAACTATGCTGGGGGAACAATGGCGTAAAGTATCTGCCGGTGAGTTCTGGGACGAAATTAGTTCGGTTGCTCGTGGTCTGCTAGGGATTGGCCTAAAACCAGGAGACCGCTTAGCGTTACACGGTCCTACTTCCTATGAGTGGACCCTGATCGATATGGCCGCGCTGGCAATCGGGATTGTTACGGTTCCCATTTACGAAACTGACTCCGCCGCACAAATCGAATGGATTTTACAGGACTCAAAGATTCGCTATGCGATAGCCTCCAACCAGTCCTCTCAAGAATTAATACAAGCAGTTGCCACCCGTGCGGATCACAAATGCCGGATTTTCTCTCTGGCAGCAGGAGATTTGCTAACTATTATCGAGGCGGGACGACAAATTGCTCCGGCAGTCATCGACTCCTATAACGCCCAGATTACCGGCGATACTGTTGCCACCATTATTTATACTTCCGGAACCACCGGGCGTCCTAAAGGGACGCTTATTACTCAACGTAACGCCACGGCCTTGCTACCGAATCTTTTAGATTATTTGGCGGAGATCGGGATGCAGAAAACCACGCGCTGCCTACTTTTCTTGCCGGTAGCACATGCGCTCGCGCGTCTGGTTTCCTGGGGCGCCCTACTAGGACCTGGAGTTCTCGGATTAGTACCGGACACTAAGAATCTATTGGGAGATCTCGCCTCCTTTAAACCCTCCTATATATTGGCAGTCCCCCGCGTCCTCAAAAAGATCTACAATGCCGCCGATGCGTCCGCGGGACACGGGATAAAGTTACGTTTATTCCGGCTGGCCGCCAAATCCGCTATTGAATATTCCAAAGCCCTAGACTCCCCGCAGGGACCTTCCCGAGCGCTAAAAATTCGACGGCAAGTATTTTACCAACTGGTTTTATCGCGCTTGACTAATCTTTTAGGGGGCAATGCCAAATATATTATTTCTGGGGGCGGTCCCCTATCGGTACGCTTAGGGCATTTCTTCCGCGGTATTGGGGTCACGGTTTGTGAAGGCTACGGCCTGACCGAGACGCTAGGACCGGCCACGGTGAATGTACCGACCCGCGCCAAGATCGGCTCAGTAGGACAACCAGTTCCCGGGATCGCAGTACGGATCTCTGACGAGGGCGAAGTATTGTTCAAAGGTGACGCTATGTCTCCTGGCTACCTCAATTTAGAGAAAGAAACCGCCGAGCTTTATACCGAAGACGGATGGTTACATAGCGAAGATAAAGGCTGGATTGATGCTGATGGTTTCGTATATATCACCGGTCGAATGAAAGAAATTATTGTGACCGCCGGGGGCAAAAATGTCTCTCCAGAAATATTGGAAGATGGCCTGCGCGGGCACCCGCTAATCTCGAATGTGGTCGCGGTGGGAGATCGTCGCCCCTTCATTGCTGCCCTAGTTACCTTGGATGCGGAAATGCTTCCGGGCTGGCTGCGCAACCACAACTTGCCACCGATGGATATTTCTGACGCCGCTCGCCACCCGGCAGTGCTAAAAGCATTAGAACGGGCAGTGGCACGCACTAACCAAAAGGTTTCTCGCGCCGAATCCATCCGCAAGATCCGCGTACTGACCACTGATTTTTCTTTAGAAAATGGCACGATGACGCCCTCATTGAAGGTAAAACGTTCCGTGGTGCTAAAACGGTTTGAAAACGAAATTAACGCTATCTATGGCGGCCCGCTAGAGGATTGATTAGGGGTTAGCAATTAGCTGAACCCCAGCCATAGTTAGGTCGGTTGTCAGTTGGACTAGCCGCGCTGCTGTTCCGCGATATCGATATGGTGGCGAATAACTTCTTGCACGATAAAGTTTAAGAATTTTTCGGCGAACACCGGATCTAGTCCCGCCTCTTCAGCTAAGGATCTCAGTCTTGCTACCTGTCGTTGCTCCCGTCCTTTATCCTCGGGATTAAGACCTAGGCGAGCTTTAAGATATCCCACCTTTTGGGTACATTTAAAGCGCTCCGCCAAGATATGTATCAGCGCCGCATCGATATTGTCGATAGTGGCGCGCGCCTGCGCCAGTTCGGGTGGAATCTGCGAGGTGGTGTCTTCCTGCTTGCTGTCCATGTCCTAAGGATAAATGAGGGCTAGCTAGTACGGCCAACACTGTCCAAGTAAACCCCACTAATTACCAGTCGCAATTGCCACCCGTTAAACCAGCGTTAAGGCTGGCGTTTGCGGGAAATCTCAAACGGTTTTAGGCAGTCTTAGAACGCGGAACTGCTTCTAGTAAAGTGGGTTTCGCCCCCTGGTTAACTACCTCTTCGGTGATAGTCACCGAACGTACATCAGGTTGGGAGGGAACCTCGAACATAGTCTCCTTTAACACGGCCTCCATAATGGAAGAGAGTGCCCGGGCACCGGTGCCCCGTTCCCTGGCCATCCGAGCTATTGCGTGAATGGCTCCATCGGTGAAATGCAGGTCAATTCCATCCAATTCAAATAGCGAGCAATACTGGGTAACCAGGGAATTCTCCGGTTCCACCAATACCCGCACCAAATCGGATTCGGTAAGTTCCTTTACCGAAGTTAATACGGGCAAGCGCCCAATGAATTCTGGGATTAGGCCGAAACGATGCAGATCATCCGCACTGACTTGCGCATAAAGATCTCCATGTTCGGCGGAAGATTTTAAGGAAGAACCAAAACCGGTGGAATGTTGCCCTAGCCGCGACTTCACAATGTCGTCTATTCCGGCAAAAGCTCCGGCGGCTATAAAGAGAATCGAATTGGTGTCAATCTCTAGATAGTCCTGGTGGGGGTGTTTACGTCCTCCCTGTGGAGGTACCGAGGCCACGGTTCCCTCAATAATTTTTAGCAGCGCCTGCTGGACGCCTTCGCCCGACACGTCGCGGGTAATCGAGGCGTTCTCGGCTTTACGGGAAATCTTATCGATCTCGTCTATGTAAATAATCCCGCGTTCGGCGCGTTTAATATCGCCATCGGCGGCATTAATTAACTTAAGCAGGATGTTTTCAACGTCCTCACCTACGTATCCGGCTTCAGTTAACGCCGTGGCATCAACAATGGCAAATGGAACGTTAAGCAGTTTAGCTAAAGAACGCGCCAAGTGAGTTTTGCCGCAACCAGTAGGGCCTAGCAGCAAAATATTTGACTTGGTCAAAGACATGTCGATGTTCTGGCCACGCTCTTTCGCCTGCACCCGTTTGTAATGGTTATAGACTGCTACTGAAAGAGCCCGTTTAGCGTGGTCTTGCCCAATAACATAGTGGTTTAGAAAGTCGTAGATTTCTTTAGGCTTGGGCAAAGGTTTGGCTTTGGAGCGCGAATGCTTCGCGGTATCCTCTTCCATGATTTCGTTGCAAAGATCAACGCATTCATTGCAAATATAGACTGCCGGCCCGGCAATTAATTTGCGCACTTGCCGCTGGGTCTTGCCGCAAAACGAGCATTTTAAGAGCTCGGCCTCTTCTTCCACCTAGGTCCCTCCTAAATCAAATCCCTACCCCCAGCCTAGGGGTATTTCCTAGACTGGGCAGCGCCAACACGCTCCCTAAGGGATGCTAGTGCTTTATGGGGTTTTTGCGAGACTCTAAAACCTGATCGATCAGTCCGTACTCTTTGGCAGCCTGGGCGGTCAAAATCTTATCGCGTTCGATATCTTTGCGCACTTGCTCGGAAGTCTGTCCCGAGTGCTTGGCAATCGTGTCCTCTAGCCAAGTACGCATACGATCAATTTCTTCAGCAATAATTTCGATATCAGTCGCCTGTCCTTGCGAGCCCTGCATTGAAGGCTGGTGGATGACGATTCGGGCATTGGGCAAAGCCAAACGGCTACCGGCAGAGCCACCAGCTAAAAGCACGGCCGCCGCAGAAGCTGCCTGTCCCAAGCAAACCGTCTGAATCTGCGGCTTAACGTACTGCATGGTGTCATAGATTGCCGTCATAGCGGTAAAGGAGCCACCGGGCGAGTTAATGTACATGGTGATTAGAGAATCGGGATCTTGGGATTCCAACACCAGTAGCTGAGCCATTACATCATCCGCTGAAGAATCATCAACCTGCACCCCTAAGAAAATGATGCGCTCATCAAAAAGCTTGGTGTAGGGGTTTTGGCGTTTGAAGCCATAGGATGTACGTTCTTCAAATTCGGGAAGCACATACCGATCAATGGGCATGTTAGCAGCTAAACGTGGTGCACCCGCCGGATATAGAGGTGAAAAAGCCATAGTGATTACAGTTCCTTTCCATCAGCGCCGAGGTTGCGAGCCGACTCAATAACGTGGTCGATAAAGCCATATTCCAGCGCCTCTTGAGCGGTAAACCAGTGATCCCTTTCGGAGTCTTCGCGAATCTGTTCGACAGATTTACCGGTGCGCTGGGCGTTGATCTCCGCTAGCTCCTGTTTCATCTGCAAGATCAAGTTAGCGTTAATGCGAATATCCGAGGCGGTGCCACCTACTCCCCCGGACGGTTGGTGCATCAATATCCGGGCATGCGGAGTGGCATAGCGTTTGCCGGGGGTACCGGCGGTAAGTAGCAGCTGTCCCATTGAAGCTGCCATCCCCAGCGCCACAGTTACTACCTCTGGCTGAATATATTGCATAGTGTCATAAATCGCCATGCCGGCTGTGACCGAACCTCCTGGAGAATTGATATAGAGGAAAATAGGCTTTTCCGGGTCTTGTGCCGCCAGTAACATCATCTGCGCACAAATCTGGTTGGCGTTATCCTCGGCTACTTCCGAGCCCAACCAAATAATCCGTTCTTTTAACAGCTTATTAAAAACATGGTCACCTAAAGCTAGGGAGCTAGGCTGATCTCCCTCATTTTTTACTGCCGCAGTTTGCACAGGTTTTTCCTTATCTGTGGGACTAAAATGATTCACTATCAAAAATATCGTCTTTGGAAGCGGTTTTCTTCTTACACATGCCGTTTACGCTTTTAGCGCAGGAAAATGTGAGGCTAGGTTCAATATTAAGGACTTATGACCAGGGTTTATTACCAGCCTGCAGATGCGTAATGGTGATAAATACTACTGGGGGCAGAAAGCTTCCGCTTTCTGCCCCCACCAGATATAACAGGTTAACTTGCTGCTATACGAAGCTAGTTCTCTTGAGCCTCACCCTCAGCTTCATCTTCGCCAGCTGCGGCGGCCTCGACGGCAGCTTTCGCCGCCTGCTCTGCACGCGCCTCAGCCGGATCCTTAGTGAACTCTGAAAGGTCAATCTCGGTGCCGTCCTCGTCTTTGACAGTCACTTCCCGCAAAGTAACCACCAGAGCCCGGTTACGTCGCAAATCCTGCCCCATTGCGGCCACCTGGTTTTGATCCTGCAACATCTGCATAGGATCAACTCCATACATTTGAGCAATCTCGAAAATTGACTGATACAGTTCGTTCGGATCGATCTCCACGTCGCGGTCATTCGCGATCCGATCTCCCACGATCTGTTGTTTGGCTTGCTTGGTCACCGACTCGGTGATCTCCTCACGATCGGCATCTTCATTTCCCTGAGCCAAGCGATCAACTTCTGCGTCAATAAAGGCTTGCGGCAGCGGGAAATCAGTATTTTCTACCAAGTAGTCCTGCAGCTTCTCACGAGCCTCCAGAGCCTGCTGCTGGCGCCGCATCTTCTCCACATTGCCACGTAGGTCGCTGCGGAGCTCTCCAATCGTGTCGAATTCTGAAGCCATCTGGGCGAAATCGTCGTCAGCTTCCGGTAATTCGCGTTCCTTAACCTTATGGAGAGTTAAAATCACGTCAGCTTCTTCGCCCTCGTGGTCTCCTCCCTTTAGGGTGGACTTGAACTCGGCAGTATCTCCCGCGTTCATCCCGGTTAAAGCCTCATCCATGCCTTCTAGCATGGAGGCGGAGCCAATCTGGTATGAAACTCCAGATACGGAGTCAATTTCTTCGTCCCCGATCTTGGCGACCATGTCAATAGAGGTAAAGTCGCCATCTTGGGCAGGACGTTCAACGGTCTTTAGCGAGGCAAAGCGGTCACGCAGCTGATCGAGTTCCTTTTCTACGTCCTCGTCGCTAACTTCGAGTTTGGCTACTTCTAAAGAAACCCCCTCTAGGGAGGGCAATTCGAACTCGGGAACAATATCAACTTCCGCAGTGAACTTTAGATCCCCGCCAGGTTTACCTTCTACTGCCGGAGTTTCTACAATGTCTACTTCCGGCTGTCCCAGAGGGGTAAGTTCTGCTTGTCCGAGGGCGCGCCCATAAAAGTCACCCAATCGCTCGTTAATGGCCTGTTCTAGTACGTAGCCACGCCCAATCCGCTGGTCAATAATCTGATTCGGGACGTGTCCAGGGCGGAAGCCAGGAATAGAAACCTGCTTCCCTAGCTGCTTGTAGACCTTATCGATTTCCGGTTTGAGATCTTCGTAAGGTACCTGAACGGTTAGTTTCGCCCTGGTTTCTTCCAGCTTTTCCACGTCTGTTTTCACAAATACGCTCCCGTGGCTCGTATGCGGGGTTCTGCCTATATGCGACAAATCTCCCCGGTTCGGATAAATTGCAACGCTGATAATCTTAGGGCAATCCGCGATATTCAGGAAATGATCACCCCTAGGATGTGAGCTAGCGTACCTAAATGGCAAATTCTTGGCTTCACACCGGAATAACCAGTGCCCTCAAATAAGGCCAAAAAGCCTAACTGTTTAGCGGTTTGATCTGAGCAGTAGAAGCAGTACTAGGCGGAGCTTTTAACTCTGTCGCCTGGTCCTCGGTAACCTGGCGCAGATTAGCCAGATATCGAGTGGCTGTGGTTTTAGGTAAGTTGGTTCCAGCGCCCTCGGCAGTTTCAAAAAGGTATCCCGGAACCACCTGTAAAGTAGAGCGATCCATAATCAGCGGGATCCAACCTGCCGCAGAAACATAAGGCTTACCGGTAGACGGCAAGGTAATGGTGGGGAAGGCAATTTGACCAGCTTGGGTACCGATTCCCTGGCGGGGATTCATTCCCGAAAGCAAGTTACCGACTCCGTAGTAAACCCACAGTCCTTTACCGTCGACTCCGCCCGGAATCTTCCGAATCGGTTGGGGAACGTGCACGTGGTGACCCAAGTAGAGGTCGACTTGCCCAGATTCAGCTAAGGTAGTGGCAATGCGGTCTTGCTCAGCAGAAGGGGCGGATTGGTATTCCACTCCCGAATGTACCGAGGCAACTACAAAGTCAGCACCCGCACTGCGCGCTTGCCGGGCAATGTCCACAATAATTTGGCCATCCGTAGTGAGATTTACTAACCAAGGATTCTGTTTGTATTGCGGGATTTCTCCCTGGTTTAAGCCATAGGCAGTCGAGATATGAGCGAGTTTAAAAGACCGTCCCTCTTTGGTGATTTCATACATTTGATAGCGCGGAGCTTCGGAACTCTCTGCTGATCCAGTTACTCCCAGTCCCGCAGTCCGCAACGCCTGGATAGTGTGCACCACCCCATCTCGTCCTTGATCTAAGGTGTGGTTTGAGGCGGTCGAGCAACCATCGTAGCCAATAGCCTTGCTATCTTGTGCCCATCCTAATGGCGCTTTGAACACCGGATATCCCTCCGAGTCTTTGTCAGATTTACCGAAAGGGATTTCTTGATGACAAAGCGCAATATCGGCTCCCGCTATCCAGGGACGGAGCTTCTCTATTGCCGGGGTGTAGTGGCTTCCATTGCCGTGCTTCCAACTGTTTTGTACTACCGGGCCATGTGCCAGTACGTCCCCGGTTGCCGCCAAAGTTATTTCCACTTCTTTTGGCGCAGGCGGGGTTGAAGTCGCCGGCTTTTCAGTTTTAACCACAGCTTTGGTGGTTTGAGTTACTTTTGGCTGGTTAACCTTTCCCGCCTCGTACATGGAGTATCCCATGAGTACTCCCCCGACAAGCACGGTGACCAGCGATACGACCCCTAAAACCGTGAGTACAATTTTCCAAGAAGACTTACTTTCGCGCCGATGTGCGGGACGATTTTTCGCTTCTTTGCTCATGGGGAAAGCTTTCTTTAGGGTCTTAAGCGATTATTTTATTAATAATGAAACTAGGAAAAAATCCGGGGCAACAGGCCGAGGACAACCACACTGATAAGCCAGATAATAGCGGTTATCACGGTAATACGGTTGAGGTTACGCATAGCTACTCCCGATGAGCCAGCGCTAGAGGTAAGACCGCCACCGAACATATCGGACAGCCCACCCCCGGAACCTTTATGCATCAAAATAGTGAGAATCAGGAATAGGCTGGACAGAACCAACACTACTTGCGCGATAATCTCGATTACGGTTTCCACTATTTTCTTCTCCCAAAAAAACTATGAACTGCTCTTCACTATAGCGTATTGGCGGCGAGTCTAGGTTGACCCGCCGCCAATCGTTAGGAACTTCACCGCCAAGTGACGGAAAATTTCAGTAGCTTCCTACTTAGTCATCGAATCGAGCAATCTTCGAGAACTCTTCGGCCTTTAAGGAAGCTCCCCCCACCAGGGCACCGTCCACATTCGGCTTCGCCATAATTTCAGCTACGTTGGCGGATTTGACCGAACCACCATAGAGAACTCGGATGGACTGTGCCACGTCTTCCGAATACAGTTCCGCTAGTTTTTCCCGGATAGCTCCGCAGACTTCTTCCGCGTCCTCAGGAGTGGCGGTTTCACCGGTACCAATCGCCCAGATCGGTTCATAAGCAACCACGGTATTAACCGCATCATCTGCAGAAATACCTTTATAGGCGCCTTCGATCTGCTTAACTACATGGGTTACATGCTGACCGGCTTTACGTACCTCTAGGCCTTCACCGCAGCAAATAATGGGGGTCATACCAGCTTCTAAAGCTACCTCAGCTTTTTGACCTACCAGTTCATCGCTCTCGTGGTGGTATTCGCGTCGTTCCGAGTGGCCAACTACCACCCAGGAGCATCCCAGCTTGGTAAGCATAGAAGCTGCGATTTCCCCAGTGTAAGCACCGGATTCATGCACAGAAACATCCTGGGCTCCATAGGTAATTTTTAGGTTGTCAGATTCCACTACAGTTTGTACTGAGCGAATATCAGTGAACGGGGGAATCACCACGACATCATTGCGGTAGTCGAAATTGTGATCCTGCAAATCCAAAGCCAGTTCTTGAACCAGCCGAGTTGCCTCGAGGTGGTTCATATTCATTTTCCAGTTGCCAGCTAGCAATGGGGTACGAGTCATGTTATTAATCCTCCAATACGGCAATACCCGGAAGGGTCTTACCTTCTAATAGTTCCAAAGAAGCTCCGCCACCGGTAGAAATATGGCTGAACTTATTTTCATCAAATCCCAGGGTACGAACGGCGGCTGCGGAGTCTCCCCCACCGATCACGCTAAAGCATTCAGAGTCAGCCAGAGCTTGGGCTACCGCCTTAGTACCTTCACTAAAGGCAGCAAATTCAAATACCCCCATCGGGCCGTTCCAAGCCACTGTCTTAGCGGCTTTGATCTTCGCGCCGAACAGTTCGGCAGTCTTGGGACCGATATCTAGCCCCATTTGACCACTGGGGATCTGGTCGCAGTCGACCAAGGTTGCCGGGGCGTCAGCCGAAAACTCCGGAGCGACTAAAGTATCAACTGGCAGCAGCAGGTCTACCCCGCGTTCTTCAGCTTTTTCCATATAGCCTTTAACGGTTTCGATCTGCTCAGTTTCCAGCAAGGAAGTACCTACCTCGTAGCCTTTAGCAGCTAAGAAGGTGTAGGCCATGCCGCCCCCAATAGCCAGGAAGTCGGCTTTTTCCAATAGGTTCTCGATGACGCCCAATTTGTCGGAGACTTTGGAGCCTCCCAGAATGACTCCATAGGGCCGTTCGGGGTTATCGGTTGCCCGGCGCAAGGATTCAATTTCCTTAACTACTAAGAATCCTGCTGCAGAGGGCAACAACTTCGCGATATCGTAAACGGAAGCCTGCTTGCGGTGTACTACCCCGAAACCATCGGAGACGAAGAAGTCAGCCAGCTGCGCATATTCTTTCGCCAACGCTTCCCGCTCAGCATCATCCTTGGAGTTCTCGCGCCCATCGAAACGCACGTTCTCTAGCAGTAAGACCTGTCCATCTGCTAGAGAAGAGGCCTGTTTCTTGGCGTCTTCACCGACCGTATCCTTAGCCAAGACTACGTCTTGTCCCAGTAGTTCTCCGAGCCGTTTTGCCACCGGCGCTAGGGAAAACTCGGGATTTACCTGTCCTTTAGGGCGACCGAGGTGCGCCATCACCACTACTTTGGCTTTGGCATCCACTAGAGCTTTAAGGGTGGGCAATGCGGCGCGAATTCGGCCGTCATCTGTGATTTTGCCGTCCTTTAACGGCACGTTAAAGTCGGAGCGCACCAGGACTTTACGCCCTGTTAAATCTCCTAAGGACTCAATATCTCTCAGAGCCATTATTTAGTTAACCTTCCTGCCCCGGTGGGCGTAAGAACGAGTAATAAGACTATGCCCGCCTGCCTGAGACAGGCAGGCGGGCATACCTTATGCATCACGTCGCATTAGTTTAGAGCTTTTCTCCTACCAGTTTGGTCAGATTGACCAAGGAGTTGGAGTAGCCCCACTCGTTGTCGTACCAGGAAACCACTTTCACCTGACCATCGATTACCTTGGTAAGAGCGGAATCGAAGATCGAGGTGTGCGGATCGGTCATAATATCGGTGGAAACTAGCGGCTCGTCATTGGAGTATGCCAGAACTCCCTTGAGCTCGCCCTCAGCCGCTTCCTTCATCGCCGCATTGATTTCTTCGGCGGTGCAGGGCTTGGAGGGGGTGAAGGTGAGGTCAGTAACCGAGCCGGTAGGTACCGGTACGCGCAGAGCGTAGCCGTCCAGCTTGCCCTTCAGTTCCGGCAAGACCAGAGAAACTGCCTTGGCAGCACCAGTTGTGGTAGGCACAATGTTCAGCGCAGCAGCGCGGGCGCGACGCAGATCCTTGTGCGGAGCATCGTGCAGACGCT
>ERZ1673752.613-NODE-613-length-59893-cov-10.376416_pt1 | contig 59893 bp, 61 predicted proteins | sample MGYA00580195_ERZ1673752 | MGnify/ENA primary metagenome ERZ1673752 (study PRJEB41218, sample SAMN15661744) | gut metagenome | host: Homo sapiens | place: Canada: London | collected 2015-08-20/2019-03-30 | study: EMG produced TPA metagenomics assembly of...
CGAAGGAGTACACGCTGACGGTGACAGTTGAGGGCAATCTGAATGATGGCGGCGCGACGGTGACTGTTGGCGGCGCGGCGCTGCCGCTCTCCGAGGGGGCGAAAGGCACTGCCATGGTGAAGTACGGCGATGAGCTAATGGTAGAGCCCATTGAGGTGGCGGGATACAACGTGGAGGTTAGCCCGGCGAGCCCGATCTCGGTGACTGGTGATGTGAACGTGGTAATTAGCTACACGGCGGAGGAGACGGCCGTAGAGTCGATGCTACTGAGCGCAGTAACGTTGACCCCCAACCCGGCGAGCGTGGCTATTAGGCTATCAAACGCTGAGGCAGCAAAGAGCTACGCAGTGTATACGCTACGCGGTGCTGAGGTGATGCGAGAGGTACTGGCGGGAGAGTCGGTGGTAGCGATTGACGTGACGTCGCTTGCTGACGGCGTGTACCTGCTGCGTGTGGAGGCGGCAGACGGCGCACGGGTGCTGCGTTTCGTGGTGGCTAGGTGATGTGATTGTTGCAGAATAAGAATAGAAGAGGGCGGACCGTAAGGGCCGCCCTCTTCTATTGTTGTCTGCGTGCGGTTTGGCTATGAGGATTGGACAGCAAGGTGAGAAGGTAGCGGCATCGTACTTTCAGTGTGGAAATGGAATAAATTGCAAGGACAGTGTCGTTTTGCGTACAAGAATAGGCGAAAACAGTGCAACATATAAAAAGTATAGCATGGCTCGTCGCGACGGGGTCAAAATAAATGGTTACCTTTGCAGCAATGAGTGAAGGTGTTTTTTGTATTGATAAGGCAATGAAAAGACGGATTATATTTCTACTATTGGCACTGTCGGCAGTGTTTGCGATGGGGTGCGGGAGCGATGGAAATGCTGGGTATGACCCTAATGCAGATGCGAATGCGCAACTTGATGAAGCTCTTGCGATGGCGCAGCAGAGAGGAAAAAATGTGGTGGTGCAGGTGGGAGGCAGTTGGTGTCCATGGTGCGTGCGGCTGCACAAGCTTCTCACGAGCGATGCGGAGCTGCGTGGACGGATGGAAAACGATTATGTGTGGGTGCAGGTGTATTACGGCAAGGATAATGCGAATGCGTCGGCCATATCAAGGCTGGGCGATTTGAAGGGGTATGGTTACCCTGTACTCGTGGTTCTTTCCCCGAACGGAGAGGTGCTGCATAGGCAGAACACGGGCGAGCTGGAGGAGGGTGAAGGCTACAGCAAGGCGAAGCTGCTGGCGTTTATGGATCAACATAAAGAGTTGAAAGTCGAGGGGAAAGTGGCAGTGCCGGTGGAGAAAGCTGTGGTAGAGTAGGGAAGTGCCACGTGTGGAGTGTTGGCGAAATTATAGGAAGAGAGGAGCGGAGCGAGTATGGCAGAGAAGGATAAGGCGAAGAGTACTGCGGATAGGTTTGAAGAGATAGACCCCAATAAGCGGAAGGCGTTGGAGCTTGCCCTTGAGAAAATTGAGAAGGATTTTGGCAAGGGGAGCGTGATGGCACTCGGGGATAGGCAGGTAAGCGATGTTCCGAGCATTTCTACCGGGGTGTTGCAGCTGGATTACGCCTTGGGCACTGGAGGGTATCCGCGGGGAAGAGTAATTGAGATATATGGTCCGGAATCGTCCGGTAAAACAACGCTGGCGATACACGCCATGGCGCAGACGCAGAAGCTGAACGGCATCGCGGCCATTATTGATGCCGAGCATGCGTTCGATGCGACGTACGCCGAGCAGCTTGGGGTGAATATAGACCAGTTGCTGGTGTCGCAGCCCGACAATGGTGAGGAGGCGTTGGAGATCGCGGAGCGGCTGATAAGGTCGGGGGCGGTAGATTTGGTGGTAGTGGACTCGGTGGCAGCCCTGACCCCTAAGGCGGAGATAGAGGGGGAGATGGGCGATGCGAAGGTGGGGCTACAGGCGCGGTTGATGTCGCAAGCGTTGCGAAAACTGACGGGTACAATAAGCAAAACGTCAACGGTGTGTATATTCATCAATCAGCTACGCGATAAGATAGGGGGGATGGCGTTTATGGGACCCACGGAGACCACCACGGGGGGAAATGCCCTAAAGTTCTACTCCTCCGTGCGTTTGGACATACGCCGTATAGGAGCGTTGAAAGATTCTGGGGATTCGCATTACGGCAATAGGGTGCGTATCAGGGTGGTTAAGAATAAGCTGGCGGCGCCGTTTCGTAAGGTGGAGGCGGATATGATTTTTGGGGAGGGTATCTCCAAGAGTGCCGAGGTGTTGGATTTGGCGGTGGCGTTGAATGTGATAGATAAGAGTGGGGCGTGGTTCTCGTATGGGGATACGAAGCTAGGGCAGGGGAAGGAGAATACTCGAAAGATGCTGGTGGACAACCCAGAGCTGCTGGGGGAAATAGAGTCCAAGGTCCGGGCAACGATAGATGCGGATCCTACAAAGTTGAAGTTTTAGATTATAGGAAGAGGGGCGGAGTGCGAGGTTAAAAAAGGAAGATGAAATGTCACGAGCGAAATCACTAAAGATGTACTACGAGAGTCAGCCGGAGAATTGCCCAATGTGCGGGAAGCGTACGGTGGTGGAGCTGTCGGGAGAGGAGAAGGTTGCGTTGCAGAGTGAGCAAGAGCGGATGGGCGGAGCGGGACAGCCGGCGTGGCGTTGCACATCGTGCGGCGCGGTGCTGTGGCAGGGGAAGGGGGAAGAGTAGGCCGGAGTAGTGTCTGAGGGGAACGCGCAGTGTAGCACGGTGCGTTTCGAGCAAGAAAAGAGATAGAATAAAGAAAGAGGGAGGGGGATAAGCCCCCTATTAAGGCAAAGCGAGCTATGGAAGAGCAGCGAGATATGATGTCGTCATCAGAGCAGATGCCAGAGGAGGCGGTGTCGCCGTGCGGAGGAGATGCAGCCGAGATGGTTGTAAAGGGAGACAATGCTGTGCAGCGTGATGCGGCAGAGCAGCCTGTGGATGAGGGCCTGGAGCCGAAGGAGAAACAGAACGTGGCGGTTTCGTCGGAAGCGGGGATTACCGAGCGGGAGGAGGAAGAGGCGCAGGAGGACGAGGAGGAACCCACGGAGGATAAGGAAAGCATCACGACGATGGGGTTTGATACGCTTTGTGGTCTTTTCAGGGAGAAGGCGAAGCAGGATCCCGTTGGGGATGTTCGGCGAGAGGTGCAGCAGATATATGAAGCTCTATTTCGACAGCTCAAGCTGCAACGAGACGAGGAGCGCAAGCGTTGGCTGGCGGAGGGAGGAGCGCTCAATGAGTTCGCACCGGCGGAACGCCCCATTGAGAAGGAGCTAAAGGACATCTACGATGATTTTCAGGCTCGTCGCCGCGAGTTTATGGAAAAAGAAGATGCGCAGCGTCAAGAGAATCTGCGTAAGAAGCGGGAGATTATAGGTAAGATAGAGGCGTTGACGCAGGAAGAGGAGGTGAAGGGGGAGACCTTCAATCGGTTCAATGAGCTGCGCAAGGAGTGGCGAGAGATAGGGATGGTGCCGCGCGCAGAGGCAGAGGATTTGTACCAGTCGTACTCCCACCAGGTGCAGCAGTTCTACGACTATGTGGATTTGAACCGAGAGCTGCGTGACCTTGACTATAAAAAGAACCTAGAGGCGAAGACGGAGCTATGCGAGCGGGCGGAGGAGTTGATAGCAGAGACCGATGTACATAAGGCTTTCTTAGAGCTTCAAACCCTCCATACGCGATGGAAGGAGCTAGGGCCAGTGCCACGAGAGAAGAGCGATGAGATATGGGAGCGTTTCTCGGCGGCGAGCGCTAGGATAAATCAGGCGCATAGGGAGTTGATGCAGGAGCGAAAGGCACTCTACGCGAAGAATTTAGCTGTACGCAAGGAGATTGTGTCGCAGATGGAGTCGCTGATGGGGGAGAAGCGGGAGAAGCAATCGGATTGGGTGGCGACGACGGCCAAGGTGATGGCGCTGCAAAAGGCGTTCAAGGAGGCATTTCCTGTGGCGCGAAGCCAGTCGAATGTTGGCGACATCTTTTTCAGCATGTGCAGCGAGTTCTTCACAAGCCGAAGGGCGTACGAGAAGGAGCAGGATGCGATTGGAAAGGAGAATATTGAAAAGAAGCAGGAGCTGTGCGTGCAGGCCGAAGCGCTAAAGGAGAGCGAAAAGTGGAACGACACGAAGGAGGAGCTGATAGCGTTGCAGCAGCAGTGGAAGAAGGTGGGCTATACGCCGCGCAAAGTGGATCAGCAGCTGTGGGAGCGGTTCAAAGCGGCGCAGGATTATTTCTTTGAGCGACGGAATAATGCCTTTGCGGCGCAGCGGGAGGAGGAGCAGGCGAACTTGAAGCTGCGCGAGGCGTTGATCGCAGAGGTGGAGGCCTACCAGCCGAGCGAGGATGGCAAGGAGATGGTAGAGCAGCTGAAGGCGTTCCAGTCGCGGTGGGGAGAGATTGGCCATGTGCCAATGCGGAGTAAGGAGGGGCTGTATAACCGCTTTAGGACGGCTCTAGATAAGCATTATGACCATCTGAGGCAGGAGCGTAAGGAGGTGTATGCACAGGCGTACGAAGCGAAGCTGGATTCAATGGCAGGGGGAGAGAATGGAGGGCAACAGCTGGCTGCGGAGCGCAATAAGATTAGCCGTAGGCTAGAACAGTTGGAGGCCGAAAAGAATCAGTTGGAAACGAATATGAGTTTCTTTGGAAAGGGAGACCAGAATAATCCGTTGCTTCAGAAGACTCGGCAGGATGTGGAGCGTTTGGAGCGTGAGATAGAGTCGGTAAAAAGCCAGGTGAAAGAGATAAACAAGCGGATTCGTGCGGGTAAGGAAGGAAAGTCTAAAGAAGAGGGCAAGTAGCCTAAGTGTAAGAGAGGTAGCGAAGTAGCAGATGAGTAAGAATAACAGCGCGGAGGAGTCAGGGATGTTGCGGGGACAGGAGACGCACAGCACGAAGTACGTATTTGTGGCGGGGGGAGTGGCCTCGTCGTTGGGTAAGGGAATTATATCGGCATCGCTCGGTAAGCTGCTGCAGAGCAGAGGGTATAAGGTAACCATACAGAAGCTTGACCCGTATATAAACGTTGATCCGGGTACACTCAATCCGTATGAGCATGGCGAGTGCTACGTAACGGAGGATGGGGCCGAGACGGATTTGGACTTGGGTCATTACGAACGTTTCCTCAACCAGAGTACGTCGCAGGCGAATAGCGTGACGACGGGTCAAATCTACGAGACGGTCATCCATAAGGAACGTCGTGGGGAGTATTTGGGAAAAACGGTGCAGGTAATTCCGCACGTAACTGACGAGATTCGGCGTCGCATTCTACTCCTAGGTACAAGGGGGCAGTACGATGTGGTAATCACCGAGATAGGCGGCACGGTGGGGGATATAGAGTCGTTGCCGTACATAGAGACGGTTCGTCAGCTGCGCTGGGATCTGGGAGAGGGGAATACGGTATTTATACACCTCACGTTGGTACCCTACCTTGCGGCATCGGGGGAGTTGAAAACCAAACCTACGCAGCACTCGGTGAAGGAGCTGTTGCAGAATGGGATACAGCCGGACATATTGGTGCTACGCTCGGAGTATGAGCTTCCCCAAGAGCTGCGCGCCAAGGTTGCAAAGTTCTGCAACGTGCAGGTGGAGTCGGTGATAGAGTCAATAGATGTGCCGACAATATACGAGGTCCCCATACGCATGCTCAACGAGGGGCTTGATACGGCGGTGCTGCGTGAGTTGCGTCTTCCGATAGGCAAAACGCCAGAGCTGAAGGCGTGGCGTACGTTCTTGGAAAAGTTTCATTGCCCCAAGCACGATATCTCGATAGTACTCGTGGGGAAATACGTAGAGCTGACGGATGCCTACAAGTCGATACGGGAGGCGTTTATACATGCAGGGGCGGCCCATGAGTGCCGTGTGCATGTGACGTCGGTTTCGTCGGAGGAGCTGAATAACGAGAATGTGGCGGAGCACTTACAGGGTGCGGATGGAATCCTTGTTGCGCCTGGGTTCGGGCTGCGGGGGATAGCTGGGAAGATTGCGGCGGTGCGCTACGCGAGGGAGTCAAAAATTCCTTTCTTGGGAATATGTCTAGGCATGCAGTGCGCGGTGGTGGAGTTTGCGCAGGATGTGCTGGGGATAGCAAAGGCTACGTCGCGGGAGTGGGATAGTGCTACAAGCGAGCCGGTGATAGATTTGATGGAGTCGCAGAAGGGGATAACGGACAAGGGAGGAACGATGCGTTTGGGCGCATACCCATGCGTGCTATCGGAGGGATCGAAAGCGTTTGAAGCGTATGGAAAGCGTCAAATCAGCGAGCGGCATCGCCATCGTTACGAGTTTAATGATTCCTACCAGACGCGTTTCGCGAAGGCGGGTATGGTCGTCACGGGGCGTAATCCCGAAACGGAGCTAGCGGAGGTGGTGGAGATACCATCGCATCCGTGGTTCGTGGGTGTTCAGTTCCATCCCGAGTATAAGAGTAGCGTTGTGGAGCCGCATCCGCTGTTCGTTGCGTTTGTTGGGGCGGCACTGGCCCAGCATGGGCGAAGCGAAGAGAAATAGCGTGGCATTTTGCGCTAGTGTATCGGTGCTCGCAATGGGTGTGCGAGAGGGTAAATCAAAGAAGAGATAAATAGAGCAATGGATAAGCGGTCAATAGTAGGGCTTGTTCTGATTTTTTTGATAGTTATTGGGTTCTCTTACTTGATGCGGCCTAGCAAAGAGGAGCTAGCTGCGATGCGGGCGAAGCAGGATTCGGTAGCGCGTGCCGAGGCGAGGCGAGATAGTGCGCTTGCGGAGCATCAACGTCGCTACGCAGCGGAGCAGGATAGCGCGAGGAGCGCTGATGAGGCGGTTACGCATGATTCGGTATGGGGGCAGCAGCAGGAGACGAAGACAACAGTGTTGGAAAACAATTTAATTCGCCTCGAGCTCTCCTCATTGGGAGGGCAGATTGCCTCAGTTCAGATTAAGGGGTACAAGACGTACAGCGGAGACTCCCTATTCTTTGTGGGTTCGGGTGACAGTAAACTTGGGTATGAGTTCAACACCGGGCAGCAGGACGTTCACACCGCCGATTTGCATTTTACGAGGGTGGAGGGGGCTGACCCTGCGCCGGCGTTGTCGGAGGGGCAAGAGGGGGTCGTTACGTATCGTTACAAGACATGTGAGGATGCGTGGATAGAGTATCGGTACGCTTTGGGGTACAATACGCATAGAGTGCAGTTTACAACCGTTTTCCACAATGTAGACAACTATATACAGCCTCAACGTGGCTACATCGACATGTCGTGGGCTATGCACTCTCGGCAGCAGGAACGAAACGTAGAGAAGGAGAGGGAGTACACTACAATTTCCTACGCGCTGAGCAATGATGATTTTGAGGAGTTGAACGCTCGAAAAAAAGAGGCGCAGGAAGAGCATGTAAAAACGTCGGTAGGCTGGATAGCGTTCAAGCAGCAGTTTTTTGCGGGCTTTTTAGTGTGCGACAAAGGTTTTGACGAGGCGTTGTTGCGGATGAATAGCAACAGCGATTCGGGGTACGTGAGAGACTTTGAAACGCGTTTGATGTTCCCGTTAAGTGGGGTTAATGACCATCGGATGGATATGGCTTTCTACTTCTCCCCGACGCATTACAAAACGCTTAAGGCCTACGATAAGGGGTTTGAGAAGGTGGTTCCCTTGGGAGGGTGGCTCGTGAGTTGGGTTAACAAGTACGTGATTATTAACCTGTTTGACTGGTTAAACTCGTTTATAACCAACTACGGGGTCATAATCCTTTTGCTGACGCTGTTTATCAAGATTATTGTTTTCCCGCTCACATTTAAAACCTATCGCAATCAGGCCTACATGCGGGTTTTAAAACCGAAGATTGACGAGATAAACGCTAAGTATCCTAAAAAAGAGGATGCTATGAAGAAGCAGCAAGCGACGATGGCGTTGTATAAGAAGGCCGGCATAAATCCCATGGGAGGATGTTTACCGCTACTCATACAAATGCCTATCCTCATTGCTATGTTCCGCTTCTTCCCTGCATCTATACAGCTGCGGCAGAAGAGTTTCCTATGGGCGGACGACCTTTCTAGCTTTGATTCAATCTTGGATTTGCCGTTTTCAATACCATTTTACGGGTCGCATGTGAGTCTGTTTACGCTCCTTATGGGGGCTTCCATGCTGATTTCTGGAATGATAAGCTTTGCCCAATCGGCAAATAGTAACCAGCAGATGCCGGGGATGAAGTTCATGACGGTGTATATGATGCCGCTGATGATGGTGATGTGGTTTAATAACTACTCATCGGGGCTCAGCTATTACTATTTCTTGACGAACGTCATCACGATAGCCCAAACGGTGATTATCAGAAAGACGGTAGATGGGCAAAAGGTCCTTAAGCGCCTGGAGGCTAACAGCGGCAAGAAGGTAAAGAAAGGCGGATTCATGGAGCGCTTGGAGAAGTTGCAACGGGAACAGCAGCGCAAGCTGGAGCAGCAGAAGCGTTCGGGTGGTGGAAGTCGACGCTAGTGAAACTGCGCTTAGCTTAGCGTTTTTGACTATTGGAGATTAGAATAAGGGGGTAGTATGGCGGTGTTAATCTGGCGCAGGCGTACGTTGCAGTGCATCGCGTCGGGTTTGCTGATGCTGTTGGTGTCGTGTGGGTTTTGTGGCGCACGGCGTAAGGTAGACCAAGCAACTACAGACTATACTCCAAAACTCCTTGAAGAGCCGTTAGCCCAAGAGCGGCAGCAGACGAAGATAGCCCGTTATGGGAGCTACAGCGTGGCTTACCATTGTGGATGGCGACAGCCACAATGGGTAGCCTACCGATTGGATGCGACTCGATTGGCAGACGTAGTGGATCGGAAAGGGGTAGGCTTCCGGGCAGACCCTATATTAAGTGACTTCACATTAGATAATCAGAGTTTTAAAGGGACTGGCTATTCGCGCGGACACCTTAAACCCGCCGCGGACTCGAAGAGCAGCATGGTTGCCATGCGGGAGAGTTTCTACTTTACCAATGTATCGCCGCAGCTACCCCGATTTAACAGCGGGATTTGGAACTCTTTGGAAATGTGGGTGCGCCGTCAGGCTGAACGATCCGACATTATGTACATCGTTACAGGACCTTGCTTTTTGGATGCCCCTTTGGACTATATGGGGGGAACAAGGGTGCCAGTAGCTACCCACTTTTACAAAGCCCTTCTGAAGCGTCATGGCAATCGTTGGAGCGCCGTGGGCTTCGTTGTGCCACACAACCTCAATCGTAAGGCGAAACTGTGGGAGTTTTCAGTTTCAATAGATAGCCTTGAGAAACTAACGGATATAGACTTCTTTCCCCTGCTCGCGGATAGTATAGAGAGTGTTGTAGAAGCGAGCGTTCTCCCATCAGACTGGAGGTAAACGATTAATAGGTGATGTCAACAGGAGAGTGTCGCTATTGCTACCACAGGTGCGGGGTGGTGCGTAGTGAGAGGTTGGGCGTTTGCCGCATCGGTGAGGGGCTATACGTGGCGAGCGTTTATAAACATCGTGGAGAAGAGCCAGTGCTCGGGCGGGGCAATGCTGTATGCAACGTGTTTTTCGCGCATTGCAACATGCAGTGCGCTTACTGCCAAAATCATCAGATAAGCGACAATACAACCCCGCTATCTCCGTGGGTCACAACCCTTGAAGCGCTTGTGGAGAAGGTGGAAACCATACTTGACGAAGGATGCGACACCTTGGGGCTCGTTTCGCCGACCCCGTACATTCACTACGTGGTTCGCTTGGTGGAGGCCCTACATGCCGATGGGTATCGTCCCACGGTGGTGTATAATACGAATGGATACGACACGGCGGAGACCATACGTTGCCTGTCGCCCTATGTTGACATATATCTACCCGACTACAAGTACGGTTCGTACGACTTGGCTCGCCGTCTCTCCGCCGCTCCCGACTACCCTGACGTGGCGCTAGAGTCAATTGGGGAAATGATGGAACAGAAGGGCAAAGCCCTTACCTACGATGCAGACGGCATCGCCCGGAAAGGGGTGATTGTACGCCACATGGTGTTGCCCGGTTTCGTGGAGAATAGCAGGGCGGCGTTGATTAACCTTTCTGTAGAGTTCGGGAGCGATATTACGCTTTCCTTGATGGCGCAGTACAACCCTGCGCACCGTTGCCTTCACCGCCCGCCGCTTGATAGGCGAATTACAAAAGAGGAGTACGATGAGGTGCTGACCCTCCTTGACGAGCTCGGATTTACCGCGGGATGGACGCAGGAGCTTGTTAGTGCGCTAACCTACAATCCCGATTTCACCCAGCCAGATCCCTTTGCGCCGCGTAATCTGTAGCTATTCGTTCGTTTCAGATCTGTTGCCCGATTCGTTGTTCGGATCGGCGAGTAGGGAGGCGAACTTCTCCAGTTGCGCCGAAGTCCCGCTATCGAGGAGGCGTTCCTCAAAGACGCTATCCTTCGTCTCGTTTTTGCGGTAGACGTACTGCACGCCGTACTTTTGCGCTTTCGAGCGCCGCTCTCTATCGGGGAGCGATGCGTATGTGGCCTCCACTTCGTTCCACACGTCACGTATAATCTCATCGGCTGTATCCCGTAGCTCGTTGAGATTTTTCAGTGTACGCTCGCTATTCTTTTGAAATACGCGTTGCCGGTTGTATGCCTCAACGAATTTATCGTAATGCACCTGTACAAGCGCGATGGTAGGGTTCATGATGGGGGTGTGCGCATCGTTTTTCCGTCTGTTTTCACCCTCAATGGTACGTTTGCCCCACTCAATGAGATCCTGGTCAGACGAAAGTGATGGGAGCTTTGAGGAGTTTACATCAATGTCAAAGTAGGTGCGCATGGAGGGTTGTAACTCGCCGCGTAGGATGGCCATATTAAAGACTTGAAGAAAGTGGGAGACGTACAGCCTGGCTTTTCGGGAAAGGAGTTTATACTCTTCGCTGTTTTCAGACTGTTGCTGGTAGGCCTGTTGGTACTCTAGGCAGGCTTGCTCGAAAGTGTTGATGAATAGCCCCAATTTCGTGTATGTTTTTTGGGAAAAAGCCAAGTCGTTTGGGTGTGTACCAAACCCCATTTTGTAGGCCACTTTAAGTGCACGGAGTCGAGCTGAGTCTGTATTCGGTAGACGGCGATACGGCATTTTATAATAGAACAATAATCGTTGATGGGTGATAATATCCCATCGTAGCGCAATAGAATTATCGTGCGAAGGTAGGAATAAATGAAAGATAAGGCAATTTTCGTATCGCATTACAGGTGCAGGGTGATGTCAATTTAATGCGCAAAGCGTTGTATAAAAGAGTATTACAAGCACACTCAAAAAAACTTATTTTGTTCTCACTTGGGCGAGGGAGGAATAAAAGTGAAAAGCAATCCTTACCTTTGCCGAAATGAAATTTGGAGTGAAACGGATTTGGCTCGCAATCGTGTTACTTGCGCTATGCATGGCGTTGGGGGTGCGGTGCGCTAGGGTTATGGCGCCTGAGGGTGGCCCGAAAGATGTGAACCCTCCGCGTATGCTGCGCGCTAAGCCGGAGAATTTTACTGCAAACTTTACGGGGACTGAGGTGAGGATCTACTTTGATGAAATGGTGGTCTCCAAGGACTTTCAAAAAGGGGTGCAGGTCTCCCCGCCTTTGAAGTTTCCTCTTATCTCCACGGATAAGGGGAAGTCAGTGTCGCTAAAGATTAAAGACACGTTGCGGGAGAATTCTACCTATCGTATTGACCTCTCGGATGTTATCGTTGATTTGACCGAGGGGAATAAGACTTTAAGCTGTGTATACGTTTTTTCAACTGGATCAAAGATAGATAGCGGCCTCGTAGTGGGCGTCGCGCGAGACGCTTTTACCCATAATCCGGTGGAGAATGTGGAGGTACAGTTATATGCTACTGACGCGTTGCGTGTGGCCATTGATAGCGTCCCTGATGGCGTTGCACGAGCCCGAGAGGATGGTACTTTTAGGGTGGAGAACCTGCCCGAAAGGGCGTTTCAAGCGGTTGCGTTGGTTGATATAAACGCAAATAGAAAGTACGATCTACCAACCGAGAAGATAGCTTTTTTGGATAGTACTGTTTGGCCAATACGAATGCCGCGGTATGTTGATACGCTGGGTTCGGCGGACACAATTCAAGTCGCAAAGAACGATAGAAGCGTTTCGCCTGCGATTGATAGCACAGCTGCCGCAAAAAGAGCTGGACTTGATAGCGTTCTAGCGGGGCAGAAGGAGAGAGAAAACGCTGCGCGTGTGCTGCTCAATATATTTTCCTACGTGCGCCCCAAGCAGATGCTAGTGAAACGGGAGCGCCCCGAAGCGGGGATGCTGCGATTCGTATTCGCCTGTCCGCCGGAGGGCGAAGTGCGAATGGAGCCGGTAGCCCCCGAGGGGGTCAGCTTTGTGGAGGAAAGGTCTAAGCGAGGCGATACGATCATGCTATGGGCTCAGAATGAGCTTACCCGGGATGCCGATACCCTTTTTCTCCATGTGCATTCGTTGAAGAGCGATTCGCTCAATGCGTTGAAACCGTGGATAGATACTGTCCGCTTGGGGTTCAAGCAGAAAAAGAAGGATAATGCCCAGAAAGGAAGTAAAGGAACGCAAAACAGCGATACCGTTGCGGTTCGGGAGCCGTTGGTGCTTCAGGTGCTTAATGCGGCCATCGCTTCAGCCATTAAGCCTGGCGATACGTTGATTATTCGTTCCCAGCAGCCATTCGCAACCCTAGACTCTTCAAAATTGCGCTTGATTTCAAATGCTGACACCACCGAGTATCCCTATTCCCTGGTGCGTTTTGAGAATCGACCGCGGGATGTCGGCGTCACGGCGCGGTGGCCAATTGATAGTGCTTTTACGATGGTCATTGATAGCGGGGCCATCTTTGACCATTTCGGGGCATGCAACGATTCAACCGCTTTCGGCTGGCGTACATATCGCCCTTCGGATTACTCAACGCTGCATTTCAATTTAATCAGGATGCCGAAACCCTGTATCCTTCAACTGTATACAGAAGAGAAGGAGAAAAAGACTGTGCGCGAGGTCTTTGCGCGGGAAGAGGATGGGCGGGTGTCCATTCGTTACCTAAATCCGGGAACCTATTTCCTGCGCATTGTTGACGATCGGAACGGCGATGGCCGGTGGACCACGGGGGATTATGAGAGCCAGCGGCAGCCGGAGCCAGTGCGCTACTTTGTAACCAAGAAAGGGGAGAAAGAGATAAAGGTTCGTGCCAATTGGGAGTACGATATCGATGTTGATTATAGTATTTTAGAGGAATAGCTATGTCTGTACTAGTGAATTTCGCAATGTTTCCAACGGATAAGGGGGATAGCGTATCGCCCTACGTGGCGAGAATTGAAAAGGCTATTCGTGACTGCGGGTTCCCCAGCCAGCTCACCCCGATGAGTACCATTGTGGAGACCGAAACGCTCGCTGAGGCTCTTTCGGTTATTCAGGCGGCGCACGATGCCATTGCAGACGATTGCAACCGAATGTACATCAGTGCCACAATTGATGAGCGTAGGGGCAAGAGCAACCGCATGAAAACCAAAATAGAGTCGGTGGAGCGTAAAATAGAAGGGCTAAAGTAGGTGAGATTGCGCTGGCGGTGTGCTATTGTCGCGGTGTGCTGCTGCGTGGCTGCGGGGGTGAACGAAACCTTAGCGCAGCCCGACACTGCGTTGAATGTCTCTATTGGGCTGCATGGGGAATATGGATTTACTAGTCTTAGCGTGCGTCCCTATGCAGCAACCCATGGAGGACAACGCTTTGGGGGCGGTGTCTCGGTGCGCTTAGACAATTCAAAGATTTTCGGAGCCAACATTGAGCTTAACTACGCAGCTTCAAGCCATCGAGTTGTGGAAGAGGAACCCAGGCCGTTTAATGGGCAGACCTTTACTCCCGGGGAGCAGGAGTGCCAGCAGCAATGGCTTGAGTTCCCCATTATCGCAGAGATTGGCTACCGATTCCCAATGTGGCGAGTTTACGCCTTGGGTGGCGGATACGCTGACTTTTTGTTGGGGGAGAAGTTCGGGGCTAAGGGAGCGTTGCAAAGACAGCAGGTACTCTTTTCCACCCATTATCGCTTTGGGGGTGGTTTGGTTGGCGGTGCGGGAGTGGGCATCGAAACACGGTACGGTGCGCTTATCTTTGAATACCGAGCCGCTGTTCGGTTAGTTAATTTGTACAAGCGAACGCTTGAGGGCGGGCTTGATATTCTCCGACAAAGGCTCTCCTCACAATCATTTGGTTTATCGTACTACTACACATTCACAGTACGTAAAAAGGAAAGGAACGAGTAATGAGAAAAATGTTTTTTATAGTGCTGGCCTCATTGCTGGCGGTGTCTGTGAAGGCGCAGAGCTCTTTTACGCAGACCGGCATTGCGTCTTTCTACGCAGATAAATTTCAGGGACGTACCACGGCTTCTGGGGAGCGGTACGATAAGAATAAATTGACTTGCGCCCACCTCTCTCTCCCATTCGGGACGGTGCTGCGGGTGACGTGCCTTGACAATAATCGGACAACCGTGGTTCGGGTGAACGATAGAGGTCCATTTTCGCCCGATCGTATCATCGATTTGAGCAGGAGGGCGGCAGAGGCGTTGGGTATCGTTTCGGCGGGTACTGGGAAAGTACGTATTGAGGTGGTGAAGAGCGATGAGCTTGTTGAAACGCCGGTTACAACTCCCGAATCAGTATCTACGCCCGTGCCGCAGCAGCCGGTAGCCGTTTCGCAGCCAGCAGAACCGGCTGTTCTACCAAATAAAACAACCCCATCTCAAGCGACTCCCGCAGTTTCGGCTCCTTCTCAGGCTAACGACCCCACTAACGTGACGGGGGAAATCTACAGGGTGCAAGTCGCCTCGGTTTCCGCTAAGGGCTACGCGGTGCAGCTCGCGAGCTACCAAGGGCTTTCCAATCTACTTCGGCGCATGGGGAGTGCGGAGGTGTCAAATCCTTTGGTTTACGTTGTGGGGGCAGAGCCCAATGTGACCTACAAATTAATGGCGGGGCCGTTCAACACCAGAGCGCAGGCCGATCGGGAGAAGGAGAAGCTGGGGAAACGATTCCCAGGCTGTTTTGTGGTGCAGCTGTAGCTGAGAGGTGGATTTTGTCAAAGGGAATAGCGATTAGAGAGTAATAGGGGAAGGTAATTATGTCAAACGAGAATGGTAACATTGTAGTTAGCGGGGTGAGGCCTACAGGGAACTTGCACCTTGGAAATTATTTCGGAGCGGTGCGAAACTTTGCGGCGATGCAGTCGAAGTATGATTGCACATTTTTCATTGCCGATTTGCACTCGCTCACTACGCATCCCACGCCGCATGGGCTACAGAAGGCCGTGAGCCAAATCATGGCGGAGTACCTCGCATGCGGGGTTAACCCGGAGCTGAGTACCATATACGTGCAGAGCGACCTGCCGGAGACCGTGGAGCTTTACCTTTTCCTCAACATGAACGCCTATCTGGGCGAGTTGCAGCGTTGCACCTCCTTCAAAGAAAAAGTGAGAAAGAACCCAAATAATGTCAATGCGGGGCTTTTAACCTATCCTACGTTGATGGCGGCGGACATCTTGATCCATCGTGCCAACTATGTTCCCGTGGGGAAGGACCAGGAGCAGCATCTCGAAATGACTCGCACCTTCGCGCAGCGTTTCAACCGCATGTATGGCATTGACCTTTTCCCGGAACCAAAGGCCTATGCCGATGATGCGCCGATGATTAAGATTCCAAGCCTTAACGGAACGGGCAAAATGGGCAAGAGTGACGGCAACGCTATCTATTTAATCGACTCGCCTGAGGAGATCCGTAAAAAGGTGATGCGTGCGGTGTCAGACAATGGCCCCACAACGCCCAATCAGCCAAAGAGCGAGCCTATTGAGAACCTCTTTACGCTGATGCGTGCCGTTTCTACCGATGAAACCGTGGCGTTCTTTGAGGAGGAGTACAATAAATGCTCCATCCGTTACGGTGACATGAAGAAGCAGCTAGCGGAAGACATCATTGCGCTTACCGCGCCTATACGCGAGCGTATCGCAGAGAACTTGGCGCATCCCGAGAGGTTGTCGCAGATTGCAGCGCAGGGGGCTGATAAAGCGAGGCGTAGGGCGAAGGAAACGCTACGCTTGGTCAAGGAGGCGATAGGCATTCGCCCGCTCTAGACGTTGAAATTTAAACCCATCACCCCCCTTTTGTTCTGATGGTTGAGGTAAAGGTGGATGTGCTTGCGGCGGAGCTTATGGCCGAGGTGCGCAGGCATTTGAATGGAGTTGTGGCGGCTGCTATACGGAATGAGGGCGCGGGCTACCCGTTTTGCCTCGGCGTGCCGCTGCCCACATTGCGGGAGATAGGTAGGCGCTATGCGCCCAATCAGCCCTTGGCGAGGCTCCTTTTGTCATGCGCCATGCGCGAGAGTATGCTCTTGGCGTCCATCATTGGCGATCCTTCCCAGCACAACGATAGCGATACCCAGCTGTGGGTTGACACGTTCAAATACGGTGAGTGTATCGAGGTGGCGTGCGCCGACTACTTTTGGAAGTTGGACAGTGCTTGCCCTCTGGCCTACGAATGGCTTTTCATGGACGAGCTAAAGATGCAGAGGGCCGGCATAACCCTCCTGGCCAACCTCTACCGCAAGGATCCCGAGCGGGCGAATCCTTCTAATCCCTACACGTTGGACCAGCCTTACAGGCGTATTGCGTCGCTATCGGCTACCGCTGCGCTGTTCCAACCCTTGCTCTTCCTCTCCCAGTGGCTAGCGCGCAGCGGGGCGGGCGATGAACTCATTGAGGTGCTTAACGACACTGAATTACCGCAGGAGTCGCATGGGACTCGGCTACAGCTCGTGGAGTGCATTCGTTTTGAAAGGGAAGAGGCGTAAAGGGACTATAGTAAAATCTCTTTAGTCAACCAGTTCGCTATGGCATCTGCCAACGATTCCTTGCTCTCGAGGCTTCGTTTCGTGATTTGTTTGTCACCGCGAGCGACCAGAGTTGCCACGTTGGTTGTCGTTCCAAATCCAGCGCCCTTATCCTCCAGGCTGTTCAGCACGCAGAGGTCTAGATTCTTCTCCTCCATCTTCCGTGCGGCGTGGGCCAATGCATCGTCCGTTTCTAGAGCGAAGCCCACGAGGCGTTGATTGCTACGTTTTTTTCGTCCCAGCGAGGCCGCAATATCCTCATTCGGCACTAACTCTACCGAGAGCGGGGCGTGCCCCGACCTATGGATTTTCCTTTCGGCTGTATGCGCAACCCTGTAGTCGCTTACTGCCGCCACCATCACCCCTGCATCGCATGAGCCCCATGTCTCTACGCATGCTGCGTACATTTCGGCTGCGCTGGTCACACGGCGTAGTTGCAGCTGCGCAGCTGGTTTTGGTAAGACCTTTGCGGGGCCAGCCACGCAGATAACGTCCGCCCCTCTGGCCAGCAAGGCCTCTACTATGGCGCTCCCCATGCGGCCCGAGGAGTGGTTGCTGATGTAGCGCACGGGGTCAATCGCCTCTACGGTAGGTCCAAGCGTCACGAGTATCTTTTTTCTATGCAGCGCACCGTTTACCGGTAGCAGGGTTCGTATCCTATCAACGATGGCTTCTGGCTCCGCCATGCGGCCCTTTCCTTCCAGCCCGCTAGCTAGGAATCCCTCGCCGGCATCTACGATTTCAACCCCTCTATCCCGCAGCGCTTCAAGATTCGCTTGGGTGCTTGGGTGTAAGTACATGTCTACGTCCATCGCGGGGGCTACTATCACCTTGCACCGTGCCGAGAGGTAGGTGGTGCAGAGTAGGTTATCCGCAATGCCATGGACCATTTTTGCCAACGTATTGGCTGTGGCAGGCGCAATGACAAACGCATCTGCCCACATACCCAGCGACACGTGGCTATGCCATGCGCCGTTGCTTGGGTCAAAGAAATCTACCGCGATGGGATTTTCACTAAGCGTGGCGAGCGTAAGCGGGGTGATGAACTGTTTAGCCATTTCGGTCATCACAACCCGAACCTCTGCGCCCTCCTTCTTCAGGAGGCGTATCAGCACGGCCGCCTTGTAGGCGGCAATGCCGCCCGTAACGCCGACGAGTATTCTCCGCCCCTGTAGCACGCCCATTGCGACTACTCTACTATTTTGAACAGTTCTCCCCTAGGGAGCAAAAAGCTGTAACTACTCGGCCCCTTCGCTGGGCGTGTCGTTTTGCTGGGAAGCTGATGGCTCTTCTATTACGATTCGCCCATCCAAGTACTCCTTTACCGCCAGCATCGTGGGCTTTGGCAGCTCTTCGTATCGGCGTGATAGGTTGATTTGCTCCTCATCCTGGAACACCTCTTCGAGGTTATCCTGCGAGCAGGTGTAAGCCGATAGCTTCTCGGAGAGTTCTTGCTTTAGCTCCTGCGAAATCTGGTTGGAACGCTTGGCTATCACTACGACCGTCTCGTATAGATTGCCCGTCTCTTTGGCCATGTCGGCCGTGTTGAGCGTTTTGATTTCTGTTGGAGCATTGAGCTTCTTGTATTCCGCAATCTTTTCCATGATGCCTGTTTAATCCTTTCCTCAATTATCGTACCAAGTCAGCATTAGGCTCTAACCCCAACGCCTTCATTGAGTTGACGTAGTACTGTGACACCTCGCTAGCATGCTTGGAGCTGGGGAACTCGCTGATGAACGAGAGGTAATTATCCACGGTATTCTGAAAACGGGTCCGCTGCTTCGACTCGACGCTGTTCACCGCCAGCAGGTAGGCACTCTTGGTGAGTAGGTACATCTCCTCCTCGCGGTAGGGGGTGGTGGGGTACTCCATGAGGCTATGCTGTAGCGCAGCCACCGCGGCGCGGTAGTTTCGCTGCCAGTAGTATTGCCATGCAGCTTTGTAGCTCTTGGTGAGCAGCTTATGGTATAGCTCCTTGAGGTACATATTGGCATCCGCAGTGCGCTTTGAGGTGGGGTACATCTCCACGAACTGCTCAAAGCCCGCAATCGCTTTCATGGTGTATTCTTGGTCCAAAGAGGGGCGGGGAGAGGCTTTGTATAGGCAGAAGGCACTCATGTACATCGACTCCTCTGCGAAGACGCTGCGAGGGTAGTTCTGCACTATTTGGTCAAATGAATAGCCCGCCAGCACGTAGCTAGAGGTGTGGAAGTAGCAATCGGAGAGGTAGTATCCGAGGCTATCGGCACGTTGGGTTACCCGGAACACCGGCACGCAGCGCTCAAAGAGGCTCTGCGCCTTGCTGTACTTCTTTTTGCCGTAGTACTCCAACCCAGTCTTATACTGTAGCTCGGCATCGGTACCCTTCAGGATCTTGTTGTAATTCTTGCACCCCATCAGGAGCAATGCACCCAGCACCACTACGCTCAGCGTGAGCAACTTTCGTCCCTGTAGTTCCATCTTTCCCATCAGTAATCGCCGCAAAGGTAATGATTTCTACGGTTTCACATGGTATAGTTTCGCCGTTCGCTACTCCTCCCGAGCGATTTTTGCACCGAGTGCTTGTAGGCGTGCCTCAACGTTTTCGTATCCCCGGTCGATTTGCTCCGCATTGTCAATGATGCTCGTACCCTCGGCCGCTAGCGCCGCGATGAGCAGGGCAACCCCTGCCCGAATATCGGGCGATACCATGCGGCTGCCGCGGAGATGGGTCTTTTTCCCGAGGCCTATCACCGTTGCGCGGTGTGGGTCGCATAGAATGATTTGCGCACCCATCTCAATGAGCCTATCCACGAAGAACAGACGGCTTTCAAACATCTTTTGGTGGATTAGCACGGTGCCCCGCGCCTGCGTGGCCACCACGAGCATCACGCTCAGAAGGTCAGGCGTAAGCCCAGGCCACGGCGCATCGGCAATGGTCATAATCGATCCATCAATAAAGGTTTCCACCTCGTATTGCTGATTCGGGGGCAGGTATATATCATCGCCGTTGCGTAGCTCCATCTCAATGCCCAACCGTTGGAACTGCATGGGGATCGGCCCCAGCATGTCGTACCCCGTGTTCTTTATGGTAATCTCCCCCCCCGTGAGGGCTGCGAGCCCAATAAAGGAACCCACCTCTATCATGTCCGGCAGAAGCTTGTGGATGCAGCCGTGTAGCTTTTTTCCGCCCTGAACGGTGAGGAGGTTAGAGCCTACGCCGCGTATTTCGGCGCCCATGGCGAGGAGCATACGGCACAGCTGCTGCACGTAGGGCTCGCATGCGGCGTTGAATATCGTAGTGGTTCCTTCCGCCGCTGTGGCGGCCATGATGATGTTGGCCGTGCCGGTGACGGAGGCCTCATCAAGCAGCATGTAGCGGCCCTTCAAGTGCTTTCCGCGCACCCAATGCCCCGCGCCGCACGCGTCACTTTCCAGAGTGGCGCCTAAATTTACAAACCCTTGCAGGTGCGTGTCGAGCCTACGCCGGCCAATCTTGTCACCGCCGGGGCGCGCCACAAACGCTTCGCCGAAACGAGCTAGCAGGGGACCCACGAGCAGCACCGACCCGCGTAGCCGCGCGGCGCTGTGCCGGTATTCCTCTCCGTGCAGGCTTGCAGGGGTTACCCCTGCGGTGCAAATGCGGCAGGTGTTGGCATCGAGCCAATCGATTGCTGCCCCCAGCTGTTCAAGCATGAGCAGCAGCTGCTCCACATCGGCAATGCGAGGCACTTTGCGCAGCGTCACGGGCTCTTCCGTGAGGAGCGTGGCGGCAATCACCTGCAGCGCCTCGTTCTTTGCTCCCTGCGGTTCGATGGTGCCGGCCAGTGGATGCCCGCCCTCTACGCGTAGCTTTGTCACCGTGCTTTACCTCCTTCGTTTATTGCGTTTGCGCTTGCTGCGTTGCCCCGTCCCCGGTGCGGCAGTGCGTTTACGGTTGTTGGCCTTACCTGTCTTGCCTTGCGCGGTCAGCTCCTGCGCATCGAAAAGGGTTTCTCCCTCCGGGAGCTCAACCTTGATTTTACCCTTTGACATGCGGGTCAGATCCTGCAGAATCTCCTCATCGGTAACATTCTCCTTGCGCCATTCCATGTGGATGCGCTTCATCTGCCGCGCTAATGCGAGGCCGCGCGCCTCGAGCTGGTCGGCGGGGCAATGCTCCACGAGCGTGGTAATCATTTGGGGGACGAATGCCCCATAAAAGTCGAGATTCTTCGTTCGTGTGGGGTAGGAGAGCCGCGTGGGTTTTGCCTCCACCTCTTCGCGCCGGGGTTTCGGGTAGCCGCTGTCCACATCAAGCTTGTAGTCTGCCATGATGTGGAGATGGTTCCACAGCTTCTGTTCGTAGTCCTTCACGTTGCGCATGTGCGATGTGATGGAGGCCATCACCTTTAGCACCAGTTTCGCCTGCTGCGTGCGTTCCTCCCTGTTCTCTATCGTGAGCAGGTAATCCACCATCTGCTGCACGTAACGTCCGTAGGCGGGCAGCACGAGCGGCCTCCGCTGCGTATTATACTCTATCTCCCCCATTAAATAAACATCTAGCAATCACCGCTCTGCGCGGCTAAAGTCCTCTTATCCGTTCCTTTCGCTGGCTTTTTTCTTGTATTCTCTCCCGCGCGTAATATGCACGTCCCTACACCCTATAGAACGCAGCCAGCAGCGGCAAAACGATGTGTCAAACGCCACTAGCGGTGCAAATGTACGGATTTTATTTTAAATCGTAGCTACTGCGTCAACCGCCTGCCCAGCTTGCCGTTGCTCTTCGTCATCAGCCTGTTGAGGCAAAAGCTGCCTACTAGCTGTTGCTGGTGCGACACCCTTTTTGTGTCATCAACATGGAAATTCCATGAGAAGTAGCAGTTGACGAACGCATTGCTAAAGAGGCAGGCGTATACCGCCGTACGGCTATACCAGGACGACTGGTAGAAGGGGTCTCCCTGGTTGAGGTCGCTGCCATACTTGGCGTAGAGCGGCATGAGCGGCGTGCCGTAGTAGAAGGAAGAGGAGATGCCTAGCCATCGCCATTGCGCCGTCAGCTCCACCATTGCTCCGCCCGGCTTGTAGACGGTGCCGCTTTCCCGTTCGCGTTGAAATCCCTGGATGTAGCCGCAGCGCAGCGTGAGGCTGTCCAGGCCTGTAACGGCTCCAAGGTCCAGGCCGAGGTAGGCGTGGAGGTAGGCATCGTCGCACACCCCCTCCCGTCGCCCCTCGCCGTAGCTCGCCTTGTGGTTTAGCTGCGCGTAGCCGCCTAGCAGCAGCCACCGCCATTGATACTCCCCATTGAGCAGCAGTAGGAACATCTCCCGCCGCTCCCATGTGGGCATCCCGCGCCAGTCGCACATGAATTCCCCGTAACCATGTGCCGACTCGTAGCGCATGTATGCCCCTTCTACGTTCGGGCGGGCGTAGATGAGCGAATCGTAGCGGAGGTAGTGGGGGAGGAGGGCATGGCGCCGCATGGCGTAGGGGATGGCACCTAGCATAACCAAGAAACCCCGCCTATGCATGGAGAGGAAGGCCGTGGGGATGAACTGCGCCCTGCGCCAGCCGACACCCATGGGTTGGCGGTAATGCACGCCCCCCATGAGCTGGTAGTCTCCCATAAGGCTGTCACGGAACGATACGCCTACCGCGGGCGAGAGCCGGAATCCGTAGAGCGTTTGCGAGAGTTGATGCTGCTCCTCATACTCCCGGTTGTCAAAATATGACACGAAATCCACATCGTACTCTAGCTTTTGCCCCACGGCGCTAATGGCGATCAGGAGCAGCGCAATCGTTGCTACTATTCGGGAGTGGCTATGGCGCACGACAATGGTTACATTTTAAGCACTGCGAGGAACGCCTCCTGCGGTATCTCCACGTTGCCCACCTGGCGCATCCGCTTCTTCCCCTTCTTCTGCTTCTCTAGCAGCTTGCGTTTCCGAGAGATGTCGCCGCCGTAGCATTTTGCGGTAACGTCCTTGCGCACCGCCTTCACCGTCTCGCGGGCGATAATCTTTGCGCCGATGGCCGCCTGGATCGCAATGTCAAACTGCTGGCGGGGAATGAGCTCCTTGAGCTTTTCGCACATGCGCCGCCCGAAGTCGTAGGAGTAGTCCTTGTGGATGAGCGAGGAGAGCGCGTCCACCTTCTCGCCGTTGAGCAGGATGTCAAGCTTGACCAGAGATGCGGGCATGTAGCCCGAAAGGTGGTAGTCTAGCGAGGCGTACCCCCGCGAGATGGACTTTAGACGGTCGTAGAAGTCGAACACAATTTCGCTCAGCGGCATGTCAAAGCTTAGCTCCACGCGGTTGGCCGTGAGGAACATCTGGTTGCGCAGCGTGCCGCGCTTGTCGATGCAGAGCTTCACCACCACGCCCAGCGACTCTGTGTTGGTGATGATTTGCGCCGAGATGGTGGGTTCCTCAATGCGCTCTATGAGCGTTGGTTCAGGTAGCCCGCTAGGGTTGTGAACCTCTATCAGCTCCTTGTGTGTGGTGTAGACCCGATAGCTCACGTTGGGTACGGTGGTAATCACATCCATGTCAAATTCTCGGTAGAGCCGCTCCTGCACTATCTCCATGTGTAGGAGACCTAGGAAGCCGCAGCGGAAGCCGAATCCGAGCGCCAAGGAACTTTCGGGTTCGTAGGTCAGCGACGCATCGTTGAGACGTAGCTTGTCGAGCGACTGCCGTAGGTTTTCATACTCATCGCTATCTACAGGGTAAACACCTGCAAACACCATAGGCTTCACGTCTTCAAAGCCTTCCACCGCCGTTTCGCATGGGGCTTCGGCGCTTGTAATGGTATCACCTACTCGAACCTCTGCCGAGTCTTTGATACCCGACACGATATACCCCACGTTCCCCGCTGAAATCGTCTGCTCGGGGTCGAAGTCAAGACGTAGAAATCCGATTTCATCTGCGTCGTACTCCTTGCCGGAGTTGAAGAACTTTACCCGATCGCCGGTGTGGATTGTGCCGTTGAATACTCTGAAGTAGGCTATAATACCGCGGAACGAATTGAACTTTGAATCAAATATGAGAGCCTGTAGCGGAGCGTCAGGGTCTCCCTTTGGCGCGGGGATTCGTTCCACGATGGCCTCCATCACTTTGTCCACCCCCTGGCCCGTGCGGGCGCTCACAGCCAGAATCTCGTCGCGGCTGCACCCGAGTAGCTCCACCACCTCGTCGGCCACCTCGTCAACTTTCGCCGCCTCCATGTCGATTTTATTCAGCACCGGAATGATCGTGAGGTCGTGTTCCAGCGCGAGGTAGAGGTTTGAAATCGTCTGCGCCTGCACCCCCTGCGTTGCGTCCACCACCAGCAATGCCCCTTCGCACGATGCAATCGCGCGGCTCACCTCGTAGCTAAAGTCCACGTGCCCAGGCGTGTCGATTAGGTTCAGCGCGTACGTTGTTCCGTGCAGCTCGTAGTCCATCCGTACCGCGTGGCTCTTAATCGTGATGCCCTTCTCACGCTCGAGGTCCATGCTGTCAAGGATTTGCGCTTGCGCCTTCCGTTCGTCAACCGCGCCCGTAAGGTCAAGCATACGGTCGGCCAGCGTGCTTTTGCCGTGGTCAATGTGCGCGATGATGCAGAAATTACGAATATTATTCATGGGTAGTCTCCACCTTTGCCGCAAAGGTACGCAAAATCCGTTATTGCGTCTTGCGGCGTGTAGGGTGGGGTGATGGCGCGCCATGCCACGCTTCCCGCTGCGCTCCGCTTGGCGTTCACTAGCCACCAAATTCGCACCCCCTTCGCATCAAATTCGGATTTCTCCGGAGAAATCCGAATTTGATGCGAATTTGAACCGAATGGGATGGAAGAGGAATGGCTGGTGGGTGCGCTTTAACGCCGATTTGACCTAAAGTGGTGTGAAATTGGATTAAAGCAAAACAGCATGCATGTAAAAAACAAGCGTAGCCCATTGAGAAGCAACGCGCTACGCTTGGTAAAGCCGAGTGGGGTGTTTGAGCCTTTGTAGTTGATAATCAAAAAAATAGTAAACAGTCTCCCATGCCGAACGCGTATATACTTGAAATCTACTACATGCCCGACGAGTTCTCCAAACTTTTCAACGCCGCCCTGCAGGCGCATTGCCTTAAGCTGGACCAAGGGGTGCGCTGGCGGCGCGCCAGCCTGATGTCGGACACCAAGGTGATGACCATCCTGGTCCCATTCCGCACCCTAGGCTGCCGGACCCTAGGGTACTACCCCTTAACCAACCGTACCTCTACCGCTATCTCTGCTGAGCATTGCCTATGATACTCAACGGTACTAATCGTTGTAATTCCTAGCTGTTCGCAGATGGATGGTATCTTCTTGAAGAGCTTACCGTCATTGTTCAAGCGGCTCTCCTCGGTGAGAATTTGGACGTTGCTCCACCCATAAATATTTCTTTCATTCAGAGCCTTCACCACCAGCATGCAGTCCGCCCCTTGGAGAAACGCATTGCGCTCGCTCCTGTAGGCAATCTCATCCCCCTGCAGCTTCAACCGTTTCACGGAGTTATTGACGAAATTATTATCGAGCATGTGGTAAAACTTTTCGGGGGCGGGCGGGGTCAACCCATCCGTGCGGCAAACGCATTCCTTTCGCCGTAGGCAAGGGAATGCCTCGTACGCAGCCCCACGCGATACCAGCTTAACCTCGTCTATAACCCGATCCAGAAGGATTAGGCTACCCTCCCCTAGCCTTCCCTCTAGAAACGTATTGAGGGCCCCCTTCGTATCAAAGGGGCTGTAGGCCTGCGCCATTCGCACCAACGATGAGGTATCCACCAGCGTTTTCATAGCTCTTTTGGGGTCTCTGCGCTTGCCGGTTTAACTCTCAAGGCGCGGCAGTACTCTGGCTCCCCCACGACCCCCTCGGCGAGCGCGATGGAGTACACATCCTTCACCAGCTCCGCCACGATGGGTCTCGGCGCACGCCCGCGCGGAGCCTGGCCGTTGGCTCTATCCCTCGCCCGCTCCTTTTGCCGAAGCTCCCACCGCGCCTCCATCTCGCCCCGCGCAGCCTGGTAGGACGCATGCGACATCCGCCCCCGAATCAGCAGCTCCGTGTATATGGCTAAGCGGCTGAGGTGCGTACGGGCGGCAATCCCCTCCACCGCGACCTGCGCGAAGGCGTTCCCCGCATCGCAGCGCCCCACGCTGTACAACCGTTCGGCGTTCCCCTCTCCCAGGAGTAGGTGGAAGGCGAAGGCATTGCACCACCGCTCCACATCGGATACCTCTCGGTCTAAGAGTACCGAATCGTCCACCTCCTCCACCTCCTCCCGATCGAGCAAGTAGTGCCCCAGCTCGTGGGCAAGCGTAAAAATCTCACGGCTCAGCGCGTCCTGCCGCCGCTTCAGCACAATGGCGTTGGGGTGGAGGTAAATCCCATCGATGTTCGCCTTCTCCCGCCGGTTGATGAAACGCTTGAGAAAATCCCGCTTGCCGGGGGTAAAGGCGGGGAGTAGGCGCTCCCGCAGCGCGTACGCCTCGCGCATCGGGTCCATAGAAACGTCCAGCACCGGCAGTCGCCGCGCGAGCGGGGTATCGGAGAGCCGCGCGAGGGTATTCAGGCGAATCTTCAAATCCTCAAACTCCATCACCCGCCGCTTCGCGCCGAGGCTTAGCGCCGAGCCCAGCTCCGTCCGCCGAAAGAACACGCTCCGCCCCGCCAGCCGCTCCGGCGTGGCGGGGTCCGAGTAGTACAGCAGCCCCTTTTGGAACACCCTGTCGACCCGTTTCAGCACGTGCAGGGGGATGGCGTCGCGGTAGACATCCCCCCACGCCAGCGGGCGCTTCAACCCGCCGCTGATCGCGCGTAGGAACTCATCCTCCGACAGGCCGTACAGCGCCCGCAGGTACAGGATACGCTCCTTATTTATGGGTACACCATTCATTCACTCGCCGTTTGCCGTTCGGCAGCAAATGTAGCAATTTTTGCGTGGGTTTCACCACTCCACGCCGTTGAGACGCTCCGCCACGCTCGCGCCCGACTGGTGGATGTAGATCATGGACGTTTTCACCGAGGTATGCCCCATGAGGGCGAGGATGACGTACGGGTCGTGGACGCGCTCCGCGAGGCGCGTGCCGAAGGTGTGGCGCGCCCGCAGCGTATCGCTGAAACGCAGCCCGCAGTAGCAGCTGAACAGGAACAGGTCGCGAACCACGAACAGCCCGCCCCGCCCCGCGGGGAGGCGCAGCGCCTCCAGCCGGGCCACCTCCTCCCGGGTGAGGGCCGTGCGCTCGCTGCGCCCCTGCGGGAATCGGGCGGTGAGGTACGGGTCCCTCCCGGCGTCGAGCAGCCCCTCCGCGATGGCCTGGCGGATCATGCGCCGCGCCCGCTTGTGGTGGCCCGCGCGGGAGCTCGCCGCGCGGCAGCCGTAGCCACTACTAAGGAACGTGTCGAAGCCGTACGCCCAGCGGGGGGTGAAGTCCTCCCACGCCAAGGCCGGCATGAACCGCCGCATCGCGTTGATGGTATTCTCGTACCGGGGGCCGTAGGTCTCGGCCCGGGACAGGCGGCCCGCCCGCCACGCCTCCGTGAAGAAATCGAGGGGATTCGGCCGCCCCCCGCCCGCCGCTACATTTTTCCGCATGGCTATCTAAATGGTTGGAAGTGAACGAACTGCGGGTGCGCCGCCGCCGCGGCGGGAAAACCCGCCCGCACCCGCAACCCGCAGGGCTTTAGACCGTTACGTTTGCGCATGGGGAGACGTGGCAACGCTTTAGCATGCAAACGCAGCGCGCTGCGGCGCAGCCACTTACCCAAAACGCCCATGGAAAACGCAACGCCACCGCAACTGTCTCTACCGCAGACGGTTGCGGCGGCGCGCATAATGCCCAGTAGTGACCCGGCTGGGGAAGCCCATGCACAGCACCGCAACCGTAGGCCATTCATAGTCTTCGCACGCTTCTGCGCCCCAAATATCACCCTCTACGCTGCGCAAAGGTAGCAAAGGTTTTTAAAAAACAAACATTTCGCGGTGCTATACGCGAAGGGGTTTGGGAGTTTTTGGAGCATAAAAAAGCGGCTTAGCGCATGGGGACGCTAAGCCGCATTGAAGAGATGCTGCACTTACTTCACCGAATGGACCCAGAGGTACATTCTCCAAAGCGATTTTTCACAACATACGCCACCATTGAGTCACACCTAATAGTAATATCCGCATCGTGTTCATATTCTAGCGAACCGCGCGCCGTTCCGCTTTTCGTAGACTGGCTTATCAGAATGAACGAGACGGAAGGGTTATTGCGAAACAAATCACGTAGCTCCTCTGGAGATATGCCCAGCGTAGTTATTGAATCAATCGCCACCACATCGTATGGCTGCAGGTTTGATGGGAGTTCGGCAGAGAGATACATATTAGGCGAGTACAGCCCAAGCTGGTCAAGACGCTTTTTTGCCTTGAAGCTTATCCCCTCCTCTGCGGATACGAATAGAACCTGCATCTGATTATACTCTGCAAGGGAATGCGCAATGCGCATGGCAAGGGTTGTCTTCCCAGAGCCGGGAAGTCCATGGATTAAGATTTTGAATGGGTTTTCGGGCTCTCCAATAAGGTCGTGTAACCGTGGGGCAAGCGAGATGGTTTGGAATTGGTAATCCGCAAGCGCAGTGGAAGAAATAGGACCATCAACCCCATTCAATGCGCCCAACCCAAGTAGCCCCCTAAGAGCCATATCCGTTGGGCGAACATACGCAATGCTACCATCAATAAACTCTTCTACAGATTGCTTCGCAGCTTCCAATTCCTTTGCGTACCTACCTTTGAGTGCGTAGCGTGATAAACGCGCGTAGACCCTTTTTGCTTGCGTTGTAATATTTGGGTGTTTGTCCTTAGTTTTACCAATTAGGGACGAGTACGCCTTGAGCAAAGAAATGGCTGGCATCGGACTGTACTTAGCAATGATGGCCGAGTAGCTTTCAACGGTCTCTTTGGCTATGCTTATTCGGGTCCCATTGTCGTAGTTGTCAACAAGCTTTATCAAATTCTTTTGAATATTCTGTATCTCCTTGGCGTATTTGCTCGTCTTTCGAATCTGCTTCCCTGTAATAGCCTTTTGGAGAGATGACAGCAAAACGTTCGCCCTGCTTAGTTTAAGCTCTTTGCCATCCAACGCAATGTAGCGGCGTATGAATTTAACCTCAATAGGGATATCCTTCGCTATTTTGCCCTTTTCCTCCACGCTGCGTAGCCTTGACACTTTGCGACTTCCGCTTCTGCTGGGGCTGGTCTTAACGTGCGCGCTCTTGGCTGGCGAAGGTTTGCTTTTCGCCTCGCTTGCTTGCTTTGCACTCTTCACGGCATTCGTTGCGCCGCTACTAATTTCATTATACCTTTTCTCCAGCTCGTTGAGTACATCAAATGAGGCTTGACAAGACTTCGCCTCTATCGGCTTATCATTCAGAAATTCTTCCCAGGTCCCCGATGATGATAGAGGTTCTAGGAAGTCGGAACACTCTTTAACAAAGTCGGTATACTCGCCGTACTTAGAATCATTCTTCTCCAGCTCCTGCACATACATCAAATAGTTGTGCTTCGGAAATTCAGTAGGAAAGTTCTGTAGTGTTAACATATCTTGCTGCTCTTATTAGTTAATTGCCATCTTCAGCTTCATCTTCATTGCCCTTGCCTTTAAGTACAGTGCCTTGGCGGCTGCCGCCTCATAGTCAAAGTGCTGACTACTTTTCTTCTCCGCCGCTTGCCTTGTATTCGTAATTTGGCTTGCGAGCCAAATAAGCGAGTCAACCTCTGAGCGGTCTATGGTCTTATTGGCATTAAGCCAATCGCTGGAGCGTACATTGTTCACTCGGAGTGCATTACGCAGGTTATACCTTTTTAAGTCCAGCTTTTTATCGGTGGTGAAGTTGTCAGTTACACGTTTTAACTCCGTGAAAAGCGGTAGCAAGTCGGTGCGATTGCATTGCGATTTGGCAAGTTTCGCAAGTGCCGACCTAGTTGACATCGCCGCATTAATGGGGGAAGATGGGTGGTTATCGCCCCCATTGTCCAAAAACAGCTTCAACTCCAACCCTAGTATAGGGGTAATTCGGCGCGGGTCTTTTTGCTGCGCTTGCTGGGCTTGTTTCCAACTTCCAATCGCCGCCTTCTCATCATATTCAATCGCAATCTGCGCAACGCACCCCAACTCGTCCAACCGTTTTAGTGCAGCTCCAATATCGGCGTATACATCCGTAAGTCCATAGGAAACCCTGTAGCCCCAAAAGCCACCACGCTGCGAAAGGGACATCAGCTCCTGATCCTTTATTAGCCAAAATAGGTCGGCCTTTTTGTTAGCCCTTGCCCTTACTGTCAATACTTCGACCCCATCATTCTGCGTAGAGACGGATGCAAGAATTTTCACCCCATCCCTATCTCCTTTCCGAAAAATTCGGACATCTTCTGATGGTGAGGTTTTCCGTAGTAGAGTGATAAACTCTGAGCTATTGAGTGGTACTATTTTCTCTGCCGTTCTTTTTCTATACGTTCCATTGCCACGTTGGAGAGGAAAATATTTATCCGTAATCACCTTCTCATACGAAATGTGGCACAACGCGCCCTTTCTAATCCTACCATCTGACGTGGTATACGATATTATCTTCTGCATTAACTCCTTGCACCCTGGCAAGGCGTAAGCCCTAAGCATGCTTCCCGTGATGATGTACCTTTTAGTCCGATTGCTGGAAGCACCCGTTAAGGTCAACTGTCTATCCCAATCTTTCTGCGCATCCTCCGAGAGGATTGATTTCTTCTGGCTAAACCGTTGATACCTATCTACAATACTAGCCAAAGAAAAGCTGCCCTCTACGGCCTGCTTCCTTACATCCGTCTTAAAGGTTCTCCGGGCATCTGCAATCGTAAAGCCAATCTTCACGGTGGAGGGCATTGCCTTATTCCCAATCTCAATGGAGGTAAAGACTCCGTAAATCTGCTCTGAACGTTCGTTAGGGAAAAGAACAATGCGCCCAATCTCTACGCTCCGCAGGAAGAAGCGCAGATTATCTAGGGCATCATCAAAAGCCTTTTTTTTCTTCGCGAGACGTTTTTGCTCCTTCTCGGATAGCTGGTCACTCTTCTTCCCACCAGCCGCCTCCCGCAGATGGGTATCAAAATCAGCCTTAACCCTGCCAACAATGGCATCTACGTTTGGCAATCCGTTCGCATTCGCCCCGAATTTGGCCACCAATCGCTTAATTTCATGGCTTACCATTTTGGCAACGGCTTGCCCTGAGTAGGGACGCACTAGGTTATCCACCTCGCACAACTCAATGAACACCGGCCCGAGCATCTCGCTCTCATTTGACCGTGCACCGGTGAGTTGGTAAACGTCTAGCGTTTTTGCGTTTAGCTTCACGCTATCCATTTCAAGGTCGTACTGCCCAATGAATTTTAAGTTCTTTATGAATTCGTTGTAGGCCTCTAGCACCTCTCCGTAGAACGCCTCCTGCTCTTCGGTTGAAAGAATGGCAACCCGCCCGGTCGCTTGGCGTGCCACATTCACAGCCGGGTTATTCTTCTTTTTGTCATCGCTATCATCTATGTCGTACCCCAAGAGCGCAGCGGTTTCATCGTGTTCTTTAAGCCACTCGTAGACCACTTTGTCCCCATACTTATTTATGAAGTCGTCATGCTGCGTATGCTCATTCTTTTGCGTATTTTTTTGCGATGAGGTTGTATTGGCATCAAGGCTTTTCAGCTTTGCCTGCAGCATCATGGCGAGGCGCTTTTCCGCGGGGATGGCGGAGTGGAGGTATAGGTAAATGGGGCTAAGCACCTGCCCTGTTCTGTTGATACGTCCCCTTTTCTGTATCTCCGTGTTGATGTCAAGTTCTGACTGTAGAACAATCATGCAGCGGCGCTTCACCTTCTCTACCGGCACCAGCGGCGTTGCCACCGCGTGCGCACTTGCACCGGTACTCGCCGTTTGATTGATTAGAAGAACATCTATAAGGTTGTTATTGAAATCTTGGAATGTTTTCGTCACGTTGAGTACCTCTCGATTCTCAATAACCCCTCCGTGGAGCCTTGTTTTTCGCCCGGTAAGTTCGGCAACCGCTATCCCCTCGTGCTCCAGCCTGTCCACTATGTAGTCTATGGGTGAGGCGGGAAGTAGAATTCCTCCGCTCCGAAATGTGTTTCGTATCGTGCGTTTGATGCTTTCGTACTCTTTCTTCGCATCGCCTTGCAGCTCTAGCACCATCGTGTAGGTTCCGAGTCCCCCATCAGAATTCTTCACAACTAGCGTGCTATCAAGCGCGTTGATTAGCACTTGGGAGAAATCATCGGTAACCTGTTCGTCCATAGAGTCAAGAAGCGACTCGTTCGTTTTGGAAAACGCAATGATTACTTTTTCTCCTTTGCGTATGCGTTCAATGGTTAGGTCGGCCGTAGCTTCGGCCTTAAGCGAAAAAAGAAGCGTATCCACAATGTGGAAGAGCCGAGAGAATAGGCTCGTGTTGGTCATACCAAGCTTTTCACGGCCGCGCTGGTGGGTTGAAGACTCGCTATTCTTGGAATTGTAAGTGTCAATAATATCCTGGATGTAGGTTTTCTGAAACTTTAGTATCCTCCGGATAAGCCCTGTGACCGCATCGGCGTATTTCGTGTGTTCCTTGGAGTAGTCCCTCAAGCCGAATGGCTTTGCCGTACTGTCCAACGTTATGTAATCAACCTCCACCCCGCTAAAGTTCCTCTCTCTGCGTAGCATTTGTCCCGATGCCACAAGCTGGCTCGCCACTACCTCTTGCAACGGTACGCCCCCATTTGCAAAAGCCGTTTCAATAGCCTCGCGTTGCTTCTCCAACTTTCCGTTAGCATCCGTTTCAAACACGTCCCGCAATATCGTTTTTGAACAGTACAGTAGCATGTTGTCGGGGCGCTTCGCGAAGGTGGCACTCATGAATAGCACGCCTCTCGCACGTAGGGAAAGCATTTTGTACATGTAGTCAGTGGTGCTGCTTGCCCCGCTTGCGCTATGGCTTTCATCAAGAATGCAGATGGCATCCTTTGCCCGGTCTGAAATGAAATTTCGGCGCTCGCCCGAAACTTTCTCCGAGTTGATTTGTGAATAGGTGCAGAGGATGTAGTTGTACTCTCCCTCCTTTGGGTTGTTGCTGTAGGCATACACCACCTTCCCAGCCGCATCGAGTATGCCCGAATTGGTTGCGTTAACTATATACGGCTTGTAATGCGCACAGCCCAAAGCGCATAGGTCTCTGTATATGTCGGAGAACAGATTGGGTTTAATGGTGAAGAAGATGGGCGGTTTTTGGCCGTTCTCCACAGCGTACCGTATGGTCGCCGCAGCAACGCGCCCCTTCCCTACGCCCGTCTGGTCGCCAAGAATAAATCCTCCGCCCTTCTGTATCGCACGAATAGCCATGCACACGGCATCCACCTGCTCGGCGGATAGAAACCGCCGAAGCTCTTCCGGTGTGCAGCGTAACTGATCACAGGCAAAGGCAACCGTATCCCCGCCAACGTCACGCTTCAGAGCCAAAAGGGCCTGCTCGGTCTCATAGTCCATGGCATCGGGCGTTATGAGGTCTAGGCTTTGGCATGGGGTCTCTGTGGCTGGGTAGTATCGCCCTTCAAGTTGCTGCGCGTGCATCACCTGGATTTCGGACAGCTCCGTTCCGGATATCCGTTTCATCGGTTTTTCAAGGAAATCAGCCCGGAGACGTTCTGACTTGGCTAGAATTGGGGCAGCATACACCGTGCGTACGTTCAGCGCATAGTCTACGTCCACTCGGAGGCACACGTAGTGACGTCCGCGGAAGAGAAAACGCGCATAGAGTATTTCGTTCTGTTTCATCATGTCAGGCAAACATCTTTTTGTGCGCCTCCATGGCGGTGCGTACAAATCTCAAATTGTTCCTATCGTCAAGGAGTAGTCGGTTCTTCCCATCTGATGTATCCCAAACGGAAATCAGCGGGACGATATATTGGTCTAGCTCCGCGAAATCGGTTGCGGGGTGGTCGTAATATGGGTCCTCGCGCTGCGTGGGGGGCAGCACGCCCTTATCGGGGGTTTCTCTAACACCGTTGATGAGTATAACTCGGAATGGGAAATTTGCCCCTTGCACGGCGTAGGATTTCCCAGAGAAGGTCACGTTGGCTTGCACTACGTAGTGTGAGTATAGGTAGCGTATAAAGGGACTCTCTGTTATCGTTCTCAATATTCCATACTGATCGTATTTCGCTTTTCCTCCAATAATCAGTGCAGCCCTTCCTTGCGGATGCAGCAGGCGTAGCGATTTCAGCGCGATGAGATGTTCCATCTTTGAAATCCGGCACCCATCAAAAGTGGTAGGCGTATCAAGCGTTGCGAACGGTGGGTTCAGCAGCATAGCTCTGAAACAGCGCCGAATCGTCCCGCCGCATGCCTCCTTGTACAAATCTTCTGATAGCGCGTCCAGCTTGTACACTTTCGCTACGTTGCGGTAACCTTTGAACGCTTCGAGACCTCCGCTATAGTACGAACCGCCCTGCGATGAGTAGTCAACCTCTCTCAGAATATCCGTGAATTCTCTAAATCTATCCGGGTCAAGCTCATTGGCCACCAAATTGCCCGGCGGTATGAATGCGCTTAGCATTCCATTCCCCGCGGTTGGCTCAAAGCAGTACCAATCGGGTATGCTTTTCCCTTGAATCTCAACCCGCGAATCGCACAGCCCCAACCGAACAAAGAAACCCAGGCGGGCGGCTAGCGTAAGCGGCGTTGAGTATTGCTGCATGGATAGCTTTTTGGAGCTAATCCCTGTCATCCTGGGCTGTATGCGGCGGAGGGTTTCCGCCACTCCAATGGCTCTGCGGTAATCTTTCCCTCCTAGCAAATTCGCCTGGCTTTTGAACGCCGCCACGAGCTGTGCCTCAACAATGTTTTCCATCTTGCTGATGCCGAAGTATTTAAACAACTGCCCCGAATGTTTTGGACTTCCACAGTTCGCATCTAGGTAGTTGACAATTGCCTCTAGCGTGAGTGGCTTATGTCCCTTTTCGGCTGCAGCCATAAGTAGCATCTCAAATACGCACCGTCGGAAAGTCGTGGCGTAAGCTCTAAATCTTAATTCCCGCCGATTCTTTTCCTCATCGGACTCCTTCCTTTTCGCCCGCCGCTCCATTCCATTCATCGTTTTACCGTTCTTCTGTTGCTCTTCTTGAAACGCTCAAGACCATCTCCTCATTAGTATCCTCACTACCTCGTATACACCCATCGGCTCGCCTTGTAAATCGTTCGTTTCGCCCGCCGCTTCCGGTACACCCCGTCCCCCTCGCGGCTGCCCGCCCCGTTGGTGTTGCCCTCCACGGTGATGTAGAATCCGCCCGCCTCGCCGTCAATAAAGCCCACGTGCGCGATGCGCCCCTTGCTAGGGAAGTAGATACCGAACACATCCCCCCGTTGCGGTACGTACCCCGCTTCGCCCCGCACGTACACGGTGCGCTCCTTGGGAAACCATGCGGGGGCCCACGCCGTGCAGGCCGCATCGATGCTTGCCGCTCGGAAAGCCCACGACACGAACGCTGCGCACCATGGGTACCCCTTGTCAAGCCCCACGGCTCGCAGGTACTCCTCCACCCGCGCCCCATCGTTGCGCCCGGTGGCCTCCCGCACGCCTACCTCCCCCGAGTACACCTCCGCGAGGCGCGCTACAGAAGTACCATCGTCATCGCCACGAGCGGCAATAGGTAGAGCGCAAAGAGCGCCAAGAGCAAGCGCGCCCGCCGCCACGAAGAGCCTTTTTCCTCGCATCCTTTTTCCTCCTCCATTCCGTTGGGTAGTATCTCCTCCTCCATGCGGTCGTCCAGCCATTTGTAGATGCCGGGGAAGTCGAGCCGCAGGGTAAACCACGCCGCCCCCTTCAGCACGCAGAACGCCGCCACCGCGAAGACCACCGCGTGCAGCGTACCCACATCAAAGGCGCCCGCCGTGGGGTCTATCCATCTGAAAAACGCTGGGGACAGCGCGAAGAGCGCAACCCCTATCGGAATGGAAAACAGCTCGTTCCACTCCTTAACCCTCCGCAGAATTCTTCTACAGTCCAATGAGTGCCGTTTCATCTCTCCTCCTTAGTTTATCTATCGGGTTCTCCGTTATGGGCATGATTTCATCCTGGGGAGCCCTAGAATCTATTGGTTTTAATTGCCTCCGCTGGTCATCCCCGATGCTAATCTTCCCTGGCCGAATGGGCGGTTTCCTCCATTTAGACTCCCCGATATGCGCCTCGTGCGACCCGCCGCTTGGGATTGGCGGTATTTCAATGTCCCGTGGCGGCTCGGCATTTCCCCGAATGCTGGCCGATTGGTTCGTATCCATCCGCGGGGGCATCCCCTGCGGGGCAACCGTTAGCGCGGGTGTGGGTTGGGGTTGCCGCTTCTTTTTTAGCAAGAACCAAAGCAATCCGCCTATGGCCACCGCTGCTAGTATGCGTTTCGTGCTGCTGTTCTTCTCCTGTGCCATGACTACTATGTGTGTTTTCGTGCGCTATCCTATCCCCTCAATCGGGCCCATTAGCGGGATGTCTACTATTGCTCTAGTCTCGTTAAGATTTCTTGGTCTCTTGCCTGGACGCAAGGAACCCCCATTATCATACGTGTTGTGGCCAGCGCCACTGTGCCAAACTGGGTCGTCCTCTGGGCGGTCGGGAGCTATGTACCCCTCGTTTCTGTAGTTCTTAGACCACTCCTCCGCTTCCCTCTCTCTCCTTCGCTTCTCTTCCTCTTCCTTCCGCTTCTTTTCCTCTTCCTTCCGCTTCGCCTCCGCCATCTCCTTATCGTACTGAGGCTTCACCTTTGCGATTTCTCTAGTTAGCTCTTCCGTGCGCTCGATGCACGCTTTAATGTCATCGTTAACCTTTTTTAACCTCTCATCGTACACACCGTCCTTCTGAAGCTGCGCGCGGTTATTGACTATGTTTTTACGCAGCTTATAATAACCAACAAGTATCTTATCCTGAGCATCTCGTTCGGATTCCAGCGAGGTATACCTATTCCACGCCTTAGATTTTGAGGCATCAACAATCTCGTCTCCAATCACAGTCCCCTCTGGGGCCGCATCGGAGCGCTGCGGCAGCTTCACCCCGAGCGCCGTGAGGATTTGCGTGTCCGAGCTTGCCTGATCGTTCGGGTTCACCTTATCCCTGTAGTAATCCACGAGGGCAAGCTTCATGTCCTCCTTCCTATTGGGGTCCGTTTCCATGTTTACGCGCAGCACGAACGCTTGCAGCCCATTTTTATTTATAAATTGCTCGTATTCGCCCGGGGGCATAGTGCTTACGCTCGGAGCTGCGGGATGTGTTGAAACCTCTTTAACGGTCGGTGCCGAAGCTGGCACCGTTGGCGCAATCGGCGCAGCTGGCACGGATGGTGGCGCAACGCTTTGCGGCGCGCTTGGTGTCGTGACAGGTGACGTGTCAGGTCTTGACGCATTGATTGTGGTCCCGCCCGATGCGCGCTTCGCCCTGCGGAGCAATAGCAGCCCCGCGGCTATTAAACTGCCTCCTAGTAGTAAATCCATCTCTTATCCCCTAATTCTTACCCCATTGGTACGGGGCGTTTACGTCCTTTTGATTCTTGTTCCACTCCTCTAGGGTTGGAGGTCCAACCCTAGGGTTTGGTAGCGCGCTGTCGGCTTTCCCCTTTCCCATTTGGGGCGAGTATGGCACCGTTCGGTCTGTTAAAAGACCCGCGCCGCGCTGCCCTGCGGTTCGCACCGCCTCAAGGAGTAGGATAATCGCCACGCCCAGCAGCCCACCGCCTAGAATCGCATTCGTATTACTCTTCATGCCTTCACGCTATTTGTCGCAGGTCGGCCTGCATCCACTGCGCGCCGTACCTCGCCTTTGCCTCGTTAAGCTTTGCCGCCGCGATGGTGGGGGACCACCCGTAGTCAAAGTGTACCACGTCCGGCTTGCTAAAATCACCGCCCCAGCGCAGCCCATGCCTCCGCGCCAGCGCGGGTATGCCCGATTGCTCCCACGCCAGCCGCCCCGATTTGGAGTGGAGCTGCACGCCGTCCTTGGTGAAGTTGGCATCAATGGCCAGCCCGTAGACGTGCGGCGAAGTGCCAGCCGACACCGCGTTGGGGTTGCCGGATTGCTGCAGCTTTTGCTGCCGCGCCTGCGTGCGGTAGCCGCTCGTGATGATTGGTTTGTAGCCCAGCTGCGACTCCACATCGCTTAGGAACGCCACCATTCGCGCCTTCGCCATGGGGTGTAGCCCCTCCAGCTTTAGGTCGCTAAAGAGCTTGGCGATCCGCTTTCGCCCTGCGAGGAGCCCCCCCACGAGCAGCACCCCGCCCACCGAGAGCAGCGCAATGGCCCGCCTGTCAAGCCCTTTCTTCGTCTTTTGTACCCCGCTCTGTTTTCTCATATTGATTGCCCTAACCGTTGGTATATCCGCTCCACCCGCCGCATGTCGCCCCCCGAAAGCTCCTCACGCAGCCATCCGTTAAGGTCTAGCGCCTTCGAGAGGCCCGTCATCTTCCCTACCCACGAGCTGTTCGCAGAGGTCAAGCCGTACCACCGCGCCCCGAACGCCTTCTGCACCGCGAGGAGGTCGGAGCGGGAGCGCAGCGAATCAAGCACGGTGAAGATGGTCTCCGTATCCGTGCCGATTTGGTTCATTGCGGCGTAGAGCCGCTCGGCGTACAGCTTGGCGGTGGGTTCGTCAATGAATAGCGTTTTGTCGTACACCTCAATCTTGTCGTACGCCGCCTCCATCATGCGCTGCGGGTTGGACGCACGGCGCAGCCTACGCACCACGAGGTAGCCGCCAACAACCACCGCGAAAGGCGCAACGTACGGCGCGTACCGCCGCACCGCCGCCAGGCCTTCAAGCCAGTCTATGCCCCGCCCGCCGCGCTTCGTGTCACTGTACGTCCTTGCCGCCATGGTTCTTCCCCTTTTAAATGTACTTCAAAAGCTGTTTGAACATCCCTTTCAGCTCCGCCTCGTCCCGCTCCACCCTGTCCACCAGCCGCGTGAGTTTCTCCTTGCCCGCGGTGTCCACAATCAGCTGCAGCACCCGCTGCGTCTTATCCGCGATGCTCTGTATCTCCGTGGGTACGTTTACCGTTACTTTCTTCATTGCGCTACTCCTCTTTACTGTTTTCTTCCTCTTCCTCCGCGAAGCGTTCGGGGTGCTCCGCCATGGAGGCAAGCACGTTCTGGTTCCCATCCCAAAGGGTTACCAGCCGGTACACCCGCTCCACGTTGGCCTCGCTCTGCATGTTGAGCCACGAGGCGATTTCCTCAACCTTAGGGTTCGCCGCCGCCTTGGGCGGAAGATTCCGCTCGCCGCCATCGCTAAACATCTCCAGCATGTCCGTACCGAACAGCCCAGAGAAACGCTGCGGGTTCTTGGTGGCGAAGCTCTTTACCACGCGCCCCAGCGCGATGCTGCCGAGGTTCATGGCCAGCCCCATCGCCCCCGCGCCGGTGCGGGGGTCAAAACGTTTCAAATCATTCACCTGTTCGAGGAGTGCCTCCCGCTCGTCCTCCGCGCGGTCAAGCTCCTTCTGCAGTCGTGCTACCTCTTCCCGCGCGGCGGTTTCCCGCGCCACCGCCTCCTCGTAGCGTTCCTGCAAACGCTCATTCTCCATCTCGCGGCGCACGCTGTTGATACGGGTGTCCATGATGCCGTTGATGGCATCCACGCCCGATAGGCCCTGCCCCATGCCTAGCAGGGTGCCTAGAGCCTCAAAAACGGTGTTGCTATTCATTTGCTCCTGCCCCGTACCTTCCTCTTTTCCCTTTTTTCCCATGGCCGTTGGTAGTAGATTGCTGTCGCTATTCACCCGCAGCACGATATCGGGGGTCGCGTCGCCGCTCGCCCGCGTGGGGTCCATGCGCTTGGCGTTGCCCGACATGCCGCGGTAGAGCCGCACGAAGATGCGTCCCACCCTTGCATCGCGCGCGATGCGCTCCACATCGCTTTGGAAGTTGCCCGCCCCGCTGCGGCGCGTGCCGCTCTCGTTGCGCAGCGTGCGGCCGTTGGTGTACTCCACGTCCACCTCGTAGCCGTACTTCATGCCCTGCGTATCCCACTCGGTAAGCTTCGCCAGCTCCCCCTGGAATGCCTCCACGTCAATCATTTCTTGCCCTCCTCCTGTTTCATTTGCGCTGCGTAGGGGTGCAGCCGCACCGCGTTGCTTAGGCGTAGGCTTGGCATTGCCCCATCGGGGCAGAAGACCCGCCGCCGCAGCACCGCAAGGGTCTCCACCCCCGGCGCGAGTATCACCATCGCCCCCTCCGTGGCTAGTACCGTTTCTGCGTTTACGACCAGCGTTCCAACCACCACATCGTTACCCAGCTGCCCATCAGCGGGTAGTTCGCACTCGGCGGAAACCGTCACGCCGTACCCCATGGAGCGCAGCCGCTGCGCCTCGTACGCAATGATTGTATCTTTAACGCTACCCATCGTAACGGAGTATTATGGCCAGCTCTAGCTCTGGCACCGAATTATCTGTCAGCGCGGCGGGGCAAATCGGCACCACCCGCAGCTCCGCGCCGTTGAGTTCGTCCCCCGCCAGGGGTATGAATTCTCCTCCCATGCGGATACGGCTGGGTAGCGGAGTCACGGCAGGGATACCCTCGAACAGCGGCTGCCCATCGCCTACCGACACGCTCACCAGCGGCAGCGGGCTGTTCCATAGGCTTCCCCGCACCACCGCCACGCAAAGGCCGTTCGGCCCATGCGCGCGCCGCGGGAGCGATACCCGCAGCGGGAGGTAGCCCCCCTTGCGTGTCGCTAGCGTTTCCCGTATCATCTCGTAGCGCACCATGGCTAGCTCTCCGTGGCGAAGTAGAGGTCAACGCTGGGTACATGCCCATTGCCCGAAATCTCCACATCGATCGAAATTCCATTCTCCGCCCCCTCTACGGTTTCAAAAGGCGTTTGCAGCATGGCATCCCGCATGGGGAGGTATCCGGTGTGCAGCAGAAGCCCTAGCGAAAAGCCGCGCGGTAGTACCTCTACCCCATTGTACTTCAGCCCGATGCGGGTATCCATTGCCTGGCGCGGGTTGCTATACGCATCGGGCATTACGGCCAGCACGCCCAGCACGCGCTTGGTACCAGCGTTGAGGCGTATCGTCTTGCTTACGGTTGATGCGTCAGTCACCGCATCTATCCTATGCATCGTGTAGCCTATCATTTCCTACTCCTTTCCTTTACTCGTTCTATTATCACCGAGGTGAATGCCACATTCACCGCCTCATCCCGGATGTCATCGCCAACCTCCACACGTTGCGACACCGCTTGTGGGAGCATTACCCCCACCGTCACGGTTTCCTCAAAGCGGGGCGGGAGAAGCACGAGGGAATCCTCTAGGCTCTGCAGCAGCGAGGGACGCACCACGCCGAGCGGCACCTCCACGTTGCCCGCGCTGGTGCTGCCCACCCGCACCATGAGACGGTCAAGGATTGAATGGGCCTCCATGGCTTTGCGTAGCCGCTCCGCCTCGTCCATCCCCGAATCACCACGTTGCAACGCCACCGCGATTCTTCCGTGCCGCGCGAAGTCTGCCGCTAGATTACTTCCCTTGAGGCTAGGGATATCCCAGTCCACCGCCACGGCCGTGGCCGCCCCCATCAGAGCCTCGCGCTGCAGGTCGGCGAAGTGCATTGGGCTTCCCTCGGCGAGTAGGTCGGACAGGGTCCGCCTTGCCACGTGGTAGCGGTACGGAATGCCTAGAAACTCAGTGGGCGTATCCTCGTAGCGGAAGATTGCCACGTACTCAATCTCTTTCCCCTGCGGTAGCGTGAGGGCTATCTCAATGCGGCTACCCGCACCCCAGCAGTTCAACGCTAGCCGGCGGTCGGGCATCCGATATTCGTTCGCGTAGAGTACCTGCGAGAGCCACCGCAGCGGGAAGGTATCGGGTAGCACCTCCGTGCCGTCAATGGAGATGCCAATCGTCCCCATGCTGCCGAAGGCGGGGTACGCGGTCGCTTCGCTTAGCCCCCCGGCGTCGCGGCGGCACACCTGCACGTCCACCAGCGTGTACGCATCGAGCGGCGCCACCGTCCGGGTTACCCCTTTCCCCTTCAAAATCACCGTAAAGTACTTCAGCATGCCCTTTATCCTCCGCTACCTGTCCACCAGCTTTGCCACCTCTTGGCGCAGCGCCGAGAGCTTCTCCTCCATGCGCACCTGGTTCTTCTCCATCATGTTAATGCGGTCGTTCATATTGTCTATAGCCCTCCCGAACTCTGAGAAACTGTGGCTTACCCAGTACCAAAAGAGCCCGAACAGCGCGAAGAATATGGCGCCGAAGAGCCATCCGGCAAATTCGGGGAACGTTGCGATCTGCAGTATTGACATAGCGTAATTGTGTTTCTTATCGTAGCGAACGGGGCGGTACGCCCTTGGGCCCACCGCCCCGCCGTGCCAACGTAGCGCGGGATGCGCGCCTCTCTACTTCTTGCGGATGATTACCCCATCAAACTCGAGGCGAACGCACAGCTTCGGGTCGCCCGCCACCGGGAATGTAATCGTGGGTACAATCTCCGTCTGCGGGATGATCATGAATGGGGCATCCAAACGGTAGTACCCGGGGTCGCGCGGGTCCGTGCTGGCGAACTTGCGCAGCGACATACCCTGTATCACGTCCGTGCTGCCGATCTTGATGTCGAGCTCCCCGTTAAGCTGGTTGCCTGCGAGCGGCTTGTAGTCGCACGCCTCCACCGTGTCCGCCACGCCCTGCAGCAAGCGCAGCCCCACCACCATGAAGAAGGTGTTCGCCTCCGTGCGCTGCCTATCGTAGTTGCACTTGCCCGGCACCTTCGTGTCGCTTGACACGCTGAGGTCTGACTTGATGTTCGGCCCCACCTGCCGGCTGGTGTATAGGGCGTGGTCCCGCCACATAATCATGCCGCTCCTCAACGCTTCCTGCAGCGGTAGCGGTAGTAGGTTAATCCTTGCCATCGCCTCGGCGTACGCCGTTAAATCCCTCGTGATTTCCATCGTTCCTTCGTTGTTTTATGGTTATTTACCGTGTTCATTGAAATTTCAAATCTTGCTGTACGCGGGGAGGTTCGCACCGTTCTCTAGTATGCCATTCCCTGCATCGGGGTGCTCCACGTAGATAACGTTAAGGTCGCCCACACCCTCGGCGGACTGCACGTCCCCGATGCCGGGTAGCGACCCATCGCCCCCCTGCTCCCCCTCGCCCTCAGTGAAGCCGCCCATAGGTGCCCCATCGTCAAGGCTGTTTATCGGGTTGCCGTTCTCATCGCACACCACGCCGTTGTCGTTGATGAAAACGCCGCCCCCAAGCCCCGACACGGGCGGTTCGGGCAGATCCTCCAGGGTGTACCCCAGGCCAGCCGCCGCCTTCGCCCCGCCTTCCGTCACCGCCGCTTGCGGTGTCTTGGCAATCGGGGTAGCGGGTTTCTGCACCCCGCCGCCCAGCACGTTCACCCCAAGGCTACCCAGCATCTGCACGCCCCCCATGGAGGCCATGCCGAAGCCCACCATGCGTAGCGGTTTCTGCTTCATGGTTGCACCCACCGCCAGCCCCGCCGCCGTGGTCAGCGCGGGGGCAATGGCATCCTTCGGCACGCCTTGCAGCGTACCCACGCCGCCCACGCTCGTTTTGAGTAGGCGGTTCACCTGCGCCCCGGCAATCATGCCCACGGCGAACATCCCAGCGTCCTTTGCCTCCTCAAAGAATTGCTTCCTATCAATTTTCATAGCTTCCGTTCCCTCCCGATCGTTTTACACCAATTTCACCCGCATCGTGGGTTGCTTCCTTCTCCTGCGGGCTGGCGTTCGCTTGGTGGTTTTACGCCTCCGCGTCCCGCTCGCGCCCGATAGCCCCCGTACGCTCTTCGCCTTCCTGTTGCTCTTCATGAGGAAGTACGCCCCCGCCCCGAGCGCCGCGACCGCGGTGCCTAGCAACACCTGCTTCTTGTACTTCTGAAAGAACTCCGTGGCCTTCCCTGCCAGCCCCACATTCGCATTACCCAACCCCGGTAGGTAGTTCGTGTTATCGTCCATTTCTCTTTCCCCTTTAGTTTTACGTGGTTTCCTTCTGTTTTTCTGCTACATGGCCAGCCTCGGCTGCATGCGACCCGCCGTCAGCGCCCTTGATTCTCCTTTTTTCCTGTCCCCTTTCCGCTGCGCAATCGTCTGCATCGTCCGATTCCTTTGAAAGCTCTTGAACATGGCGAGGGCGGCGACAATGCCAAGCCCTACGATGGCGCTCCTCGAGATGGAGGCCGTCTGCTTTACCACCTTCTCCCGCTCTTTTGCCGCCTCCTCCCGATTCTTTGCGGCCTCCTCCGCCGTCGCCTTGCGATTCGCTTGAGCCTCCGCATATGCTTTATCCTGCTGCTCTTTTTGTATATCCTGCTCTCGGTGCACCTCGGCAGCTTGCTTATCAAACATTTCACTTTCGTGCTTCATGGCCCTCTTTGCTGTGACGAAAGCAAAAATGGATTTAATCAAATCCACAATGGCATTAAACAGCGCAACAACAGCATTAACGATCAAGGAAATCAAATCGCCGCCACCACCGCCGTTGAGCCCCTCCTTGCGCTTCACCTCCTCCTGCGCGCTGGCCATCAGCTGGTCCTCGTCCATCCGTTTCCCATCCGTGTCGCACTCCTGCCGAATGGCGGACTCGGTGCGTACCTTCCCATCCCAGCGGCCGAACCCCGCGCGGATGTACTTCTTGAGCGACTCCTCGCTGCCCGCGTATTCGTTAACGTACTTGTCCCGGAGCTTATCGTACGCCTCCTTGGAATCCTGGTACTGTTTCCCCGTTACGCCGAGCCGCTTCGATTCGGCCTCGCCCACCATGCCGTAGTACACCCCGGTAGCGATGCCGTTCTTGCCCTTCCGCACCTGGTTCATGATGGCGGTACGACCGATGAGGTTTTTCGGGTTGAGATACCGTGCGAACTTCTTGAACACATCCGCCACCTTCTGCGCGAAGGCCTTGACCAGCTCCCACGCCTTCTCCGCCACCTTCACTATCTTATCGCCCACCTTCTTGCAGAAGCCCTTGAACTTATCCCATATGTAGAGCACCCCGTTCTTCACGAAGGTGAACGCCTTCCCCAGGGCCGCACCGATCTTGTCAAAGGTGCCCTGCATGTAGGTCTTGAAGTCCGTGAGCTTCTCCTTCGTCCACGAAACCACCTGCTTCGCCTTCTCAATCGTCCACGCCACGGCCTTCTTTACGGCGGTCACCACCTTCTTTATCACCTTCCCAAGCCAGTTAAACGCCTTTTTGAAAACAGCCTTCACGCCATTCCATAAACGTTTAAAAAAATCGCCAATCCTACCATCCAGCCCGTACGTGCCGAGGTAGAACGGTGCGCCCGCACCGCCCAGCGTGCCGTCCACGCCGCGGAGGTGCTGCACCTCCATGTAGGGGACATCCATAACCCGCTCGAAGCCCGCCACGCCGAATTCCCCCAGGTCTACCATGTACTCCGCCGCCCCGTTCTCCACGATGCCGAAGGAGGCGGTGGCGAGCATCGACATATCGGCGCTGATTTCCTTATCTACGTACGCATCGGCATCCTCCTCCGGCTCGCCGTACAGACTTCCAAGCCCCCTGTCGCGGGCTCGCTTCGCGTCCTTGAGCATCATCTTGAACTTGCCGGGCCGCACGAGGTTGCCGCCCGCCATGTAGGGGGTCACCGCCCGCTGCTTGATGGTGCCCATGCTGCCGTCCAGCGGGAAGAACTTCCCCTCGCTCGCCAGCTGCACCTCCCGCGCCCGGATGACCTTTGATGCCCCCTCGATATTGTCCCAATGCTTGACGGCGTAGTCGCAGAACTGCACCATCTGCCCATCGGCGCAGAACTGCCCTAGGTAGCCCCCGCCGCCGTGCTGCTTGAGGTAGCTACTCGTCTCCGCCGTGAATCGCTTCGCGCCTTCGCCCAGCGTCTCAAGCCACCCCGCGAACTGCCGCTCGGGCTCCCCCAGGCTATCGCCCACGCCGTTGAGGGTCGGGGTGAAGCCCGCGAGCGGGCGGCCGTCGCATACCCCCATCAGGTTATTGTAGGCTGTATCTAGCGCATCCACTGCCATTGCTCCGTCCTCCTCTGGGGTTACTGACGCATGAGCTGCGCCATCATCATCTTGTCATTTTGGCTTGATCGCACTAGGAGCATCACGGCCACCAGCGCCGCCACACCAAGCCCGCCGAATAGGAGCCACTTCTTCATTGACCCGCTGCCCTGCCCAGCCGCGCCCTGCATCTGCATCTGCGCTTGGCGCCACGCCGCCTCGGCGGCCTGCTCCTTCGCCATTTTGGCCTGCAGCTCGATTTGGTACTTTTGGTTGCTGTTATCCATGGCCAGCCGCTTCTCCGCCATCTCCCGCTCATGCTTACTATTCTCAAAGTTCTGCCAAGCCGCGAGGCCATTCGTGATAAGCTGCGTGCCGATGCCAACCCCCGCACCGATGTTACTGATTAGGGTTGATGTATCCACGCCCGTGGATTTCCCCGAGGATATAGGGATAGGGGTCATCGTCCCGGTGGCTACCGGGGTGGTGAGCGGGACTGACGTGGCGGGGATGGGGGTGTAGGTTTGGCCCAGCCCGCCTAGCCCCCTGTAGTCGGGGAGGGCGGGGTAGCGGACCCCCGCTACCGCCCGCCTCGGTATCCCATTCAGCACCTGTATGGGCATTCGTTCGTTCATAGCGTTCTAAAAGTCTTTTATCATGGTGTACGGCTCCTCGTTGTTGTACCCCTCCACCACTGGGTCCACCACGTAGTACCCCCGCGCGTTCTGCCGGGTGGGCACCACGATGTAGACATGCTGGAAGTAGTCGCGGTCGTGGTACGCCGCGAGCCGCACCCTGTACTTTATTCCTAGGTTCTCCAGCATGGAGGCGATTAGCGTGGCGTAGCAATCGCAGTCGCCCTGCTGGTCGTACAGCGTGCGCAGCGGCGTGCGTACCTGCTCCTTGGAGGGGGAGTCGCGCACGTAGGCCACGTGGTTGTACACGAAGCTGTATATATTGCGCAGCGTGGCGTTCACATCCCGCCCCGCAAGGCTCTCCGCAAGGTCTTTGGTGTGCCAGCTGTTCTGCCTCGCCATCTCGCGAATGAGCACGGCCGTTTCGGCGGTCGTCCCGTATAGCACCACCGGGTCTTTGCGGAGGAGCATGCGCCTTGAGGGTATCAAATGTTCGTAGTCGCTGAGGGGGCGTATCTTGCGGTCGGTGCGAGCCACCAGCCCCAGGCTGCCAACGCTCGCCTTCCCATTCTCCACCGTTACGTGCTTCGTCTCGCCGCCCAGCTTGATGGGGAGCGAAAGGGGTATGCCCTCCGCCTCGATGGAGACCACCGCCGTGAGCCGTTGCACCCACGCCGTGACCTTCTCCTTCCCTGCGCCCAGGAACTCCACGAATCCATCCTTGAATCCGCCGCCGCCCCTGCCCGCGGCGATGGCCTTCTGTATCACGTCCGTAATGCCGGTCGCCGTGGAGAGCGTGAGCGTGCCGAACGCCGGCACCTCGATGTCCACCGACACCGTGGTGTCGGAGTAGGGCCGCACGGTGTGCACCGTGGCCCCGGTGTTCGCCGCGACGTCGGCGATTTCGCTGTCGCCATCGAGGAGCTTCACGCTGTTCACCCGCACGTCCACCGCCTCTAGGCTGCGGTTGGAGATGCGCACGTCCACCGGTAGAACCAGCCGCTGCCACGTGGCGCGGATTTGCGCAAGGTTGGGGACGATTTGCACCGAGATGCGCTCGGCCATGTGCTTTAGCCCTACGCCCCGCATGAAAGCGTATAGCAACGCTGCGCCTGTAGCTATCCCGAACATGGCAACCGCCTTACCCTTTGCGCCCATCCGTTTGTTCCGTTCTTTGTTCCTAACGGGGGCAAAAGTAATCGGAAGGGCTTGCAGCCGCAAGTCGCCTGTAGGTTTGAGGGGGTTTAAACTAGTTTGAGGGGGTTTAAACTAGTTTAATGTTGGAAGAAAATGGCGGCGATGGGCGAAAAAGTGGGGTTTTTACCGTGCGCAACCGTGCCGCTTTGATGCCTTTTTTTACCACCCCATGCAGAGCCGCTTCTGCAACGGCCCCGCCAGCCGCCGCTGCATGCCGTGGAAGTACTTCCCGTCCCGCTCGATGCCGATAAATCGGCGGCCGAGCGATATGCACGCCTCCCCGGTGCTGCCGCTCCCCGCGAAGGGGTCCAGGACGGTGTCGCCCGCGCGGCTAAAGAGGCTAACCAGGGCCGCCATCAGATCCACGGGCTTCTGCGTGGGGTGGATGCCGCCCTGCACGGAGGGGTACTCAAAGAGGTTCGTGACGGAGCGTTGCCCCGCGGGCAGGTTGAAGGTGCGCGCCTCGCCGCGCTCCACCCGCATGGATTGCAGCGCGGCGTAGGGGATAAACCCCGGCATGGTGTCAATGCGGTACACCTTGATGAGACGGTCGTACACCGCCTCGGAGGGGAATGTGAATTGGAATCCGCGGGTGAAGACGTGCGCGAGCACATTCTTTTTAAAGCCGCACCCCTTGTTGATCCGCGCTACGCTCGCCCCGATCCATGCGTGCACGCGGAGGAAGTAGCTATGCGTCTCAGAGAACCGGTCGCCGTACGAGGCATCCCGCACGAAGAGCGATAGGTCCTCCACGATGGAGAGCGGGGTGCGCCCTGCGTTTTGGAAAGCCGCGGCGATGTTCTTCTTCCAATACATGGCTCGGATAAACCGCAGCTCGCCCATCGGCATGGTGCGCAGCGTGGAGGTGAGCGGCTCCATGCTAAAGACCACCGCCTGGCCGTTGGGGCGCAGGATTCGCTTGAACTCATTGAAGACCGCCCCCATGTCGGGGACCACGTCCCACTGCGTGTTGGCGGTCTCCTTGATGCCGAGCCTATCGCCGTTGCCCATTGCGTTGGGGGTTGCCTTGCTTCCGTAGTCTTTCAGTATGCCGTAGGGCGGGTCGGTTAGCACCAAATCCACGCTGGCATCGGGGATGCTTTCCATGAGCTCTAGGCAGTCGCCGTGCCATAGCGTCACCCCCTCCCGCGGTGTTCCCGCGCTTTTCCCTTGATTTTCCATCGTGCCGCCCCCCTAGAATGGTAAACCCTCGTCCTCCCCCTTAGCCTCCGCCTCCGCCTTGGCTTTCATCACATCGAGGTAGGTCGGCAGCGCGGAGGGGGTGCAGAGCAACTCCTCACGGCGGGCCTGTTCCCTGCGCGCCGATGCCACCCACCGCGGCTTGGCCCTTTCGCCCACCACCTGCTCCTCAAACGCCGTGGCGGCGGGCTGCACCCGCTGGTAGCGGTCGTCCTGGCAGCGGCTCTCCGCGAATCTCATCTGCTCCCCGTCGAACTCAAAGTACACCGTGCCGGCCTGACCCTTGCGGTTCTTCAGTAGGTGCAGCTCCACCACCCCCTCCGCGCTGCTCCCATCGGGGTATTGCCGCATGCCGTAGCGGGACGGGGCGTGCAGCATCATCACCGAATCGGCATCCTGCTCTATTGAGCCGCTCTCCCGCAGGTCGGCAAGGGCGGGGCGCTTCTCGGAGCGGGTCTCCACGCCGCGGTTCAGCTGCGCCAGCGCAAGGACCGGCACGTTGAGCTCCTTGGCAAGTGCCTTGAGCGTGCGGGATATTTGCCCCACGATTTGCTCCCGCGGCACGTTGCCCCGCACGTTCGGCACGGTCACCAGCTGTAGGTAGTCCACGATGATGAAGTCCACCCCGCTCTCGCCCGCCGCCATGGCCCGCGCCTTGGCGCAGAGCTCGTTGAGCCGTATCGCCCCGCTATCGTCAACCCATACGGGCAGCGAGGCGGCCTCCAGCGCGCGTTGCCCCAGCTCCGTGCGCTCCTGCGCGTTGAGTTCGCCCCGGATGAGCCGCCCGTGGTTCGCGCCCCCGATGAGGGATAGCGTCCGCAGCCCAAGCTGCGCCTTGGACATTTCCAATGAGAAGAAGAGCGTGCGCTTCTTCTGCGCCCGCGCCGCCGCCACCGCCAGCCCTAGCGCGAAGGCGGTTTTACCCACCGAGGGGCGCGCCGCCAGCACGTGCAGCTCGCCCCCCATCATGCCGCATAGGAGGCCGTCCAGGGTGGCGTACCCCGTGGCTACGCCCACCGTGCGCACCCCCGACTCCCGCTCCTTCCGTAGCTTATCCGCGAGGAGTAGCGCATCGTTCACGAGTTTATCCAGCTTGCTGGGCCGCTCCGTGGGTAGGGTGGTGATGAGCGAGGAGAGTTCGTCCTGCGTGGTGTCTATCGTGTCGAACACATCCTCCGCGTCGGTGCTCCGCAGGAGGCCATCGCCAATATCGGTGAGGCGGCGGCGCGTCCAATGCTCCCGCAGGAGCTTGGCGTGGGTCATTGCGTGCGCCGCGCTGGCCACCAGCGAGGTTAGCCCCACGAGGTATTTCAGGCCGCCCACGGCAATCAGCTCTGGGTAGCTACGCACCGCTGCGTAAACCGATTGTAAATCTATTGAAAGCCCGCGCCCCTGCAAGGAGAGCAGGGCGGCGTAGATGCGCCGGTGCACGGGGGCGGAGAAACACTCCTCGTTGATGATAAGCGAAACGCCGTAGAGGGCCTCGCCGTCAATGATTAGCGCGCCGAGTAGGGCTTGCTCTACCTGTGCGTCCGTGGGTGCCCCCACGGGCTGTAGCCGTGGCTGCGGTTTGGTTCCATCCATCGCCGGGAAAAGTAATACCGCGCGTCTACCATCAGGAGCAATGCTTTGTTAGGAGTTCCCAGAGTATTGTCAAACCCCCAACGCTTCAGCGCAACCCGCGCTGGTATTGTTCCTATGGTAGCACGCGCGGCGTTATCCTTTCGCCACGGCCAGACCGTTGAAGGTGGTAAATACCCTATCTTCATCATTAAGTACGATTAGCAACCGCAAAGGTAGGGTAAAAAACGGAAACGGCAAGGGGAAGGGGGAGGGATTTACGGCTTGAAGTAGTCTAGGGTGAGCCCATTGTCAATGGGGGCATCCCATGGCACCCTACCATTCCGAGTCTTTGTGGAGGGAAAGGGGTGTAATACTCTTTAAATCCTATTCATCCAAATCCATTCCCAACAGGGTTAGGATATCCCCAACGATTCCAAATTTGATGTCCTCGTCATTGAAATCTTTGTTGACAAAGTGCGCTATGGAGCGGTTGAAGGTATTGCGATCTATCTTGCCCGATGCTAAGTAGTATACAATCGTCTCAAAAAAGAGCATAAATACAATCGCTTTTGCCTTGTACCCATTTCGGTTTAGAAACAGCCCTCCCAGCAGCAGCGCCATTCGCTTATTCCCATCGGCGAAGTAGTGGCCAGAACATATCCCATACACTAAGTAGGCCAGCTTGTCTGCGAATGTGGGGTAGTAATCATCATTTTGCACAAACTCTAGCACAGACTCCACGCGCCCCTTATCCCGAACGGCCGCAAGCCCACCGCCATTCATCTGCATCATATGGAAGTACATCTGAATAGCCTCATCGTAGGGAATGTAGCAAAACGCGCTAGTCATCATCCCCCGCATGCTTTAGACGGAGAAAAATGTCCCTATTCATCTCAACTACCGACATGAAATCGGCACCATTCTGCTCCATGTACTTTGCCATCTCCTCGGCCCTTGCCATCCACGCCGAGTCCGTCATGCTCACGTAGCGTGTTCCTCCCCCGACCCGCTCATTGAGTTGCTCAATGTAGGCATCAAGGAGCGCGCAGCGTACCTCTTTGGCCTTTCGGCTCCCATCAAGCAGCATGCCTACGTTGATAAGCGCGTTAAAGCTGAACGAACCCAAGGGACACGCATCCTCGCCGCCATGCGTTGACTCCACGTAGCCATTCCCGCGGAGCTCCTCTCTATGGACCTCCACGCAGCGATGCAGCACGGAGGGGGGCACCCCGTAGAAGTCTGCCACCATCCCGGCTGTGTACTCGGTTTCCCCATCTACAAACAGCCCTGGCACGCCATACATCGTTCGCATGTATTGCAGCACGGCGCCGCACGCCATTATCCTTTTTCTGACCCCCGCATGCGCCGCGAGGCTGCTCCTGTAATCCTCCTCGGTGTCTTCCCTTTCTTCCGCCTGTTTGGACTTAAAGTACTGTTTTATGGACGGTAGGGAAATTTCTGCGTTTTGCCCTACACGCCACGCAGCGATCCATGGGGCCTCTCTATGCGTCATCCGCATCAGCGCGGAGGCCGAGTAGTCTACATACTTCGCGTAGATGCTATAAAAGAGGGCCTCCTCCTGCCTCGTTCCGAGCGTTAGGCTTCCCCCATTCGCACCCACATCGATCGGATTACCCCTGTTTACGGCGAAATGGCTGTAGACGGAAGGCACAACAGGGCCGTACTTCCACGCCTCTATCCTGTCCCCGAATAGCGGCCCATCAAACGTTGCCAACCAATGGCCTTGCAGGTAGTATAGAAGCTTTTGCAGCTTTAGGTTCGTAATTGAATCGCCAACCGCCTCATTCGTAGCGGCAATCACCTTACGCGCTACATCTAATGCATTGTATGCCATAGTGTATTCCTCCTCTTCATGGGGTTTACCGCCCACCGCAAAGGTAGCAAAAAGCAGGTATCGGCTATCGGTACGCCTTGGATGGCGCATCCTCAATCCGGCGTATTTCCCGCTTTACTCTGTACTGCTTCGTCTCGTTGCAGTACCTATGCACGGCAATGGTGGGTGCTACGCCGAAACTTGGTGCAATCCTTTTGAGTACCGCGGCGGCGGCGTAGGAGTTCATGCCCTGAACGCGGGATACCATTTCCTGCCAAACATCGCAGGGAATCAGCGCATCCTCCGCGAATCTATTCGCCTCCCGCTCCATCGCTTCATCCGCATCGGAGTGCGTGACATCGCCGCTCACCCGCTCGCGCGGCTCGTGCAGTAGGATATGCCCCATCTCGTGGAGTATGTCAAAGGCAAGTCGGTCGGAATCGTTATGCCGATGGGTTACCGCAATGACGGGATGCCCCTTCTGCCAGCAAGAGTAGGCATCCACCGGCGTGTGCTTGAAGTGCGCGAAGTGGTAGCACACGATGCCAAGCTCAGCCGCCTTAGACTCCACCAGCCCCGCCACTAGCCCCCGCCCGCTGTTAGCCTCCGCAGCCAGCCATGCGCAGAACTGTCGTCCCTGCGCTGGGGTGTACGGCACGTCCAGCTGCGCCGCCCGCTTTGCGCCGAGGTACATGGCACAGAATATCCACGCCCGCAGGTTGCGCATGTCCACCCTTAGCTTTTGGCTCATCTTGAAGAGCCCCGCGCGGGCGGTGACCGCAACGATTTCGTCCGCGCCGCCGATGGTGTCCACGAATCGTGCCGCCCTATCGAGTGCCTCCATACGCCGCACGCTACTCCCCGGCATGTCGCCTATCGTCTCGTAAACCAACGCCGTGTTGAGATTCCCATCAATCACCTCCTCCCTCTTCTGCGCCATCTCCCGCTGCTGCCTACGCAGGGCATAGTTATCGCGCCGCTCGCAGAACGTCTCATGCCAACGCATCCAAAAATCGGCTGGCATCTCGGGTATCACCTTCTCGATTGCCGTTGCAAACTCTTGCGTAAAATCCTTCCTTTCGTTCACAAATAGCTCTACCTCCGCCAACGGTACGCCCGAAAGGCGGGCAAACTCCTCAAGCGTTATCCCCCGCGCCTCCAGCTCTCCGCGCAGCATCCCGCCCGGATGTATTGGCTCTATGATTACCACATTATCTTGCCGTTCCATAGTGGTCTACGCTTAGCTCAATTAGTACTACTGTTACCTCGGTTTGCTCTTCGTTGGTGGTGAATATCAACCGCTCCTTCCGTTTATAGTCCACCCGTGCGGAGTACTGACCCGAACGGTCGCCAACTAGCCGTTCAATGGCGAAGCGCCTCGCCTGTTGCGCCTCCGCAACACTCACACACTGCCCAAGGTACGCTATCAAAGTTTTGAGTTTTCCAAGAAACACTGCGTCCCGCAAGTACTTCTTGTACTTTCCACACTTTTCACCCTCAATGAGTTCCTCAAGCTGCGTATCTTGAAAGACAATTTTCATGCCGAATTCGCACCTTCATCTACCAACTACCGCAAAGGTAGCAAAAACATGCGGAAATGCCATGCGCTTTTCACGCCCTTGGGATCACCCACGCACCCTCCCCGCACCAAACCCAATTATTCACGGCGATAATTGGGTTTGGTGCGAAGGGGGTGCAAAGCGGAAACGCTCCACTATAAACCTGCATATGTACCTGCGCGCTGCGCGTATACCCCCTCCGTTGCACCTGCGCGATTCGCGCACACCCCCCATACGTACCTACGCGCTGCGCGCATACCACACCCCCTAGCTGTTCATTTCGCGCATACCCACCTGCGCGAAACGCGTATACCCCGCCCCCTACCTGCGCGCTGCGCGCACACCCCAAGAGCACCCCGCCGGGCAGGGTCAATCGCTGAATTGGCGGGGGTTTGCAGGGAGCCTCGCGCGCATGCATACGCGCGTACGCGCGCGTAGATCATGATATTATCATGATAATAATCTTACTATGATTCTATCTATCATATCTATCTATAGAATAAAAATATTAATAAAATATGATTGATTAGATTATATAGAGTTTTATAGTATATAGTATAGCATGATATATAACGCACGCGCGAAAAAAAGTGCGAACGAAAAAATCAAAATCAAATCTTTGAATTCTTTTTTTTTTTGAAAATGCAGCGTAAAAACAGTGTTGTGCATTTAGGGGCAAAATGACCGCCGATTTTCCGACTTGCGAGTATGTGTACCGAAATGGTAGCAACTGCCGCCGTTTACCCCATAGAAACGCCAAATTTCGGCAATTCTGGCCGCAGCGCTACCCGCGAATGCAGGGTAACCCCATCCGCCGATGCTGCGGCGCATGGGTGAAAAAGCGGCACGGAAGCGGCGAAAAGCGGCACGGATGGCAACCCGAAGGCTGCCGAGGGGCTGCTTTTCCCAACGCTAAGGCAATACTGCCCCCGCTTTTTCGCACTTTCCTGCATAAGCACAGGGCTTTACGCACTTTTTGACCCCGCCCCATTCGCCTTTTTTCTGCGCCACGGTTTGGTAGTTTGAAAAATCGCGTTACCTTTGCGGTTGCTAATCGTTTGTGTTCATGTTTTTGATTTGTTTCTTGTCTGATGCGGGAGTGTATCATCACCCCGTAGGAGAATTACCGCATGGGCTTGCTGCTAGGGAAACCTGTGGCACGTCAGACATTGGAGGAACATCAAGTCAAACGATTAGCAACCCTAAACGGGGCTCCTACGGGACTGCCCCGCAACGTTTGGAGGTTGCGCCATGCGCTGGGTAGGTAGCATACGCCCGGCGCGAAGCCGCCTCGGCCGCATTCCCGCGGCGGGGCGATGGGGGTTTAGGGTTACAGCATTCGCAATGTTTTCATTCGCCGTGAGGGGGGTGCGCCGGAATGGGTGTGCCCCCGCTCGCGGCGTTTGCGTTCAACCTAAATCCCAAATACCATGGAGTACACTGTGATTCTACTCTCCATCGCCGCCGTGGCGATGGTAATCGTGGCGTTCGCCACGCTGCGCGCAGACCGCAAGGGGCGGGGCATGGGCAACAACCCAAATGGGCGGGAGGAGTAGCGCCATGCCGGGGTTTAACACCCAGGAGCTCTACCCCGACATCGGGGACCTCACGCCGCAGGAGCTGGCGGAGCGCAACACGTACGGCTACATACCGAGCCGCGGTGAAACCGCCCCCGCCGCGCCCCCTACGTCCGCCGCACCAAACCCCGCGGCACGGCCGCACACCACGTCCCCCGCGGTGGACTACTCGCCGCAGCTAGACGAGATTATCACGGCCCTAGCCGCCCTTTCGCGGCAGACGCAGACCCTCACCACCGAGGTTCGCCACATCCAAAAGACGCTCCGCGGGGAGGACTGCGCCAAGCGCATACCCGAAACCCAAGCGGAGGCGGAGGCCAGCACCCCCTACGCCGCGCCGCAGCCCAGCGGGGCAACCGATAAGGCGCAGGCCGAGCGGGATGACGAGGTGTACATGTCGACCCTTGACGCGGCGCTGCGCCTCGGCTGCTCCGTGAGCCGCGTGAGGCGCATCCCGGGGCTAGAGTACGTGAAGCGGGGGCAGCGAACGCTCTACACGCGCGGTAGCGTGGCCACGGTGGCGGCGCAGCGCATGGCCAAAGAGCAAGAAAAGGCTAACCGAAGGCGGGGGGCGGCGCATGGGGGCTGACTACGAGGCGGCGGAGGAGGCCCTGGCCAACCCGCTGTGGGTGTACGCGGGGGACGAGGCGGTGGTGATTGACACGCTTGACCCCTGGTGCTAAGAGAAATTGAGAGAGGAGTAACAACAAAAAAACAACATTTACGGCGATGAAAGACACAACACTATTTACATTTACGGCGATGAAAGACACAACACTATTTGACGAACAGGATGCCACGGTGATACGGCATGCCTACCGGTTGCAGCACCATTTCTGGGAGCCCGAAACCCCTGCATTCCTAGCGCAATGCGTTTTGTACGCTGAGCCGAGTCAAACCTTTTGGCGCATCACGGACTACCGCGCCGCCCTGCGGGCGATTGACACCGCGGTGTACACCGTGCACCAGCTGTCTTCGCGGCTGTATGATATCCACCATCTTATGCAGCCCCTGCTCGATCTAGGGCTCTCGCTCCAATTCACGCGGGGGAGCGCCATATCGGAGCAGCTCTCCATCATTCTGCAGCTGGCATTCATCGCGGCGGAGACCCGCGGCGAGAGCTACGAAACGCCCGATTTTAGCGGTGGGGAGGTCTCGCCGCGGGAGTTCAAACGGGTGCACGGCGATGTGAACGATGCCCTCATGATGCTCTACGATATCCAGGCGCGGGTGGCCATCGCGGAGGAGCGGGTTCGTGGCGATGGGGGATGCCCAACGCCCACCGCCCCGCAGCCGCCCACGGTGAAACCGCCGCGGGGCGCATCCGAGGCGAAACGGCGGGAGGCTGCGGCATGGGAGTAAGCGCGTCGGACTTCAAGTACTTCCATCTCACGCCCGATACGGCGGTGGAGGATGTGAACGAACAGTACAAACGGATGGTGCTGGAAATGCACCCCGATCGGGGCGGCACGCACGAGGCGTTCGTGGCGATGCAGGAGGAGTTCAAGCGGGCGGTGCTGTACGTGGCGGCGCGGGCGCGCAGCGCGGCGCACCGGGAACAGGCCGCCGCCCTGCTGGCGATGGTCACCGCGGAGCTGATACGGGATCCCCGCACCGTGGGGGAAATCATACGAAGGATCAAGGAGGGCAAGGTGACGGAGTGGCTAAAGGTGAAGATGCCCAACTTTCTGATGGACATGGGGCGGTCGCTGGTGGAGCAACTGCTCGAGAAGGATAGCGGGGGAAAGGGGTGAGCCATGGATATACTAGAGAATGAATTCACAGAGATTTCGCGCCTCAAGGCGCAGGGAAATGTATCGCTAAGCCTCGGCACGCTGGAGGTGTACCTTTTCATCGTGCGGCTCGGCATGAAGGACGGGGGTTTCTGCGATATAGAGGCGAAGTTCAAGCTCTTTGAGCGGCAGGGGGTATCGCGGCGCAGGTTGGCAAAGGCGGTGGCGGAGCTGGCCGCCGCGGGGCTGCTGGAGCGGACGGTAGGGGTGGGCGCCACGCCCACCCGCTACACGCTCCCGCGGCTCGCCGCCGTGCAGCCCGCCGCGGAGGGGGCGGTGGAAACGGTAGCGGTGGCGCCTGCCGTGGAGCAACCCACGGAGCAACCCACGGTAGCCGCCGCACCCCCGAAGGGCAATGAGAGCGTGCCGATCGCGGCGGCGCTACCGCCGCAGGATAACGCCCCGGTGACGCTGGAGGAGGCGGTGGAGACCCTCCGCACCGAGAGCAAAACGCTGAAACGTCTCATCAAAACGCAGATGACCCCTGAGATTGAGCAAGCCCTCGCCGCGCGGTTGCCCCGCCTAGGCAAGAGCCGCGGGACCACCCTCGTGGCGCTGGTCAACCTGGCTTGGGCGGTGAACTGGTCCGCCTACCTCAAGGAGCATCTCAGCCTCGCTTGGCTGTTTGAGGGCGGCAACCTGGAGAAGGTGCTAAACGGCAGGTACAAGGATAAGCGAGACCCCTACGAGGGGCGCGACAGCCTATCGCCGGGCCTAATCGGAAACTACGACTACTTCGTGCATAATAGCTACAAGGGGTGGCTCGCCAACGAAAGGGGGTACGAATTCCGCCCCATGGTGGACGGTATACCCCGCAACTGCTACGGGCAGACCAAGCGGGAGTACCGCGCGGGGGAGCGCCAACGCATAGAGGAGATGAACCGCGATGCCGTACGGAATAGGGAGCGAAACTACGGGATGTACGCCCGCGCCTAGCGGCCTGTTCGGGCTTCCGCTCGGCGAGGAGCGGGCGGCGCGGCAGCTGGCACGGTGCTACAAGGCCCTCGTGGAGGCCCGCAGCGGGGTGCGCCCCTTCTGGACGCACCCGACGCGGCAGGCCCTCGACGCGACGGGCGCCTGGCTGGAGCAAATGGGCGGCGGGGACTTCCGCGGCGGGCTAACCGTCACGGGCCCCTGCGGGGGCGGTAAGACCACGCTGATCCAGGCGGTGGCGATGCTGCTGGAGGGGCATGCAGCCCACTTCGCAGCGTGGCGCGAAACGGACGCCTTCGGGCGGCCGCTACCACGCCCCCTCTCGCGGCGCGTGGTCTACAAGAGCGCGCGGGATCTGTACAACGACCCGCGCTTTAACCCCGACGACTCCGAGTGGGTGTACAACAGCGCCTACGCGGAGTGCCGCGACGCGGGCCTCTGCGTGCTGGACGATGTCGGGCAGGAGGTAACGGCCTTCAAGCGGTGGGGCAACGAGTACAAGCTGGTCGCCCGCGTCATTTTGGAGCGGTACGACCTCGGGCGCCCGCTGGTGCTGAGCTCCAACCTCTCCGTGGCCCAGCTCGGCGATAAGTACGGGGAGTTCGTGGGCGACCGGATCCACGAGATGTGCCGATTCGTGCGCATTGAGCAGAGCTCTTTCCGCAGGGCTACCGAGGAGGAGGAAGAACCATGAATGAAAGGACGTACGGATGGAGGAACAGGGCGGGAGCGTAACCAAGATGGACGTGGTCTGCGCGTTCATCCCCAACGCGAGCAAGGCCTCGGTGTCGCAGTGGTTTCGGCGGGAGGTGCATACCAACGAGCGCCTCATGCGGGCGTTGCGGCGGGTGGGATACCGCAAGACGCTGCGCACGCTGAGCGCGGAGATGGTGGAACTCATCGCGCGCCGGGGCGAATTTCTAGAGGGTAACGGAACGGAGAAAGGGAATCATGAGACTAAAGATTAAAATTATACTCATCGCGGCGGTGGCCGTGCTGGTGGCGGGGCTGTGCTTTTGGCTATGGATGGCGGGGGTGGAGAACGCCCGCATGCGGCGGGAGCTGGCGCGCGCGCAGGAGAACCTCACCGCGGCGATGGCGGAGCTTGACACCACGCGCGACGCGCAGGGGCGGGCGATCGCGGAGGTGCATCGGCTGCGCATGACGGTGGGCGAGCTGGAGGATGCAAGGGGCGCGCTGGCGGCGCGGGTGCGGGCCATGGGGGTGCGGCTGAACCGCCTCACCGCCCTTAGCGAGACCCGCATGCGCACCATCGCGCACCTGCAGGGGCGGGTGGACACGGTGTACGTGGCGCGGGCGGATAGAGCCGACGCGCCCGCGGTGGACACCCTACGCCGCCTCGCCTACGATGATGGGCACCTCACGCTGGAGGCCACGGTGAACGAAAGCGCGGGGACGTACGAGGCCAGGGTGGAGTCGGTGGATACGCTGATACAGACGGTGCACCGGGTGCGGTCGGGCTGGTGGATATTCGGCTGCACGAAGGGCATCCGTCAGACGGTGCGCAGCTCCAACCCGCACACCCGGATTGTATACCAGGAGTACATAGAGTTTGAAAGGTAAATGGGGCAATCCCGAAGACTTGCACGAGATACAAAACGGTAGCGGAATATGTTCATAGCATGGGATAGCGAAACCAATGGGGTGCGGCTGGTAGCCGAGGAGGAGGGAGGTTTAAAGGTATCCCCGCGGCCGGTGTTCTTCGAGGAGCTTGACCTG